>Ga0180434_10001709_pt1 | contig 30829 bp, 41 predicted proteins | sample SS_ome_7_FD_132453 | JGI IMG/M metagenome (GOLD analysis project Ga0180434, IMG submission 132453) | Hypersaline lake sediment archaeal communities from the Salton Sea, California, USA - SS_1_D_2 metaG | ecosystem: Environmental > Aquatic > Non-marine Saline and Alkaline > Hypersaline >... | reverse complement strand
CGATAGAGGAACCGGTCGCCGAGCGGCTTCACGTACCCGAACCTCTTGCGGAGGGCCTTCGCGAGCCCGATGATGAGACTCGTCTTCCCCGCGTCCTCCCGCGTCGACGCCACGATCAGCGACTTCACGTCCGCTCACCCCCCTTGGGCTGCTTGATCAGTATCCTCATATCGACCGTCCTTGTACCTTCTCCGTGGTCGTACACGATCAACGGGTTGACCTCAATGTCCGCGATCTCTCGACACCGATCGATCAGATGGCTCAACTTGCTCACGACGGCCGCGATCGCGTCGATGTCCTTCCGACTCTCGCCCCGCACGCCGAGGAGCAAAGGGTACGAGCGAAGGTCGGAGATCATCGCGCGGGCGGTCGACCGACCGATGGGCGCGGCGCGGAAGGAGACATCCTTCATCACCTCGACGTAGATCCCGCCGAGCCCGAACATCACCACCGGGCCGAACGACGGGTCTCGTCTCGCTCCCACGATCGTCTCCACACCGGAGCGGACCATCTCCACGATCTCCACGCCCTCAATGACTGCGTCGGGCACGTGCGCGCGGCAGCTGCGAAGGATCGCCTGGTACGCGTCGACGATCTCTTCCTCGTTCTCGAGGTCGAGAGCGACCCCGCCGGCGTCGCTCTTGTGCACGATGTCCTTGGAGACGATCTTCATCACAACCGGATATCCGATCTCGCCGGCCGCCTCCACCGCCTCATCGAGGTTGCGCGCCACGATCGACCTCGGCATGTCAAGCCCCAGATGCCCGGCCACCTGCGCCGCCTCGGGGGCGAGGAGGAACGCGCGCCCGTCGTCGCGGGCTCCGCGAAGGACGGCTCGGATCTCGTCGATCGGCAGATCGATCGTCTCGGGCTCCTCAGGCGTCTCGCCGATCCGCCGGCGGACGCGGTACAACGCCCCCAGCGCCGAAACCGCTTCGTACACGTCTCCGAAGACCGGGATCCCTTCACCCCGCAGATCACGGATCACCGCGTCGATCCGTTCCCCCCCAAACAGCGAGAAGACAATCGGCTTCTCGCTGCGGTATCGAGCGTAGACGTCCCGAAGGAGATCGGCGAACCGGCTCGTATCGAACAGCGCCGTCTCGCAGTAGAGGGCGATCGCCGCATGCATCCGATCCTCGGCGAGGACCGCATCCAGCGACTGCGCGTAGTCGTCCGCCGTTGCTTGTCCGGTCAGGTCGACCGGGTTCTTCGACGACCCGAAGTCGGGCATGACGCCGGCGAACGTGTCCGCCAGAACCGCCTGATCGTCGTAGAGAAGCACGCCGTGCTTCTCGCACGCGTCGGTCGCCATGACGCCGATCCCGCCCCCGTTGGTCACGATGACCGCCTCGTCGCCCGAAGGCAACGGCGTCGAGGCGAGATACCGTGCCCAGCTGAACGCCTCCTGGACTGACTCCGCTCGGAGGACCCCGGCCTGCCGCATCACCGAGTCGAACACCTCGTCCGCCCCGGCCAGCGACCCGGTGTGCGAGGCCGCGGCCATCGATCCCCGCTTCGACCGCCCGGACTTGATCACCACGACCGGCTTGTGACGGGTGACCTCGGCGAGGGTCTCTTGCAGCCGCTCGCCGTCCTTGACCCCCTCCACGTACATGAGGATCGCCCGCGTCCGCTTGTCCGATGCGAGGTACTCGAGCAGGTCGGCCTCATCGACGTCCGCCTTGTTCCCGACTGAAACCAATGCCGAGAGGCCGACCGATTCGGCCGCCGTCTTTCCGATCATCGCGATCCCCAACGCGCCACTCTGGGTGATGATCGCGACCGGCCCGGGGGTGATCCCGCCGGGCCCGAACGTCGCGTCGAGCGAGCTCGCGGCGGAGTAGATCCCGAAAATGTTCGGGCCGAGGACGCGCATCCCGTGATCCCGAGCGACATGAACGATCCGCCGCTCGGTCTCCAGATCGCCGACCTCGGAGAACCCGGACGTGATGACGACGAGGTGCTTGACCCCCTTGGCCCCGCACGCCTCCACCACGCTCAGCACCCGGCCGGCCGGAATCGCAATTACCGCAACGTCAATTGCCTCCTCGACGTCACTCAGATCGGCGTACGCCTGCAGACCGAGGATCTCACCCCCTTTGGGGTTGATCGGGAAGACGCCGCCCTCGTACCCGGAGCGGATGATATTCTCGACGATCCGGTGCCCGATCTTCTCCGGGTTCTCCGAGGCGCCGATCACGGCGATCGCGCGCGGCTCGAACAACGATCTCATCTCCATCGACACACCTCGCATCGGCCTAGTCGAACAGCATCTTCAGCTCGTACACGCCGGCGTCCCTTCGCTTGTCGATCGTGAACCCGGACCGTTCGAACAGGTGCATCATCGCCTCGTTCCCGGTGAGAACCTCCGCACTGAATCCGAGGAGCCCCTCCCGCTTCGCCAGCACCGTCAGGTAGTCCAGCAATTCCGTCCCGATCCCCTGGTTCTGGTAGTCGTCCAGGACGACGAGCGCCACCTCGGCGGTGTGCGATTCGGGATTGATCCCGTACTGCCCGACGCCGACGACGGTCTCCAGCCCCTCTTCCTCTTCTTCCAGCACGGCGAGGATGACCATCTCCGCCGTATAGTCGATCACGACGAACTCCTGTAACCGTTCATGCGGCATGTCCTTGCGCGCGGAGATGAACCGCTGGTAAATCGACTGATCCGAGAGCGAGTAGAAGAAGTCCTTCAGTGCGGGCTCGTCGTTGATGCGCACCGGACGTAGAAAGATCTCCAGGCCGCTTCGCGTCGTTCGATAGGTCTCCAGTTTCTCGGGATACTCGCCTCGCTTCCCGGGAACATACGCCTGATCCTGGTAGATCAGATTTCGCTCCTTTGCCTCCCGAAGAAGCCACGACCGGAAGCGCGGGTGCGCAACCGCGATCAGATCCATCGCCCGCTCCCGCATGTTCTTTCCATGGAGGTACGCGATCCCGTACTCGGTCACCACGTAATGGACGTCGCCCCGGGTCAGGGTGACCCCCTCCCCTTCCTCCAACGACGGAACGATTCGCGACACCTCGCCGTTGCGCGCGGTGGACTGAATCGCCAGAATCGACTTCCCCCCCGGTGCAAGGACGGCACCCCGCATGAAGTCCGCCTGTCCGCCAATCCCGCTGTAGAAGAATCCTCCCAGCGATTCGGCGGTGGCCTGTCCAGTGAGATCGATCCGCAGCGCGGTGTTGATCGCCGTCATTCCGCGGTTCTGTGAGATGACCGAGGGATTGTTGGTGTAGTCGACCCCGCGGAACTGGATCGCCGGGTTGTCGCGCAGGAACTCGTAGGTCGTTCGCTCCCCCATCGAGAACGCCGCGACCGTCTTGTTTCGATCGATCGACTTCCGGGTGTTGTCGATGACTCCCTGCTGCATTAGTTCGACGATCCCGTCGCTCAGGAGCTCGGTGTGCACCCCGAGATGCTCCTTCGATCGGAGGTTCGACAGGATCGCGTTGGGGATCCGCCCGTACCCGACCTGGATCGTGGCACCGTTCTCGACCAACCGGGCGACGTACCCCCCGATGCGGTCGGCGACTTCGTCGGGGATATCCGGCGAGTACTCCAGGAGCGGCTCGTCGTGATGCACCGCGAAGTCGATGTCGTCGAGGTGGATGAAGCTGTCCCCGTGCGTCCGGGGCATCTGGACATTCATCTGGCAGATGACCGTCCGCGCGTTGTCGACCGCCGCCCGGACGATGTCGACGGAGATGCCGAGGCTGACGTACCCATGCTCGTCCGGCAAGCTCGCCTGGACGAGCGCCACGTCGATCGGGATGACGCGCCGCTGCAACAGCCGCGGCACCTGCGACAAGAAGATCGCCGTATAGTCGGCGGCGCCTTCGTTGACCGCGGCTCGGGTCGGATGGCCGATGAAGAAAGAATTCAGGCGGAAGTTCTGCTTTAGCTCTTCCTTCAAGTACGGGGCGACGCCCAGCGTCCAGACGTGCAGGACCTCTGCGTCGAAGAACGCCTTGGGATGGGCCTCGGTATACCGCACCAGTTCGTCGAGCAGATACTGGGGCTGGCCGCAGCCCGTTCCGATGAAGATCCGATCCCCCCGATGGATCGCCGAGAATGCCTCATCCAGAGGAACGAACATCTCGGGATAGGCCTGTCGAAGGCGGTCCCTGTTTCCCTCATCCGCCGTGATCTCTTCGTGCTGCGCCATGCTACGCGAGGACCGCTCTCATGGTGCGATCCTACCATCACCTTCCATGCGCAAAGCGTACGTGGTCCGGCGCCGTCCGGGCAACCGGCGCTTGGATTTCGAGAGAAGATTCCGCCGGACGCACAGCCGAGGTGCGGTCCGTGAGCCGTCCGCCCGTGTGCCGCTGCGTCTAGCCTTCCTGCCGTCCCCCGCCGGCGATCTCGTCGATCGCCTTCTGGAGCTCGGCGACGTAGGTCAGCGCCGGGCCGCCTCCCATCATCACGGCAACCGTTGCCACCTCCCACAGCTCCTCGGGGGTGGCGCCGGCGTTCAGCGCCTTCTCGACGTGAATCCCGATGCAGTACTTGCAGCGGGCCGTGAGTCCCATCCCCAGTGCGATGAGCTCCTTGGTCTTCAGATCGAGCTTGCTTGGCTTCAGCACCGACGACATGAACTGCGTGAAGCTCTTCATCTCGTCGGGTACTTGTCGGTTCAACTCGCCCATCGCGCGCTTGGCGCTCCGCATCGCCTCCCTCATCTCACCCATGCTGATCACCTCATGTTCTCGTGTTTCACCTCAGACCCCGGATGCAAGCCAGGTGTCCCAAATTGCGACGGTTTCGTCACCCCGTGCATTCGTCCGCCGGCACGGCGTCGCGCTCCATGGTATCTGATATCGAGCTCGTTCTCCGCATACATAGCATCCAATCGCTTCGTCTTCCGTGAATCGATGCCCGGACAAGCAGCCAACCAGCCAAGTCGACGCCGCCGGCTGACCGGGCATGCAGCGGATGTCGGATGCAATCACTGGCGCGGCATTCGAGCTCTTAGCGAGGCGAACGCAGCTCGGCGGACTCCACGATCGACCCCACCACGTCGTCCCACCCCAACGGCATGAGATGGATCCTCCGACACATCTCTCTCCTCTTCCGAGTCAGACCGGCGGCGATCTCGATCGAGACCCTCTTTCGGTCTTCCTTCGGGGGGCACCTAATCGGTCGATAATCGTCTGAGACATGCGAACACCGGCGATGTTGCGATCCATGTATTTCGCCATCGCCGCCGGCTTTAAGGGGACGATTCCGATCGCGGCACGCGAGCTGAAAGACCGGCTCGATTCCCTTCTGTTTGAGCAGATGCGCGTCGGCCATCGAACCGAGGCGCACCACGGCACTCTGGCTGTCCGTCACGTTGACGGCATCCACCACAGATCCCATCTCCGCTGCACCGGCCGCGCGTCCGATGCATCGGCTCCCTTCGTGAGGCCGACCTCCCCGGTGACGACGAAAGCCCCCTTCGCTGAATCGCGACACGAGCGTCATTTGTCCCTCCTCGCCCATTGTTGTCCCTTCTCATCCGAGTCCCCTTCGTCGGACCCCGCGGTGACCGAGGCGTCGGCAAACGAGAAGTCGGCGCGCGTGCCTTCCATCCTGAGACTCCGCGGGGAGCCGGATCGCCGCCAGTTCTTGGGAGCTTGATACCGGAGCATGAGTTCCTCTCGCCCGAGCTCCTTCAGCCGCTCAAAGATGCGGTGCCACCCACAATCGCGCTCAGGATCCACTTCGCACTTGCCGTCCTTGGCCCCGCCGCAAGGGCCGTTGAGGAGCGACTTGGCACATAGAGTGATCGGACAGAATCCTCGGGTGTTCTCCAAGACACACTCGCCGCACAACGAGCAGCACTCGGTAATGTAGTCGTCCGCGATCGTCTCTCCCCCGAAAATGGTGCGCAGCCGGGGTGGACGACGCACGCATCGGTCGCATCGATGACCGTATGGACCCCCTGACCGCATCCCAAGACGAGGTACGGGTCAGCGGCCTCGCTTTCCCCGTTGTGATCTTCATTGAGAAGGCTCTGCGTCGCGGAGAGCTTGCACAGACTGGTTCCGTTCGGAGGGACCGCTCAGCCGGTCATGGCGACGCCCTTTGCACGCAGTCACCGCACCATCGCCTGCGCTTCGGGTTCCCCGCCGGATTTCGCCTCGGCGGCGCAGCTGCCGCGCCCGACGACCATGACCTGCTCTCCTCCCCTGAGGGCGCTCAGAATCTCGTCCAGGGGGCTTCTGGATTGTCGCGTGCACCTTCCGTTCTCCCTTCTCTGTGGGTTCGTACGGAACCCCGCCGAAAGGAAGGCGGCGGAGCGCCCAGTCCTTCATCGCCCGGGGAGCGCCCGAACGTAGAAGGTATGCCCTTCGTGGTCCAGCTGGACCAGTCTGCCGTCATCCACCATTCGCTGCACAAGGTCCCAGTCTTCGCCGGTCCTCACGAGCAGCTCTCCGACTGCCTCTTCCCGCATCGGATGCACTGCGGTGATCGCGAGCAGGCTCTCCTCGACTCCCTGGGACGAGGAGAACTCGTTCCCCTCGTAGCCGATCAGCAACTCGACTTGAGCAACCGCCTGTTGCAGCGACTCGTAGGCCCTGACGATGTCGTCCATCCGTGGGAGTTCCACCCAAGGCTCCGCTGGGGGACGGGTGGGCACCGCGATGTAGGCGACCGACGGCTTCAAGCGACCGAGGAACGCCGCGGTCGTCCGGACGTGGCCAGGATCGTCGTTGATTCCCCGGACCAGCATCGTTTCCGACACAAGACGGCCGCTGAACGCCTCCGCAAATTCGAGCATCCCCTTCTGGACGCGCTCGAACTGGAGATCCCTATGGGGGCGATTCACGGTCCTCCAGGTCTCCTCATCCGCTGCGTCCACCTTCATGGAGACCCAATCGGCACCAGCGAGATCGCTCCGCACGTCGGGGCGCCACACGAGGGACGCGTTGCTGATCACCGCGATCGGCAATCCGATCCGCTTGAGTCGATCGATCGATTCTCCCAAGTGAACGTCCAGTGTCGGTTCCCCGTCCGGGACGAAGGTCAGATAGTCGATCGAATCACCCGCCTCGTCAGCCTGTTCGGCCCGCGCAAGAACCGCCTGGTGGATCTCGTCGGGGCGATAGAACGCGGCTCGTTCGCTCGTCATCCTGTGGGTCCGCCCCAGCTGGCAGTACACACAGGAGTAGCTGCAGATCTTCGGCGGGATGTTGTTGACTCCCAGGCTTCGCCCCAATCGGCGGGACGGGACCGGACCGAAGGCGATCGCTCGGCTCTCGTCGTTCACATCGGATGGCACCCTCATGTTGATTCCGTGGGCCGTGGACGAGGTCCGCTACGTTTCCGTGGCCGTCGCATCGCCGGATGCGACCGCCTCGGCGATGCGGGAAGCAATCTCGAGGAACGCTCTCGACGCGGACCCGGCCGGATCGGACAGCACCACCGGCCTTCCGGCATCCCCTCCCTCACGTGCCGCCGGATCGATCGGGATCGATCCGAGGAAGTCGACGCCCTGGATCGCCGCCTCACGCTCGCCGCCCCCGGTCCCGAACAGGTCGATCACCTCGCCGCAGTGCGGGCAGATCAACCCCGACATGTTCTCCACAATCCCGATTCTCGGCACGTCGAGCTTCCTTGCGAAGTTGATCGCCCGACGCGCGTCGAGGAGAGCCACCTCCTGCGGCGTGGTCACGACGATCGCCATCTGCGGCGAGGTTCGCTGAACGATCGTGAGGACCTCGTCGCCCGTGCCGGGCGGCAGATCGACGACCAGTACGCTCAGGTCCCCCCACTCCGTCTCCCCCAGCAGCTGGTCGAGCGCTTTCGATCGCATCGGTCCGCGCCAGATCACCGGCGCGTCGGCCGGCAGCATCGATGCAAGGGAGACGACTCGAAGTCCGAACCGCTCGTGGGGCAGCAGGCGGTCTCCATCCGCTCTAGGCGGTTCATCGATCCCGATCATCAGCGGAACGTTCGGACCGGTGATGTCCGCGTCGAGGAGCCCGATATGTTGTCCCTGTTTCGCGAGCGCACAGGCGAGGTTGACGGCGACGGTCGTCTTCCCGACACCTCCCTTCCCACTAAACACCACGATCCGGTACGCGATCCGCTCGATCGCTTCCCGGATTCCGCGCTCCATTCGTTCTTGTTGCCGTCTCAACCGCTCCTGATCCTGTTTGGACATCATCGTTCGCTTCCCCTTTCCGCGAAACGATCCCGGACCCCGCGTCGGACCGAGTTCCCCCGCCGCCGGAGGATGATTCTCCCAATCTGTACGTCCAGTTCATCCGCTACAACCGGGCACTTCACCTTGAGCAGGAAGAACAGCGGGGCGTCCTCGCCCGACAAACCCTCGAAGTTCCCTTGCCCCTTGGACAAGACGACGTCGGCCTGTCTGAATCGATTGATGAACGCCGGCGTGCACAGCCCGAGCGCCGTACCCGGTCCGTCGGACCCGCTCGCGAGAACCTCGGCCATGTCGTCCATCTCGACATACCGGGCGTCTTCGATCGTGACATCGTTGAGGATCGGGCGCCCACGAACAACGAACGTGACTCGCTTCCCCCGCTCGACGAGCTGTTCCACGACCAGTTTGTCAAAGACGATCTCGCCCGCGTTGTCCCCCAGGTACAGGAGGTCGTCCGCGGACTCGAGCCGGTCAAGCAGAAGAGGGTAGTCGGCCAGACTCCCTTGGTCCTCCAAGGCATTCTCGATTGCGCGGCGCGCGTCTACCCGGGAGTGAATGGCGAGATCGATCGCGTTCCCGGCCGCCGCCAGTTCGAGCGCGGTGCACAGGCGATCCGTGGACGCTTCTATGATTCGGCGCATCTCGGGCAGCAACGCGATGGCTTGATCGTTGCTGCTTCGCTTCGCCTCGCGATACGGATCGTCGACACCCGTAGCCTCCCTCACCAAACGATGAACTTCTCTTCCCCATTCGATAGGAGTCGCGTAGAGCGGCAGCTCCGGGAGGGCGGAGGCAACGCGATTCAGGACGTCACGCTGGGTCTTCTCATCGTCGGTGACGCGTCGCGCCGCATCGAGCGCCTGCCGAAGGAAGCATGGAAGGCAATCCAGATGGGCTTTCATGATCCTCGCGCGGTTTGGCAATCAGGCCAAATCCCGCGTTACTCCCGCACCAGCTTGGCACCGCATTCAGGGCAGGTCATCCGGTAGCACGGCGTCCCGATCGTGTGGGCGACGCGCTGTCCGCAGCTCGGGCAAACGCAGAAGCCTGAGGGACCGGCGCCGGGTCGGTTCCCTCCCATTCTGCCACGCCCTCCTTGGCGCCCACGTCCTCCACCACCTCGTCCCGCCCCCCCTCCAGGCGGTCCGGTTCCATCTCCACGGGGCATGCTTCCCTCCTTCGTCAATCCATCCCTTCGCGAAAGCCAAACCAGCGACGCCCCTTCGGACACCGCGTTGCCCTCGTCGGCCGGCCGCCCCGTCAACGAACGGTCAGCCGATCTCTTCCATCAGTGCCGCAATCGCTTCGGCCATCGCGCGGCCGGCCGGGCTCTCTGGGTCATCCGACGGACTGCGTCCCACGCGCAGCGACGCGAGGACCCTCTCGTCGTACGGGATCCGACCCAGCAGCGGAAGGCCTTCGCGGCCCGCGTACGCTTCGATCTCCTCGGCCAACGACTCGCTCAGATCCGCTTTGTTGAGGATCAGATACGCCGGGACACCGAAGTGCCGAACGACGCCAAGGATCCGTTCGAGGTCATGCAGCCCGGATCGTGACGGCTCCGTGACCAAGACGGCCACTTGCGTTCCGGTCGTCGAGGCAATCACCGGACATCCGATGCCCGGGGATCCGTCGATGGCGATCCGCTTCGATCCCTCATCCTTGGCGATTTGATCGGCCTTTTCCCGGATCACGCTGACGAGCTTGCCGGAGACTTCCTCCCCCGGATACAGCTCGGCGCCCACCATCGGGTGGCGTGCGGCCCGTCCCACGTACCATTCTCCGGACGGACGCTCGACCAGCCGGAGGGCATCGACGGGACAGGCCGTCACGCACGCCCCACATCCTTCGCAAGCCAGGGGATCGATCTCCAGATCCGCGTCGATCGCGTCGAACCGACAGACCTCACGACAACGACCGCACCCTGTGCACGCTTCGTCGTCCCGAACCGCAACGCTCGAACCGCGGTAGATCCCCGTCTCCTCGATCTCCGGACGGAAGACCAGATGAAGGTTCGCCGCATCGACGTCCGCGTCGACGACCGTGACGTCCTCGACGCAACGGGCGAAGACCGAAGCCAACGTCGTCTTTCCCGTTCCGCCTTTTCCCGAGAGAAACACAATGCGCTTCATGCAATCAGATCCTCTGCATCTCGTGCCAGCTTCGCGAAGTGATCCCGCCACTCGGGGAGCGCGTCCACAAGCACGCGTGCCTCGGCACCGACTTCCGCAATCCTTCGATCGAACGGGATCCGCAACAGGATCGGAAGCCCTTCGTCCTGGCAGTATCGTTCGACGTCTTCGTCTCCGGTCCCCTCGCGGTTGATCACCACGCCCGCCCGAAGTTCCAGCGTCCGCACGACACCGACCGCCGCACGCAGGTCGTGCAGGCCGAACGGGGTCGGCTCGGTCACGAGCAGGACGCCGTCGACCCCGTGCAGCGTGGTGATCACCGAGCAGGCTGTCCCGGGTGGCGCATCCAGGATGACCCAATCCCGCTCCGGAGTGGTTCGCTTCAACTCCGCGATGATCGGGCTCGCCATCGCTTCGCCGATGTGCAGCCGACCGTGCCCGAACGCGATGTCTCCCGCCATTCCCCGTTCGATGACCCCAAGCGGATGATCGATCTCGCGGATGGCGTCGCTCGGGCAGACGAGACCGCATCGACCGCAGCCGTGGCACAGCTCGTCGAATACCATGACCCGATTCCGGATCACCGCAATCGCCCCGAACTCGCAGGCTTCGCTGCAGGCACCACAGAGCGTGCAACGCTCCTCGTCGATCACCGGAACCCGCTTACAGACTGGCTTGGGCACACCAAGCGTCGGCTTCATGAACAGGTGATCGTTGGGGGCCTCGACGTCGCAGTCGACCAATGCCGTCGGGCGCTCGAACGCCACGACGGAAGCGAGGTTGACCGCGACGAGGGTTTTGCCGGTTCCGCCCTTCCCGCTGGCCACCGCGATCTTCATCCGCGATGGTCGTGAAACGCGTGCCGCGTACAGGCGTCCGCCTCCCCCGCCTCCGAGACGTTGCCACGCTTCCATGCCGCAACGACCTCCGCGACCGATCCGGAAACCCCCGTGCAGACCGAGATCCCGGATTCAGACAGCAGTTGAATCGCCCGCCGACCCAACCCCTGACACAGAACAACGTCGACGCCGGCGCGAACGAGCAGGTCCGCCGGGAGGCCGAACCCCCCCATGTGTTCGGAGGTATTGTCGAGGATCTCGACCTCGTCCGACTCGCTGTCGATGAGGGTGAACGTCGGCACCCGCCCGAAATGCTCTCCGACGGAATCGTCGAGCCCGCCTCGCCCGGTGGTGGGGATGCATAGCTTGGTCATCGCGCTCCTCCTTGGTGACCGCGCCCCGTGGAAGCTTGAGCCGGTTCGAGCCGGCCGGATCGATACGCTGCAAGCGCCTCCTCAACCGTGCCGGAGGCCCCTACATAGACCTCGATCCCGGCGGCCGACAATCCGCGGTACGCGTTCGGGCCCACGCTCCCGGTAATCACGACCCGGGCACCGTGCTCCGTGACGGTCTGGGCCGCTTGGACCCCGGCGCCGTGTGCACCGGGTCGGTTGTCCACCGCTTCGACGGCCCGCGTCTCGGGATCGACGAACAGGAAGTAGGCGGCGCGACCGAAGCTTCGGTCCATCGGCGCCTTCAGATCCCGGCCCGACGACGTGATGCAGACCGTCATCACTCCTTCCTTTCCAGCTTCTCGAGACGATCGCTGAGCCCCTCGATTTCCCGCGTCAGCGCTCGGAGCTGCTCGGCAAGGTCCGTCAGGGGATCCGCAGAAGCCGATGACGAAGGGGCGCCCATGGCACTTCTTCCCAGCCCCCGTCCCAGGCCTTGCCCCATCCCCCGTCCCAGGCCTCTTCCCGTCGATGCGCGCGCCCCATAATGCGAGGGAACATTCGCTTGGGAGGTCGACTCGAGGCCACCTCGCTTGTACGCTTCCACGGCTTCTCTGACCGAACCTGTGAACCCCGTCGCCACCTCGATCCCGGCCGCCGAAAGCGTCTGATAGGCATTCGGCCCGCAGTTCCCGGTAATCACGGTTTCGACTCCCAAATCGGCAATGGCTTGGGCCGTGCGGATCCCGGCCCCTCCGGCGGTGGTGGCATTGGCGTTGTCGATCGTCTCTCCCTCCATCGTTTCCGAGTCGACGACCACGAAGTACGAGCAGCGTCCGAACCGCGGATCCACCGGTGCATCGAGCCCCGGCCCGCCTGCAGAAACAGCAATCCTCATGGGGATCCTCCAGATCTACGCATTCAGCTCACGCATCCGCTGTTCGATCTTTCGCAGCTGATCCTGAAGCCCCCGGACCTGCTCCTGCAACGCCTCGACGTCGCCGGTCGGCGCCGCTGCACCGTACGGCGGCCAGGCGGGCGCATCCCAGACCGGCGGATACGCGGCCCCGTAGCCAAGGCCTCGACCGCCGTATCCCGCTCCAGATCCTCCGCCGAAGGCGCGGAACCGCCCTCCGCGGCCGACTCCCGCTCCGTAATACCCTCGTCCGACGCCCCAGGGGCTGCAGAACCCACGGCCCCCGCCGGTCATCGGTCCCATCCCTCGGGGTCCCGTCCCGTCGAATCCTGGCATCTCTTCCTCCTTCGTCCCTCAGATGCTTGTGTGTGTTTCGCGCGGTCACCGAACTCGTCTCTCGATGGCTCGACGACCGACCTTCCTACGATCCTTCGCTCTTCATCGCTTCGATCCGTTGCGCGATGTCGTCCAACGATCGCTGGAGCGCCGCCCTCTGTACCGTAAGCGCCGCAATCTGCTCCTCCTTCGACCACGTCGTAGGCGGGCCCCAAGGCGGTCCGAAGGACCCGCCCTGTTCCGGGAGCGTAGCCAGGAACGCGTCCACTTGCCCCGTGTCACGCAGGTACTGAGCGGCCGGAGGAAGCCCTCCCCATCCCGGAGAGCGACCGAGCCGCACCCAACCCGGTAGACCCGTGGCGCAGTACATATGGCGATGCCCATGTCCACCCATGCTCTTCACCTCCAACGATCGTGCCCCCTCATTATGTGCATATGCACACGAGATGCAACCCGGCTGTCCTTGGCCTCGTACTTGCCGGTCACTATACTCACAGGACTGTGCCTCGCCAAAAGAAGCTTCGCTACTGCCGCGGAATCGATGGGTTCAATCTCTACAAACCGTCAGGAGTCCCGCTTTCCCAACTCGAGATTGTCGAACTCGGATTGGACGAACTCGAGGCGATGCGCCTCTGCGACCTCGAGGAGAAGCAACAGGAGGAGGCGGCCGAGCACATGGGCGTCTCCCGCGGTACCATTCAGCGTCTCCTCCAGACCGGGCGAAAGAAGCTTCTCATCTCCATTACGGAAGGGCGCGCCCTGTCGTTTGCGGAGACCGATCATGTGTGCATAAGCCCGAGACCTGGGTGGGGTCGGGGTCGACACGGACGGGGCCGCCGCGCTGCGCCTTGAGACGAAGAGGAGACGGACACCGCGAAAAGGCCTCCATCGGTCCTCTCCTGGATACACAAAGGAACAGCGAAGATCATGAGAAGGGCGCTTATCGGTCGCATTGTACGAGCCTGGAGATGGGCGACCGCGAGCGCGTTTGTCATCGGTCTGCTGAGCCGGGCATGGTTCATCGTCCGGACCGGAATGAAGCCGTCCAGGGCCGCCTGGCTCGCGACCTACATCCTTCCGCTCTTGTCGATCACCGGCTTCGTCGGGAAGAATCGCTCCTGGCGGAGGAAGCTTCTGACAGCGGTTGCGGTGCTTCTCATCGCCGGCGGGGCCTCTTGGATCGGGAGCAGCCCCGGCTCGCTCAACGCGGCACCGCTCGATCGGGAGGTAGACCTCGTGTTGGAGGAGAATCGCGCGACGACGTCGCCCGCTTCGGACCTGTTCATCGTCCCTGGAACCCACGGAGACGATGAGGGGTATCGGAACTCATCGCACTGATGGCGGAGCATCGCACGCTGTTCTACTGAACCGAGGAGCCCGGAAATGCGAGCGGACCGTCGGGTCCAATCGGCCCGGACGATGTCGTGCTGATCAAGGTCAACGGTCAGTGGGATCAGCGAGGCGGAACGAACACCGATCTGCTGCGAAGCTTCATCCAGGCCATCATCGACCACCCCCACGGCTTCGCCGGCGAGATTGTCGCTGACAACAGACAACGGCAGTACGGGGCGGAGGGAAACGGTGGAAGCATGGACTGGGACCTCAACAACGCCGAAGAACGGTCCCAGTCGGTGCAGGACGTCGTCGATGCGTTTGCAGCGACGCATCGTGTGTCCGCATCCCTGGGGGACACCATCACGGGCACTCGCGTCGCGGAGTACGCCGCCGGCGACGTGAAAGGACGGCTACATCCTGACCGACGCCCCCTCTTCAACGACCGGGGCCATCGTTGCCTATCCGAAGTCTCGTACGGCGTTCGGCACCTATGTCAGCTTCAAGCACGGGATCTGGGATCCAGAGCGCCGGACCTATGACTCGGACCGCCTCAAGCTGATCAATATGCAGGTCCTGAAACCGCACTCGATCTACGGGGTCACGGCTTGTATCAAGCACTACATGGGCGTTACGTCCGATACGCTCACCCGCGCTGCCGGTACGCGTGCCCACGATTCGGTCGGCCGGGGGGGAATGGGGACGGAGATCGCCGGAACGCGATTCCCGACGCTGAACGTCCTCGACGCGATCTGGGTCAGCCTCGTGCCGGGGGCCGGCCCGAACGTCCGCTACCCCGACGCGAGCCGGATCGATTTCATCGCGGCAAGCACCGACCCGGTCGCTCTGGACTACTGGGCCGCGAAGTACATCCTCGCGGAAGGAGCGCGCGAGAGGGGGCTCACGCGCGTCGCCCCCCTCGAGCCCGACGACGGCGGGGTGTTCTCGATCTGGCTTCGCCTGTCGATGAACGAGCTCGCCGCGGCCGGCCACCCGGTGACGACCGACGAGACCCGGATGAACGTCTACATGCGGGAACTCGCCGGTCCGTAGCAGCCGGCCTCACCCGAGCTAGAACAAGTGAAGCTCGACCGCCGCGAACAAGAGGAGAGAGGCGAGGACGCAGGAACCGAAGGCAATCGGGAGCCCGTGCTTCAGCCACAGCTTCGCCCCAATCGGGTTCCTCGTCTTCTCACTCGCCGAGATCGCGATGACGTTGGACGTTGCGCCGACCGGCGTCGCGTTTCCCCCGAACCCGACGCCGAGAGCGAGGGCCCACCAGAGCGGCGCCGTGTGAACCCCCTTCGCCGACAGCGCGGTCAACACCGGAAGCATCGCGATCGTGAACGGCACGTTGTCGACGACCGCCGACATGATCCCCGAAAGCCAGAGAAGTGAGAGCGCCGCAAGCGCGATCCCGTGCGTCGTGAGATCGCCCATCGCACGGGCCGCGATGTCGAGTGCCCCGGCCACCTCGAGGCCCCCGACGATCACGAACAGCCCGATGAAGAAGACGAGAACGTCCCAATGCACCTCCTTGAGCACGGTCCTGAGGTCGGGCCACAGCCAGAGCAGGCCGGCGGTCGCCCCGAGCAGCGCGACGATGCCGGACTCGAGACCGATCCGATCGTGGATGAAGAAGAGGGCGATGACCGCCCCGAGAACGACCAGAAGCCGCTTCGTTGACCGCGCATCGGTCAACGCGTCCCTCGGCTTCAGCTGACGGAGTCGCGCCGTGTTCGGGGGGACCTCGAACAGGACCCCGCGGAAGAGCAGTAACAGGATCCCTTGCGCGAGGGCCCAGACGAACAACACGATCGGTGCGAGGTGCGTCACGAAATCCATGAACGAGAACCCGGCGGCCGTCCCGATGAGGATGTTCGGTGGGTCGCCGACCAGCGTCGCGACACCGCCGATGTTGGAGAGCATCACCTCGCCGATGAGAAAGGGGATCATCGAGACCCCGAGGATGTCGGCGATCGACATCGTCACCGGAATCATCAGGATGATCGTCGTCACGTTGTCGAGAATCATCGAGATCAAGGTCGTCGCCAGGCCGAGCGATAGGAAGAGCAGCCACGGACGCCCTCCCGTGAGCCGGGCGGCCACGATCGCCACGTACTCGAAGAAGCCAGTCTCCTTGAACAGGGCAACGAGGACCATCATCCCGAAGAGAAGGACGACCGTGTTGTAGTCGACCGCCTCGATCGCTCCGGCGGACGAGTAGAAGTGCGCCCACGTCCCAACGCAGATCATCGCGACCGCGCCGAGCAGCACCACCAGGGTTCGATGCATCTTCTCCGTCAGGATGCCGAGGTACGTCAACCCGAAGATCGCGATCGAGAGGATCAGCGCAATACTGGAACCACTCACAATAAGCGGAGGATGCTATCATCGCCGCCTCGGACCTTCAAGCGAGCGGCGCAGGTTGTCCCCGCGGCCTGCGGCCGACACAATGGTCGCGTCCCGAGATCGAACCGGGAAGCAGGCTTCGAACCGGAGGGATTCATCGTGGCACAAGCAACGCCCCCGTGCGCGAGACGGACAGCATCGTGCCGCTGGCTGCCCCTCGCCACGGCAACGGCTCTCCTGCTCGGCGCTACCTGTGCCGTGACCGCGAATCCCTTTCTCCGCGGGGCCGAATGCCCGCGTCCCATCCTCAACATCGCCCACGCGGGGGCGTCGTCCGTCGCGCCGCAGAATACCCTCGCGGCCGGGCAGGCGGCCCTCGAGCTCGGTGCCGACGTGTGGGGGGTCGACGCCCGTCTGAGCGAAGACGGTGTCCTGGTGCTGATGCACGACGCGACGCTCGATCGTACGACCGACGTCGAGGCGCAGTTTCCCACGCGGGCGCCGTGGAAGGTCGAGGCGTTCACGTTCACTGAGATCCGAACGCTCGATGCCGGATCCTGGTTCCTTCGCGACGACCCGTTCGGACAGATCGGCGCCGGCTGCGTCGCCGCCGCGGCTCTGACACGCTACGCCGGCGAACGCGTCCCGAGCCTCCGCGAAGCACTCGGCTTCGTCGCGGCGCACGAGTGGCGGATCGACATCGAGCTCAAGCCGACCGAAGGAGCGGATCCGGAGGACTTGGCCCGGCGTGTGGTCGATCTGCTTGTGGAGACGCGGACGACCGATCGGGCGATGATCTCGTCGTTCGATCACGAGATCCTGCGGGCAGTCAAAGCGCTCGACCCGACGATCCCGACCGGTGCGTTGGCGATCTTCGCCCCTCGCGACCTGGTCGCCTACCTCGACGATCTCGGGGCCGATGTCTACCTTCCGAGCCTCGTCGGATTCACGGAGGACTTGCTAACCGAGCTCAGCGACGCGGGCTTCGGAGTCCACGTCTGGACGTACAACGCCGAGGCTCAATTCGAGCGGCTGGTGTCCACGCCGGGAATCACCGGGATCACCACCGACTTCCCGCAGCGGCTCGACCTGATCCTCCGGCACTTCGAACAGGATGCGCACGATTAGGGTCCTGGTGCTCGTGAGTTTCGTCGCTGCCTTCGCCGTAGGGGCCGCTGCGAATCAGGATCTCTGGGTCGAACGGTTCGACTCCGGAACCCGGGTCGTGCGGGAGGTGGCGGAGGCGCTGACCGGCGAGGGAGAAAGCATCCTCGAGTGCTATCCGTGGGGAAGCCGCGCGATCCTGGGTCTCGTCCTTCTCCTCCCGGAGCGGATCCGCATCGGGTTCATCGAGTGGGGGATGCGGCTTTCGGTCGGCCACGCGACCGAAGAGGCCGGTCGGCTGTCCGTCGACGCGCTCCCCCGGTGGTGCGTCGACCAGTATCCCCGAGACGACCGTCGGTACAACGCGATCGTACTCGGCTCACCAAGCGGTGCGGTCGCCCATCTGGCGTCGCTTCTAGGGGCGCCGTTTCTCACCACCTCGTTCGGGCTGACGTTCCGTCACCCGACGATCGAACCCGACGACGGGGCCGCCTACCTCACGAGCAGTCAGGCGGTGCTCGACGCGATCCTCTCCACCAACCCGGCTGACGGGTTCGAGCTCATCGCGCACTACGATCCCCTTCACGATCGATCCCTCGTCCGGGTCGCCGATTTCGTCCGCGTCAAGCTGATCGACCTACCGGCAGACTACGTCGCATTCATCGATCGCCACCTCGCTCCGGAGGGCCGGTTGATCCTGATCGACTGTGGCTATGCGTGGCCGCAGTACGCACTCGGAGATCGCGCGCACGTCCAGGTCGGCGGACTCGGCGGAATCTCCCCGGAGACGTTCCTCGAGCGGTGGCCGCTCGATCTGACGGTCGCGGACCGGAGGGAATCCGAATGGGGCTGCCCGGAGCCGTTCGCGGCGTCGGTGGTGCAGTTCGCCGCCGAGCGTGGGATTCCACTCATCGAGATCTCCTTCGCTCATCCGTGGGCGTACAGCCTCCTCGTCCACGAAGCCTACTCGGCGTGCGAAGGCGCCCGCTCCGACGTCCTGCTGATCGACTGCTTCAACCATCTCAATCCGCGAACGAACGTCGAAACCGGGATTCCCGCCCTCTGGCTCCCGTTCAACACCGAGGAGGGGCTGACCCTCGTCGAGGAGGCCCTACGAGGCAAGAGCTTCGACTGGATCGGATTCGCGCTCCTCCCGTCGTTCGCCGGGTCCCCGGACACCGCGGCGCTCGAACCGTGGCTCGACCTTCTTTCGCGGCACGGAGAGGTCGAGCTCGTTGGAATCGACCCGGATCGGTACCCGGCCGATCCGCTCGCGCCATTCCGGTTCGTCGATCGGATGGCCGAGCTGCTCGATCAACTCGCCCTCGATCGGCCACTGCAGCTTTCCGTCGACGCACTGGAAGCGCTGCTCGAGGACCGCGCCAACAGACTGGACCCATTCCGATTGGAGTAGAGCCCTGCCAACAACGGCGAGAGAGCTCCTGCGGGAATGAACGGCTCAGAACAGGTCGGTCTCCGCCTCGATCGATTCCGGAGGCTCGCTGACGCGGTAGAGGCAGTCCGCCGGGCCGATGTCGCACCATCGGCACTCCGACCAGGAGGGGGCCTTCGGCAGGGGACGGTCCCCTCCGACCCGGTGAACCAGATCGACGAACCGCGTCCGGAACGCCTTATCGAGTCCGGAGGCCGGGATCTCCACCGTACTGCTCCGATAGACGACCCGGCCGGAGAGATCGATCCCCGCACAGCGTGGGTTCCCGATCGGCAGAAGGAGCATGTAGACGAGAACCTGCAGCTGATCGGAGGTCCGTGGGCGCCCGGTCTTGCAGTCCTCGAGAAACCCGGCGCCCTCCCGGATCGCCAGGATGTCGGGCTTCCCGGAGACGACGATCCCGGTCCGTCCGACGCGCTTGAACGCGTTCTCCGCCTCGACGTAGACCTCGTACCCGTCGGCAAGAAGCCGCTCCCGCCGTTCACCGACCATCTCGTTGTGGTCGATCGTCCATCGGGCCAGATCGAAGTCGATCGGGAGCTTGTCGTAGTCAGTGTGATGCGCGCGGAACCACGCCGACCACTCGCAACGGCTCTCTCCCGCGAGAAGCTTCGTCAGCCACGTGACCCAGATGTACGGCTCCGTCCTTCGTTGTGCCATCGTCTCCCCCCCGTGAGGAACCCTGTTTCAGACTATGAACTCGCCAATCGGCGGTCAAGCCCTGCGCTGGGTCTTTCCATGGAGGCACGGCACTCGATCCACCGGCTGAGAATCGGGACGAGAAGACGCACTGCTCATCGAGCCCAAAACCAACGCGCCGCGGATGCGGCGCTATTTCCAACATACGATATCCGGAGAACCGGCGTCAAGGGGCAATCGATCGAAGCTCTCCGTCGGCCGGTCGCTCGGGGGGCGACTTTCTTAGACGGCTTCGACCTCGACGACGCCCGGGACCTTCTCCTTCAGCAAACGCTCGATTCCGCTCTTGATCGTCATCTGGGACATCGGGCATCCCTGGCACGCGCCCTGCAGGCGAACGCGGACGATCCCATCCTCGGTAACCCCGACCAGCTCGACATCCCCGCCATCGGCCTGGAGCATCGGCCGGACGTCTTCGAGCGCTTCGCGAACTTCCCTCTCCATCCGTTCTCGCCTCCTCCGGATCGACTCCATAACCGCTCGCCATGGAAGCATACCCGCTTCCTCACTCCGTTTCATCGTACCGTCAATGGCCGCGGACGCGCAGGGTGCAGGCATCGCTGCCCGCAACATCTACAGCCCATCCAGTTGGATGTTGACAATTGGCTGGGAGAGGCCTATACTCCTTCCGTATACCATCCATGAAGATGTTAAGAGGAGGGCAGAAGATGTCGGAAGGGAATCTCCTGACGATCACCCTCGGACCCCTTTCGCTGGCGATCCGCGCTGACCGGGAGACCGAGAAGATCACGGAAACACCGTCGAAGCGGAAATCGGAAACACGGCGCGCGGCCCCCAGGTGCAAGACCGGCGATCGAGAGCCGCTCGGCATCATCGTGGGTTGGCGTCCAGGGATGCAAGTAGAATGGTAAGAATCATCCAGCCGGATGGAAGGAGGCCACCCGTGTCCGAGACGGAGAAGATCACGATCAACCTCGGCCCGGTCGATTTGGGGCGGATCGACGTCCTCGTCGAGCAGGGCCTGTACTCGAATCGGACCGATCTCATTCGAACGGCGATTCGGAATCAACTCGACCGGCACGAACCGGTGATCGAGGCCCACGCGGTCAAGTGGTCGTTCACGCTCGGCAGCGAGGTGATCGACCGGTCGATGCTCGAACGGCTCAAGCGGGAGGGGAAGCGGATCTCGCTTCGGGTGATCGGCATGCTGCGACTGGCCGACGATGTCGATCCTCAGCTGGCCAGGCAGACGATCGAGGTCATCCGCGTTCACGGCAGCTTCCGCGCGTCCCCGGCCCTTCGGGAGGCGCTCGCCGACCGCATCAACCCTTCGAGGGCCTAGCCACAGGGGACGAGTTCCGGGCCGGGCTACGTTCCCTGTTTCGCCAACCGCTCGTATCTCGCGAGTGCCCTCTCTTCCTTCGAGGGCAACAGGAAGTCGACTGCGGCCATCCCCAAGCTCATGACCGCCGAATAGACGTGGTCGTACGGGGTGACAAAACCGAACGGATACAACAGCGACGCGATCCCGGCGGCGACATTGGCGACGCCCGAGATGAGTCGCTCCCTGCGCCCACTCTCGGCCAGCCGTTCCAATGCGAGGGCCGCTTCGAGCTCCGAGTCGCCAGCCTCCGTGAACTCGCGCTCGGCCGCGGACGGGACCATCAGCGTGACGACGCCAGGAACCGCGATCAGAGCGCCGGCAAGCGCCCCGTAGATCTCCATCCCCGAGCCCGAGAGGACCACGAGACTTCCGACACCAACAGCGACGCCCAACCCGATCGACGTGAGCCCGCCCGTCACTCTCGCAGTCCGCTCTCCGCGGGCCAGATCTTCCAGCACCTCCTGCGCCGGCCCCGCAAGCACGGCCCCGCTCGCCGCCGCGACAATCACCAATGCAACTGCGAATCCCCGACCGTTCACTCTTCGTCCCCTCCTTCGATCTCTTCCCCCACTCTATCATGGTCGGCAACGACGTCGCTTGAAGCTATCCCTCACCGTTCGATAATCGAGCCGGACGAGGAGAGATCGTACCGGAGTGGTCTCTGCAATGAACCGACGACGACGCATCCCGATGGAGCTTCGACTGACGCGGCAGCCGCCGCCCGCGCCCCGAGCGTTCCGTTCCGTCCGCCAGGAGGACCGCAACGACTTGGCGATCCTCCTCTACGCCGCGTTCCGCGGCACCGTCGACGACGAAGGCGAGACGTTCACCGAAGCGCTCTTTGAGATCGATCGGACGTTCTCCGGTGCCTATGGGAGGTTGCTCACCGATTGCTCTTTCGTCGCCGAGCGAGATCAATTCCTGATGTCGACTTCTCTAATCGGCATCTCTGAGCCGAAGGGCGTGCCGCTCGTCGTTTTCTCGATGACCCGCCCGGACGTGCAACGCCACGGCTGGGGGCAATTCCTCCTCCAGCGGTCAATCGACGCACTCGTCGATCGGGGTCACGAGCGCCTGCGACTGATCGTCACCGACGGCAACCGAGCGGCGCAGTCGCTGTATGCATCGCTGGGATTCGAGCCGATGTCGCCGTCGACCCGGACGGTCTGATCGGCGCCTGCACCCGCCTTCCATTCTGTTCGGTATAATCGGACCTCACGGACGTCGGGGGCGTTCGGAGATCTCGCTCTGGAGGGCGGAATGAGCAACGGGAATGCGACGATGGAGAAGATCGTGGCGCTGTGCAAGCGCCGGGGATTCATCTTCCAATCGAGCGAGATCTACGGCGGAATCGGAGGCTTCTGGGACTACGGGCCTCTCGGGGTCGAGCTGAAGCGAAACGTCAAGGAGGCGTGGTGGCGGGACATGGTCACCGCGCACGATGAGACGTCCGTTCCGGACGGCGCCCCGTCAGCGTACGACATGGTCGGGCTCGACACTACGATCATCATGCACCCCCAGGTTTGGAGGGCCAGCGGCCACTTCGACCTGTTCTACGACCTGTTCGTCGACTGCAAGGCCTGCAAGGCCCGCTTCCGCGCTGATCAACTCGAATCGAGCCAGTGTCCCCGCAAGCCGAGCAAGCGGGCAGGCGAACACGACGACTGTGACCTGACCGACCCGCGGGAGTTCAACCTGATGTTCAAGACGACGGTCGGCGCCCTGATCGACCCGTCCGCCGAGGCGTACCTCCGACCGGAGACGGCCCAGGGGATGTTCGTCAACTTCAAGAACGTCCTCTCGTCGACGCGGGTGAAGATCCCGTTCGGGATGGCCCAGATTGGAAAGTCGTTCCGCAACGAGATCACCCCGCGCAACTTCACGTTCCGATCCCGGGAGTTCGAGCAGATGGAGATCGAGTTCTTCTGCTCGCCGAAGTCCTCGGAGGCGTGGTACGCATACTGGCGTGACCGCCGGGTCGCCTGGTACGTGGCGCTGGGGCTCGAGTCGGAGAAGCTGCGGCTCCGCGAACACGGGCCGGAGGAGCGTGCACACTACTCCTGCGGAACCGCCGACATCGAGTACGCCTTTCCGTTCCTCTCCGAGGGTGAGTTCGGCGAGCTCGAGGGGGTCTCCCACCGAAGTGACTTCGACCTCCGCAGCCATATGGAGGGAAAGCTGGTTCGAGATGGCGACGAGCTGATCGTCGAGCCTGACGAGCACGGACAGCCGCGCCATCCGGGAAGCGGGAAGGACCTTTCCTACTTCGACGACGTCACCGGGACCAAGTACCTCCCCCACGTCGTCGAGCCGTCCGGCGGGGCCGATCGGACTGCGCTCGCGCTGCTCTGCGAGGCGTACGATGAGGACGCAATCCCCGACGAGAACGGCGTGCCGCAGGAGCGGGTCGTCCTCCGTCTCCATCCGCGGATTGCTCCCATCAAGGTCGCGGTCTTCCCGCTCGTCAAGAAGGACGGGCAGCCGGAGATCGCCGCGGAGATCTACCGCGGTCTCAAGGGGCGCTGGAACGCCTTCTACGACGAGAAGGGGTCGATCGGAAAGCGGTATCGCCGCCAGGACGAGTCAGGGACCCCATTCTGCATCACCGTCGACCATCAGACGCTCCAGGACGACACCGTCACGCTCCGCGATCGCGACACGACGGAGCAGTTCCGTGCGAGCATCGCCGAGCTCGAATCGATCCTGGCCGATCGACTGGCCCCGTAGTCCGCACGACCCCGAACGCCGCGGGACGTTTCGCCCTCCGCACTCCGCAGCGGAGACTCAGTCCGCCGCGTCCTCCGCGGCGCGGCGCCACATGTCGTACTCCTCGATCAGCCGCTCCGGAGAGGCCTGATTGAGAAGCCGATGGATCTTGATCGCCACCGGAAGGCTCAGGACGAGGTGTCCGCCCTCCTCCAGCAGCTGCAGGTTCTCCAATGGGATCCCGGCCCGCTCCGCGAACTCGCTGCGATCGAGCCCCAACGATTCGCGTCGCCGCCGGATCGGGTTCTCTGGGATCGACATCTTCCACCTCCTTGGCCTGCGTAGGTGCGACCTCTTGCCGTTCCTTTGAGATCTGCCGGATTACCATCTCCCCCAATGGGCTCTCTCCGCCTGGAGTGCGGCGGCCCGTTCGGTCAACGGCTGCTTCGCCTCCCCGACGAAGACCACGGAGAACGCCGACACGTGGTCCGGTAGATCGAGGAACTCGCCCACCACCTTCATCCGGCTCTTCGAAGGGAAGATCCGAAGCCAAGCGCTCCCGAGGCCTTTGTCATGCGCTGCGAGAATCAGGTTCTGCGTGGCGGCGGAGCAGTCGATCGCCCAATGTCCCATGTGTTCCTGCTCCTTGGCGTCGGCGCAGACCACCGTGGCCATCGCCGCCGAATGCAGAGAATCGCGCTCGCGAAGCAAGCCCGTCAGCTCTCGCAACGCTTCGTCCTCTTCGAGGACGACGAAATGCCACGGTTTCTTCTTGCCCGCCGAGGGGGCACTCATCGCCGCCCTCAGCAGATCCGTTCGCGCCGTTTTGGAGAGCGGGCCTGACGGCTTGTACTTCAGCGTCTTTCTGCGTGTTACGATCGCTCGGAGTGTTTCCATCCCCTGGTTCCTCCTTTCCTGGCCCCTCGCTCAGCCATGCCCGATGGCTGGGAAGCCGAAGCGGGAAAGCATGATCAGACTTCCGATCCCCCCGACAAAGGCGGTCCACACCACGACACTGAGCGGCCATCGACCCCGTCCTTCGAGGTCCCCCGGCATTCGGAGCAATGAATAGAAAAACATTCCCAGTCCCACCGCATGGGCCATCGCAGCCCAAGGGAGCCGCCACAGAATCCCCAACGCCGAGACCAGGAGTAGCCCCGATGTCGTGAACTCGGAGGCCAGCCGAAAGCGCAGTTCGCGTTGCGTCATCCGCTGGATCCCATCCTCCACAATCCTTCGACGCGCGACCCGAACGACCCAGAGCGCAGGCAAGACACAACCTGCGGTCAGTCCGTATACGACGACAAACAGCATTCGACAACCTCCTCCGTCCCGTTCGCAGCCCGGCCCCAGGAACAACCCCCAAGCGCGAACGCATGCTCGTCGGGCATCGGAAACACCTCTAGTCGCGATCCGACCGGATCAGCAGGAGCGGACGCTCCGCGCGGTGAAGCACGCCAACCGCGACGCTGCCGAAGAAAGCGGTGGCCAATCCCGTCCGACCGTGACTCGTCATCGCGATGAGGCCAACATCGTTGGCTTCCGCGGCACGGACGATCCGCTCGACCACCGCCCCTTGCTCCAGAATCACCTCACAGGAGATCGACTCGCGGGTTAGCTCGCCGACCTTTCGATCGAGGTACGCCTTGGCCTCCTGCTGTGCCCGCTTGAGCGCGTCCTCCAGCGTAATCAACTGAGGCGCGGCCGATTCGGCGATCGGCGTGACGACGGGCGTCGCAATGACGGGCGGTTCGACAACGTGAAGGAGGAACAGCCGCGTCACCCGCTCCCCGGCCAACTCCGTCACATACGGGATGACCTGTTCAGCTCGCTCCGAGCCGTCGAGGGGAATCAGGATTCGCTCGTACATACCACACTCCTTGTTGATCATCGGGGAGCCGATCGGACCGCCCCATCCGGCCCCGCTATACGGAGTGAAGTCTTCGTCGCACGCCCCTCGCCCTGCAGGTGCCACGCCCATCCGACGCGAAAGCATCGGGGTTCACGGGACCACCCCGAAGGACAAGGACCCTACGAGTCACCGCCCGACTGGAACGGTCGGGACATCATCGGCATTCCATTTCGGCTCCCTGGAGGGATCGACGCCGTCGGTCTCGCACCGACCCCATCCTGAGCATGGAATCGTCGTCCCCTACAGTGATTCCACGCCACATTCTATCAGGAACGCAGATGGGCATTCAAGTTTCACGATGCCCGGCATCCACGCCCCGGAGCGACACTCCACCCCTTGGCGCGTTCTCCGAACCGCGCAGCAAGTTCGCATGACAGCCTTCCTCCCCAAGAAGAGGCCGAACGTACCGGTTGATGTAGAACGAGTCTAAGTCTATAATTAGTCTCAAATGAGACCCGATGAACAGGTGGCGATGCTGCGGGAAGTCGGCTTGGTTCCGACCATTCAACGTCTTGCGATCCTCGATTGCCTGTCCAGAATGCAAAAGCATCCGACGGCCGATCAGATCTTGGAAGGCGTCCAGCGAACGTACCCCTCGATCTCTCGGGCAACCGTGTACAACACCCTCGACGTCCTGACCAAGGCGGGGATGATCCTCCGGCTGAGCATCGAGCCGGGGGTGGCTCGATACGACGCCGACCTCAGCCCGCACGCACACTTCCGCTGTCGGATCTGCGGAAAGGTCTTCGACATTCAGCTCAGAGCCGGGCAACCAGTTGCCAAGAACCCCGACGGACACCTGGTCGAATCGATTCGGACATACGCGTACGGCGTCTGCGCTGTGTGCCGGAGGCAGCGAAAAGGCGCTCAGACGGAGGAGGCGCAGTCTCCTTCGTCCAACGCACCCGATCGATCAAACCGAAAGGAGGGCGCGCGCAATGCCTGAACTCCCCGAGGTGGAGACGCTCGTGCGACAGCTTCGCCCGATCGCCGGCACGCAGATCGTCGATGCGGAGATCCTCGACGCGCGGCTCACGGTCGCCCGCGACGAGCTGGTCGGTGCCCCGGTTGGCGGGGTGACACGTCGTGGGAAGTACATCGTCATCGGGCTCGAAGGCCGCGGAGACCTGATCGTTCATCTGCGGATGTCGGGACGGCTTCGTTTGGACCGCTCCGACGATGAGATCCCCTACACGCGGCTGATCCTCAAGCTTGACACTGGGGACTGCCTCTATTTTATCAACCCGCGCCGATTGGGGACGGTCGTCCTCTGTTCGAGTGGGTTTAACAAAGACCTCGGGGTCGAGCCGATCTCCTCGGGGTTCACCATCGATGTTCTCGCGGGCCTCACCCGGACCTCGCGCGCGCCGATCAAGCAGCTGCTGCTCGACCAGCGCAAGATCGCCGGAATCGGAAACATCTACGCCGCCGAGGCTTTATGGAGGGCGGGAATCGACCCGAGACGACCGGCCCAGTCTCTCAATAGGGCGGAGATCGAGGCGCTTCACGACGGGATCACATCGGTCCTGTTCGACGCGATCGAGCAACTCGGGACGACGATCGGGACCAGCGTGGCGGACTACCGTCGATCATCCTTCGAACGTGGATCCTTCCAGAATCGTCTTGCCGTCTACGGGCGGACGCGCGCGCCGTGCGAGCGATGTGGAACGCCGATCGAACGGGTGGTTCAAGCCGGCCGGTCGACCTGCTACTGCCCGACCTGTCAAATCTAGGACCGGTTCGGGAGATGATGGACGATCCCCGTGAAGAATGACGAGCTCAAGCAGAAGCGACCCACGGAATTGGCGATTCCGTAACGAGACGCTGTACAAAGGAGAGGATGTGAAATGCTCGGACACCGCATGGAACAGGCGATCAATGAACAGATCATGCACGAGATCGGGTCGGCCTACCTGTACCTCTCGATGGCCGCCGACTTCGACGCCAAGGGGCTCCAGGGCATGGCGCAATGGATGAAGGCCCAGGCGCAGGAGGAACTCGGACACGCGCTCCGCTTCTTCCACCACATCAGCAAGCGCGGCGGCCGTGCCGAGCTGTTCGCGATCGACAAGCCGCAGAAGGAATGGGAGTCGCCGCTCGTCGCGTTTCGGGCGGCGTTGCAGCATGAGCAGTTCATCACCGGCAAGATCCACGACCTCGTGAAGACCGCCCGCGAAGAGAACGACATCGCGGCGGAGATCATGCTGCAGTGGTTCGTCACCGAGCAGGTGGAGGAGGAGGACTCGGCGTCCAGCGTAGTCTGCAGGCTCGAGCGGATCGGAGACTCGGGGCACGGACTCCTCATGGCCGACCGGGACCTCGGGCAGCGAGCGGCCGGGTCGGCGGTGGTGGGACACGAAGGCGAAGCGAAGTAGCACGCAGGGGGAGGAATGCCGTTCACGTTCGTCACCGACATCGCGTCGCTGAACCAAGCGCTGTACCAGGTCACGCACGGCCTGTACATCCTGACGACCCGGTCGGGAGGGCGAGTCAACGGGCAGTGCCTCGACGCGTTGATGCAGGTCACGAACATGCCGCCGCGGATGGCCATCGGCGTGGGGAAGCGATCGCTGACCCATGAGATGATCGCCGAGAGCGGACGGTTCGTCGTCAATGTGCTCGACCGGGAGAATGACGGCTGTGCGGACGTGATCCGTCGGTTCGGTTTCCAGTCCGGACGGAACGTCGACAAGTTCGCCGACTTCCCCCACGAGCGGACGGACGCCGGGATCCCGTTCCTCCCCGATGCCGTGGCGGTCTACGAATGCACCGTGATCCCGCGGATGACGGTCGATCTGGAGACCCATTCGCTGTTCGTCGCGTCGGTCGATCGCGCCGGAACCCGAGACGGCGGCGAACCGCTGACATACAACGAGTACCGAAAGCGGTTGAGAAAAGGAGCGTAACGACTATGGAGAAGTGGATATGTACCGTCTGCGGCTACGTGTACGACCCGTCCGTCGGGGATCCGACGAGCGACATCGAGCCGGGGACCTCGTTCGAGGATCTGCCCGATGATTGGGTCTGTCCGGAGTGCGGCGCCCCCAAGGACATGTTCGAGAAGGCGGCGTGACCGGCAAAGTCGGTCACGGACGAGACCCGTCTTTGGATGGCCGGTCCTCGCGGTGGTTCCGACAGGGAAGCCAGAATGGGAGGAGACTTGAAACCTAGAGAGATTCAACCCGGGATCTCGTGGCTGGGCGCGGTCGACTGGAACCGTCGCCTGTTCGATGAGCTAATCCCACTGCCGGATGGCACGAGCTACAACGCCTACCTCGTGCGCGGGAGCCAGACGACCGCCCTGATCGATACCGCCGACCCCACGAAGTCCGAGGCGTTCCTCGAGCAGCTGGACGAGATCGGCCGACTCGACGTGCTGGTAGTCCAGCATGTCGAGCAGGACCACTCGGGGACGCTCCCGGCCGTTCTCGATCGCTATCCGGAGGCCCGGATCGTCTCGACTCCGAAGGCCAAACCGATGATCGTCGATCATCTCGCCATTCCGGAGGATCGGATCACCGCCGTCGAGGACGGGGAGACCCTGTCCCTCGGGAACCGAACGCTCGAGTTCCTCCATGCCCCGTGGGTCCACTGGCCGGAGACGATGCTGACCTACCTCCGAGAGGAGAGAATCCTCTTCACGTGTGACCTGTTCGGTTCGCACCTCGCGACGAGCGAGCTGTTCGCCAGCGTCGATCGGCCCCGAGTCTACGAATCCGCCAAGCGCTATTACGCTGAGATCATGATGCCGTTCGCCCGTCTCATCCGGGGGCATCTGGAGAAGCTCGCGCCTTACGAGATCGAGATGATCTGTCCCAGCCATGGACCGATCCACGACGATCCGGCGTTCATCGTCGACGCATACCGCCATTGGGTCCTCGACCCGCCGAAGAACCTCGTCGTTCTGCCCTACACCTCGATGCACGGCAGCACCCGTCGGATGGTCGAACATCTGATTGCGGCGCTCTCGCAACGAGGGATCCGCGTGGAACCCTTCGATATGACGGTGACCGATCTCGGCGCGTACGCCGTCCGATTGGTGGACGCCGCGACCGTCGTGTTCGCCACGCCGACCGTCCTCCTTGGCCCTCATCCGAGCATCGTCTACGCCGCGTATCTCACGGCGGCGCTCCGACCGAAGTTGAAGCACGCCGCGGTCATCGGCTCGTACGGTTGGGGAAGCCAAGCGGTCGAGCGGATCGAGGAACTGTGTTCCAGGCTCGAGGTTGAATGGCTCGACCCGGTCCTCGTCCGGGGGCTGCCCGGGGAGAAGATACATCAGGCGCTGGATAGGCTCGCCGACCGGATCGCCGAACGGCACAAGGAACTGGAGTCGTCCGAAGGAGCCCCCCCATGGACCGAAGCGTCTTCATAACCGGCGCAGCCGGCGAAGGGATCCAGACGATCGGGGACATCGTGGGCCGTTGCTTTCTGAGCCACGGATACCCCGTCTTCGCGACGCAGGAGTTTGAATCTCGCATCCGCGGGGGCAACTCGAGCGTTCGGATCCGCGTTTCCACCGACGTACGAAACGCCCCGCGCGAAGACGCGGACATACTGTTGGCCATCAACCCGCGCGCAAGGGAGCACTACGCGGAGGCGCTTCATCCTGATGGGCTCCTCCTATCGAGCGAGGGAGACGGGGTGACGATCCCGTTCTCCGATCTGGCCACCGAGCAAGGAGGCAAGGCCATCTATGCCAACGCCGTGGCCGCCGGGGCGCTCTGCGCCGCCGTCGGCCTTCCGTTCCCGGTCCTGGAGGCCGTTCTCACCTCAGCATTTGCCGAGCGAGGAGAGGCCGTCGCGGCCGCGAACGTCGCAGCCGCGAAGCGCGGCTTCGAGCGTGCAGTCGCCAAGCTCGGCGATCAGCGGGCCGAACCCCTGCCGGAGCGGGACAGGACGTACGCGCTGGCTTCGGCCCACGACGTGATTCCGATCGCCGCCGCGGCCGCCGGGTGCCGATTCATCAGCGCCTACCCGATGTCCCCGTCGACCGGGATCATCACCCGTTTCGCTCGGGACCCCGAACTCGGAGCCTTCGCCGAGCAGGCGGAGGACGAGATTGCCGCAATCAACATGGTTCTCGGCGCCTCCGCCGCCGGTGCACGAGCGATGACCGCAACCTCCGGCGGCGGCTTCGCGCTGATGG
>Ga0180434_10001707_pt1 | contig 30855 bp, 29 predicted proteins | sample SS_ome_7_FD_132453 | JGI IMG/M metagenome (GOLD analysis project Ga0180434, IMG submission 132453) | Hypersaline lake sediment archaeal communities from the Salton Sea, California, USA - SS_1_D_2 metaG | ecosystem: Environmental > Aquatic > Non-marine Saline and Alkaline > Hypersaline >... | reverse complement strand
CCCCCTTCAGGGCCCTGATGGCCCTCTCAAGCTCGAGCTCGCCCTCCCCAAGTGGCTTGCAGACGTAGCTCTCCCTGGAGCCGAAACCATCCTTCATATGGGTGTGTAGTGCATAGGGTGCGACCATATCCCAGAAGCGGTAGACCTCATCCAGCTCGTTGCCGAACCAGCGGTAATTCATCGTGTCCAGGTTGGCTCCCACGTGCCTGGAATCGACCTCCCTGAAGATGGCCAGCTGCCTGTCACCGTTATTGGTCACCACCCCGTGGTTGTCAACGGCCAGGTAGAATCCCTCGGCCTCGACGAAGTCCAGGCACTCCTTCAGGCATAGAGATATCGCCTCAGCCCACCTTTCTTCGGGAACCGATTCCTTGGGCCGGCCCCCCTCGGTCCTGATGACCTTTGTCCCAAGCGCATCCGCCAGATCGCAGACACTCTTCATCCTCTCGGCCTCCCTCCTTATCTCCCCGGGATCCAGCTGCACGAAGTCGTTCCCCGCCGCGAGAGCAGAGCACTTCAGGGAGTGGGAATCGAGGGCCTCCCTTACCGAGGCAGCCCTCTCCAGACCGGTACCGATCTCCTCCTCGCCGTCCCAGACGTCACCTATCTGGAGTTCCACGTACCCGAAGCCTGTGTCCTCCGCGTATGAGAGGAAATCCTCCATCGAGTAGCCCGGGAAGTTGTAGTGTATTACACCCAGCTTGAATCCATCCTGAGTCATCCGCAAAACCATCCAGCCTAGAAAGGTGGCTCCAAAAAAATATAACCTAGAGGCGCTTGCGAAAGGTCACTCCCTGTGGTCCGATACCCAGTCCGGGATCTCCGGCCGCGGGTCGATGAGCCGGTCTCCCCCCAGCCTCAGCCTCTGCTTCCTCTCGTTTAGATCGTTCCAGGGCGCCCACACGGGCAATTCAGGGATCTCCCAGCCCTCCATGACGAGGTCCTCCATCTCCCGGACCTTTCCCGAATACTGGGGATACCAGGCGAGGTTGATCGACTCAGTCGGGTCTTTCTCGAGGTCATATAGCTCGTCAACATCCTCCTCGGTGTGGATGTACTTGTACCGCCTGCCCCGCACCATCCTGCAGGGATCCAGCGTGTGGTAGTACTCCGCGAAGACGTGGTCCTGCACGTCCCGTCCCTCAAAGGTCGGCAGGATGCTCACCCCCTCCACGAAACCGGGAATTTCAATCTCCTGCATCTCCAGAATTGTGGGGAGCAGGTCTATGTTACAGACCAGCGAATCCGAGCTGGCTCCCTCTGGAAGGCTTCCCGGGAGGGATACGATCAGTGGTATCCGGATGGCTCCCTCGAAGAAGGTGTGCTTCTCGCAGATCCCGTTCCGGTACAGCATCTCACCGTGGTCCGACGTGTAGACGACCAGCGTGTCCTCTAGCAGGCCCTCATCCTCGAGCCTCTCCATTAGGCGCCCTATGCAGTGGTCCAGGTAGGAGACGAAGCCGTAGTAGGCCGCGATCGAGTTCCTTATCATCTCCTCCGACAGGTTCCAGAGCTCGTAGTAGTTCACCCTCTCGATCACCCTCCTCGGCTTGTCGGTGTAGCTGACCCTGTAGTTCGGGAGGTCACCTACGTCATCGGGGTCGTACATCTCGTGGAATCTCGCCGGGGCGCACCAGGGGGGGTGGGGAGCACGGTAGCCAATGTAGAGGAAGAAGGGCCTCCCTGTATCCCCGCGGGAGATGAAGTCGAGGCCATCCTCGGTAATCACGGAGTCCCACATCTCGTCCTCCCCGTGCGGGAATGGCCTGCCCTCGACGTTCCGGTAGGTGTGCTCCCACATCTCGGAGATGGTGTTGGCCATGTGGTACCGCCGCCTTACCTCCTCCCCGACCTTGATGCCGTAGGATCTGTCATCTGCACCGTAGCTCGAGAACCCGAGTGCCTCGAAGGGATTTCCCCCGCCGGGCACGTGGTCGTCCACGTGAAGGAAGCCCGAGCCGTGGGTCAGGTACCCGGCATCCCTGAATCTGGATACCAGGGAGCTGACCCCGGGGTGGATTGTAACCCTGTAGACCTCGCCGGAGCGATGCCTGCTGTTATTCGGTGTAACGACCCCGTTCGTGTGGGGATGGGTTCCCGTTATCCACGCGACCCGGGACGGGCTGCAGAGGGGCGAGGCGCAGAATGCATTATCGAACCGGGTGCCCCTCCCGGCCAGGGCATCGATGCTGGGGGTCCTGACGACCTCGTGCCCGTAGCAGCCGGACACGGCCTGGCTGTGCTGGTCAGACATAATGAATAAGACGTTCAAAGACCTCCCGGGCGGCATCCAGATACCTCCCTCCCCCTGCTACCGGTTGTCAATAAAATGCTCTTCCCCTCTGGATGGATCCAACTTATTAGTAGATTAGGGTGGGGCAGGACAATGACTTCGAAGGTATTCATGCTGAGCAGCAGGGTCGTCAGGGGAGACGTGAGCCCCCTTCTGAAAATCGGTGATCTCCTCGGGAAGGCCGGTCTGGAGGATCTCGTCGTGCCGGGCGATCCGGTCGCCATAAAAATGCACCTCGGTTCCTCGGGCGGTCACAGGACTATACGCCCCGAGTTCGTCAGGAAGGTCGTTGACAGCGTCAAGCAGCTGGGAGGAAGGCCCTTTGTGGCCGAGACCTGCCGGCCCGACGCTATCCAGTACCTCGAGATAGCCAACGAGAGGGGCTACAACCACTCCACCCTCGGGTGCCCAGTAATAATGACTGACGGGTACAAGGGAGAGGACTTCAAGGAGGTGGAGACCGGTGGAAGACTGGTCAAGAGGGTCAACGTCGCATCTGGGTTTTATCACGCGCCATCGATGATCGTGCTCACCCACGTAACCGGCCACGGAAACGCCTGCTACGCTGGCGCGATCAAGAACATAGCCATGGGCTGTAACGCCCGCTCATCCAAGGGCAAGATCCACAGGGCCGTAAACGTCGAACCCCCGGTCTGGTACTCAGATAAGTGCATCGCCTGCGGAGAGTGTGCTGATGCCTGCAACTACGGCGCCCTGACCCTCGTGGACGGCAAGCCGGTGATTGACGAGGTGCTGTGCGAGCGGTGCATGAGGTGCGCCAGGGCCTGCAACCAGGATGCCCTTGTCAGGCCATCCCCGATGAGGGAGAACTTCCTCGAGGCCCTCGTCGACGGGACCAGGGGGGTCCTGTCAACCTTCGAGGCGGGAAGGGTAATTTTCGTGAACTTCCTCATGGACGTCGGACCCGAGTGTGATTGTGCTCCCTTCTCTGACCGGCCAATCATACCCGACCAGGGCATACTCGCCTCGAAAGACCTCGTCTCGCTGGAGCAGGCATGCCTGCACCTCCTGACCCGTGCTCCCGCTGTACCACAGTCACTGGCCGAGGAGAGGGGCATAGGGGAGGGAGACAAGAAGTTCGCATGTATTCACGGCCTTGATCCGCAGGGTCAGGTGAATGCCGCCGAGGCGGCCGGGCTCGGCACGAGGGACTACGAGATGGTTACCCTCTGAGGAATAGCCCAGCAATCCATCCAAGGTACCACACATCCAGCCTCCAGGAGTTCTCGAGGAAATCGACGAACCCCACCCTGGACGGCGAGACCACGGCCATTACCAGGGCCAGCAGCATCAGGTTCGTCAGTAAAATCAGCATTATCGAGAGGAAAAGTCCCGCCTGTCTGACGTCGTACTGAATGAGAACCTCCCTGGTCGTGCCCGCGATGTGGGAACCCAGGGATACACCCAGCGCGAAGATAAGTACGCTCTGGACCAAGCCCCGGAATACGGCGGCCAGCAGAGTCAGGATCACCGGTATCAGTGGAAAGAGGTAGGGGCCGAGGGTGATCAGGATGTTGCCCCGGGCGTTGGGCTTCGAGTAGGCGACGTATCCACCGTGCCGTGTGAACTTGAACTCCCGGATCCGGTACCCGCATAGCCTGGCAAGCAGCGCGTGAACGAGCTCGTGGCTGACCATGTGAATGTACCAGGCGACGGTGTCGAGTCTGGGGATGTCATCGGCCTTGAACGCAAGGATGACGCCGAGGCAGAACCCCACCACCAGCAAAAAACCTATCTGCCCCGAGAAAGTGTTAAGGTCCTGGATGATCGACGCCAGGTCTGGTACCGGACCCCCCACCGTTATCCCCAGGAACGATGATAGCTGGGATAGAAAGGCCGTGAAAATCCCCGGCATGAATATCGCTATGGCGAGGGCTAGAGCCCATTTCATGGCCCTCTCCCTGGTGATCGGCTGCACGGTGCCTGATCGAACCCCGGGAATAAAGCTGTGATTTCGATTATCCCCGCCTTCGCCTGAGCCTCCGGCAGGCGTCCAGGTAGGCCTTGAGGTTCTCCCAGGGAATGGTGTGTGGCAGCTGCCCGCCGGCGTTTATGAAGTATCCGGGGAGGTCCCCGCAGATCCTGATGCACCTCTCGACCTCGCGGACGGCCTGATCGGGTGTCCCCCCCGTAAGCAACCGTGTATCCACGTTACCTATCAGGACCTTCTTGCCCCCCCAGCGGTCCGCTGCCCACTCCAGATCGACGTACGGCTCGAAGATGAATCCGTCGGCACCCGCGTCGAAGACGTCTCCCATTATGCTCGTTACGTCACCGTCCGAGCAGAAGACCACCGGGATGCCCCTCTCCTTGATCGGCTCCCAGACCTCCGGGTAGTGGGGAAATATGTGTTTCCTGTACCACCTCGGGCTGAATATGGGCCCGTTGCTCATGCATATGTCGTCGTGCGATATGAAGACCTCGAGCCCCCGGACCCTGGACCAGGCCTCAAGGTGGAGCCTGGAGAGCTCGACGAACTTCTCGGCCTGCCTCGCGAAGCCTGATGGGTCCTTCATCCCGGCCTCCACGGTGGCCCTCCACCCGAACAGACCCAGGAACCAGTGGAAGAGGGTCGTGTAGTGGGCCTCGCCCACCAGCAGCCTGTCACCTATCTCCCTCTCGTTCTTGTCGTGTATTCTCTGGTACTCCCTGGCAAGCTCACCAACGGACCTCTCCTCGTAGGATTCGACGTCGAACTCCAGCACGTCCCGGGCTGTTGCTGTATCACCCACCCTGAGGTGGGCTCCCTCGGTCCTCCACTTCGTCGAGAAAACCCCCCAGGGCTCGATTCTGTCTCCCTCCGGATCGATCCGGGAGAAATCGCTCCCCGGGAGGGATACGCTCGACGGGTCCGGTATCCCGCCCCATGAGAAGTCGAGCTCGAGCTTCTCGATGATCGCCAGTGCGGCCCCCTTCACGTCCTCCGCAGGGTCGATCCCGGCTATGTTCAGGTAGGCCTCCTTTGACATGGGCCAGTACCACTCCACCTGCGGAACCATATCGGTCTTCTCGAGGTTGAATGCAGCCCGGCCTCTCTCCCTGCTCATGCTACCAGACAGAACGGGCATGCTGGAAAAGTTTTCCCGTGTTTTTGACCATAACCCTTATCTCGGGGCGGTAAACCCGCGAGACCATGGAATGCGGAATAGTCCTCCATGGTTCAAATATCCTTGGCGCAGAGGAGGCCATGGAGGAGGTACTGAGGGCCGGTTTCCGGAGCTTCGAGTACAGCTGCGGACACGTCAAGAAGCTCGAGGACGCGGGCAGGGGTTCATTTGAAAGCGCAGCGGGAACCGCCTCGTCCCTGGGGCTCGAACCCGTCCAGCTCCACGGCCCCAGCCTGGAGGCAGGATTCGACCTTGGCAGCCCGGACGAGGTAATCAGGCGGAGAAGCATCGAGAGGAGCAGCCTCTGGATACAGCACTGCAGCGACCTGGGTGTCCCCGTCATGGTGGAGCACGGGTGTGAGTACCACGATGACTTCGACGCCACCATGGAGAACATGAAATCATCATTCGCCGATCTAGCCCGAGCTGCAAGTGAACACGGGGTCAGGATTGCCATCGAGAACGAGTTCGACCCCAGGGCGATGGCCCGGCGGGGATCGGGCCGCGAGATGGTCGTCCCTGCGAGGGTTGGGTGCATGATGGCCGAGCTGCTCGAGGTTGTCAACGACGTGGACCCGGATAACCTCGGTGTCTGCCTCGATTTCGGCCATGCCAACCTCCAGAGGCCCCTATTCCCCCTCGAAGTGGCAATACGGGAGCTGGGAGATTTGCTGCTCGCAACCCACATTCACGACAACGAGGGCCAGTCCGACCAGCACATGATACCCCTGATGGGAAACATAGACTGGGAGCCCACAATGGAGGCCCTTTCACAGGTGGGATATAGCAGGCCCCTTATCCTGGAGCTGGGAGGCATCTCGGTCGGTGACAGCAAGATCAGGGAGAACAGGCTCCGCCTATACAGGTGCGCCGGGCTTGAGATCACGAGGGATTTCTAGGCCGGCTTCACCTCGGCTATCATGGCCCTGATCCTCTCGATGTGCTTCCTCTCCTCGGCGATAACCCTCTCGACAGCCGGCCCGGTTGCATCCGTGACCTGCTCCCTGAGGGACTGGTAGAACTTAACTGACTCCTCCTCGAAGCCCAGGGCGAACTCCAGTACATCCACCGGGGAGCCAAAGCAGGCTGAGTCACACCTCTTCAGGTAACCGAGAAGCCCCCTTCCGACGATGGCCTCGATGTATGGTTGTGATTCCTCAGAATCGATGCCCTTCGATCCCTCAACGAACCCGTCCGGGAGGAGGTTGTAGAAGATCTCTGCGTGTGATCTCTCCGCGTCTGCCAGCTCCTTGAAGAACCCGGCCGATCTGCCATCTGAATTTGCCGCCGAGTCCCTGTAGAACTTCTCGCCGACCTTCTCCACCTGAATGGCCATCTCCACGAGCTCCGACCAGCTATACCCTGACTTCACCTCAGCCACCTCCCTTCACGACCGCCGCGTGCACCGAGCATGAGATGCACGGGTCATATGCCCTTACAAGCTTCTCGCACTCGAAGGTGAGATCCCCGCCCGCCTTGACAACCCCGGGTGACAGGGCTCTCAGCATATCCTCCAAGTGGGCCGAGTTGTGTGCGGTTGGCGGCACGATGTCCGCGTGTGTCACCGCACCCGATTTATCGAAGCGGTAGCCGTGGAAGAGTAGCCCTCTGGGGGCCTCCGTCAGGGCCGCTCCCTCGCATGGCATTCCAATGTGGGCTCTTACAGGCTGCTCCGCCACGTCGAGATCCACGTTCCTGATTATTTCAATGCTCTCGTCGATTGACTGGACTATCTCCACCACCCTGGCCCTGACGTTATCGAAGGGATCCATCGAATCCAGTTCCAGCCCAACTGCTGCCACCGCCTTCTTCGCGCCGGTGGACAGTTGGTGGCGGTTCAGGTTCACCCGGGCGAGGGGACCCACCATGAACGTGTCCCTTCCCCTGACGGTTGAGCGTTTCGTATTGGAGTGAACCACCTGTACCTCGTCGATTACCTCCCTGTAATCCTGCTCCTGGACGTCGAGGCCCTTGCTGGACACGAGGCGCCCCTCGTTAACTGAGTACCAGTCGTCGCTGTGAATGGCAACCAGCTCGTTTTCATCGTCGATTGTCTTGAAGTCCAGCCCACCGATGGTCTTTGCCGCGTCCAGCATCTCCTTCTTCGCCCTCTTCAGGCTGTCGAGGAACGGGCTGAGTTCCTCCCTGGTGGGGATCTTGGTGAAACCACCAACCACGGCAGAAACCGGGTGGACCGCCCGGCCACCAACCACCTCTCCTATGTCGTTACCGAGCTTCTTCATCCTGAGGGCGAACTCGACCAGCTCCCTGTGGTCCCCCGCCATCGAGATTACCCCGTCGTAGCCGAGGTAATCGGGTGCTGTAAGATAGAATACCGAGAGTGAGTGGCTCTGGATGTAGGCGCTGAAGGCCAGAAGCCTCCTAAGCTGCCTGGTCTGCTCCGATATCTCGATGCCGTAGGCATTTTCTACGGCCCTGAGGGCAGTCATCTGGTGGGCTATTGGGCATATACCGCATATGCGTGAGGTCAGCTCGTGTACCTCGTCGAACTTCCTCCCCCTGAGGAAGGCCTCGTAGAACCGGGGGGGCTCAAATATGGCGAACTCCGATCTCTTTACCTCTCCACCGGAATTGACCTCAACGTTGATCGCACCCTGGCCCTCTACCCGGGCCACGTAACAGACCTCTACCTTGGTTGATTTCAAATCTGGGCCTCCTTTCTGAACTCCTCGGTTATACCAGCATACTTCCTGAATTTCCGGACCACGTCCTCCTCTGTCAGACCGGCCCTCCTGAACACCTTCGCGAGCTCATCGGGGTTGGCGTCGCTCATTGGCCCGTAGCAACCCTCGCAGACCCTGCCCACGCTGGGGCATATGGCACCGCACCCGGCCTTCGTAACCGGTCCCATGCAGGCCCTTCCCAGGGAGGTCAGCAGGCAGACGTTCTCCTTGAGCTTGCAGTCCACGCAGACGGGATGGTGCTTGATGTCCGGCAGTATTCCCTGGAGAGCCGCCGTTATCGTCTCGTAAATCAGGTTCTTGTGGGGCGGGCAACCCGGCAGGTTAATGTCGACGGGGACGTACTCCCCGATCCCCCTGACCCTGAATGACCTTATCGGGGTTATGTTATCATATACGATCTCCTCGACCTCAGACTGGGACATGTAGTTCCTTATCGATGGAATGCAGCCCGCGATGGCGCAGTCCCCCAGCGCGACCAGCACCTTGGAGGACGCCCTTATTACCTTCAGCTCCTCCAGCTCCCTGGGCGTGGATACGGATCCCTCCACGAAGCAGATGTCGTAGGGACCCATGTCCTCCTTGCTCTGGGCCATCATGAAGTAGACGACATCGATCTTCTCGACGATGTCGAGCAGCTCGTCCTCCAGCCTGAGGAGTTCCATCTGGCACCCTGCACACCCGGTGAACTTGTAGACCGCGACCCTTGGTTTGTTTTCAGTCAACATCATCACCTCTCATATTCCGCAGTCGGGCAGCCCCCTTATGTCGGAGTACTTGAAAACCGGGCCATCCTTGCAGACGAAGTATGGCCCGAGCTGGCAGTGACCGCACTGTGCTATTCCGCATCTCATCCTCCTCTCCAGGGAGAGGTAGAGCTGCTCGTCGTGGAAGCCTCTCCTGAGCAGGTCCTGGACCGTGAAGTGCATCATTACCTCAGGTCCACATATCATTCCGATCGAGTTCCTGGGCCTCGTGACCATTTCGTCCAGTAGCGTTGTGACCACTCCAACCGAGTGCTCCCACTTGACACCGTTTGGCACGAAGTCAACGGTGAGGGAGAGCTTCGTCCTTGGCATCTTTGACCACGCATCGAACTCCCTCTCGAATATGCTCTCCAGCGGCGTCTTGGTCCCGTAAAGTATCTCGAGGAATCCGTAATCACCCCTGTTCTCCTCCACCTGGGTGATTATGGGTCTGGGGGATGGAAGCCCAACGCCTCCCGTGATGATCAGTATGTCCTTTCCCTGCAGCTGCTCCATCGGCCAGCCGTTGCCGTAGGGCCCGGAGACCCAGAGATTATCACCCTTTTTCAGCTCGTGGATTTTCGAGGTGACCCTTCCCACCTTCCTTATGGTGGTCTGGAAGCTCTCTCCGTCGGACATGGTTGATGCTATTGAGAACATCGCCTCGCCGATTCCCGGAAACGAGATTATTATGAACTGGCCCGGTATGAAGCTGAAGCCCCTCTGTATCTTCTTATCAACGAACCGGAGGGTGTAGGTGTTCGTGTTCGACGTTTCCTCCACGACATCCGTTACCTCGGTCTTGTACCTCTCGTAGGGATCCTTCATTTTCATTCCTCCATGTAGGCGGGCTCGGCCTGTCTGAGCTCCCCGGCTATCTCTGTGATGTCGATGTCAACCGGGCATATCTTGATGCATCTGCCGCAACCGACGCACTTGTTCATGCTGAACTGGTATGAGCCGTACCCGAGGTTATGGCAGACGAATTGCCGCAGCCTAGCGCTCCTCTCGGGCCTGAAGTTCCCCCCCATCGCGACCTGCGAGAACTCCTTCAGGAGGCAGACATCCCAGCGGCGGTACCTCCTGCCGCTCTTAAGGGACGGATCAACCCAGTCGCCGATGTCGAAGCAAAAACATGTCGGGCATGACATACCGCACTGCCCACATGCCAGGCATATCTCTCCGTACTTCGCCCACACGGGGCTGTTCTGGACCTCGGCGGTCATGCAGAACTCGGACATTCCATCCATATCGATGTAACGCTTGAACTCACCCTTCAGGCGTTCGATCAGCGCCCTCTTGGCGCTGAGGTCCTCCTCGGAGGATGGTTCGAGCTGCAGGGACCTGAGGACCTCCTCACCCTCAGGTGTACCAGCCTCCATCAGGTATTTTCCGCCGATGTTCGTCATCAGCACGTCGAAGCCCGAGGTGGCCTCGGGACCAGTTCCCATCGACATGCAGAAGCATGTCTCGGCGACGGAATAGCATGTCATGGCAAAGATGAGGAAGTTATTTCGACGGCGAAGATACCTAGGGTCGCTCCTGTGCCCCAGGAATACCCTATCGAGGAACTTGAGGCCCGCGACATCGCAGGCGTGAACGCCCATCACGATCTGCTTTTCCTCTGGGATCAGGTCCTCGATTTTTGATATCTCCCCGCCTTCAAAGGTGAAGATCTCGTCCACCATCGGGAATGGGAACTTCTTCGGGGGCAATATCGTCGTGGGATAATCCAGGCACAGGTCCTCTGCATCATCGATCTGGTCAAATGCGTATTCTAGACCCTTGCGGACCGGTCCGAAAACCCTGTAGTCCCGGCCGAGAACCTCCAGGACCCTGGGAATTTCGTTCTCCAGCATTATAACTGAGTACATGGGCACACCAGGCGATGTGCCGGCTGGAAAAGGGGTTCATATAAAAGTATTCCGTTATGTTAATTTAAGAGTCATGTCGACTCCCAATGTGGAAAAATCCACAGTGAGAACAGTGATAGTATGAGTGTTTACAGGGTATTTATCACCAGGAAAATTCCGATAACTGGAATCGACCGCCTCCGAGCCGAGGGCTGCGATGTCCTGGTAAGGGAATCGCCGGAGATCCCGACAGGGGATGAGCTGGTCGGCTGTGTCAGGGGCAGGGAGGCCATTCTATCCCTGCTTACAGATCCCGTTGACTCCAGCGTCATCGAGGCGGGGGAGGACCTCAAGATTATAGCGAACTACGCCGTGGGGTACGACAACATCGACGTGGCCGCGGCAACTGAAAGGGGAATAATCGTCACCAATACGCCGGGCGTACTCACCGATACCACCGCCGACATGGCATGGACCCTACTGATGGCCACGGCCCGCAGGGTGGTCGAGGCCGATGGCTACACCAGGGCGGGTAAGTTCAAGCGGTGGGAGGCCACCCTTCTCCTCGGGTCCGACGTCTACGGCAAGACCCTTGGAGTCATCGGGCTTGGGAGGATAGGCAGGGCTGTGGCGAGGAGGTCCCTGGGATTTGGCATGCGGGTTCTTTACCACAGTAGGAACAGGGTCGAGCCGGAGGTCGAGGGTGAGCTAGGCGCGGAGTACGTGGACCTGGAAACTCTTCTACGGGAATCCGACTTCGTAAGCATTCACACTCCCCTGACGCCCGAGACGGGGCACCTGATTGGCGGCCGGGAGCTGGACATGATGAAGTCCACGTCCTATCTTATCAACACCTCGAGGGGTCCAGTTGTGGAGGAGAGGGCCCTCGCCGACGCACTGGCCTCCGGTTCAATCGCCGGTGCAGGTCTAGACGTCTACGAGGAGGAGCCACAGGTCTACCCGGGCCTCCTGGAACTCGATAACGTGGTCCTATCACCCCATATCGGCAGTGCCTCGGTTGAGACGAGGTCCCGGATGTCGGTGATGGCCGCTGATAACATCATCGCAGCCATGAGGGGAGAGAAACCTCCAAACATCGTCAACCCCGAGGTACTGGGAGAAAACTGACATCCCCGGCTGGCTACCCCCCCTAAAGGGAACATTTACAACAAGCCATGCCGGGTGGTAGCCACACCTGCCGGAGACTGACCTCTTGAATCTGGATGAGAGGATTATCGCACTCAAGAAAGAGATGGACGCCACAATTCTCGCCCACAACTACCAGATACCGGCCATCCAGGACCTGTCCGACTTCCTCGGCGACTCCCTCGAGCTGAGCATAAGGGCCTCCGAGGTCGACAAGAAGACGATCGTTTTCTGCGGCGTGACCTTCATGGCCGAGACGGCCAAGATACTCAACCCGGGAAAGAGGGTTCTCGTACCCCGAAGGGACGCCAAGTGCCCCATGGCCGAGATGGCAACTGCCGAAGAGATAGCCATGGCCCGGGACGAGCACCCCGAGGCGGCGGTTGTGGCCTACGTGAACACACATGCCGAGGTCAAGGCGGCCTCCGACATCTGCTGCACCTCCGCAAACGCCCTGAAGATCGTCGAATCGGTGGAGGAGGACGAGATAATATTCGTCCCCGACATGCACCTCGCTAACTACGTTGCTACCCAGACCGAGAAGACCATTATCCCGTGGAGGGGTTTCTGCTACGTGCACGCGAGGATACTGGCAAACGAGGTACGCGAGGCCAAGAGAATGCACCCAGAGGCCGTCCTCCTGGTCCACCCGGAGTGCCCGGCCGAGGTGATTGACATCGCCGACGAGGTTCTGAGCACGGGGGGCATGGTGAAGTACGCAAGGGAGTCCGATGCCAGGGAGTTCCTGATAGGCACCGAGGAGGGACTCATTTACCGTCTCTCAAAGGAAAACCCGGGCAAGAGGTTCATGCCGGCGGGAACCCCGAGGACCTGCACGGGCATGAAGAGGATAACCCTCCCGGACCTTTACGAGTCGCTTTCCAGGGGCAGGTACGATATCGACCTTCCCGGGGAGATCATCAGGGGAGCGGAGAGGTCACTTCGAAGAATGATCGATCTCTCCTGAGACGCGCGTGCAGCCTTCCGTCATCCCTCCACCGTATGCATAATCGTTATTATTGCCCCGCCCCGGTGCATTGCCAGGAGATACTATGTCGAGGATTTACGATAACGCGGTTGATACCATCGGGAACACCCCCCTGGTCAGGCTAAACAGGGTCACCCGGGGATGCAGGGCAACCGTCGTGGCCAAGATGGAGAGCAGGAACCCGCTGTCGTCCGTGAAGGACCGCATTGCCTTCGGTATGGTGAGGGAGGCCGAGAGACAGGGAATGATAGGGAAAGGTACCACTCTGGTCGAGGCGACCAGCGGCAACACGGGCATCGGCCTGGCCTTCATATCAGCGGCAAAGGGATATCCCCTGATACTGGTCATGCCGGATACCATGAACGTCGAGAGGAGGAAGATCCTCTCCGCCCTGGGTGCGAAGCTCGTCCTGTCCCCCGGCGACTGCGGAATGAAGGGAGCCGTCGCGATCGCCGAGGAAATGGTTCGGGAAAACCGGGGTTACCTCATGATGAAGCAGTTCGAGAACCCCGCCAACCCCCTTATTCACGTGGAAACCACGGCCGAGGAGATCTGGAGGGACACCGGCGGGGAGGTCGACATCGTTGTCTGCGGTGTAGGAACCGGTGGAACCGTGACCGGCATTGCCCGGGGAATCAAGGCAAAAAATCCCTCCTTCAGGGCCATCGCCGTCGAGCCCGAGGAGTCCCCGGTCCTCTCGGGCGGCGAGCCAGGGCCCCACGAGATATACGGCATGGGAGCGGGATTCATACCCGAGGTGCTTGACCTGGACCTCATCGACGAGGTCGTGGCCGTGAGCTCCGGTGACGCCCTCGAAATGACGAGGAACCTGGCCCGGAAGGAAGGGCTGTTCTGCGGAATATCCTCCGGGGCCGCGGCCGAGGCAGCTGTAAGGGTCGCGAAAAGGAAGGAGAACGATGGAAAGCTCATCACTGTCATACTACCCGACACCGGAGAAAGATATCTGAGCACCGAGATCTTCGAATACGAGTAATGAGTTGACCGCCATGCCCGCAAAGGACCCGATCAGCAAATTCAAGATGGAATGGAACCGCAGGCTCCCGGAACTTGTTTCAAGGGTCGTCGAGAGCTACGAGAGCCACGGGGGTATCAACTTCCAGGAGCAGCACAATCTCCCATCGAGGAAGGAGGTCTCGGACCTCCTCGACGACCTACTTTCCGTTCTATTCCCGGGCTTCTTCGGCCTCAGGGGCATCTCCAAATCCGATGCCCAGTACGTGGTGGGGAATGCCCTCCACGGCCTCCACGATTCCCTGGAGGACCTGGTTGAGAGGAGCCTGAAGTACGAGTGCCACCGGGAGGAGAAGTGCCCCACGGATATATGCGCCGAGAAGGCCACCCGCGTCGCATCCTCCCTGCTGAACAAGATACCCGATATACGCGAGATCCTCCAGGAGGACATACAGGCCGCATACGACGGGGACCCCGCGGCCAAGAGCATCCAGGAGGTAATCATGAGCTACCCCTCAATCCTTGCGATTGCCACCTACCGCCTTGCACACGGGCTCTACGCCGAGGATATCCCGTACCTCCCCAGGATGATGGGTGAGACGGCCCACAGCATGACGGGGATCGATATACACCCCGGGGCAAGAATTGGCCGGTCATTTTTCATCGACCATGGAACGGGGGCGGTCATCGGCGAGACCACCGTAATTGGCAGGAACGTGAAGCTCTACCAGGGAGTTACCCTCGGGGCCCTCAGCTTTCCCAAGGACGAGAGGGGCCGAATAATTAAGGGTGGAAAGAGGCATCCGACCATCGAGGACGACGTCGTGATATACTCGGGTGCCACGATTCTGGGCGGTGAAACCGTGGTGGGGCACGACTCGGTGGTTGGCGGGAACTGCTGGATCGTCAGCTCCGTTCCCCCAGGCACAAAGGTATCCGAGTGCTTCCCTAACAATAGCACCAGGGACTAGCCCGGTGGCCAGAGCGGCGACATCTCCCTGAGGTCCTCCACGATTTCCACCAGGGCGTCCAGTGCCAGGTCCACCTCCTCCTCGGTATTATGTATGCCCAGGGTGAGCCTAAGCGAGCTGTGGAGGTCCTCTGGTGGCAGACCCATTGCCTCCAGTACATGGGAGGCTTCGGCGTCCGGCGAGCTGCAGGCGGATCCCGTTGAGGCATATATTCCCCGCTGGTCCAGCCTCAATACCACGGACTCCCCCTCGACGAACTTTATCGTGGTATTGCAGTTGTTCGGAAGCCTTCTTGTGGGGTGTCCGTTGATCCGGGTCTGGTCGATCCTCTCCAGGATCCCGCGCGTGATCATCCTCCTGAGTTTCAGTATTTCCTCCTTCCGTTCCAGCATGTCCCTCGAGGCGATCTCCACGGCCCGGCCCAGCCCGACTATCCCCGGCACATTTTCCGTTGAGGACCGCATCTTCATCTCCTGACCACCCCCGTGTATCTGGGGCTCGACCCGGATGCTGTTCCTAGCGTAAAGGGCCCCAATTCCCTTCGGACCATAGATCTTGTGCCCAGATAGCGAGAGAAGGTCCACCCCGAGCTTCCCAACGTCGGTCGGGATATGACCGAATGTCTGGACCGCATCCGTGTGGAATACTATCCCCCTCTCCGAGGTGAGTCCGCCGATCTCGCCGATCGGTTCAATCGTGCCCACCTCATTATTCCCGTGCATTATTGAAACCAGTATCGTATCATCCCTGAGGCCATCCTCGACATCCCCCGGGCTAACGGAACCCGTCGAGTCCACGGGGAGGTACGTGACATCAAAACCCGCTTCCTCGAGCCACTCACAAACGCTGAGCACGGCGTGGTGCTCAACCTGGGATGTGATTATGTGCTTCCCCCTGGATCTGTTGGCCAGTGCCACACCCTTGATAGCGAGGTTGTTTGACTCGGTTCCACCGCTGGTGAAGAGCACCTCGGTCTCGTTGCACCCCAGAAGACCTGCGACGATCTCCCTGGAGGACTCCACCCCATCCCTGGCATCCCTTCCCATCTTATGTATGCTTGAGGGATTGCCGTAGGAATCCGAGAGGTAGGGCAACATCGCCTCCAGGACCTCCGGAAGTACCGGGGTCGTGGCCGCATTATCGAGATAGATCTGTTCCATCCGCCTCAAAGACGGGCTTCATGAGATAAATATCTCGGTCTGCCAGAGTGAAGTAAGCCGGGCCAATAACTACGCCTTTTTTCAGCCGCAGGATGGAAACAGGGCCAATCGAGGGTTTTATCGGTGAAGGTGTATCTTGATAACGCAACCACCACCAAGGTGGACAGGTCAGTCCTGGACTCCATGAGCAAATACCTCCTGGAGGAGTACGGTGCTCCCACCACCGAGTACGGCCACTCATGGGGTGTTTCAGCCCTCGAGGCAATCCAGTCAAGCAGGGAAACCATTGCCAGGTCAGTAGGTGCAGAGCCGGATGAGGTCATATTCACATCCGGTGGCGTGGAATCGACGAACATGGCCATCCAGGGCGTTGCCCTCCGAAGTCGAAAGGGCAAGATACTGACCACTGGAATTGAGCATTCCTCAATACTGAAAACCGTCCAGCACCTGGAGAAGCTGGGATTTACCGCCGAGTACCTCGGCGTGGATGAAAAGGGCTTTCTGGACCCGGATAAACTCGATGCCGCCATCGATGATGAGACGGTACTGGTCACCCTTGGCCACGGAAACGGGGAGATAGGGACGGTCCAGAACGTCCGGAGGATAGCCGAGATATGCCGATCCAGTGACGTGGCCCTGCACCTCGACGCGCGTGCGAGCTACCTCTGGGAGAAACTGGACCTTAGGGAGGTTGAGGCTGATCTGGTGTCGCTTACCGGTCACACGATTCACGGGCCCAAGGGAATTGGCGTTCTGGTGAAGAGGAAGGGTCTAAAGATCGACCCGATATTGCACGGGCCAGGGACCGAGTTCAACGAGAGGCCCGGTACCATCAACGTACCAGGTGCGGTTGGCATGGCAAGGGCGGTAGAGATATGGGACGGTGGGGACGTCGGTGAGGTCCGGGCCAGGCGTGACAGGCTGTGGGAGTCGATAAAGGATGCAGCTCCCGACACCGACCTAACAGGACCGGTTGAGCACAGGCTGGCAAACAACCTCAGCTGCAACTTCAAATACATCGAGGGCGAGTCCATCCTTCTCTACCTCGACATGGCCGGCATAGCGGTCAGTACCGGCTCGGCATGCTCCTCAAAGAGCCTTAAGCCGAGCTATGTGCTATCGGCCATAGGAATTCCGCCGGAGGAAAGCCACGGATCGATCAGGTTTTCACTTTCAAGATTTAATAACGATCGGGAGATCGAATATGCCTGCGAGAAGGTAACCGAGGTCGTGAAAAGGCTCAAGAGCATGAGCTCGATGAGGTGACAAGATGGGAATATACTCGGAGAAGGTAATGGACCACTTCAAGAACCCCCGGAATATGGGCGAGCTTCAGGACGCGGACGCCGTCGGGAGAGTCGGCAACCCCGTTTGCGGGGATGTGATGGACATCTACATCAAGGTCGAGGACGACAGGATAGCGGATATCAGCTTCAAAACCATGGGCTGCGCGGCCGCAATAGCCACCAGCAGCATGGTGACCGAGCTGGCGAGGGGGAAGACCCTCGGGGAGGCAGAGCAGATATCCCGAAACGACGTGGCGGAATCGCTTGATGGCCTCCCCCCGGTCAAGATGCACTGCTCGAATCTGGCCGCCGACGGGCTCAGGGACGCAATAAAGAACTACAGGTCGAAGATGTCCGGCAAGCCGGTGGAACAGAGGCCGGTGGAGTGCGCCGACTGTCCGATGCTCGAGGAGTGCGAGCAAGATGAGGGTTGATTGCACCGGGAAGACCTGCCCAAAGCCCCTGATAGAGGCCCGCAAGGCAATGCGCGATGCCGGCCCGGGGGAGGTCATTGAGATTCTCGGTGACCACGGGCCATCAAAAAAGGAGATACCGATGGCGGTCGAGCTCCTCGGACAGGAGCTTCTGGACATCGACGAATCAGGTGGTACCTGGACGATCAGGATCCGAAAAAAGGCCTGAGGTTGCGTTAGGATGGAGAAAAAACCCGGCAAGATGACCATTATACTTCACTCCGGGGATCTTGACAAGATCTACAGCGCCCTTATCCTTGGGACCGGTGCGCTCTCGATGGGCATGGAGGCATCAATATACTTCACCTTCTGGGGCCTGGAGAGGCTCAGGAGCGGCGGGCTGGAGGGGGGCGGCCTCTCCAAGATGAACTTCCTGGGCCTGGGGAAGAGGATGATGAGGTCCAGGATGAAAAAGGCCAATGTCGAGAGCCTTGAAACACTGATGAGGGATTTCCGCGACCTGGGCGGAAAGGTAATAGCCTGCGAGATGACCATGGAGGTCATGGGGATCTGTGAGGATGACCTGGACAAGACGGTGGTTGACGAGTGCGGCGCCGTCGGTACCTATCTCAGGGAGGCCATGGAATCAGACATCAACCTCTTCATTTAATCGCCAAAAACCCCAAAAACTCCGTTTACGATCCCTGTTGACAGGCAGGTGCTATTATTTAGGCCCATTCCCAATCCCGTGGCGTGATGCCAGATGTCCATGCATCGGCAGGCATCGAGAGGCCCTGGTCCCTATCGCCAGATGAGGTGTCTGGGCAGCTGGGCGTCTCCGCGGACGATGGGCTTTCTGCGGACGAGATCCTAAGGAGGCGGGCGATCCATGGAAAAAACCAGCTTGTGGAGACGAAGGCGAAAAGCATCCTGTCAATACTCGCGGACCAGTTCAAGAGCCTGATCGTCGTCCTATTGACCGTCGCGGCCCTGGTCTCAATAGCATTCGACGAGATCCTGGAGGGCGCGGCGATAGTCATCGTCATACTCATCAACTCTTCTATAGGTTTCGTTACCGAACTCAGGGCAGTTCGATCTATGGAGGCACTGAGAACTCTCGGCCAGGTCTCGACCCGGGTGAGGAGGGAGAAAAAAACGGTTGACGTACCCGCAGACGAACTGGTTCCCGGTGACATAGTCGTTCTGGAGGGCGGGGATGTGGTGACGGCGGACATCCGGATACTGACATCCTCAAAGCTCCAGGCAGATGAATCCACTCTCACGGGGGAGTCGTTGCCTGTCTCCAAGGACCCGGGAAGACTGGCGGCGGAGATTCCCCTGGCAGAGAGGACCAACATGCTCTACAAGGGCACCGCTGTCACCCGGGGATCGGGGGAGGGCATCGTGGTATCAACCGGGATGTCCACGGAGCTTGGCACGATATCATCCCTGGTGGAGGAATCCGTTGACGAGGCCACGCCGCTTGAGGACAGGCTTGACCAGCTGGGCCGACGCCTGATCTGGGCCACCCTTATCGTCGTTGCCGTCGTAGCAGTGGGCGGAATAATGTCAGGAAGGGAGGTCCTACTGATGGTCCAGACCTCCATCGCCCTCGCCGTGGCCACCGTCCCGGAGGGCCTGCCAATCGTGGCGACCATAGCCCTTGCCCGGGGTATGCTACGGATGGCGAGGAGAAACGCTCTGATAAACCAGCTCTCCGCCGTCGAGACCCTGGGTAGCACCACAGTGATATGCACGGACAAGACCGGTACCCTCACCGAGAACAAGCTGACTGTTGGCGCATTCATCACCAGGTCGGGTAGAATTGACGTCTGCCCCGATCCAGTGGGAGGGTCTTGGTTCGAAAAGTCGGGGGCCCTGGTGGATCCCGGTGAGAGCCCCCTGCTGAAGGAGGCCCTTGAGATATCGGTTCTCTGCAACAATGCCTCTCTCCAGCCCGAAGATCTGGAGGGGAAGGACGGTGTAGGGGATCCGCTGGAGGTAGCCCTGCTGGCCGCAGGGGTCAAGGGAGGGGTTTCTCGGGGGGAGCTAGTCGAGAAGAGAAACCTCAGGAAGGTCGGCGAGGAGGCATTCGATTCCGTGGTCAAGATGATGGCCACCATCCACACCCAGGGTGTGGTCTTCCGCGTCGCCGTAAAGGGCGCCCCCGAAATGGTCCTGGGTGCATGTGAGAGGGTCCGGACGGAGAACGGTACCTTACCGATGAAGGAATCTGACAGGCAGCACCTCCTTGAGCAAAACGATGAGATGGGAAAGGAGGGATTCAGGGTCCTGGCCCTAGCCACAAAAACCGTCAGAAACGCGGATGCCAGACCCTACCAGGATCTGGTCTTCGTGGCCCTTGTTGGGCTTCGGGATCCACCCCGCAAGGGCGTTAGGCAATCGATTAGCTCCTGCCTGAGGGCCGGAATAAAGGTCATCATGGCCACCGGGGACCAGGCGGTGACGGCGGGAAAGGTTGCCACGGAGGTCGGCCTCGTTGATGACGGAGACCCCGAGGTCGTATCAGGAGGTGACCTGAAGCCACCGGCTGACCTCTCCCCGGAGGAGAGGGAAAAACTCCTGGGCTCGAGGATCTTCGCCAGGGTGACCCCGGGCCAGAAGCTCGACCTCATCGCCCTCCACCAGGATGACGGCCAGGTCGTGGCCATGACGGGAGATGGCGTCAACGACGCCCCTGCCCTGAAGAAGGCCGATATCGGCGTTGCCATGGGGGTCAGGGGCACACAGGTCGCCAGAGAGGCCTCGGACATGGTGCTGAAGGACGATTCCTTCTCGTCCATAGTCACCGCTGTTGAGCAGGGAAGGGTGATATTCGATAACATCAGGAAGGTCGTCCTTTTCCTGCTTTCGTGCAACATAAGCGAGATAATGATCGTTGGACTTGCCTCGATATTCAACGCACCCCTCCCCCTTCTGCCTCTCCAGATCCTTTTTTTAAACCTGGTAACCGACGTCTTCCCGGCACTTGCACTGGGTACGGGTGAGGGAGACCCCCATATCATGGGAAGGAGGCCCCGGGACCCGGCAGAGCCGATTCTCAACAGGCAGGGCTGGAGCTTGATAGCCGGCTACGGGTCAGTGATGACCATTTCCGTCCTTGCCGCCCTGGTATTGTCCCTAGCATGGCTTGGATTAAACGACTCACAGTCCGTTACGGTGTCCTTCCTGACCCTGGCATTCGCCCAGCTCTGGCACGTATTCAACATGCGTGACGCTAACTCTGGAATAATTCGAAACGAGGTGACCAAAAACAGGTTCGTCTGGGGATCTATAGCCCTCTGCACCCTCCTTCTAATTGCCGCCGTGGGGGTCCCGGGGCTATCCCAAGTGCTCAAGACCGAGGGCATAGGGGCAGAGGGATGGGTGCTCGTGGTGTTGATGAGCTCCATCGTGCTGGTAGTGGGGCAGGTGCACAAGCTCCTGACCTCCAGTAGGTAGCCCCCCTAATTCTACGTTGTGATTAGATCAAGTTATAAGGCAGGGCACCACGAGCGTGAACCTGATCTCGGTTTGCGGGATCTGGAAATGGAGGTAACTGAATGGCTGAGATTCCCGAGAGGATGAAGTGGTGGACCGATGCCCGCTTCGGGCTTTTCATTCACTGGGGCGTATACGCGCTTCTAGCCCGTGGAGAATGGGTGATGCACCACGAGAGGATCCCAAAGAAGGAGTATGCCCTCCTGGCTGACGAGTTCGATCCCGTTAACTACAGGCCGGCGGAATGGGTTTCAATAGCACAGGAGGCCGGGATGAAGTACATGGTCCTCACCACCCGCCACCATGATGGTTTCTCCCTCTTTGACACGAAGGTCTCGGATTTCAACTCCGTGAAGACCAAAGCCGGCAGGGACCTTGTCGGAGAGTACGTGGATGCATGCAGGGATGCCGGGATGAGAATCGGTTTCTACTACTCCCTTCTTGACTGGAGATGGCCGGCCTACTGGATGGGTGCCCAGAAGGATCCCGAGGGCTTCAAAGAGCTAAGGGATTACGTACACGCCCAGGTCCGGGAGCTGATGACACAGTATGGAAAGATCGATATCCTCTGGTACGACGGCTCATGGCCCCACTCGGCAGAGGACTGGCATTCTGTCAAGCTCAACGACATGGTCCGGTCCCTCCAGCCGGGGATAATAATCAACAACAGGTCCGGTCTGCCCGCGGACCTGGAGACGCCGGAACAGCACATACAGGGCCACGACCGTCCCTGGGAGACCTGCATGACCATGGATGATCTGTGGTGGGGCTACCACCCCGGAGACCCCAACCTCAAATCCCCGATGCAGCTCGTCAGGACGCTCGTCAAGTGCGTCGAGGGAGGGGGCAACTTCCTCCTCAACGTTGGTCCCAAGGCGGATGGCACCATTCCCGTGCCCCAGGCCGACCGACTCAGGGAGATCGGCAGGTGGATGAAGGTCAACGGTGACTCAATCTACGGTGCTGGAAAAGCACCCTTCAGGCAGGCCCACCTGGGCCACGTGACGGCGAAGCCCGGCTTGGTCTACGTCCACGTTACCTGCTGGCCCGGGACTGAGATGGTGGTTGCGGGAATAGGAAACGAGGTCAAGAGGGCGAGCATGCTCGCGGACGGGAAGGAATTGCCCTTCGAGCAGAAGGATGACCGGCTCTTCGTCAGGGGTCTTCCCGATCAGTCACCCGACCCCGTCGATACCGTTGTTGCCCTCGAGATCGAGGGCGATCCCGTCACGGCCGAGGCATCCTTCTGGAAGGACTGACATCAGACGAGCCGTGTCACGCCGACCTCGCCGTAGAGCTTCCTCCGTACCATCAGCGTCCAGAGGAGGAACCCCGAGATGAAAAGGGTAGCCGTCACCGTGAACCACTCGATCACGTATATCCACATCAGGGCCCGGTCCTTGAGCCTGATCGCCTCGTCGTCCAGGTCCTTCAGACCCTCCCTGAGCTCCCCGAGCAGCTCCCCGGCGGCCTCCCACTCCTGGTCCCTGTAAAGCTCCTGGGACCTCCTGAAGTCAGCATCGAGACCTCCCAGCCTCTCCTCGACCACGTTGACGTTGGCGCCGAACTTCTCGACGAAGGCCAGCAGTGATAAAAGTATGGTTCGCTTCTCGTAGTATTCACCCAGCCCGTATCTCACCCGGTGGACCAGCTCCAGGTCCTGGGGCACGGTAACTCCGGCAGAGAAGTACATCAGGTTGCTGGCGAAGCTAAGGGATGCGGGAAACCGAAGTATTTGGTAATTATTCTCCCCAATTTCTCAATATGCGGTATAACGAATTACCCCCTAGAGTTACATTTCATAACGCTTTATAAGCAGGCGGCTCATTTAATTAATTCAGTTAAATGTTGAGAGGGCAAAACCGGTAAGTATATAAGTCACGGAGGACATATATCTACCTAGCTGAGCTTGTTGTTCAGACTAAGTACGATCCGCACTTTTTTGTGCTGTGGAGTCTCGTTGCCCCGCAACCAAGAATGCGGAGGTCAATGAGATGAAAACCTATGACGAAAAACAAACAGCGAATATCCGTCACACTTGTGGCGGAATCGGACCTGAAGCGGGAGCTTCAAACTTTTTTAAGGGACCATAACGCGAGGATGGAGTGGTACAGGGCTTCGCCCGTCTGGACGAAACACCGGACCGCCGTTGTCGTGAGTTATGACGCGGTGAAAGATTATGTCGGGGAGGGTCCGGCGATCTCAGCCGCGACCTTCGGAGATGCCCCAGAGGATGACGAAGCTTGGGACTTGAGGGGAGGTGCTTGAAGTGACGGGCGGAATGTATGACCTGAGCGTCAAACAATGGAACCCCGCCGCCGGGTGCAAGTTCGATTGCAGCTACTGTTACCCGAGCTTCAGGGCTCAGGCGAAACGGCAGAAACACCGCTGCGTTGGCTGCTATAATTACGAGCCCCACGAACACCCCGAGCGGCTAGATCAAAGGCTGCCGCTCACGGGTTACGGGCAGTTCATATTTGCTATAGATATGGGTGACCCGGCATTCGTGAGACCTGAGTATTTCCGCAAGGTCTTAGATAGGGTTAGACGGGACGATGGGCGGACGTTTCTGTTCCAGTCCAAGAACCCGGCATATTTCGAGGACTTCAAGTTCCCGAGGAACGTGATACTTGGGGCGACAATTGAGACCAATCGTGACGAACTAGTAAGGGAATATGTGAGCCCGAAAGTGCCCCTGCCCACGGTCAGGTACAATTCGATGCTGGGGCTAGACCATCCGCAGAAGATGGTCACCATTGAGCCCATTATGAAATTTGATCTGCCCATAATGGTCGAGTGGGTCCGTGAGATCGCCCCCAGAATGGTCTGGATGGGGTACAACTCATATCCCAAACAGGTCACGCTGCCGGAGCCCAGCCTTGAAGAGTTCAGGGAGCTGCACTTCGAGCTGGGGAAGCTGGGCATTCTAACCAAACTGAAAACGGTTCGGGGCTGATCGCGTGCCTAAACCCCTAGGACCCGGACGAGAGTATGCCGAATTTTTCTACACCGAGATACTCAGACATCCGCCGGATTACACCGTGATGCGGGCGATAAAGCCCGTGCTTACAGAAGCGGGCACGGTGAAAACCGAAGCAATTGAGGATGCCAAGGTTACCGATGTTTCCCACTTCCTAGCCTTCTGCGAGAAGTATAACGGCGAGGCGAATGTGTACTGCGGAATGAACGCCTTCAAGCAAATAGGGCGGAAGGATAGTTCAGTCAAGCGGCTGACCTTGATCACATTCGACCTAGACACAATTAGGGACGAGCCGAGGAAGTACCCAGCCACCGAAGAGGAAGTTGAGGCGGGGCTAGAGAAGATTCAAGATGTCGCGGCGTATCTGACTAAGGAGTGGGACTTGGGCAGATACATAATCGCTATGTCGGGGAACGGCTGGCATCTGCACATTCCTATCAATGTGCCAGTAGAAGAGGCGGACCCGGATAAGTATAAGGCATTCCAGCAGAAAGTGAGTGAACACTTCCCCGATTACAAGCTGGACGATATGTCGGCATTAAGTCACCCCATTAAGGTCCCCGGGACTTGGAGCCAAAAACCCTGCCCGACTGATGAGCGACCCAACAGGATGTCAACCCTATCCGCAGGAGATATCGAGAAGTGGGACTGCCAGAGCGAAACGCCCAACTTCGCACTAGTCCAGAAAATAAACAACATCGAGATCGAATACACGGTGACCGAGGAAACCGCGGGCAAGGATAAAACCCCCCGGGACAAGACCAAAAACGCCCTCCAGAAAATGATAGACAGGATGCCAAAGATCTACAAGGACTTTCGCGAGACCGGGAAGCCAGAAGGATTCAAGTCACGCTCTGAGGCAGAGTTCGGCTTCATCATCGAACTCATACGGCGTAACGTGAACAAGAAACAGATCAGGGAGATCCTTGAGGCGATCCCCAACTCCAAGACCACCGAAGAGGGGGACCACTATTTCGAGCTGACCTACGGGAACGCGGACCTGATCGTGACCCACGAAACTGAGGATTTAGTACAGATCGCCTTCGAAGCACTGGAGAATCACGACACCTACCTGTCCACGGACGCGGGGCTCTACGTTTACGACCGCGGCTATTATCGGCTGATCGCCCCACAGTATGTACACCGACAGATTGAGAGGGAGCTGGAGGCGATGGGTCACGGCGAGGACTGCACCGGGCGAATCAAGAAGGAGGTGCTTGGAAAGATCAGTGACATACACTATCTCGAGGACAGGGAGATCGAGGAGTCCAGCCGGGACTTGTTGTGCTTGGAAAACAAGGTCCTGAACGTGGCGACCCGTGAGCTGACGAACCACTCCCCGGGAAAGGTTTTCTTCAGCAAGATCCCCGTGGTATATGACCCGGACGCGAAATGCCCCACGATAGACAAATTCCTCAGGGAAATTTTCCACGAACCCCGGGAATGGGAAAATCTGGAGAAGGGGCTCTTCAGGGATTCCAGTCACAAGCGACAGGACCCCGTGGACACCTTCGAGGAGTTCGTGGCGTTCTGCCTTATGACGACAAAGATCAGGGGAATTCTTGTTCTGGTGGGACCCCACAATTCGGGTAAATCCACCGCGTTGGAACTAGTCCGCGCCCTGCTGGGAGAGGAGAACACCACTTCGCACACGATACAGGATTTAGCCCGCAGCGAGTACTACAGGGCTGACCTGAAGGAGGCGTTGGCGAACATCAGATCCGACATCCCGAACAACCCCATCACCCACCTGCCCATAATCAAGTCGCTGGCTGACGAGACCGACTCTATCTCCGCCCGCAGGGCATACGGGCATCCCTTCCAGTTCCACTCCCGGGCAAGGCTGATGCACTCCGCAAACAGTCTGCCCCCCGTGGACTTCAGCGAGAAGGAGTTTTTCGACCGCGTGGTGCTGCTGGAGTGCCCCACGACCTTCAAGGATCGCCCCGAGGACCCCGACAAAGGGAACCCCGGCGACCAATACAAAGACCCCTACCTAGCCGACAAATTACGGGCTGAGCTGAGCGGCTGGCTTAACCGCATCCTGAGCAAATATTCTGACCTAGCCGCCCGGGGACACTTCGCCACCGGAGAGTGGTACGAGACCGCCGAGAGGTGGGACCACTGGACGGGGGAAAACCGCGAGCGGGCGAGGATAATGTTGGCGGAGAGATCCACGGTCGCCGAGGTTAAGGCGGCGTTCCCAGAGATATCCGAGAGGACCCTCTATAACTGGGAGGAGAAGATCAAGTGGGGGAAGCGGAAGGCGGAGGCAGCCAAGGGATAAAAAATTGCCAAATGGCAGAGACCCGCTTTTTTTCTCTATACGCGGCGGCGGCGTATATACAAATTACCCGCGCCGCCGCCACATTTAGTTGGGGTTACGGGGTCTCCCCAAAATGGCAAAAATGCTTGAGCAACAAACCCCCACGGTGACTAACAGGAGGTGATAGACTGAAAGGGAAAGGAATAGGTAAAAGGAACACTGCCCTGCGCGATCTCCCCCAGAGACCAAGATGCGACTGCGGCAAGCCAGCGACCCGGACCGCTTGGACCACGGGCAACCCGCCCCAGCCCCTACAACTGTGCGAAGGTTGCTGGCTGCACTTCGAAGCCCTCAAGGAGCGGATGCGGCGGGTCGCCTTATCTCACGCGGCAAACCCGCCCAAAGACAAAGAGCTGGACAACTGGCAACCGGGCTCCTTCAGGATCTACGGGTCCCATCCCCGGAAGTTCAGGAGACCCGATGCCTTGCCCACGAGGGACGACCCTCCCGTAAGGTGGACTTTCTGAGCCGCGTACCTTCCTACCTCCCCCTCCAGATGGACCGCCCCCCTCTAGATGGAAAGACGGTATATATGGACCGTATAGATGGAATTGGAGATCTTATATTCCCCCATTCAGGGACTTCTGCGGCGTGGTTCCGTTATATGGGTGACTCAGGAACCCGGCGTTTACCCCTTTGCGGGTCCCAGAATGCCCCGTTTCCGGTTTACAAAACCTTTATATATGTTGTTTGCCCCTAAAAACCCGGTGACTGAGTTGTATCAGCCGGAAACAGAGAAACGAATAAGAGATTTGGAAAACCGGATCTTCGAAGGTCTCGAAAGCCCCTATTTTAGGGGGCGGACCTTCGCGATCTTGGAGGGCACAATCCGCCGTCAGTGCGGATCCGGGACCCTTGAGCGGGTCCTGCGGGACTGCTTGAAGGGGGCTTTCTAGGATGAATCAAGAGGCATTTGACAAGTGGCTCCGGGAAACCGCGGCTTCTCTAGGTCAAGAGGTCCTCAGACTGGAAGCCAAAACCGGACTGAGGGCTTTCCTTGATTCTGATGGCTCCCTTGACACTCTCATCGCGGTCGAGGACCCGCGAACCGGAGGCAGTGAGACTTTTCGTTTTGTGCATTCCGACACAATCGAAGAGACCGAGGACGGAGACCCCATAAGCCCGGAGAACTGGGAAGCCGCAGGCTTTCAGGACGCTGATGATTACAGGATTAACTCCTGTATGATCGCGGCACTTGAGCAGGCGGACGCGAACGGCATAAACCCGGAGGCGTTCTGAATGTCAACAAGATGCCAAATTCGGTTTGTGGATAATGGGACCGAATTAAACCCCCGGGCTGACGCAGTGACCATATACCGTCATTCTGACGGTTACCCCGAGTGTATTATCCCTGAGCTAATGCGTTTCCTAAAATGGTATCGTGGAAGCACGAACATTCAAACTATGGATATTGAATATCTCAGTGCCAACCTGATATACGTCTGGAAGAAGGATTACGAGCAATACGGAAATGAGGCGGAGAAACGGGGTTTTGGTATATGTCCCAGCGACCCGGGGCATATTCACGGCGACACTGAATATATGTACATTATCCAAGATGGGCAGATAAGGGTCTCTGAGCATCTAGGTTACGGGAAGAAACCCGAAAGCTGGGACTTTGTGCCCACCGACTTTATAGGGTCCCTAGAAGAAGCTGCGATTAAATACGCGTGATACTGGAGGTTGAAAATGAATGATGATACCAAGGAACTGATCTTCAGTATATTGAAGTGGGTCGCGATCATAATTATCGTGATTGTTGGATACACGATATACTGGATACTCACAAACGAACCTCCGCCTCCTAGGGCTTCGGTGCGTGGTCACCGGAGACCTGAGGGGGCGAGAGGCGGATAAGAACCCTTTAGCTTTTTTCCCTAGGGAGCTGCTTTCTCTGGCGGCTCCCGTTCTCATTTTTGCGACATTTCCCGCCGTTTTTCGCTAATACTTTAACGTGATTGTCTCCCCTTATTCGATGCGATGGAACCCGCATATAGCGACTTCGGTTTCCTGCGTTTCTAGGTCGCTGGCATCAGGAGCCCGCGACTGAGAAAGTACCGCGGCTTTCTGGCACTTGCCCCCCTAGAGTACGGCGGCTTCCTAGTAAAGCCGCTGGACAAAGACTTCTCGCGAGTCTATGGTATACCGGGAACTCAGCGGCTGCCGACCCGCATACCACACACTAGGACACCATTTCCTAGGTTACAAAAAATACAAGCCTCCGGCATATATTTCAGTCATCCCCCATATACAGTATATTATGTCAGAAATTACTATCAAGAAATCTGTCAAATCTGAGAAGATCAACCCGCCCGGTCGGGCAACCACGGTGAGGGTTCATAATGATCTTGCGGAAGAGATAGCCCGCCTGAAGAAAAAGTTTGGTTTCCGGTCGAACGAGGAAACTATAAGGTTCGCCCTACGGCGACCCGAGACAAGGGAGGCTCTAGGGACCGCCGCCCTGCGTTATGGGATGGGGGTCTCAGAGGCTAAGAGCAAGGTGGATCCCCTGAGGTCTATGTTGCTGTACTCTTGGCGGGAACTCCCGCCGGAGAAGAGGATTAAGGTTATGGACGAGATCATTCACGAAGAGTGAGCCGGATGGAAGAGAGAGAACGGTACAGGTTCGACCCAGACCCCGCCGCTGAAGCTGAGTATGACCGCCAACTTCAGGAGCGAATTGATAAAGTTGCCCGCGACCTAGAGAGCGGTCAGAAGAGGCTGGGCAAGGCGACCATCCCTGAGGCATTAGTCGCCCGGATGCAGGCGGTCTATCCCGCCGATGATTCCTTCATCGCCGCTGAGTCCAAACTTATAGACGAGATAAAGGAGCTGGAGGGAAACGCATCACCCACCGTCCTAGGGAGGATGAACGTGGGTCCCCTGCTGGGGGGCGAACCGATCTTGATCCCCGTCACATTATGCTGTCATTCCTGCAAGGGGTTCTATTCTGCTATAATCGTGTCATACTCCGGCGGGGGCAATTATGTCAGTAAGCAAAATGGCTTGTGCGACAAGTGCGAGAAGCGGCTCAAATCCGAGCGACTGGCAACTCTGGAAACCGAGAGGGACCGCCTGAAGGAGGTCAAGGCAGATAAGGAAAACGTCCGCGGGCGAATTCGGAAATTGATCTCTAGGGTTGAGGGTCGAATATCCCCAGAAGAAAAGCGGCGTTTACAGGAGGCGGTTTAAGCTAACAAGTGGTCCCGGGGTTTGGTTCATCTCCGTGTAGGCGTTAATCGCGTCCTGCCTAAGATTATCTTCTCGCATATTCCCCGGGACCGCACCTTACGATCAAACGGTGGCAGAGGATCCCAAATCCGTAAGTCTCCCCAAATCTGCCGCTGATCTTTCAGCGGGTTTATAGAGAACGCATCGAAGGGATCAAGCGAACGGCTCCGTTGGGGTCGGTCAATTTTTGCCTCTGTGGTTTTCTCGCGGGGGTCCCCTGTCATCATTTAATTAATTAGAATAAAAAGCCGGATGATCCGGATTTTAGTTTTGTCGAACTCTCCCGGGTCATCCGGTGACAGGCTGATCAACTTGACCAAGAAATTCAAGGTCGGGACCGATTCCAGATATTTTCACTACTCCGTCAAGCTTACTAAGAAGCAAATGGTGGAGAGTCCCATCCAGTCGTATGCTGTCCCCCCGTCAGATACTGCCAAACGCACGAGCGGAATCCGCATTTACAATTAACTAGTACCCACTTTTACTGGACAAACGATGTCTAAGAGCATCTAGAAACAACTCATCGGATAATAATTGCTTGGCAACCATTTCAGACTCCTGTTTTAATCTGAGTTCGGGGTTATCATAGAACTTAACATACATCTTGGCTGAATCCCTGAATACTTCGGAAATGCTACAATCTTCTTTTGAGGCTATGCTGCGAATATCATTCATTAAAGACCTAGCCAGCCTTATTGTTATAGTCTCATTCTTTATACGTTCCCAACGATTATCTTCTTTCTTTGATTTTTTCTCCTCAGGTTCTTCTTCTGGTTTCTCTGCAAGTTTTTCGAGTTCGCCGATTCTGTCCTTAAGGTCTTTTATCAAATCCATATAGGGGCTTACATTTGCCGATTTTTTTCTACGGGGCATAGATATTTGTATTCGTATATGATATTTAAATTTATTGTAATTCTTTTAGGAATACAAGTTTATTTAGCTGCTGACTAAGTCCCGCATATCGCATTCTATTCAAGCCACTTAGGTAACTTTATGCCCTGCGATATCAATAAAGATATAACGAACCCGAGCAACATTAGTGCCGAGAGCAAGAAAAGCAACTCAAAATTACCCCAATCCATTTATCCTAACCCACCATCCAATTCTTAAATTCATTTTATCTCTTCATATTCTGATTAGAACCAATCATAGAATTCTT
>Ga0180434_10001706_pt1 | contig 30860 bp, 33 predicted proteins | sample SS_ome_7_FD_132453 | JGI IMG/M metagenome (GOLD analysis project Ga0180434, IMG submission 132453) | Hypersaline lake sediment archaeal communities from the Salton Sea, California, USA - SS_1_D_2 metaG | ecosystem: Environmental > Aquatic > Non-marine Saline and Alkaline > Hypersaline >... | reverse complement strand
CTTTACAGGGGTTGGTGGACCGGCACTGCAAGGAGCTGAAGGAGTTGATTGCAAAGGAGGACGAAGAGACTACCAAGACACTAGAGCTGGTGATTGGACGGTGTGGATGAGCAAGATTTGTAGCGGACGAAAAGGATGTGGGTGATGACTATGAGCGATAGTGCAACACGGCCCCCAGGAATTAGTATTTGACACCTAACTACAGAAAGATAGATGGCCGACGCCGATCTAGCCCCACCCCGCGACACTCCATCAGCTGCCCAACTCAGGGTGCTAATGGAACACCTGGATAGGTTCAACCCTGCGTTCACCGAAGTGGCCAAAGGAGTGGCCGACAGCCGGGCAGGCGATCGCAAGGCACGAGTTAACGCCGCCATTGCCGAGTTAACTCCCTTGCTCCCTCTTACATACACTTCGCAGCAGCATCTGGGTGGGTACCAACTCCCTGGGTCTCAGGTTGCCACAATGGCAGTAACGGTCCACAACCAGAAAGTGTCTGATAATGTTCTGTTGCCGGTCCAGCAACTTGTTAACTCGGATGATGCCAATTCAGTGCTTGCCGATGTAATCCAAAAGTTGCAAGAACAAAGAGTGCAGAACGCCCCGGAGCGGGTGGCCGCGCTGTACATTGCTTCCATATTACCCAAAATCAAAGGCACACCAAACATGCGTCAGTTAACTCATCGTACCCGAGAGATCCGACGGCTGGCGCAAGAATTTCACCGCCGCTTACACGGTGCGATACGTGGATCGCAAGAGGAAAAAGGGTTGCATAATATGATGCTAGTCAAGGGGCAAACCGGACTGAAGCGCGGCGGAAAGTGGCGAACGCGGAAGCGAACACGGATGCAACGCACGGGCAAGTCAAAGAAGGGCCGCAAGACCCGCAAGCCGAGCCGGCGCATACACCGCCGCTAACTCCCATTTTCTCCTTCTCATAATTAACACCCATGTCCAAGAAAACAGAGCCGTCCGCCCTTGCGCTGCGTGCCATGATGCGGCGTCTGGCAAACAACGAGCCCGACATCACAGACGAGATCGAACGCATTTTCCGGGCACAGGGCGACCGCGTCCAGCGGGAGAAGCTGCGGGAATGGCAAGAGGGGGGGAGGAGGTTGGTGTAGGCGCTCCGCGCCTTCCGGGCCCGGAATCCGCACCGGCACTGGGAGGAATACGCCGACGTGGGCGGCGGCCGTGGGCGCTACGCCGGCAGCATCGGGCTCGCCAAGTCGTTCCTGGCCGGCGGTGGACTGGATGGGATATCCCCTAAGGATCTGGCGTTTGTCAAGAAGGTAGTGGATCAGAACGACCCACCAACCCGAGTTAATGACCTCGCCAGGCTCCTAGGGGACCCTCTTGCAAAGGAGTCGGAGCACACGGTGCTGCTGGCATTGTATTTGGCGGCCACACTGGGGACTAACCTCTTCATGATGAGTCTGCGAGAGGTGGACAAGAAGGCTAAGGACTATTCCAAGCTGCTCAACGACAAGTACATTGAGGGGTGGCAGCAGGCCGCGGGCAAGCGGCGGACGCAGAAGTTTGTGCGAGGGAAGTCAAAGAAGGGGCGCAAGGGCACCCGCCGGGGCGGACGCCACAAATAAATTGATGGATCGTTCGGGAGGGCAAATCGATGACACTACTAACTGAGACGATGGCCGCGGCCACCGCCCAAATCCTGACTAACCTCACACAACCGCAGACTGCGAACGACGGAGTTGACAAAGACGGACCGAAGGTGATAATGAAATGCATCATCACCTTCCCAAGTGTGCCGCAATACGAGTGGTTTGGCTGGCTTTGGGCGAACGAAGAGGATCGTGCGGCATGGTGGAAGGTAGTGACGCAGGGCCCATCCGACTTGCAAGTTCGTCCCAAGTGGTGGGGGGTGCGAGCCTATACAGCAGCCATCACTTTATCGTATCTCCTGACAACAGCAATCGTTAAGAGAAAAGATACCAGCGCCTTGCCAAAGATGATGACCGCTTACGCTCTATTCTTTGGCGGCTATTACGGTGAGGTGTGTTGGAGGGTACTCTGGATGGAACGCTGTCTAGCAATGTACACCGGCGTCTTTAAGTTCTCGACACCGCAGGAGTTGAAGGATCTGCAAGAGGATGAGGATGATGAGAATATGACCAACGACGAGGGGCACGCAAAAACCGACTGAGCTCGGCGAGAGATCGACAGAGGCCCAAGAGACACTTTTTGCATAATTTCACCAATACGCAAACAATACGGAACCAACACCAGCCCCATATGGATGCCCGGAGAGCTCAACACCGTCGTGCGAGCCCTACACACCCTTTTTAACGTCCCGACTGCATCGCCGATGCCGGCCACGGAGTGGGACACGCCCTAGCGGTGCTGCGCCACGCCGAACAAGCCATCGCTACTGCCACCGTGCCGGTGCCGGCCGCCGCCGCAGCCGCAGTTCGTCGTGCCGCCCTCTTACACGACGCCGACGACCGCAAGGTGTTTCCGACAGCATCGGAAATCGAGCCCTATGCCAACGCCCGTGCTATCCTGGAGCAGGCCTACCCCGACGAACCGGCCGCAAACCACGAGCTCTGTATCCGAATGATCTCGTTGGTGAGCTGTACTGACAATGCGGGTGGCGATGATGACATCAGCGATGATGAGCCGTGGATGCTGTGGCCCCCGTCACGCCGACCGACTGGAGGCTCTGGGTGCGGTGGGTGTGCATCGGTGCGTCGGCTTCACCAACCATCGGGGGGGGTGTCTTTGCATTGCCGACCACACCCCGAGTGAGCACCCCCGAAGAGCTGGCGGCGGTGGCCACCCTGGAACGTCTGGCCAACTACCGCAGGATGGGATCGGTGTCAGCACTGGACCACTTCTACGACAAGCTGCTGCACATTGGACGACCCGAACACTTTGAGAACACTGGAACGCCGTACTTTGCTGCCGAAGCCGCCGCCCGACATCAGGTCATCGTCGACTTTGTCTGCCACTTTGGACGCACTGGGGAGGTGCGGATGCCTCCGGCGCCCCGCGGCACCGAGCCTGTCACCCCCGATCGCATGGAATGAGACCCGAACCACAGATGACCGACCAGCCGACGCTTTTTCGCACAAGTCAAACAAAGGGCACCCCCTGAGTTAAGAGGGGCACCCCCTGAGTTAAGAGCCACCCAGGACTATCCGCCGCTTAGATCAACTTGCCACCTCCCCTCCCCATTAACTCGGATCCCGTCAACTCGGATCCCGTCAACTCGGATCCCGTCAACTCGGATCCCGTCAACTCGGCCTCTCCTTAACTCCCCAGCTCTCAACTCTCCAGCTCTCAACTCTCCACAGTCGCCCTCTTACTAATCCGCCTCTTCCATCACGAACCCGACATTGTCAACGAAATCCGACAAAGATTACTACGCTCAGCGCAACCGTAGCCGCCGCATTTGGGAACAAAATAAATACCAACTCAAGGGTGCTCTGATCTGGGATTACTGGTTGTTGTATCACAAGGCAAGAGGGCTAAGCAGCAAGAACCTCGGCACCTACATCGCCGGCACCTACATCGCTGGCACCACCATCTACATCCCCATCCTTAACTACGTCCAAGCCACCATCAACTCCAACGAAACCGGGATGGACTTTACCAAACTCCACACATCTATTCCGGATGGTGCAAGAACACCCCGCAGGTAGGATTCCTCCTACTATTTGCTGCTTTTCTCACCGCCGTATTCCTCCAACGCAACCTCACCCACTACGACGGCATAGATATCTTGTTAATGGAATACAAAAACCTCTGGCACCGCAATCTCAAATGCCTCACAAATTGTACAGCGTCTCAAACGTCAAAGTGAATGAATAATTATTTTGTCCCAAATCACACACGTTTCGGCTGCTGTCCAGCAACACCGCCTCGATCCGGGCAATGTCCACCGGCCCAAAGTAGTCCCGCTTGTACGGCACGTGCGGTGACAGACTGTAGTAGCCCGAGTTAAAGGAATCCAATGGAGGATTGGTGTTGGTGCTGCCATTCGGCGACACCCCCAGTTTGGGATCCCGCACCAACTGCAAGATCCCCAACGTGTCCGGCGGCATCACCGAATCCTCGGCAATGCCCTCTACCGCCGCATAGTAGTTGTTGTTGTGATCGTTAACTCGCATAAACAGATACGGTGGCGATGCCTCAAATGGAGTAGCGCCAATCAGCAAACTGCGGGCTACCTCTGGTGTTGGGTAAGCAGGAGCGGTGGGATAAAACGACTCGAGCGGCTGCGGAGCTCCTGCAAAATCGGTGACCGACAACTGTGCCACCCTGAACCCCAGCACCCACCCCAGACTACCTGGCAACGCCTTGAACACCGGCGGCTGCCGCCCCCGAATTACCGGCGGGATCGCCGGCTGCCCACCGGTCGCCGCCACTCCCTTGAACGAACCCAACCTAAACTCGGTGTCGCCTGTGTCTGCGTTGGTCACCCACGGCTGCTCCGCATCTGGAATAATATCCAGATTGGCGGGTGGGCACACATCGCAATCGTATAGGTTGTGTGCTACACAATCTTCCGCCAATGTCCCTCTTGCTTGTACGTCCAGATAGCCATCGGTTGTCATCGGTGGCGGAACAAACCAGATCGAAAATCGCCACGGATTGGTCTCGCCGTCGGCAATATATTGGGTCGGGACCGACAACGACACGTGTCCTGCTGTGTGTGCGGGCGAGATGGCGTACGGCACGTCCTGGCTGGCGGCCTCGTAGACGTAGGCAGCACGGACGCCGTCTGCCCGGAAGGCTCCCGTTAGATTAGCAAGAGGGGAGGAAGGGTCGGCGGTAGTGACCAGACGGTCCCAGGCGGTGGTGATGGCCTGGGCGATAGCAAACGAGTCTGGATAGTGGCCGGTGGGAACCGACATGGGATATACTCGGTGGCGAGGGTCGCCCCCTGCGTCCAGGGTTTCGTCGACGATCCAGATGGTGGAGCGAGGATCCAGCCGACTAATCGACCTCAGGTACTCGGGAGTTGGATAGACACACTGAAGATTGTGGAGTCCTGGGCCCGCCAGGTACTCGCTGGGATCCGGGCTGGGCACAGTTAACACCGCCGTTGCCGGCAAGTTAATGGAGGTCAGTTTCATGCTCAGTACCTTTGCAGTGCTCCTCTGGAGATCAAAGGTGAATCGGGAGGCTGGTTCGGCGTACATCCGACACGGCAGCACCACCCCTTCACCGGCGTTCGGCAGGCAGTTAAGGTACTGGTTCCGGAAGGCCTCAATGTAGCGCTGGTTGGGTTCACCGTGCCACAGGTCCCAATCGGTGCTCGCCCCCGCACTATTTACCACCTCCCCCTCTTGCAACACCATGTTTCCGTTGGGGACGCAGTTGCTCGATGTGGGCGCTTGCCAGTTGGTGTCGACCGAGTTGCTGGGAAAAGCGCACGAACAGCATTCATCAGCGGTCTCGGCGCACCCGATGCCACAACAGGCCAGGATGCCATCGCCGGCCACGAATTGCTTCCGGTAGCTGCTGTCGACCATCAGGGTGCGGGTCATCACCCGGCGGTCAATCGGGTTAAGTTGGCCCGCCACGATCTGTTGGGGGTAAGAGGGGGCGCCATAGAAACGGGTGGGGTTCTGGGACACCTGTCCGGCGGTGTCCTGGATGGCGGTGTAGTCTTCGTTGTCTTCGTTGAGAATAATGACCCCGAGTTGATGTAGGCTCATGTACTCAAGGAGTCGGTTCTGAATGGCACGGAGGAGTTCACGGTCTTCGCTGTTGCTGGCGGGGGTGGCATCGAGTCGGCGTTGTACGCGGCCCTTGATGGTACCGCGGTCAACTGGTGCGTGTAGCCCGAGGATTTCGAGCAGCTCCTGAATCGTCAGTCCAGCCACGTCTTGCTGAGCCTTGGCGGCGGGGCTAGTCTCGGACGGCGTTGGCGACTGTTCGGATGGGTCTGACGGAAGGTCGGACGGATCGGACATCTACGTTATAAGTAGTTATTGACCTGAATGAGTTGGCGCAGAAGTTTTACTTGAACGAAGGCGGCAACACCCGCAAATGCTCCCCGTCATACTCGGCGATTCCGGTCAGGTAGTCAAAGCGGTGTGGGGTCTTGTCAATGGCTTTGCGGTTGCTTCCCCACCCCAACATCTTCCGGGTGTCGTTTCATCAGCATCAATCCCAATCTCACTATCTGGCATAACATAACATTAGTACTATCAACCCGCAGCTGTGGCACACCGTGAGTCCACTTGGCGTGGTAGCCCCGGCTGTGGGATCACAGCATTCGTTTGCGATGCTTTTTGGCGTTGTCGTCAAATTGACCACAACACTTGTAGCGTCCGGTACGGTAGGCGTGGGCGTTTTGCCCCGTATGCTTGTCTTGCTTGCGCTTGGGCCGCAAACTGTAACGGAGATTGTATTTTGGGCGATATCAACTCATGCAGAAGAGGATATCTTTGATTGACTTTATTGGTTCTTGCTTCAACATCGGCGTCAACTCAGGAGAGAAGGTTGGGGATGTGTTTACTCTAGTAGGCATGTTCCGTATAGTTACACTTAATGGCTATTGTCGTAATTAGTATTGTGGCACATTAACCACAACTCTATTGCGGTCAGGATTGGGAACATCGTTGTAGTGCTCGATGTTCTCCAAGGTAGTTGTGGGCATTGTAGGGAAGTAAGGCGGACGTGGGAGCTGGGTACCGTTAAAGGCCAAGCCCCCGTTTTGTGGGCGGATGGTTTTGGTCGGTCGAATGATCGACAAAAGTCTCCTTTCTGTCCAAACATCTTGGAGAAAGTGGCAAAAAATGATGCAACCGACATTGACTGTCTTGGTATGATGCAAGAGAAGATGGGGTGAGTTGAGAGCATTAGGATGAGTTAACACACCCTCACTTGTCAACACGCTGTCCCCGCTTCCGGAGGCGACGGGTAGCCTTTCTGGCGACCCGGGTGTAGATGCGGCGGCTGTGGCGTGGGCGAGCCTTGCCACGGTAAGACTTGGTAGGACCGCCCCACTGCTTGGCCCGAATGTAAGCAGCCCACAGCCCCTTGTCGCTCACATCACACGTCCCCTTCTTGCAAATCGGAAAACTCTTGTTCGGTCCCAGGAAGCACTTGCCCAGAGGGCAGTCCTGCTTCATAATGGTTCGGGCGTGGCCCTTCGGCGCCTCGGCCCCCCACCCAGCCCACGGCACCACCCGGCGGGTCTTCCGACCCCGATCGCTTCGTCCTCGCCGACGACGTCCGCCAGTGCAACACTGAGTTTTCTCCATCTCACCTCTTCCTATCGCCGCCGATAATTGTCATACAAACGCACCTAAATTGAATTGGAAGCAAAGGGTCCATAAACACTTAGAGCCAAATATTATGCCCGAGTGTCCCATCTGCATCGAGAAGAAACGGGTCGTCGCTGCTTGCCCGCGGTGTTCGCAAGAAGGATGTCGGGATTGTATGCTGCGGCGAGCGATCGAGAATCCGCTTCTCCCGCAGTGCGTCGGCAGCTGCAAGGGGCTAACCATTGGCGAGTTGAGGATCACCATCGGCTCCACCAACATCGGCAAGCACTTTCGACCAGCGCTCAGGCTAGCGCTATATGAACACGAAAAACAGCAAATCCCCAACACAATGGCCGCAGTGGCGGCAGTCAAGCGGCAAGAGCAAGCCAAGGAAGATCTAAAGGTGTTGTCGGTTAAACTGGCGGAGATGGAGCAACGAGTGCGGGCAGTGCAGCAAGAGCAGCGGGATCTGGAATACACCTACCATGTGACCAAGAACCTGGCCGAAACCCGCACACTGAAGGAAGTGCAGTGCGCCACTCGGTGCCAAAAGGCCGACTGCGTCGGCTTCACCAATCATCTGGGCACATGTTTGGTCTGTCATTCACCGCACTGCGCCATCTGCGGGGTCAACGTGGAAGGAGTTGTAGAGAGCCACGAGTGCAATCCAGACGACGTGGCCAGCCTGACCGAGATTCGCAAGACCGCCAAGCCGTGTCCCAGCTGCGGTGCCCCGACGACACGGATTTCGGGCTGCCCGCAGATGTGGTGCACCTATTGCCGCACCGGCTACAACTACAAGAGCCTGACCATCAACCGCGGACACGTGGATAACCCGCACCACAATGACTACTTGCGGTCTCTTAGCGGTACAGGAGCCCCGGCTCGCGAGCCTGGCGACGTGCCGTGTGGAGGATTCGAGATGTTGCCATGGAACCTCCGACATAGCGCCAGATTAACATTCTGTCGGCTCCACCCAATGGCGCTTTCGGTGGTGCCGGGATACGCTGAGGCTTACGGCAATGTACTCACGATGCTCGTGGACGACTGGTGGAATACGTGCCACAGTCCACCGTTCCGGGCACTGACCGAAAAAATGACCAGCAATAGCGACCGATTGCAGCGGCGGATCCGATCAAGCACCAGCCAACTCACCGAACTCCGGGTGCAGCACATTATGAAGCGGATCGAAGACGAAGATTACATGACCAAGCTGGTGCGGTTGGATACAGCCCGCCGGCGGGATGCCGAGCTGAGCCCGGTGATGTCGCTGTACGTGGAAATGCTCCAGGACTACGACCGACAGTGGATAGCGCTATACAGTAAAGCTCATGATATCGACAAAGCACTTCAGAAAGACAACAAGGAGAGGACAGCAATGCAAAAATGGGGCAAGAAGACGATGGAGCTGTTTCAGCGGTTGTTGCAGATCCAGGAGACTGTGCAAGAGGGGTTGGATGCGGGTGCGGCAGCGCTGGGGATCAAACGGCTAGGGAAGATTTGTCCAGACGGCATCATCCGGCTCAACTAAGTGCGGTGCGTGGGGTGCTAGGTTGAATCAGTGCCGATAGTGTTCAACGGTGAGTGTTGGCGAGACCAATTCTGCTGCGGAACGAAAACGGTTTTCTTCCATTAATCGCACGAGGCGGTCGCGGATAGCTAACAGCCGAGCGATGAGATCGCGGTCGCGCTTTCCCCTGTCGACACACGCCTCGTGGTGCGGACACTCGGGGTTAACACAGACCCAAGGCTTCAGCCCCCAACCGGTGATCCCCGTCCACCGCTTCTGGTTGCCACGTCCCTTGAACAAATAACGTTGCAAATCACCCCACAACTCCTCACCCAATTCCTCTTGCAGATTGGTGGCGCTTACCCATCCCTCGCGGGGATAGGTGTAGCGACACCAGTTAAGGTCGGCGTAGATCGGCAGTCGACGCGACGGCACTGACTCGTTCGCTACCACCAAACCTGCACCCTCCAGCTTGTTGGTGTTGTTGTTCATCTCCAACACCAACGTTCCTCTTGCAAGATCGACAGTTTTCGGTATCTCACGGGGTGTTCCGTACCAGTGCCGTCCGCCTCGGATGGCGAAACGGTTGTATTCACCATAAGTCTCGGTAGTGAAGCGGGTGGTGGCGATAGCCTTGAGCGCCTTGGGCATCGGTCGTAGGAGAGCCGAAGCTGGGTTCTAGGCGTGTTAACTCTTAACATCGATGTCAATTTTTGAGTTAAGTCAGGGTGGGTCCGAAGGGGATATCCGTCCCCATAAATTGATTGATAATTCATTCCATTATCCGAGTCAGCTTTGACACCCTCTCCGAACGCTTTCATGCACAATGTGGAACGAACTGCAAACGCTGCTGCTCGGGATCCTGGTGTGGACTAGTGTACACTACGCCACTTTCATGAGCTACCAGTACTTGTGCGTACCCGACACGTGGTTCGAGGTGCTAACGGCCCCGCTGATGGTGGCAATGCCGCACTGCCAAGCGGTTGTGTGGCTGATCGAGACAAGCAGCGTCTCGGTGGGTGCGGCGTGGACCGCAGCGGCGATGCTAATTTCAGGGCGATTGGTGGGGATGGCTTGGGGACGATGAGTTGCCGATGAACTACGAATTTCCGCTCTTCAGCATAGACAAGCAATGAGCAAATCCATCTATGGAGCACCTACGGGTTTTTCCACTGCCCCTGTATCAGTGCAACACACCTTCCTAGTGACCACCGATCTTATCCGGGCCTTTCCAAACCAGAACTATGAGACTCGGCCAGGCGGCCAGTCGTTGATTCCCTTTGGTGGAGCCGCTGGCAATAGCGGCTGCATCGACGTGACTGGCGCTGACAAAGCCATCATCGCCGCTTTGGGACCCGGCGCCATCACCCGCGACGTCTCCGGTTGCGCCGAGCGGACCCGAATTGACCGCAACAACCTCAACCAGCTCTATCGGATCAATCCGTGCAACTTCACCTACAAACTCCCTTTTCCGCTCGACAACGTGCAACAGATGACAATGGTGTCGTTTGATGTCTCGGGGACATATAACATCTCACCGACCTTGGGTAACAACTATCTGACGTACTATCGTCCACAGGCCGACGGCGTACCCAGGCTGGATGAGAAGGAAGCGGTGGTGGTGGAGATCCCCAAGGGCAACTACACCTCCATCACCGACGTGCTAACAATGATCAACACCGCATTGGCAATGGGCACACAGGGCACAGACTATGCTCCGCAGTTTCGAAAAGACTCGCTATCGGGTCGGGTTTACTTTGTGGATACCGAAGAGGACAGCGTCACCGATCCGGCAACCGCAGGACTGCACGGTGTCCTCGACTTTCGGCATCCGTCGGTGACCGGGGCGGGCAGTTCCGTTCCACGCTCGGGAGTGGTGCCACCAGACAGCCACTCGCTCGGTTGGCTGCTGGGCTACCGCAAGATGGTCTACACTGGAGGTGCTGCCAATGGTGCGCTGCCGAACATGTACCAGGAACTCCGGGACTACCCCAACTACACTGGCGATTGGCCCGGAGGCATGATCGATGGCGCCTATGTCCCGACGACCACCAACGGCAACGAAGAGTTCACCCCGTGGGGCTACATCGCCGAAGCCAACTACGATCTCAACGATCAGCACCTGTACATCGGTATCGAGGACAACGTGAGCAATGCGGTTGGCGGCTACGTCTACTCGAGCGATGGAGTTGAGGCGACGGGTCTTAACACGATTGTGGCCCGGGCACCGATCGGCAACAACACCGAGGATTTCAGCGGCACACCTCGCACCTACATCCAGCCATACCCCAAGATCTCGCAGCTCCAAATCAAGATTTTTGACGCCAAGGGCCGGCAGCCCGATTTTGGACTCAACACTATATCGATGGAGATTCAGTTCACGACAATCATTGACGCCACACCGCCGATGCCCAAGAGCACATATGCATGAGTGGAAGTGCCTTCCCACTGGACACAGCTGCCGCCTGGCGGCGGCTCTAACTGGCCCTGCGGTCCAAGGGGTATGCAAGAGGGGAGGTGAATGGTTGGTGTTAAGATTAACAATTTCGGCACTGCGACCGCCCACGCCCACCCCTCGCCTCCCCCAGCTCCACATTATCCCGCCCCTTATCCTCTTGCTGACGACGCTGTTCCGCCTTCCAGAGATGAATCTCCACCGTGCCGTCTTCGATCGTGTCTTCCACTCCGCGCTGCTGATGAGCCGAGGTTATGTACGTCCTGACCTCGAATTGTCGGTTTTGGTGCTGTGGTGAGTTAACAATGTGGTTGTGGAGCCGTTCACGGCGCCCCTCGGCCACGCTATCTGAGACCCGGTCAGCCATCGTGATGATGCCCTTGATCAGCCTCGGCGTCCGAAGCGGCGGCAACGCATCCGCCAATAACTTCCATACCACTTCCTCTTTCGGCTCCTCGGTCGCAGGAAAGGCTATCATGATAATGTCGCAGTTGCGAGTGTATATCGGGATTAACGTTGCATACCTTTCCTGTCCAGCCGTGTCCCAGATCATGTGTGATCCCTTTTCGGCACCCTCGGCCACATCAAACTTGTGATTCACCACAGCGGCGCCAATAGTCGGGGAAGTGCGCATACCGCTGACCGACCCCGGAACGACGTAGGCTTGAATTAGACTGGTCTTGCCGACACCGTGGCGACCCACGATAGCGGAGAGGACAGAACGTTTACGGTAATCGGATTCATTCATCGGTGGACTATCTTAACTCGTGGAGTTGTGCCTCAACTCATTCAGATAGCGGTGCATGGGCGCTGATCGCCAGCCACCCGGCAACCAGCCACAGCGCATGCCACCAGCTCGTTGAGCATTCGGTCGTCGGTCTGGTGCTTGACGGCTGATTGCCGGCGGCAAAAGGCGGGGACGCTGCATCCACTGGCGTTGGGGATGGGGTTCCCGCTGCGGTCGCATCCTTCGCCGCAGACGCAGTTGAAGTTGGACTGGCAGAGACCGCAGGCGTAGCCGTTGGTGTTGACTAAGATGCCTCGGGCGCCATTGTTGGTGGCGCGGCTGTTGAACGGTGGACCTGCCACCGCACGGACATTTCGGGTGTGCTCCGAAGCCGAGGCACCGCCTGGATGCAACTTTTTGATCTGTTTGGTAATGGACAGAAGCTGCCGATTGCGGATGGCGTCAGTGTCCTGTGAAACCGGCTGATCGGGAGTGGCGGCGTCCCAGTCGTAGACTTGCGGTGCTGGCAGACCAGGGCAGCCCCGAGCTGGAAGCGGCCGACACACCCGATCATTGTATTCATAAGCGGCCAGACAGATTGGGAGTGAAGAGCAGAGCCCACCGCCGTTGGCGTACGTGGCTGTGATGGATTCGACACACACCTTTTGGATGGCGATGATGCGAAGGAAACAATAGTTGGGCGGACAGGCGTTCCGGGCCTGACCGTTGACGGCGTTGGAGCCCCAAAAAGCGTTGACGTCGTCCAGGTTGTCCACGTTGTCCAGGCAGATGCAAGAGGAGGAGCAGTCTGTGTAGTTGAGGTTAAAAAGCAAGGCGGTTAGGTTCTGTGCCCCCGTCACATATTCGGCTGAGAGTGTGGTCCAACTGTCTCCATTCTTGCTCACTTGGTATAGGTAGTTGTCTTCGGGGGCTGCTGCGGCCACGGGATCGCTCAGGGTGACAACTAACCCGTTTCCCCAGAGGTTTTGGAGCGGCACCGGAGGCGACACCGATCCCTTGCACATTTGCGTCAGACCAAGAACCCGCACAGTGCGGGTCTGCACCTTGGGATCCATTTTAAGAAAATCCATCTGGTCGAGCACTGAAGGACAGATCCGGCCGCAGCAGTCGCCCGGCAGCGTCAGCGAAATACGATCGGGCGGCGTGCACTTATTGCGATAGTTGATGCAGTTCCGAGGATTTTGCTCGGCGGTGTTGAAGGGGTTGACCCATCCGCTCTCGGCCGCCTCCCACCAGCTGCATGTGGAAGTGGATCCACCATTGCCGAACATTTGCTCCCAGAGATCGATGGTGGAGTCGACAACCAGATTACCTGGATTAAGACCGGTCGGTTGACATCCGTACACAGAGAAATCGTACAGTTCACAACAATCCGAGTTGATGTTGAAATTGGACATCAAGGCTGTCCTAAAGGAGGAAAATTGAAAACAGTAGGGGGATAAAAAAGCAGACAGAAACCTAAGGACTCATTGTCCTAGAATGCCGCCAAAGAATAACCAGTCTGACAGGACGGAGATGGAAGAGGCGTTGACACGTATCAAAGAACTGGAGAACCGAGTTAGGGTGCTCGAGAATATGGGCACTCCAACCCGTGTCAGGCAGGATATCTTACCGTGGCTTGCGCAGACGGTTACTGAGTGTCCTACGTACGTGGACGCCATCAAGACGTGTTCGACGCCGGCCATTCGAGCCAGTTTGCTACTGACGTTGCGGAAGCAAGGGCTCACGGCAACCATCATGGCGCTGTGGACCCACGTCTTCATCAAGGGGGCACACGAGTGCCCGCTGCGATGCTACGAGATGTCACCATCAACTCTCTACGGCTATGATGGCGAGTGGAAGAAAATGTCTCCGCGGGACTATGGTATGTTGGTGCGAGCGAGCGAACAGTGGCTAATTCGGGCGATCAAAGCTGAGTGTCCAGAGGGATCGGAGATGTCGTCGCTATTGTTTGGGAAGGTAGTGAATTCGCCAGCAGATGCGCCGCGACTGCGGACCCGTCTCTGCAAATACCTTCAACAGTCGCTAAAGAGCATCAGGACATACGAGTTTAAGCTGTAGCCGGTTTTAGGATGCGACCGTGGATAGGCTGACGTTGGAGTAGGAAAAAGTTGCATGTTTCAGCATTCAAGGGATATAGCCAGTCGCCTGCGATCTATGCACATTCTAGTTTTCGACCTACATTGCTACCCCCCACCGTCGTTAATTGGTGACTCAATGTGGCTTGGCACCAGCTTTAATGTTACATTCAGCACACACGCGACTGAATCTAGCAACGCTGTCGTGATAGTGAATCCATGGCTCAGGATCAACCTGTTTCGACTCACCCCAAACCCCTTGATGCCATGTGTCATCCGTTGATCTCCTATTGCTTGATGCCGAACCACTCCTCCAGCCACCCCACCACCTTCCACTCGTCTTTGTCGCACGCCACCCGCTGCACGTAGTTGTCCCACTCCCACCGCTGTGCCCGGTTGTTCCACTTTCGGGCGTTGTCCGACACCAGCCGCTCCACGTGTGCCCACAGTTGTGGGGCTACTAGCGGCCAACCGCACCGCATCTTTCCATTCCATGCCCTGGACGATCGTCTCGATCGGCAGCTGATTGCTGGCGACCCAGTGAACCAGCTCGCATCCTGGCGTCCACACCTCACCCTTCTTCTCCTCTTGCAGCACCTCTTGTCGGTATGCAACCACATCGGTCATCGTGTGTCGGTGGGTGGGTTGCAAGAGGGGAAAGGGGAAAAAAGCCATCAATTTCAGGCCCGAGTTGAAAAGTTGCCTGCGCCATTATCCGTTTATCTCCTCTTGCTGCGGGAACCTACCCAAAGAACTTGCCCAGGAACTGCTCCACCGTCATTGTTGGCACATTTTGCTTAGCCGCATCCTTCGTCTTTCCGCTTTCGTAGAGCGGATCGTCACGCACCACCACTACTGCTGTTTCCTTTGTCACCCTCTTGCCCAACTTTGCCCCCACTCGGTCCAAGTGCGATTCGATCATATTTGTCTTGATTCCGGTGGTCACCACCTCTCGACCAGCCAGCGGATGCCCCTTGAGCACCGGCGACGCCTTTTTGGCTGCGGCTGCTGAATCGAGCGGAGCAAGTGCCTTTGCTGTCGGCCACGGATCAACCAGGTCTGGTCGCAGGTGCTCCATAAAGTGCCGAAACTCGGGGATGGCGGAAATGATCTGCTTTGCCCGAGTGGTTGAAATCCCCTTGATCCCAGCGAGCCCGGCTTCCAGCCGGAGCACATCCGCCGGGTCATCCGAAGCGAAATGCAAGAGGTAGGGGTAGAGGTTGAGTGCATCGCCCATGATCGTATGGCCTGTGCCCCGTCCAAAGACGTTCGAGCCCACCACCAGCTTTATCAGCGGAGCCTCCGCCAGCGCCTTTTTGACCGACTCCACAATCTTCTTGGCACTGGTTGCCTGGATACCGTCGATGCGGGTCAGCTCTTGTGGCGTGGCGCTAATAACTTTTGGAATCGTGTCGTATCCTTCTTCAAAGAGCTTCGCCACCACCTTGTCACCGAGCCCCTTGGCTTTGATCATCTTGAAGAACCGCTGCAAGTTGGTGAGTCGCACTTCAGTGTTCCACTGGTCGTCCTTTTTGGCTTCCGCTGGTAGCCGTATGTTGGCTCCGTCCCACTCATACGGCCCATCCCACCACCCCTCTTGCAATGCTTCGTCGGTTGCGGGCGTGAGTACCCGCTCTACGTGCGGGATGACATCACCTCGCCGTAGCAATTCTATCTTGGCCCCGGGTCCAATCTTCTTGCGCTGGAGCGCTCGAGCATCGTGGCCGGTGGCCTTGCTGATGGTGGCACCCGGCACCTTGACCGGGTGGACATGGACCGTCGGCTTGATGTAACCGTCCTTGCTGACGTTCCAACTGATTGTACGAACAGTGGCTTCCACCTTTTGGTCTTCTAGCGTCATCTTGAAAGCAAGAGCATGATCGGGATTTTGGTTCTTGCGGGGGTATACCTTGTCGTCCACCACAATCACACCATCACACTCGTAATCGTTTTCTGTTCGCAGCCACTGGAAGACCTCGCTCAACCGTTCTTCGGTTAGCTCTTCTGGTTTAGCGATTTGCTCGTGCCAGACCACCTTCAGCCCTGGGCCGAGCTGGGACTGGTACAGCTTGAGAAACTCAAACTGTTCGGTGGGAGTGAGTCCTTTGGGCTCGATCACCTCAAAGGCGACGAATTCCAGGTCTTGTTGTCGGTCGCCGTGCTTGGCTGTATCCATTGCATTCAGCAACCCCGCTGCCAAATTTCGAGGGTTGGCGTAGTTGTCCGAGTACTTGGACTCGAACAGATGGCGATTAAGGATGACCTCACCTCGCACCATGATGGTCTCAGGTAGGCTCGGCGGTAGCTTAGTGGCCATCCCGATCAGCGGCACCAGATGGGACACATCGCCACCCTTTTGTGAGGTGTCGCCCTTTCGGACCTCGCCGTGGGTGTACAACCCTGCACTGTCTTTCTTGAGGACATATAGTGCAGAGGCACCATCGAGCTTGGCCGAGATCATGTATGGACCGCGGTACTTGGATTTCCAAGCATCCAACTTTCCCTGACCGGGCTTGACCTTGTTCATCGAAAAGAGCGTATAGGGGAGGGGGACCTCAACTCGTTTGGTCTTGGCGCCCACCACCTGTAGCACATTGCTGTCAGGGAAGCGTTCCCTGATGTGATCTTCAAGGATGTCAAAGGCGGTGTCGGTCATAATAGGTGCGCCTTCGCGGTAGCTCTTGTTGGCCTTGCGGTACAACATCTCGAGGGCCTTCCGGTTCATCTGCAAGAGGGCGGCTGAGCCTTGGAGGCTGTAAGTTGCGAGGTTGGCCTTCATCATGGGGTGCTTAGCCTGTTGTACTGTCTTCTTTGTAATTGGCTTCGGCGTCAATTTCGGTGTCTGCGGTTCTTTGGGGTTGGGCTTTTGGATTAGAGTTGATGCCAGCATCTCGGTGTACTCGGCCTCTTTCTTTTCTCGGTTCTTGGGGGTCACATGCGGGGTGGGACTTCCCATGACCTCGAGTCGTTCCGAGAGCTCGGCGTGGGAAACCTTTTTGACAAAGTCAGGAGTTTTGTTGGCAGCGAGGGTGTTAACTACCTTGGGGGATGTCAACTCGATGGGGACCGAACGAAGATGGGGAGTTGACGTAATCATTATGGGAGTTGAGATCGGGGGGCGCTCGGTTGGACTGGTGCGGGCTGCGACCACTGGCTTTGGTGAGACCTTCTTAGTGGAATGTGGACGGGGGATTGGTCGTGGTGTGGGCTTGGGCGGGGTCCGTTTTCGGAAGGTGTGGGCTAGCCGTGGACGGGGCGTGGGAGCGATGATTTTGGGTGGTCGAGGCTTACGGGGTTTTGGTGTGGGGCGGAACGGTTCAGAGACACTGGGCACGATATTAAGTCGGATGGTCTTTTTTTGTGATGGAGTAATCTTGGGTGTGTGAGTTGAGATGTCAGCTCCAAGGATTACAGGGGGTGCTGAGACGGGTTCGGGAGATATAGTTTCCTGAGGTGCCCTATGAGTTGATGCAAGAGGGGGAGGGGGAGTAGTTGTTGGGGACGCAACGGGGGTTAACTCGGGGGGTGCCGACGCAGGGACCGGCGCAGCCGTAGTCTTCACCACTTTCTTACCCCTCTTGCTAGCCGCTGCTTTTTTTGTCTTGATCAGTTGACGCCGGACCGGTGGAGCACCCTCAGCCGCCTCCACCGCTAGTACCCCAGTGCGCTCATGCGGTTCCTTGAACTGCATCCCCAGAAACCGGAATATGTCTACTTCACTCTTCATGGGTCGTGTTACTCGGGCTTTGGTAGCAGTTTCAATCAGCCCGTGTTCGCTCAGGCTGTAGCCGAGTCCTAGCGCCCGGTTCCGCATCGCCACGTTGAAGCTCCGGCTGCCGGTGAAGTATAAGACAGCAAAAGGGAACTCGGTGGGGTTTGAGTACATAATGTCAACTCGTCGGTGGAGACTCTCGGGGCCCATCTTTGCAATTGCTAATGTTTTGGTCTTGCCTGTCGATAGGATGGCAGTAAATAGGTTGGCTTTCTTGAGAGCATCAACGAATCGCTTGTGGAGGGTAGGGTCGTCCTTGCCGCTGGTGATGATGACATCAATGTCGCCCGAGTCGGCTGTACCTCGACGGTAGCTGCCCACAATCATCATCTTGTCACCTGGCTGTCCAGCGGGTACCACCGAATCCCACACCTCTACAAGCCGTTTTTCGTAGGCATCAATCTCTTGACGGGGGATTCGCTCTTGCAAATCCTCGTGGACCGCCAGTGCGGTGCGTTGCTTGGAGTTAAGGAGCTTGGGATCCGCAGCAGCGGCAGTGCGGAGCTGATCGATGGTCTGGATGCCCTGTTGAAAGAGTTGCTTGGCCTTTTTGGGTCCGATGCCGTGCACGGCGGTGAGGTCGAGAAGGGCTTGATCTTCAGGCTTGTTGAGGGCACCCAGGTTTCCGGTGCGGGCGTATTCTTCAAACTTCTTCATTATGGTGGCACCGATGCCAGGGCGATGCTTGAGCTGGTCGGCTGAAGAGATGGGGGTGGTGGACCCTAGAAGCTCTTCCTGGGCCTTTTTGTAAGCGTTAGCCCGAATAGGTTCACCCTTGGCTCGCATCAGCTGTTCGAGTCGTCCCAGCAACTTGATGAAACCCGCCTTCAGGTCTTTGGGGGGAGCGTCCGCCATACCTACAACAGGTAATGACTATTCTGTGTTTGTTTGGCGTTGAAACACTAATCGGGGGGGGGGGACGGAGTGGGGGACGGAGTTGGGGACGGAGTTGGGGACGCAGATTGGAAAAGTGTCCGCGTCATTGAGTCATTGCAACACCGCAAGATGTCCGTTCCCACACGCCAACCGCAGTGTCTGGTTGTTCCATGCCTGGGCGTCCGCCGCCGTCAACTGGAAGTGTTCCGTCAGCCACAGCGCCATGTCCAGGCGGCCGTGGCGGCACGCCCACCGCAGTGCCTCGTTGTTCCACATCCGGGCGTCTGCCGGCGTCAGCCCGAAGTGTTCCGTCAGCCATTGCGCCATGTTCAGGTAGCCGTTGCGGCACGCCATCCGCAACGCCAAGTTGTTGTTATCTCGCACCTGTTCCCAGGTGAGCCCCGTCAACAGCGGGATCCGCAACCGGTCCGGAGTGGAGTCGGCCAACGCCGCCTTCCGGTCCAGTTTGGCTAGGGACACCAGCCGCTCCACGTGCGGCCACAGTTGTGGGCTACTAGCGGACAGCCACACCGCATCTTTGAAATCTAAGCCACGAATGATCGTCTCGGCCGGCAACTGCAGGGTGGCGATCCAGTGAACCAGTTCGCAACCTGGCGTCCACACCTCACCTTTTTTTTTCCTCTTGCAGCACCTCCTGCCGGTATGCAACCGCATCGGTCATCGTGTGTCGGTGAGTGGTATGCAAGAGGGGGGGATGAGTGTGGATCAATTCTGCCGAGGTTGGAAAAAGTTGTTAGTGTCATTCTTTGTCGATAACTGCCGCATCCAACCGCGTTGTCAGCCGGGTCAGTGTCCGGTGCTGTCCCGCCAATGTCGCCAACGCCGTCGCACGGTTCACCTCTGTCTTCGTTCGCACTGTCATCAGTCCGTTGATGGTCTGCGGCGCAGCACCATCCAGCAGCTTCCGAGCCACCTCGATTAACGACTTAAGGTTGGGGCGCCCCGCCGGATCCGCCCGCCCCCCCTCTAGCATCCCCGTCTTCAACTCGGTCAGGTAATCCTCCTTCTCACCGAGCTCGTACGCCTGCAACACCATCCCAAAGCACATACAGAGCGAATATAGGTCGATCTTCTTCCAGTGTTCCATCACATAAGCAAAGACGGAGTTAACATCGGGTGAATGGAAGCGACTAAAAAAGTCCAATATCTCGGCTTCGCGGGCGGCAGCGGCCTTTGGTGCCAGCGGGATAGCAGTGGCGATTCGCTTAGCCACCCCCCTCAACTCCTCTGCCGTCGCCGGTTCTTGCGGCCCTCCGCTTCGTCGTGCGTGCAAGAGGAAGGATAGTAGATGGATCTCGGGTGGCCACACGTAGTAGCCTGGTTCGTAGGCGATTGTGGTTTTCTTCATAGACTCAACGGTTTGTTCCATCGGCAGGAATGAGATGCCGAAATCAGCGATGAGCGGAAGCTGAGGCGGAGCCGGCGCAAAGATATTATCGGACTTTAGATCGAAATGGACTATTGGCTCTTTCCCCTCTTGCAACAGACCAATGGCCTGGAGGCAATGCGGGAAGCCTTCGAGAAGGTTCCGGAGCATATTTCTCAGCTCGCCCTCGCTGCTCTTGGGGGGCACCCAGCCGAGTTTTTGATGTGGTATGTCTCGCATCTGCATTACCACCATATGGGCGGTGGTGTTATTTCCATAGACTACGGGCGAACAACCAGATGCAAGAGAGGCAGGGAAACGAAAGGCTGGGACCTGGCAAGTAGACTCGGGGGTCACGAAATAGTCCTGGCTCTTGGGGAGTTTTGCGATTAGTTTGCCGAGACGGAGTTCGTTTTCGGCTATCCGGGAGCTGAGCTGGAGCTTGGAGATGGTGCCAGCGAGCGGAGTTGCCTCGGCTGGTTGTGGGACCCCCTTGCAGGAGATCGGAGGACGATAAACACAGCCGTAGCCGCCGGTGGCGAACGGGGCCTGGTGCTGACTTTGCGGAGGACGACCAGGAGTTGACATTCTCACGGTGTGCTGCTTACCACCGAGACTATCCCGCCAAGAAATTGACCTTGATTATATCCCTCTTTCCGAAGTAGATTCCACGTTCGGTGGTATAATGACTAAAATATCTGACGAACAAGTGGGAATGATGGAAGGGACGGATACAATGACAGCAGCACCCGGAGTCGAACTGGAGATTACGACGGAGCCCAAGACATATGCGCGAGGAGGAGTTAAGCACCAGGTGCAGCTGACGGCGCACCTCTACGAGCGGAAAGAGGTGGAGATGGCCTTCCAGACAGCAGCGCTTCAGGGCAAGATGGACGAGGGGCTCTACTGGCTGATGGAACTCTGCGAGAGCGGATGGGTGAAGGAAGCGTGGGATCAGCTGTGGTTGGCGTACTATGATTTCTATGCCGCACACAATCCACACTATGAGGGGGAACTGATGGAGCTGATGGACTCGGAGTTAAGCCAGCGAGAGTTCCCTGACCTCAAGTCCACCATCCCCCTCTTGCACGGTGCGTCGGCACTGATTGGCAGGCGGCGGTCGCCAGGGGCGTGGCTGCTGCGGCAGGGGGTGTTAACTCGGGCCGAGGGTCAGGGAACTATGACAGACGGTCAGGGAATTTCGGGGGCGTTGGATGGACTTGTTGATGCCCTCCTCCTCGGTCCAGTACAAGCTGCCGAAGGATTGGCGAGTCTCCTCCGCTCAGCTCGGGCCAACTCTGATCCGACCCACCTCTGGAAGGTATTTCAGGCCCCATACGAAGAGCTGGTGTCACGGGCTGAAGGCGAACCGGGCGGTGCGTATGGTGCTTGGGGTCGAGCGGGCGAATCGCCACTGCCTATTATGTGCGCTCTGCTTTTGATGCTCCATTTGGAAGAGCAGCAATGGGTCATCAAACACGGCGAATCCACGTTGGACTTGTCGCCTATCGTCCCTGACCGACAGCAGGTAAAAGCGATCCTGGCGCTTGCCCGTCGCGCTCGCAAGTCCGATCCCACCGATCGCCTCATCTGGTGGCGTCAACTCGGCATCCCCTCTTGCATTGGCTGCTTCTCGCTCCCGCGGGCTGGGCTTAGAAAGCGGCTGATCGTAGTGTTGCAAGAGGGTAAGTGGTTGGAGCTCACGGCGGGGTGTCCGGCGTGGGAGCGGGCGATTCAGCGGTGCGGCGGACTACGGGGCGGGTCCGGCAAGGTGGTCTTTGGTGGTGACGGACGGGCTAGGTTTGAGCGATGCTGGAAGCCCCTTATGGGTGAGATTCCGCACAATGCATTGGTTTTGGGGGCCCCCGAGATCCCGGTGGGAACAAAGATGCGATGGTTGTGGAAGTTCTGTTGGAGGGTGAACCCCAAGCCCGACTTGTGGTGTCAACTGTTGGCGGAGTGAGTATAAGGGTACTAGAGACTTGGTGCGACTATTTTCTAGTTCCCGACAGAATGGCAGAGGAGTGTGATTGCGATGCGTGGGCGCAACAGGTGTACGATATGAGCCGTCGGATGAATGTGGCCTTTGATCAGAACGATAGGATGGCTCATCCACTCGTTGATTCGGAGGCACCCGAGTACATCCAAAGTGTGGTGTCTTTGGGCAGGTCGTCTCCAGACAATGCGAGGGATTTGAAGAAAGACTACGAACAGCGGCTGCATACACACAACGCAGCGGCGGTGCTATTGACACCAGAGCTGCGTGGGGGCGAACTGACGAAACGAGACCGCAAGATTGCCCAAGAGTTGGTGCGGTCCAATATGCGGTATGATCAGGAAGTGTTGCGATCAAAAATGGGGTGGGGTCAGTGGTTGGGGACGGCGCTGTCGCAGCGACCGCGGTGGTGAAATTACCCACCCGCGTCATTCTTCGTCGTTCTCTTCTTGCTTGATCCCGAACCGCTCGGTCAGCCAATGTGCCACCTTCAGGTGGCCAGAGTTGCACGCACTCTGCAGTGCGCAGTTGTTCAATGCCCGGGCGTCGTCCACCGTCAGCCCAAAGTGTTCCGTCAGCCATTGGGCCACCTCCAGGTGGCCGTTGCGGCACGCCATCCGCAGCGCCCAGTTGTTCTCCGCCCGGGCGTCGTCCGCCGTCAGCCCGAAATGTTCAATGAGCCATTGGGCCACCTTCAGGTGGCCAGAGTTGCACGCACTCTGCAGTGCGCAGTTGTTCAATGCCCGGGCGTCGTCCACCGTCAGCCCAAAGTGTTCCGTCAGCCATTGCGCCACCTCCAGGTGGCCATTGCTGCACGCCCACCGCAGTGCGCAGTTGTTGAATGCCCGGGCGTCGTCCGCCGTCAACTGGAAGTGTTCCGTCAGCCATTGCGCCATCTCTAGGTGGCCATTGCTGCACACCATCCGCAGCGCCCAGTTGTTCCACTTTCGGGCGTCGTCCACCGTCAGCCCGAAATGTTCAATGAGCCATTGGGCCACCTCCAGGTGGCCGTTGCCGCACGCACTCTGCAGTGCGCAGTTGTTGAATGCCCGGGCGTCGTCCACCGTCAGCCCAAAGTGTTCCGTGAGCCATTGCGCCATCTCTAGGTGGCCATTGCTGCACACCATCCGCAGTGCGCAGTTGTTCAATGCCTGGGTGTCGGCCGCCGTCAGCCCGAAGTGTTCCGTCAGCCACTGCGCCATGTCCAGGTGGCCGCGGTAGCACGCCCACCGCAATGCCAAGTTGTTGTTTTCTCGCACCTGTTCTCGAGTCAGCCCCGTCAACAGCGGGATTCGCAACCGGTCCGGGGTCTTTGAGTCCAGCGCTGCCTCCATGTCCGGCTTGGCCAAGGTCACTAGCCGCTCCACGTGCGGCCACAGTTGTGGGCTACTAGCGGCCAGTCGCACCGCATCTTTCCAATCCATGCCCTGGACGATCGTCTCGGTCAGCAGCTGCTTGCTGGCGATCCAGTGAACCAGTTCGCATCCTGGCGTCCACACCTCACCCTTCTTCTCCTCTTGCCGGTATGCAACCACATCGGTCATCGTGTGTCGGTGGGTGGGTTGCAAGAGGGGTAGGGATGAGTGTGGATCAATTTCAGGCCCGGGTTGAAAAAAGATACTTGCGTCATTGTTGGATGATGCGGATTCTGCCCAGTGGCCCGCATTAGAAATTGATCGCCGATTTGGGTCAACTCTTAGGGCACAACCCAACCGCGAACGAACACGCCATGGCTGACAGTACGCAAACGACAAACACTATCAACTTTGCCGTCGCTTTCCTCCCCAAACTGGGACACCGCAACTTCACCCCAACCCAGCTTGCCTCGGCCTTTGCGCGGTGCGGTTTTGGGAAGCTGGTGCGAGCAGACTATGCTCCATGCGGTATCTTCGCCTACGTCGCCTACACTGGTTGGCGCATTCGCACGATGCTGGCCGTCCCGGGCGGAACCAAGGTGATGACCAAGTGCGCTGGCGGCCCTTACACCTGCATCCACTTCTTGCCGGCACACGGATGGAGCCGAAATGGGCGTGAGGGCGAACCCAAGGTGCTGACCCCAGGCGTCAAATCCTACGACATTGAGTGTCCCGACGCGGGTGAAGGATCGTGGGCCAGCTGGGAGAGCAAGGTCCAAGTCGTCGAGGTTAACTCTGAGGGCGAGGGCTTTGCCGACCTTAATCCCGATCCGCTGGTGGAGATGCTGCGCGAACGGCGGTGGCCGCAGTCACCCGCCACCGATTCTGGGGGTACGGTTCTGGTGATGACCATCGAGTACGGATCGGACCGCTGCGGCGTGTGCGACACCAGCATCTACGAGGTGCCGTGCGACTGGGTCGACGACGAGGATGAGGGCAAGTGGCTCTGCTACCAGCGGGACCCGTACTACGATCAAGATCCTGAGGAACTGCCGGACTCACACCGCTGCTGGCGCCGGCTGAATGCCACTCATCTGAACGACAAGAGCCTGGACGATGCCGATCGGGAGGCGATCAGGAATGTGTGGCCGGAGATTCCTCAAGAGTATCAGATGCAGCGCAGTAGCAAGGTGATGTATCATCTGAATGACTGGATCGACGGCAAGGGCAGCCACGAGGACGCCGACTTCAAGGGCCGCCCAATCTTCTGCATCTTCAAGATCCGATGGTGAACGACGGGCGAATCTTCTCAACTCACAGCAGGTATGTCAACTCTGGAACGCATTCATCAGGGACAACTGGACTCAGATTTTCCGCCTTTTGCTTCTTCGGGCAGCTACTGTCAGACGCTGAACTACATTGACCACCATATGCCAGGCGGGGTCTCGTTCGATGCCGGCCACGTTTTACCCACTCAGGAGCGGAAGTTGGCGGGATCGTGTGGCTATTCAAAACCGCCACCCAACTCGCTTCCGGCCCCGCCGTCGTGGGACCTTCCGAGCATGGTCTACGGAACGCGTCCAGAACTTGCAAACCGCACTTGGTTTTTCTCAACTAAGAATTCGGAGTTGGCGGGCAATGTGAAGCCAGGGCAGATAGCCGAGGGCGGGTTCAAGCAAGTCCGGCCACAGTCGGGCGGCAAGAAGCGAAAGTCGCACACATATAAGTCAAAGAAGGGTCGCAAGAGCCGCAAGGGAAGCCAAAAGCCGAAGCGGACGGTCCGGAAGACGAAGTCAACTCTGGGGATTCGAGGGGGCGCAGCCCCAATGAAGAGCAAGAGGGGGAAGGGTATGATGAAGGTGAGGTCCAAAACTCGGAGCAGTCGACGGTGAGAGGAAGGATCGGGTTGATGGAGCTGTTAACTCAGGATGGTGTTAACTCGGAAAAAGTCGAAATTGATTATACCATCATCCATTCCCTCTTGCACTCAACGATCCGCATCGAACGATGCCGTTCTACGGCGAACTCCTGAGCCTCTTTGGCTATTTCACCACCCAACAACAGATTGAGTTCTACCAGAATCGGGCCAAGTTACACGCCGCTGTCCGGGACGACGAAAGTAAAATGACGTGGATGGCCAAGGACCTTGCCGAATGCCACGAGGGACGAAACGAAAACACTGGTCGCTGCAAGAAGCTCAAGGAGAACTACGATGTTCTCTATGAGAACCACTACGGCAAGATGGCGACGGCTCTTGAAGCGTCGCCAACACCCGAGAGCAACATTGCGATGATGCGCAAGTACAGCGATCGCATCGACACCCATCGTGAGGCGTATGCCAGCACCCAGCGACTCTTCAACTCCAAGAAGAAGAACGACGAAAGGCACATGTGGAACCTGGCGGATTTGCTGTTCGACTGCCACGCTGGTGACCATGCGGAGAGTGCGGAGTGCAGGAAGATGAAGCAGCAGTACGACGCACTCTACCAGAAGCACTACGAATGATGTAAGAGGGGGAAGAGGTGAGAGTGTGTGGTGTTAACTCGAAGGGGAGAGGCAATGAGGGAATTTTATTGCTAAATTGATTGCTAATTCGGGTCAGTATTGGGGGACACAACACACTCGCACAAGCGATCAAAATGCCAACTACAAAGATGCTGACGAACGACAGCGACAAGGAGAATCAACGACCGAGGATTGCGATCGTTGCTGAAGGGCAAGAACTGACAGAGGACGAACGGCTGACGGCGCTGCGCCTTTGCCCGATGATACGGATGGGACGGGTACAGGAAGCGTGGGGGGATTTGGTCAGGGACGGTGTGGTGGTGGGCAAGTACGTGATCTCCCCTGACGACTGCATCGGGTGCGGGATCTGCGTCCGGAAGGTGGGCAACGGCAAGCTGAAGATGATGGAATGGTGAGTTAACAACACCTCGAACAACACCTTGAACAACCCCTTGAACAACCTTTTTTTAATCCCTCCTCCTCTTTCACAACTCCTTTGTCAACTCATCATTGGGTATGCCCCCGCAGGAGCACTCGGAGGGGGCTGGCGCCGTAAATTGAATTACTATTGTCGTCGGCTTTGGGGGCACACCCACCACTCACGATGACTTCAGCCGGCATTGGATGCTTCCCGACCCTCGTCAACTCCGACCCCCTCCTCCAGCAAACCTCCTTCTCTCCTCCCGCCGCAGCCGCAGCCGCAGCCGCAGCCGCAGACCACGCCTCTCCCTTTGGGCCGCTGGTGCGTTTCTGGAACCCAGTGGGTTCCCGTACCGGCATCGTTTGGCTCCCACACTCGGCCGAGGCTGGTCTGGAGGCGCTGTCACTCAAGGTCAACGCCGCAAAGAATGAGAAGGTGCTCAGCGACTTCCCACACGCCGACGGCGTTGCCGAGATCTTCCTTCTCGCCAATGTCGGCAGCACCACTACCCAGGTGTACGACATTCACTCTGGTCGCTTCCTCGGCTGCTTTTGCGGCGGTTCCAAAAAGTGGAGCGCCGGGGCTTCCGATGCGCTCCAGAAGATTGTGTTTGAGCGCAGCGAAGGTAAGCGACCCACGTCGATCGCCATCGTCGGCGCTCCCGGCTACTCGGTACCCGAAGGCTCCACCAAGTGGCACGATCCGTCGATCGTTGACACCCCGATCACCAAGTGGTTTGCCGAGCTCGCCGAGTATCACCCAGACATGTACCGGGCTGCGGTGCTGAACCGCAACAAGACGGCCAAGATCCCGCAGCCCAACTGCGACTGGGGTAATGCTTACGCCTCGCTGCCGATCGACGTTATCCGCAAGGTATGGCCTGACGCACCTGAGGTGCCAGCGCACGCGCTGGTGCTGGACCTTGGCGGTGGCTACTCGCGCCTCTACCGGAAGGTTGGAGGCAAGATCATTGAGTGGGACAAGTTTCGGCCCAAGGAGAAAACAAACGACGCGCTGTTTGTCGATGGAGTCTACAAGCCCGAGCGGATTGGCGCCCTGGTCTCCGTATTGCACCAGAACGTCTGCGCGCTGCTCAAGGAACATCCAGAGAACGCCACGGGAACGCCCATGACCCTTTGCATCGTCGGCACTGGGGACGCACGCGAACATGAACTTGCAGCGGCCGCCGTTCCCGTCTGAGTTGACAACCTCGGCCACGACTTAACAACCTCATCCAGCATAAAATTGATTCCGACCATTTTTCGATTGGGGTTGTCAACTCATGGCGGCACCCGTGCGCAGTGTCGCGGACCTATCAGCCCTCCATTGGCCCATCATTGGCTTCACTGGCACTCGGGCTCCGATCACTCCGGCACAGGAAGCCTGCATCCGGCGGATAATGCAAGAGGTGGGGGCGAAGGTGTTGCACCACGGGGACTGTGTCAGTGCGGATGAGCTGTCGCACCGGCTGGCGCGGGAGCTGGGGCTGGAAGTGGTGTTGCATCCGCCGGCCTACAAGAACCAGGATTGGGCCAACTGTATGGCGAAGAAGGACCCGAACCCGGGGCAGGGAAGCATGCGTTGCGAGCCAGATGCCGGGCATCTGGAGCGGGACCACCACATTGTGGACGCGTGCGACGGGCTGATTGTGGTGCCGCGTTCGACACAGGAGCAGATGCGGGGGTCGGGGACGTGGGCGACCTACCGGTACGCTGTGGGGGCAAACAAGACGGTCCGGGCAAAGGTGTTGAAGCCAGCGATCATGGTGTTTCCCGATGGAACGCTGGAGCTTCGGACGCCGGCGGTTGTTAACTCGCCCCCCAAGGGGTCAACTCGGGAGAAGGGGAAGGGGCCGATGGATGCGTTTCTCGGGGGTAGCAAGAGGGGTAAGGGGGTGAAGTAGATGTTGGGGATTGGCGGCTATAGGGTGCGGGGCGGAGCCCAATGAGGGGTCAGGGGATTTGGACAAGTCCGAGGTCAGGGGATTTGGACAAGTCCGAGGTCAGGGGATTTGGACAAGTCCGAGGTGGAGGGCCTTGTATGACTTGATGCAATCCGCCTTCGGAAGGGCAGTTGCCCGCATCCCCCGCCGCCCTACCCCATCCTGAGGAGCTTCGTTTTTTTAGCACCCAACCCACTTACCCCTTCATCTCATCCCCCCCTCTTTCCAAAATTGACCGCGTGGTCAGCACCTGGGTGTGAGGCACATGCAGCTGCTCCGCATCATCTGCGATGACTCATCACCGCTTTCACGCTGCCCTCCGAGCTCTCCGCACCGGGATCCTGAACCACCACCCTCAGCCCCCTGGAATTGTGCGACAGATGGTTGGAGCCGAGTTTGAGGCCAATCAGGCTGATCGTCAGAACGCCCGCAGTCAAGTGCTGCGGCAGCTGGGCGAACCGCCCCAGACCCAGTACTATCGGGAGTATGTTCGGAATCTGGACGTGGCGATCGAGATGCGGCGGGGCGACTGGTGCCACTGGCTCATTAACTACACCCCAGGCTACAGCTACTTGCTGACCGAAAATGACCGGCTGAAACACAGCAAAAACAACCCAAAGTACTACGAACTGAACCGGCTGCTGAAGCAAGAGGAGGAGAAGCGAAAGAAAAGAAAGGACGACGACGACGACGACGACGACGACGACGATTATGGAGATGGCAGGATAACGGCGGCCACTACGGCGACCGACGTTCCATTCCCCTATCTGAGTGATTGAACGTGTGGGGTGCTGTGGGCGACAAATTGATGGAGGAAGGAGACCTTTTTGAGTTAACATCTTTGCTGCGATGCCGATCCTGCCCGCCGTTACCATGGCAACCAGATCCACAGTGATCCAGATGGCTCGCCACCTTCGCACCAACAAGTTGTACAAGATCATCGGTGAGGGGCGAGACGTAGTGAATCCGCACCGCCTTGTGGTTGTCTACGCCCAGTTCGACACCACCCGGTTGCGTGGACCAGGAGTTGAGGGAGGAGGCAAGGGAGTTGATATCGAACTTCCACCAGGCTCAATATGGATCCGCGACAAGGCCGAATTTGACCGTAAATTCCGTCGCTACGCCGTCTCTTAAGGATCATCTGCAAGAGGGAAAGGTGGGTTGGTGCGGAAGTGAATTATGGTAAAGTCGAAGTTAGGGCGCACCCTGAGTTAACAACCCCCGAAAGAGTTAACACCCCTTCCCAGACCCATCCCCTGCCGCCATGCGAGCCTCGTTGGTGGTACTGATCATTGAAGCTGTGTTGATGGCGCTGATTACCATCATCTACCTAATCATTTTTTTGTGTCGGAAGGCATTGCCGCGGTGGATGCCGCGGGTGCCCGCAGCCCCTCCTTACAACATCTACCCCGCCGAGGACATTAACTCGAAAGAGGGGGAAGGGTATAATGAGTCATCAGCTGAGTTGACCCACATTAGGGGGCTGTCCCCCTGCGACCCTCCGCCTAGTGTCGGATCCTCCACCGAGTTAAGACCCCCCGAGTTAAGACCCCCCGAGTTAAGACCCCCCGAGTTAAGACCCCCCGAGTTAAGAACAGATCATCCCGTCCTTCTCATCCACGGCTTTGCCTCATCTCCTCGCATCTTCTCCCAACACCACTGCCTCTCACCCCTCTTGCAAGAAGGCTACCGCGTTGTGTTGCCGACCTATCGGCGGCGGGAAGACGGACCGCCCGTGCCCCTAGCCCGCGTTCTCATTCACTCACTCATGGCCTGTCTTCCTCGTTCAGCTTTGCCTGTGTCTATCGAGACAATGGCCGCCGATTTGGTAGTGTTGATCGAAGAACACGGCTGGGACAAGGTCCACCTTGTGGGACACTCGATGGGTGGGATGGTGGCGCAGGCACTCGCCATTGAAATCCCCGACCGGATTGCCAGCCTGACGATGGTGGGATCATGCGTGGGACCCGGGCTAGGACCTTGCGCTCCCCGGGTCCCTCAACTGATGCAAGACGGGATTCGTGTGATGTGTCCTCGGCTGTGGAAGCTGCTGCGGTTGCGAGAGTACGTTGGAGTTGACGCCGAGATGGGGGATGATGCCGATTCGGGGGTTATCGCTCAGCGCAAAGAAGACAGGAGGCGAGAGAGCCGGTCTGAATGGGCCCAGCGACAGATTGCCGCCATCGTCACCGCCCGTGGCCGCTCTCGCAGATTGGACGCACTGGTCCGCCGTGGTCGGCTCCGGGCCCCGATCATCGCCATCGCCGGCGAGAAGGACACCCGGGTTGCACCCGGGTCGGCATCGGCGGCCGCACGACGAATAACAGGATGCAAGAGCGTGGTGGTGGGAAAGATGGGGCACTCGCCGCAGGGGGCGGAGTGGACCGAGGTGCTCCGGTTGTCGGGGCTGATCGGCAGACGGACGCTCCGGGACCTTTCCACCAATTGCGGGGAGGGGTCTTAACTCGGGGACTGGTTGATGAGTCATCGGGGGTTAACTCGGGGACTGGTTGATGAGTCATCGGGGGTTAACTCGGGGACTGGTTGATGAGTCATCGGGGGTTAACTCGG
>Ga0180434_10001705_pt1 | contig 30861 bp, 48 predicted proteins | sample SS_ome_7_FD_132453 | JGI IMG/M metagenome (GOLD analysis project Ga0180434, IMG submission 132453) | Hypersaline lake sediment archaeal communities from the Salton Sea, California, USA - SS_1_D_2 metaG | ecosystem: Environmental > Aquatic > Non-marine Saline and Alkaline > Hypersaline >... | reverse complement strand
GAGCCACCATAGCCGCAAATCGCCCGAATCTACCGCTGTCCGCGGACGCCATGTCCCTGCAACCAGGCGACCTGCCGGAGTGCGACATCATACAGGGCGGCCCGCCGTGCCAGCCGTTCTCGACGGCGGGGGCGGGGCGGGGCAGCAGGGATCGGAGATTCGACCCGTTCGCCTGCATGCTCGACCTGATCGGCGACGTGCGGCCAAGATTCGTGCTGATTGAGAATGTCCGGGGCTTTCTGGCGCCCAAACATTCGGCCACCAAGAAGTGGGTGTTCGGGAGGCTTGAGGCCTTCGGGTACTCGGTCACCGCCGGGCTGTACGACGCGGCTGATTTTGGCGTCCCGCAGCACAGAAGCCGCGTACTCATCGTAGGATCGCTGTCCGGAACCGTCCCCCTCATGCGGCCGACGCACGGCGGGGAGGGCCTACTCCCCTGGCTAACGCTGGCCGACGCCCTTCGGGGCATCGAGCCGGGGGCGCACGCCGAGTTCCGCCCGGCGTTGGTGAAGTACCTGCGGCTGGTTCCGCCCGGGAAAAGTTGGCGATCGCTGCCTCCGGACGCCCAGCGAGACGCGATGGGGGCTGCCTACGACTCGAAGGCTGGCGGCCGATCGTCATACTACCGCCGGCTCTCGTGGGGGAGGCCGTGTCCAACGGTGCTCACCAGCCCGGTGCAGAAGGCCACGCCACTATGTCACCCGGACCACGACCGGCCGCTGTCCGTGACGGAGTACGCCGCCGTGCAGCAGTTCCCGCGGGACTGGGTGTTCAAGGGTAACTTGCCCAGCCAGTATCGGCAAATCGGCAACGCGGTACCGGTGGGGTTGGGGGAGGCAATCGGCAAGCACATCATGGCGCACGCGTGAAACCCCGGGCCGCCCTCCGGGCGGCCCCCTTACAGGGCTCCCGAGACCTCCCAGTCGAGCAGCTCGTCGCCGTCAAGCAGGAATCTCCCGTCGAACCTCTCGCCCGCGAGCATGTGCGGCAGCCAATGGGCGTCGTCGCCCCACATCTCGTCGTACGGTATCTCGCCAGTCGGCGTCCAGAGGGGCAGGGCCTCCTCGGTCTCCCGGGGCTCGCCTTCGCACCCCGACGCCCTGAAGACCCGCACGGACATGGAGAAGCCATCGGCGAACTGGAACCGCAGCATGCCGGCCTCTTCGACGCCCGTGGGCGTCACGAGCAGCTCCTCCTGGACCTCCCGGACGGCGGCCTGCTCGGCCGTCTCGCCCGGCTCGATGTGCCCGCCGGGCCCGTTGATCTTGCCGGCGCCGAGGCCCCGCTTCTTGCGGATCAGCAGCACCTCGCCGCCCCGCACGACGAACAGGATCGTCGCCCGCTCCCGCGGCTCCCACCCCTCCCAGTCGATGTCCCCTAGGGTTCGCATGGGTGGTTCTAGCCGGGCAGGCTCCGCCATATCGCAGGCACCTGCGGAAGCAGGTGCAGCACGACGGCCGCGTTGGCCGCCGCGACCAGTGTCGCGAGGTACGCCCATCCGTAGCCCTCACCCTCTTCGGACGCCATGTGCCGCACGCATGCCTTGGCGGCGGCGATCAGCGTCGCGGGCAGCGCCAGCAGGGCGACCGCCGCGAGCAGTATCATCTGGTCCCCGTTCATTATCGTCCTCCGCTCACTCGCTCGCGATGATGTCCCGCAGCAGCGCCTCAAGCCGTCCGCGCGACATCTCGCCGAGGCACTTCTTCGAGAAGGACTCCAGCGAGTACTCGTCCAGCAGATCGCGGTACCGCCCGGGAGCCACATCCCGGGAGCCCTTGCGGACCGCAGCGACAATCATGTCCTTGGCCGCCGCCGGATCCGTCCACCGCTCCACCTCGTTGCCGCATGTGGTGCAATGCAGCACCCCGTGCCAGTCATCGTGGATGTCCGTCTCGGCGTACTCGCCGCCGCACCCGCACATCCCGCCGGTCATGTCGATGTCGTCCGCGCCGCCGCTCATGCCCCGCCCTCCAGCTCCGAGAGGACGGTCGCGGTCATGTCGTCCCAGCCGATGTCGTGCGTGGCCTGCCAGTGGAGCTCGCCGTCCCTCGTGAAGACGATCCTGTTCCCGCTCCACGCCCCGCCGTCGGGCGAGAGCAGCAGCTCCATCGCGGCGACGGCGGCGTCGCCGATGGCGTCCAGGTCGACGAGTTGGCGGCCGTCCGCGTTCACGGCGAGGAGCCGCCCAGGCGGGGCCGCGACCTCCAGGCAAGACGACTTGTGGCACTCCGGATCGTCGTCGCCGTCCCACAGCACCGGGCACCACCACTGCTCGACGAGCATCTGCTGCCCGACGACCTTCCCCATCCGCCCGGCGCCGTGCGCACCGTCCGGAATCCGTATCCTCGCCCCGACCACCAGGTCCGGGTTCGCCGGTGTCGTCATTGTCCACCTCCCCGAGCCGCCTTCTCGGCCATCGCCCACGCGGTCTCCAGGTCGAACCGCGTCCTCGCCAGGAACTCGTCCGACCGCGACGACGGGAGCGGCTCGTGCTCCCACTGCCCATCGACGTTCAGCACGGCCCTGCCCATGCGCCGCACCGCCCAGCGATCGGCGTCCATCCCCCTCACCAGCTCGACGGTCACACCGTCGCCCATGGCGAACACGGTCGCCCGGGCCAGCATCTCGTCCCTGTCGATCATCTGTCCCGCCCCTTCCTCGTACGGCGCAGCTCCGCGACCTCGCCCCGGAGCGCCTCCAGCTCGTTGGCCATCTCCCTCAGCATGGGCATCATCACCCTCTTGATCGCGGTCCAGGTCAGCATGTCGACATGATCCCGATCCGGCATCTCGCTCTGCCACCGCTCGCGCGACCTGCGGGCGATGTCGCCGTCCTGTGGTTTTTCGGAACCTGGCATGCCAATCCTAGGCGCCGGATCCACAAAAGTGAAGGGGGCAATTGACACGGACTCCGGGGTATCGTACTGTCTCCGAGGCGGAACAGGGATAAGCTACTGCTGGACGAGGTAAGGTACATGGCGACCGAGAGAATCAAAATACTGGTGGTGGACGACTGTCCGACCAACAGGATACTGTTCGAGCACATATTCAGCAAGGAAGGATTCGAGGTGGATTTGGCCGACGGCGGCCAAGCGGCCCTCGACCTGTGGGGGCCAGCGCACCACGCCGTCGTGACGGACTTGCAGATGCCGGAAATGGACGGTCGCGAAATGGCCAGGGCGCTGAGGGGAAGGGGGTGCGGCATCCCGATCATCGCCTGCTCCGCCGCAGGCGAACTCAAGGGAAGCGCGCTCGACGCCGGATGCAACGACTTCTTCGGCAAGCCGATCGACAGGCGCGCGCTGATCGACGCCGTCCTGCACTGGGTCGGCGTCATGGCCGAGGCGGCGTAAGGCGTCAGTCCAGATACCTGTCGAGGAAAGCGTCCGACGAAGCATCCGCGGACTCAGCGACCATGCGGGACGGCACCCCCCGGTCGGCGCACAGCCTGGCGAACCTGTGCCAGTCGGCGATTCTCCTGTCGACCTCGCCGGGCCACCTCGCGCGGGCGGCGTCGATCACGGGTCCCTCACGGGTCGCGTTTGGCGAACTCAGCTCCAACAGAGCCGCGTCTATGTCCACCCACTGCTGCATCGCATGCGCGTCCGGGGCGGTGGGCCGAAGCGTTTGGCCGCACGCCTTGCAATACGCCGATGTCGCCTCCGCGACTTCGCCACACTTGGGGCACGAGGGGGCAGCCTCGGGCCCCGACTGCATCTCCTCCCAGGTCAGCACCCTGGTCCCGCAAACCGGGCAGTGTCTCCCGTGACTCTCCGGGAGAGGCATGCGGCACCCGCACTTCCCGTCACGGCCCCGGCACCTGTTGTTGATGTCCACCCACCCGCTCCCGTCACAGCTCGGTCCCACTGGCATCGCTTTTCCCTTTCCTTTCGTGTTCGCAGTCGTCACCACCCACAATCATAGCCAGCCAAACCGGCGGATTCCACCCGGATATCCGGCCTTGAGGAAACGGGGCAGGGTGGGTATAATCGCGCATGAAAGTGATCGTTGGTCAGATAAACCCGAAGATCGGGGACATCGACGGGAACCTGCGGGCGATGGAGGCCGTGCTGGAGGCCGGGCGCGCCGCCGGAGCCGGGATGGCGGTGTTCCCCGAGATGGCCATCTGCGGCTACCCGCCGAAGGACTTGCTGCTGCGGGAGTCCTTCGTCCGCCGCTGCGAGCTCGCGATCGGCGACCTGGCCGAGGCCGTGCGGCGAACCGGGGTCACCGCCGTGGCCGGCACGGTCTCCAGGAATCCAGGGGAGGGCCCGCCGCTCTTCAACTCGGCTGCTGTCATCAGGACTTGGGGCGGGACAATGTGGTACCACAAGCGCTTCCTGCCGACATACGATGTCTTCGACGAGACCAGGTACTTCGCCCCCGGAGACTCGCCGTGCGTGGCGGACATCCGCGGGCGCCGAGTGGCCGTGACCATCTGCGAGGACATGTGGGGCGGGGCGGGCGCCGAGATGCGGCACCGCTACCCCGGTAACCCCGTGGCGGACTCCATCGCCGCCGGGGCAGACATGGTGGTAAACCTGTCGGCCTCGCCGTTCTCTGTCGGCAAGCAAGCCGTCCGCGAGTCACTCGTCCGGTCGCACGTCGATTCGCTCGGCGTGCCCTTCGTCTACGCCAACCAGGTCGGCGCCAACGACGACCTGGTGTTCGACGGCGGCAGCATGGTCGCGCTACCTGGCGGGCAAACAATCCGGGCGGCCGCCTTCTCGGCATGCGAACTCATGGCGGACACCGACCGCGCATCCGGCCCGTCGCACCCGTACCCCGCCTCCATCCAGTCAATATGGGACGCGCTCGTGCTGGGCGTACGGGACTACTACCGGAAAAGCGGAATCTTCAACGGGGTGGTAGTGGGCCTGAGCGGCGGGATCGACTCGGCGCTCACGGCGGCCGTCGCCGTGGAGGCCCTGGGAGCGGATCTCGTCCACGGGGTGGCGATGCCCTCGCGGCACAGCAGCGACCACAGCCTGGAGGACGCGCAGGCGCTGGCCGACAGCCTCGGCATTGACCACCGCGTGATCCCCATAAACGGCAAGGTCGCGGCGACGGAGGACGCGCTGGCGGCATCATTCGGCCCGGATCCCGCGCCGGAGGGCGACGTATCGTCCGAGAACATACAGGCTCGCGCGCGGGGCGACATCCTGATGGCCCTCTCCAACAGATTCGGCTGGCTGTTACTCACCACCGGCAACAAGAGCGAACTGGCCGTCGGCTACTGCACCCTCCACGGCGACATGTGCGGCGGCCTGGCCGTACTGAGCGACGTGCCGAAGGGGCTCGTCTACGAGGTGTCGGAGCACGCCAACCGAGCGGCCGGGAGCGACATCATCCCCCGCCGCACAATCGAAAAGCCGCCGTCCGCAGAGCTGAAGCCGGGGCAGACGGACCAGGACACCCTGCCCCCGTACCCGGTGCTGGACGCTATACTAGAGGCGTATGTGGAACACGGCGCGACGCCGGACAAGATCGCGGACATGTTGAATCCGAACGATGCCCATTGGGCCAGCCGTGTCGCCAGGATGGTTGACCGGAACGAGCACAAGCGACAGCAGGCCGCAATCGGGCTGCGGGTGACCTCGCGGGCGTTCGGGCAGGGCTGGAGGATGCCGATTGTTGCGGCTATTGATTGAGGAGGAAACGTGGACATAAGCAGGCTGAAGGCCGCGACCGGGGTAGCGATGTCCGGACTCTGGCGACTCTTCGCGCCTGGCGACTCGCCGAGGTGCCAGAAACACGGAGTGCGATTGCGTCGGATGACCCGTCATTACCGTTCCTACAAGGAAACCATCTGCCCGGTGTGCCACCGGAGGACAATGTCTATGAAAGCGTATCCGTTCAAAATCTACATCCCCGCCGGCGGCATGGTGTGGTCGGCCATCATACTGGCTCTGGGCGCCGCCACGGTGTGGGGAGTCATCCCCGGCGTGGAGACGCTCGTCCGCTGGAACGCCGAGTCCGCGGCGGCGGAGCAGGCGACGCTCGACGCCATGCCGCGGGAGTGGTCATCGCTCTACCACATGCTTGAGGAGGTGCCGAGGGGCGACCGGGGCGAGGCGTTCATGGAGTACGCTACCGGGGATCGAAACATCGTGGAGCGCTCGGCGATCCGGCTGTCGCTACCCCCGCTGGCCCCAGAGGGCGCAGGCATGTTCATGAGCCTCTTCGACTCGTGGGACGGCGAGTATGTCCTGCCGGTCGTCGCGGATCTCGGGGCGATGTTGCCCGACAAATAGAAATAGCTACTTCCGCGGCTTGTAGGAAACCCTTTCGGCAACCTCGTCGAAAGGGAAACAACCGCAACCCATCGTGAGAATCGGGCGAGACAGCCCGTACGGGACATAGTCGTAATAACCGACCCAACCACACTCAAGGCAACGAACCCATTGCCTCTCCGCCCCGCTCGGCGGCGGCTCAGCAACCTTGTGCAACCGCCGTATCTTCCGTTTGGCGGACTCCAGGGACTTCGCTGTCATATCCGGTGATCCTCAAAACCTAACTGTTCCCGCTCCGCCTGCGCCCTGTTCCGCGCGGACGGTTGGATTGTGGCATCGACCTTTCGGGCGGATCGAGGCTTTTTCCTGAGGCAGTGTCCGCAGGTCACGCGCCTCCAGTCGGTAGTCTGTTCCGTGTCTGCCTGCTGTATTCCGTTGGCCCAGGGGCATCCGTCCCGATAGTGCGTCTTCCGCATCACACGCCTCCTCTCCTTCAGGGGGTCAGGGCAGGTCGCCTCTCGCGATTGCGACCAGCAGCCGCCGCCTCTCCTCCGACTCCATCGCCTCGATTCGCTCCCGCAGCGCGCCATCGACCTCCAAATCGCTCATGACGCCGAGCAGTTTGGGAGCCGGGAAACCAGTGACCTCCGTTGCCTGCGTCACATCATCCATCATGCCCCCCCGGAAGCGGCTGGGACCCACCACCTCTGTTGCGGCACAACAACCCTGTCCGCGCTGGACGAGGGCGAGGGCCACGCCAGATACACGGCCAGCGCTACCGCAACAACGGTCTTGACACCATCCATGAACTTCTCGGCGCAGACAGCACTCGCCAGTTTCCGCCTTGTCGTGGAGATTTCGACGGGTGTGATGCCCGGTGCCAACGGAGACTCGAAAGACTGCGCGTCGGACAGGCGGACCGGCACATCCGCCGGCGTTGCCGCCGCCGCCAATGGGGCCGGAACCACCAGCAAGGCGGCAACCGCGATGTTGGCGAAGTTTCTTATCATTTTCGCACCTCCGGTTTACTATACCCCGGCGCGTCAAATGATGCCCGACGCCTCAAGCATTCCGCAGATGGCGGCGGCGGCGTGGGCGGGCGCGAGCGGGCCAACGGTCAACTCGGGACTTTCCGGCGGCTCGTATGGATCGTCGATCCCGGTGAACCCCCTGATCTCGCCAGCCCGCGCTCTCCTGTAGAGGCCCTTGGGATCCCTGGCTTCGCAAACCGCTAGCGGCGTGTCGCAGAAGACCTCGAAGAAGCGGCCGGCAGCCATCCGGCGGGCGCAATCGCGATCTCGGCGGTAGGGACTGATGAACGCGGCTATGGCAATGAGTCCGGCGTCGGCGAACAATGCCGCGACCTCGCCCACGCGACGGATGTTCTCCTCCCGGTCGGCGGCGGTGAAACCCAAGTCGCCGTTGAGTCCATGCCGCAGGTTGTCGCCGTCGAGCACATAGGACGGGCGGGCGCGTGTTGAGAGAACCTGCTCAAGCGCGTACGCGACCGTACTCTTCCCAGAACCGCTGAGGCCAGTCAGCCACACAACGGCTCCCCGCTGGCCGAGCATCCTCTCGCGATCCCCTCGCGATACATGTCCGCCATGCCTCGTTGTGTTGGTGGACTTCTTTCCCATCGAGGGTACGAGCCACACCCGGACATTACAAAGGTCACGGTATAATCCGCTATGAGCATCATCAAAAGACTGCTAATGGCCTTGAGCGGACTGGTCGCGGCGATGCGACCGAGAAGGTCGAATCGCAACGAACCCGCTGTGCCGTCCTTGCCGAGACCGGCACCGAACCCACACGGCCTGACACCGCTGCAACTGCGAGCGAAGGCCGAGATCGACACGGCGTTGAACGCAAGAAGAACCGCGAACATCCGGTTGCCGCGGCACAGCGGGGCGACCTACCTCGCCCATGTCATCCACGAGGAGCGGGGTGGGGTTGTGGTATCGCCGAACCGGGAAGCGGCGCGTCGATTCGAGGAGGAGCACATGCGGATGTTCGGCAAGCACCCGGACAGCACGACGGCCGCGCGGGCACCGCACCAGCTTTGCGGTAGGCGCGGGCCGGTCGTGTTCGACGCGTTCGACCCGGGGCGGTGGCCCGGGCAAGAGGAGGCCGCGATGCACTCGCGGGGGCCCATTCTGCTCTGGGTAGACAACCGACGAATCGATCCGGACCTGATCCGGACGATCCGGCCGGATGAGCCGTGGGTGACCGAGTGACACTGACCCGCATCCTCAGGCTCGCGTGCAGCGCGTGCGGCTACAGACCGCCGCGTCCGAGGGTGTGGCGGCGGGTACGAACCCTCTACCCGTCCGGGAATGGCGAGGCGCTGTGCGACCGCTGCGCGTACGACCGCGGGGTGCTGTCCGGCAAAGAGAGACGACGATACATGTGGAGGCACCCGCTACGTGCGGCGTGGCTCGCTGCGACACGATAAACAGACGGAGAGAAAACATGTCAACACACAAATGCGAGGTCGTGCGGGTAACGATGCGGGAACACCCGGACGCCGACGCACTCAGCATCGTGGATGTCTTCGGGTGGCAATGCGTGGTGCGGACGGAGCTCTGGGCGGACGGCGATCTGGCCGTCTATGTCCCGCCGGAGAGCGTCGTCCCGGACACCGACGAAATCAAGGAGCTCGGCGGCGTGGCCGGTCGGATCAAGGCCATCAAACTGCGGGGCGTGGTATCCTACGGACTCCTGATGCACGCCCCGAAGGGGGCGGTGGAGGGTGATGACCTCATGGAGCGGCTCGGCATAACACACTACGAGCCGCCCTTGCCGATGTCCTGCGGCGGAGAGGCGGAGAAGGGGCCCGCCGGGCACTGGCCGCACTACGATGTGGAGAACTTCCGAAACGCCGCATACGGGCATCTGCTCGTCCCGGGCGAGGATGTGGCGATCACGGAAAAGATACACGGGGGGAACTCACGGTATGTCTGGACGGAGGGGCGCCAGTGGGCTGGCTCCCGCAAAGAGTGGAAGCGGGAGGATCCTGGCAACCTCTACTGGCAGGCGCTGTCGCAGAACCCCTGGCTCGGCGAATGGTGCCGCTCGCACCCGGGCGTCGCCGTGTACGGCGAGGTGTACGGACGGGTGCAGGATCTCAGGTACGGCGCCGGACGAAACGACATCTTCTTCGCTGCGTTCGACATCCTCCAGAACGGGCGCTGGCTCGACTGGGACGACGCGCAGGCGATTGCCGCAGGGCTCCGGTGGGTTCCAATCCTACACCGGGGGCCGTTCGACGAGGAGCTGGCGAAGGAGCTGGCGGAGGGCGACAGCAGCGTGCCGAGGGCGGGTCACGCCCGGGAGGGCGTGGTTGTGAGGCCAACAACGGAGCGGTGGAGCCAGGAGATCGGCCGGGTGCAGCTCAAAATCGTCTCCAGCCGGTACCTCACGAAGAAATCGAGGAAGCGATGAATGCCCTATAAAGTCTTGCTGGTTTCACGGCTCCGGCCATGAGTTATCACAACGCATCACGAGCCATCGCCGGTCTCCGGGTAGACACAGCCGACATGTGCATCTGGCTGGTGGACGAGCGCGGCGAGGAGCCGCAGGCCACCCACCTCACACCGGATCAGGCCAAGGCGGCGGCGGACGCTCTGCGGCAGGCAGGGGAGGGGGCCGGCAACGGCAGGAGCCTCACCATCCCTATTTGGGAAGCTACCGGAGAATCGTCAGACTGATGTTACCCTCATCCAATACCGTCCCGTTGAGGAACTTCGCCGCGCGGATAACGGATTCCTGAGCCTCCGCCAGCGACGGCTCGTTCCACCTCTCCCAACCGTCCTGGACCATCACCTCGCAGCGAAACTTGCCGGGCGCGATCTGGGTCACCAGGTAGTTGCGCGATGGGCGGGGGACGCGCGGATCGCCCGCAAGCGGCTCCTTGCATAGCTCGCACGGGCCCCACGAACCGTACTGATCCCCCTGGCAAGCGCAGTTCTTGCGATACCGTTCAACAAGGCCCCGGAGCCGATCCGAGCTGTCGCCGGACGGCTGGATCTCGTTCTCGCGTTCCTTGGCTCTCCTGAAAATCGCCGCAAAGACACCCGTAATAGCTCTCAACATATTTGGCCACCTCCTCCGCCGAGCCGCGCATTCTATCGGGCTTGACTCAACACTCCGCGAGGGCAATAATACGCGACGGAATACCGTGACACAGGCAAAGAAAGAAGAAAGGGTCAAGCAGAGATGCAAGCAATAATGCTCGTCACCGGTTTGGTGGCAATGGCGGCCGGAAGCCGCGCCTTGAGGGCAATCAGCGGCATCATGTCGCTAGTGCGGCGCCCTCGCGCGATGACCCGAGGAAAGGTGCGCGAAACACACCGCGAGAAGATCCGGCGGCACCCGCACCAAATCACGGAACTGTCGGAATTGGAGCTTGGCAGGGCGTACGCGTTCGTCCACACGCGGGAATGCGACGGTCTCACATTCGTCTATCCCCGTGTGTTCGCCGGGGCATTCAGCCGCCCGCCGACGGCGCAGGAGTTAGCCTCGACAGGTAGCGCGGGACAGGCGGGCTGCGGAAAGTTCACCATCCACCACGACGGATGGTCGCCGAGTGGGCACCTGGGGATCGAGGGGAAAACCCTCGTTCTCCTATGGCGCGACGGACGACTGAACTCATACTGCGGTCCGGACTACGCGCTGGGCCGAGACAGCAACCTCGGGCACCACGAACTACTGGTACCGCTCGACCGCTGGGATGAGTCACCCCGAGTCCTGACGGATTGGGGCGAAACCGTGCACCGGCCCGAGAAGAACGACATCAACAGGAAGGTCTGGATCCGGCGGACAGTCGACGGAGAACGGGTGGCCGGCGTAATGGGACAACTCGCGGAAGGCGCGACGGAAGGCGGAGACGAGCCGGTCTACTACGTGACATTCCCCCTCAGCAACGGTCAGTACGGCGCCACCCTGTTCGGGCTGAGCAGGATGGAAGCTAGGCAATGCCAGGCACCTGTGGACTTGAGAGCGTGAAGCTGAGACGATCATCGAACGCCGCTCTCTGCGGCGTTTGCGCCGGGATTGCTGAGAGAATGGGCTGGAGCCCCTCGGGCGTGCGCCTCGCTGTGGCTACCGTGGCCGTGCTGGATCCGCTGTGCGTGGTGGGGGCGCTCTATGTGCTGGCGGCGTGGCTCGTCCCTCCGCCGAACTAAGGCATCAACGCGCCCTTTATGGCGGCGGCCAACACAACGCCAAGCAAATCCTCCAGGACGCATCGGACGGCGAGCAGGGTCTTCCTGTCCTGTATGGCGGCTTCGACATCAACGATGGCGGCATCGAGCTCTTCCCAGTCCCGGTGCTTCTGGTTGGCCTTCTTCAGCCTATCGAGCACCTCTTGGATTTTCCCGTCGGCGAGCTCCTTGCCGATCTCGACGAGCTCCTTGCCGGCCTCGCGCACGGCGTCCTCGTTGTCGCGAAGTAGTTTCTCGATCATTCACCTTCCTCCGGGTTCGCCCACCTGTCCAGCGCGTCTGCCAAATCGCGCAACCTCTCGCCGTTGCCAACAAGCCGCTCCGCGTCAGGGTGCCCTTGGGCTTCCAAGGCCGCGTTGGCCTGAACGACATACTCCGGCATGTGGCGGTTCATCGCCGACACAGCGGACTTGATGCCTGCGGGTGGAGTGGAGGCACAGCCCGTCAGCGAGAGAGCGGCGAGGAACACTGCCACTGTCGATTTTCGCACTTGTCTGGTCATCATAAATGATTCTATCGGCTCTTGACACCGATGTGGCGAGCGGCTAGCATTAAGCGAAAGGAGCCCGACATGACCGAAGCCGAGATAATCAGAAGGCGTATTCTCGACGACGCGGTATCGCGATTCGCGTCCTCCAACCCGGACGAGGCTGGCGACGGGCGATTCACCACCGCCCACTACGCGCAGGCTCTGAAGTCTGAGTTCAATATCCCAGGCCCCGTACCGGACGGGGATATATGCCGGGAGCACCTGTCGGGGATGGACGATGTGGAACAGGAAGGACCCTGCCTGTGGCGCACGAGCGTCAGGCAGGCAGTCGGAACCGCAGCGCCGGGTGGCACTCCATGAGAGTCTTTCTTGTCGGCAACGGCTCTAAACCGGACGCGCAACCAGTTTTCAAGTCGCTCCAGGCGTCCTTGCCAGCGGTCTGCGATGTCGTCGGCGACTCGCTCGACCCGGACTACGCCGAGGCGGCGAGCTCGGGCCCCGACCTCATCGCCGTGGTCGGCGGGGACGGCACACTCATCGCCGTCGCGCGCGGCACGGTGGGCTCCGAGATACCCCTGGCCGGGGTGAACGCCGGGAAGCTGGGTTTCCTGGCCGAGTTCACCGAGCAGGAGATAATCGACACTATCCGAGCGGGCGTCCTATTGTCGCCAAGGAGCCTCTCGGAGAGAATGATGCTGGACGTGAAACTCCTCCGGGGCGGGGAGCTTGAGTTTCGCTCCCCCGCCGCCAACGACTGCGTCGTGCGGGATCCGCGCGCGATGCTGCGGCTGAGCGTGTGCCTTGACGGGGAGCACCTCACGAACATGGGATCCGACGGCGTTATAGTCTGCACGCCGTCCGGCTCGACGGCATACAACCTCGCGGCGGGCGGGCCCTTGTTGCAACCTGGTGTGGACGCCATGGTGCTCACGCCCATCTGTCCGCACGGGCTCACATTCAGGTCTTTGGCAGTCGAGGCAAGCAGAACCGTTACGATATGTCCGGAGTCGGCGTGCGACCTTATCATCGATGGGCAACCTCCCGTCCGGGCCTTGGGCGGCGACACGGTGAAAGTGTCGCGGCACCACTCGACCTTCCTGTTGGTGCACAACACCTCGCACGCCCCTTGGCACGCGATGCGGACAAAACTCCACTGGGGCCAGTAACTACCGGGCGTTGAAATACCTCGCTTCGGGATGGTGACAGACCATCGCGCTGGTGGACTGTTCGGGATCGAGCTGGAACTCCTCACTGATCGTGACGCCGATTCGCTCCGGCCTGAGCAGCGGCCAGAGTTTCAACTGATCCTCAAGCCGCGGGCAGGCCGGATAGCCGAAACTGTACCTGCTGCCCTGGTACCGCTGCTGCCAGAGTCGGGGGATTTCCAATGCGTCCGCTTGGGCGATCCCCAGTTCCGCACGAATCTGTTTGTGAAGATACTCCGCCAGCGCCTCGGCACTCTCCACGCCCAATCCGTGCAGATGCAGGTAGTCACGGTATCGATTCTCGCCAAGCCAACGGGTGGCCTCCTCCGTGACTTTGGCTCCCACCGTCACCACGCTCATCGCGACGACATCCGTCTCACCGCTGTCAATCGGCCGGAAGAAATCACTGAGACACCAGTACGGCTCCTTCCGTTGGCGGGGGAAGTCGAACCGACAAAGCTCCCGTTCACGGTCTTCCGGATCGAAGACAATCAGGCTGTCACCGTCAGCCGCACAAGGCCAGTAGCCGTACACCGCCTTGGGTTCGAGGATGCGCTCACGATCGGCCTGTTCGACAATCGAGCGATAGATCGGCTCGACCTCGTCCCGCACAAACCGGGCATAGGCGCCAGCGTCAAGCTGCCCCCTGCGGTACTGCCACTGAACTTTGAACAACATCTTCTTGTTTATGTACGCGAGAACAGGCTGAAGCGCGATCTGACTCACGACACGGGCACCCCAGAACGGCGGTGTCGGAACTGGCACGTCGCGCGCCACTGTCGATCTCGCGGACATGGGCACGGACGGGGGCGCCGTTGTCCGAGGGACTGTCACCTCCTGGCGATCGGCCACACCACCGTCCATAATGCGATCCATCAGACGTAACCCGTCGAACGCATCCTTCGCGTAAAACAACGGGCCGGCATACTCGAGGTCGCGCTCCACAAACTTGCGAGTAAGCGCGGCGCCCCCCAGAATCACGGGCGGCGCCAATCCTCGCTCTTGGAGTACCGCAAGGTTTTCCCGCATCACCGCCGCAGACTTGACCAGCAGGCCACTCATCCCTATGGCGTCCGCCTCGTGCTCGGCCCACGCATCGACGATGGCGTTGATCGGCTGCTTGATTCCCAGATTGTGGACCTTGTACCCGTTGTTGCTGAGGATGATATCGACAAGATTCTTACCGATGTCGTGAACATCCCCCCGCACCGTCGCCAGAACGATCTTGCCTTTGTGTCTACCTCCCGCGCAGTCCATGCACGGCTCAAGAAATGCGACGGCCGCCTTCATGGTTTCAGCCGATTGTAGCACGAACGGCAACTGCATCTGCCCCGCGCCGAAAAGGTCGCCCACGGTCTTCATGCCGTCGAGCAGTATGTCGTTGATAATGTCCAGCGGCGTATAGGTCGCGAGCGCTTCGGTCAGATCGTCGTCCAACCCGACACGATCGCCATCGACCACCCGGCGCTTGAGGCGTTCCTCGATACTCCTGGAGCCGGGTGCATCGGTGCCATCGACCGCTTTGTCATCGTCGGCAAAAAACTCGAGCAGCTCCTTGAGCGGGTCGTACCCGGGAGCACGACGATCGAAGACAACATCCTCGGCGACCTTGCGCTGCCGCTCGTCTATCTGGAACAGCGGCTCGATGCCAGTCGAGTGTAGGATCGCCCCATCCAGGCCCGCTTCCCTCGCGTGGTGGAGGAACACGCTGTTGAGCACACGGCGCGCGGCCGGCTTCAGCCCGAAACTGATGTTGCTCAGCCCAAGGATCGTGTGGACGCCGGGCAGCGCATCCTTGATTTGACGAAGTCCGTCAAGCGTCTCCATCCCGTGGCGACGATCCTCCTCGTTACCCGTGACGAGCGTGAATGTCAGCGCATCGAACATCAGATCCGAGGGTGCGATGCCGTGGCGCCGGGTCACCAAATCGTGTATGCGCCTGGCGATGCAGAGCTTCCGCTCGGCCGTTTTAGCCATGCCGTCCTCATCGATGGTCAGGGCTACGATCGCCGCGCCATACCGGCGGGCAAGCTGGCAGACAAGATCCAGTTTTCCCTCGCCCTCCTCCAGGTTGATCGAATTGATGATACACTTGCCTCCGACGCGCTGCAACGCCGACTCCAGAACGGCGGTCTCCGTGCTGTCAATCATTAACGGCACAGTGATGTCGGCGGCGAATCGTTCGACCAAGCGGGCCATGTCGGCCGCTTCGTCTCGGCCGACATAGGCCGCACAGACATCCAGCACATGGCTACCCTGCCGCACCTGCTCGCGCCCCATCTGGACCATGCCGTCAAGATCGCCAGCGGCCAGCATCTCGCGGAAACGCTTGGATCCGTTCGCGTTCGTCCGCTCGCCCACAGCCAGCAGGTCATTCTCTTGACGGAGCGTCACGGCCTGATACAAACTCGAGCAGGACGGCTCAAGCCGCGGGTGGCGCGTAGCGGGCCTGCGGGTGCCGACGGCCTCCACCACAGCGCGCAAGTGATCCGGCGTCGTTCCGCAGCAACCGCCGACCAAGCCGACGCCGTCCTGCTCGATGAATTCTCGCAACCACCCGGCCAGTTCCGCAGGGGTCAGTGGAAAATGGGGTTGACCGTCGATCAACTCGGGTAAACCGGCGTTGGGTTGAACCAGGATCGGACACGGGCAATGGTCGCTGAGCAGCCGCACATGTTCGCTCATCTCCTGGGGGCCTGTGGCGCAGTTGAGACCGATCGCTTTCACTTGCGGGAAGCTAGACAGGGCAACGAGCGCTGCCAACGGCTCGGTGCCCAGCAACATCGTGCCAGTCGTCTCCACGGTGAATGTGCAAAAAATAGGCACTTCCGAATTCATCCCGGCCATCGCGTCCGTGCACGCGACAATGGCGCATTTCGCCTGGAGCAAATCCTGGCAGGTCTCCACCAGCAGCGCGTCCACGCCTCCGGCGAGCAACCCTCGCGCCTGTTCGGCATAGCTGTCCAGCAGCGTGTTCCAGCCTACTTGGCCGAGCGTGGGTAGTTTCGTCCCCGGGCCCATGGAGCCAACGACGAAGCGAGGTCGCCCCACAGAACGGTGTCGGCTGCACGCCGCCCGGGCAATTTCGGCAGCCCGACGGTTGATCTCGAAGGCCTGGCTGCCGATACCGAAATCGTCGAGGTTTATCCGCGCGGCGCCGAACGTGTTTGTCATCACCGCGTCGCAGCCGATCTCCAGAAATGATGCGTGGACCCGCTCGACAACATCCGGGCGCGTCAGGTTGAGTATCTCGTTGCAGTTTTCCAGCCCGTGGTGATCGCTGAGCGACAGCTCGAAAGCATGGAGCGTCGTGCCCATGGCCCCATCGAAAACAAGCACACGCTCATTGATGCTATCCAGCAATGTCGATTTCATCCCGGAATCCTATTCCACGGTCACGCTTTTGGCCAGATTCCTCGGCTTGTCCACATCGCAACCCCGCAGCACTGCGGCGTGATATGCGAGCAGTTGAAGTGGAACCACCGAAAGGAGCGGCTGTAGGGGCTCCGGGGCATCCGGGACGGATATCACATGCTCGGCCAATCGGGAAATCTCCGCGTCCCCCTCGGTGGCCACCGCTATGACCCGGCCGCCCCTCGATCGGACCTCCTCGATGTTACTCATCACCTTCTCGTACTGCGATCCGGCCGTGGCAACGAAAACCACGGGCATCCCGTCATCGACCAGCGCAATTGGTCCATGCTTCATCTCGGCCGCAGGCATCCCCTCGGCGTGGATGTAGCTGATCTCCTTCAGTTTGAGCGCGCCCTCCAGTGCCACGGGGTAGTTGTATCCACGCCCGAGATATAGCCAGTTGTCGCGTTCGACATACGCCTCGGCGACACGGCGAACCATGTCGCTCTGGTCAAGTATTCGGGAGATTTGGGACGGTATCGCCAACAGGGCCCGAGCATGGTCGCTCAGCGTCTCGGGCGACACGCCTCGCTTCTGCCCGAGATGCATCGCCAGCATCGCAAGGACGGTCACCTGGCCCGTGAACGCCTTGGTGCTCGCGACCCCCGTCTCCGGCCCCACATGCAGATAGACCCCCGCGTCCGTGGCTCGGGCAATCGAAGAGCCGACAACATTCACCACCCCGAGCGACATGGCACCGTTTTTCTGCGCCTCAGCGAGGGCGGCCAGCGTGTCGCTCGTTTCACCGCTTTGCGAGACGACCGTAACAATCGTGCCGCCCTCCAGGATAGGCTTGCGGTAACGGAACTCGCTCGCGTACTCCGTCTCGGCGGGCACGCGGGCGATATCCTCAAGGAGATACTCGCCCACCAGCGCCGCGTGCCACGCCGTGCCACAGCCGGTCAATATCACTCGTTTGGCTTGGGCCAACTCGGGGCACGCGACGAGGCCGCCGAGCCGGATTCCGCCACCGTCGTCCACCCGGCCGCTCATGCAGGTGCTCAGCGCCTCGGGCTGCTCGAATATCTCTTTCTCCATGAAGTATTCGTGCCCGCCGAGCTCAAGCTGCTCCAGCGTCCATTCGATCTCCTGCACACCTTTGGTGACCGGGGAGGCGTCCAGGGTCGTGATTTGCAGGCTACCCGCTTGGATTTTGGCCATCTCGCCGTCCTCCAGGTAGACGACACGGGATGTATGCTCCAGGATCGCCGCCGCGTCCGAGGCGACGATGTACTCGCCCTGCCCCACCCCGACAATCAGCGGGCTGCCCTTGCGGGCCGCGACAATCGTACCGGGCTCATCGGAGGACATGGCCAGCAGACCATACGTGCCCCGAACCTTGTGGAGGGTCGCGCGGACGGCGGCTTCCAGGTCGCCAGCGTAATGCATCCGCACCAAATGCGCCAACACCTCGGTATCCGTCTCGGAGAGGAAGTTTGCCCCGTGGCTCTCTAAGAACTGGCGAAGTGGGCGGTAGTTGTCGATGATGCCGTTGTGTACCAGCGCGACAGAGCCGTCGGGGCTAGAGTGCGGATGGGCGTTCACGTCATTTGGCGGGCCATGCGTGGCCCAACGGGTGTGGGCCACGCCCGCGATCCCCTCGATGGGCGAGGCTGCAAGCACCTGCTCCAGGGTCGCCACGCGCCCGGCCGCCTTGCGGGTAACAATCCCCTCGTCGCCGAGCAGCGCCACCCCGGCGGAGTCGTACCCCCTATATTCGAGTCGCTTCAGCCCCTCCACCAGGATCGGGAGGGCACTCTTGTTTCCGGCGTACCCAATGATTCCGCACATCCCGCATTCTATCGCCGAAGTTCGGCCTACTCCGGCGTTCCCTTCAGGATTTCCGCGAAGCCAAGGTTTGCCAACTCGTCGATAGCCAGAATTGCGGTCTGCGTCCGCGTGCCGTCGGCGCGGCGGAGTTTGGTGACTGCTTCTTGCAGGTCAATCGGATTCTCAGTCGAGGAGGGGAGCAGTCCGAGCAGCGTTCCGGCGGGCGTGTGTCGCGGCCATGTGGCGAGAGCCCGATCCCCCGCCGCCGTACGCCTTAGATTCGATCCGCACATATTATCATCCGTGTTCAATGTCGAGTGGGATGAGTTTCCCACCCCTCGCTACCCGGATATTGCCAGTCTCCTCGCTCAGGACAAGAACCTCCGCCCCCGTGGCGAGGCTCATGCCCATGGCAGCGCGATGCCGCGACCCAAGGCGTTTGGTCTCTTCGCCCCAGGCGGGGTCGAATCTCGGGAGCGGGAACTGGCAATGAGCCGCGAGAATCACCCCCTCCAGGATCACGACACCGAGATCGTGCGTATCCGAGGAAGGCGCGAAAATCCTGGCGATCGCCTCTGGCGATGGTGTCGAATCCTGGACAATGCCCGTGGCAGCGACAGTACGTACGGAACGGCGCCGGCCACCCAGCGACACGATGGCGCCTTTGTGACCCTCCCGAACCAAGCGACGGTATCCCGCCAGCACACTCAAGTAGTCTTCCAGGTTCTCGCGAATCATATCCTATTCTAGCGGACGCCCTTTTCTGTATAGTTTTGGGGCAATCCCCGCTGCGCGGAGGAGCACCATGGATTTCAGCATCGGGCAAGCCGTTTGGGTTCAGGAAGGCACGGGCTGGTTCCGGGGCGCTGTAGAGGGCGCGATGGCCGGACCCAGGCACGACTTGGAAACACGGTACGCTGTCCGTTGGTGGGACGGTGGCGGTTTCGGCATCAGGTACGGCAACCGCAGGGAATCGCAGCTCCTCCCGGTGATCGAGGACACGCCGGGCGGGCAGTTCGGCGTCGTATAGAACCACACATGCTGGATCACATGTCACTAGCCGATTGGATCGTCGTCGCCATCCTGATTGTGGTCGAGATAATCATAATCCGCACACTGATGAAGATGACATGAGTGACATGAGAGGCGTTAGCCCCGCACCCAAGCCATAGCCTGCTCCACCAAGTAACGCATCCGCTGGTGGTCGCCGCAGGCCACGCATATCGCCAGGAATGCCATCGCGGCCGCAATCACAATCTTCGTCCTGTTCGTCATTTTCCACCCCTACACGGATGGTTTCTTGTACCACCCGCAGAACGCGACCCTCTCCTCCCCGACCGTCGTCGCGTACGGGTCAAGGAGCGACTGTCCAACTTTCATGGTGCCGTGGTACGAGTCGTTGTTGTCCTTGTACCCGACCACGAAGTACGAGTTGTCCAGAGCCTCGGCGGTCAGGTCGCTTGGGCTGGCCACATCGAGAAAGTTCACGGCCGCGCCCCAGGTGATGTCCGTCCCAGACACGGTGCCCTCCTTGCCCTTGCCCTTGTCGGTGTCCGCGGCGTCCCGGTAGAGCACAACGACCTTCGTCGAGCTGAGGACGACGAGTGCGCAAGCCTCTATGTCGGTCTCCAGAAAGTGGGTCATCGTTCCCCACGTGATGTCCGTGCCGGACAATGTGCCGACGCGGGACTCCCCGTCATATCCCCCGCGATACGCCACCACCAGTCGCGACGAGTCCAGCTTCACCACCTGGTTGTAATACGACCCGCCAGAGCCGGTGTAGTATGTCGACTCCGCGCCGAAGGTGATGTCGGTTCCGGATACGACGCCCACCCTCGCGCAGCCGTCGAAGGCGGCGAAGGCGTTCTTGTATGTGACGACGAACTTCGCGGAATCGATCACGACGATGTCGATGTCCGACGCACCGCCTGTCGAGAGGAACTCATGCTGCGCACCCCAGGTGATGTCGGTGCCGGAAACGGTGCCTATCATCGCGGTCCCGTGGTCGGAATCCGTCTCGTCCTCGAAGCAGATGACGACCTTGGAAGAGGTCAGCTTGGCCACTTTGAGGTATTGCACGGCCGTCGAGGACACGCCCGTGAGGAACTCAACCTCCGTCCCCCAAGTGATGTCGGTGCCCGATACCGTCCCGACGCGGGACTCCCCGTCGTCGACCCCGTACCAGTCCTGGTAGACGACGACAATCGTGGTCGAGTCGAGCACGGCCAGCGATATCTCGTCCGTCCAGGTGGCGTTGAAGGTGGACTCCGGACCCCATGTGATGTCCGTGCCGCTGACGGTGCCGACCCTCGCCTTGCCGTGGTAGTTGCCACTGGCCTCTTGGTACGCGACGACGATCTTCGTCGCGCTGATGACGCCGATGGATATGTACTCGGCGCTGCCGCCGGAGTGGAACTCGGACTCCGAGCCGAAGTCCTCCAGGCCCATGCGAAGCGAGAAGTCCGCGGTGACCCCGAGATCGACCAACTCGGCCGTGCCGTGGTAACTGTCGAGGCTGTCACGGTACAGGCTGACGTATTCGCTCTCGCTCATCGCGGCCGTACCAGTGGTGGTCGCAGATCCCCCGGCCTGAAGGTCCACCTGGGTTCCCCATGTTATGTCCGTGCCGGACACGGTGCCGACAATCGTGACCGCGCGGGATCTCGCCCATGTGACGGCGAAGGATGTGGAGGACAACTTGGCCAGGGTGGGAACTGTCACCGTGGAGGAGTACCATTCGGATATCGGGCCGAACGTGATGTCGTTCCCGCTGACGGTGCCGACCTTCGCCTGCCCGCCGGACCACGACCAGCCCACGACAATGGTGCTCGCGTCCAGGGCTATGGCCGCGTTATCGCCCACGGTGTTAGGGGTGTACCCGTGAGCCGACCCGAATGTGATGTCGCTGCCGCTAACCGTTCCAACCTTGGCTTGGCCGTAACTCGACGAGTCCTTGTACGCCACGACGAACTTGGTCGCGCTCAACACGGCGGCCTTCGGCTGATCCGTCGCGGCGGAGTCGAAGGTGTGGAGCGCCCCGTATGTGATGTCCGTGCCGCTGACCGTGCCGATTTTGGCGCGCCCGGGGCCTGTCCCGTCGTCGTCCCGCCAGACCACCACAAAGTGCGTCGCGTCCAGCCCGGCCACATGCTCGTTCACGGCCTCGTTCGGCCCGGCGTGGAAGGTCGCCTCCGCGCCGAAGGTGATGTCCGTGCCGCTGACGGTGCCGATTTTGGACTCCCCCGCCTTGTCGGAATAGTCGGTGTAGGCCACGACGAACTTGGTGGCGGACAGCGCGGCCACGGCGTTGCCGGGGCCGATCCGATCCGCGTCGTACTCGGTCGCCGCCCCGAAGGTGATGTCGCTGCCGGACACGGTCCCGATTTTGGCCGCGCCCGGGAACGCGCCGGTGTCGTTGCGGTAGACGACCACGAACTTGGACGAGTCGAGGACCGCCGTCGAGATGTAGTTCGTGCCGTTCGCGGAGGTGAACTCGGCCTCCGCCACCGCGTTGGGGGTCGTCCCCACCGTCGCCGCCACCGCTTGGGACAGCTTCCCGGCGGCATGATCCCCGGTCGCGCCGAACACCCACTCCCGGGATTGCAGCGACTCGTCGCTGCCGTCCAGCGGGTGGTAGAAGACCGCATTCGACTCCTGCAACATGCCCACGGCTCGACCCTCCTGCCCCGGGCGCCGGGAGAAAGACTGTATAATGCGACATGCACTGGCGAGAGAAATGGAAAACGGCCTTGGAGAGGCGCGAGGGGCTTGTCGCCGCCGCGCTGGAGATGGCGGACAGCCACCAGGCTGCGATGCAGGAGATGGAGTCGCTACGGGTGGACTTGATCCTGTCCGAGGGCAGGGCCCAACGAGCCGAGGCCGAGTGCGAAAGGCTCAGGCGGCTCCTGCGGACCTCTCGCCCGCCCAAGAGACAGCGTCGCGGCCGCTTCCGCCGCAGGTGGCGCAAATGAATCGCTCCCGCAGGCTGGGCGTCGGGAAGGAGATCGGCGGGGCGATCTACCTGCACCGCTCGTACGAGCGGCTCGTGGGCCCGGATCTGCGCCGGGCAAAGCGAGTCCTGCCCCCGGAATTCCTGTACGATGTGGTCAAGTGGCGGCCGGACACGGGGGCGATATCCTTCGTCTCCTGCCCGGGGTTCGACAGCGAGCCGGAGCCGGTCGCCGGGGATGTGTTCGTCGTGACGAACGGGCAGGGGAGGCTGGTGAAGGCGCCCGGGGATCCGTGGGTGTACCACCACAAGTGGCTCTTCGTCGCCGACGATTACGCGGGGTTCGACACCGCGTCCAGCCGGCGGCGTTCGGAGTCGTGGGCGGGTCGGGGCATCGACCGCTCCAGGATCGGGCGGCGGAGCCAATGGGCCGCGGTGAAGCGCCGGCTCGGGCTCAAATAGAATGCGGCATGTTGGAGGTGCTCGATTTCCTGTACCTGGCCGCGCGCGTCGGGGCTCTGGGCCTGACGCTCGCGGCCGGGGCCGCGGCGGGGATCGCGGTTTGGCTGGGCGTAGCGATTGCGGTGCTGACGGGCAAATGAGGCTCGTCAGGCGGCCGCAACGGTCCCCAGCGTATCCTCGTGGCAGTGTATGTCCGGCTTGACCGACCTGTGGCTGTGGCAACTGCACGCCACATGCTCTGCGGACACCTCCACCAGGACGGCCTCGCCGTGCCTCTCGATGGCCTCCTCGTAGCTGTCCTTCAGCGCTCGCTGGCTGGTGATCCCGCCGTCGAAGATGCCATCCCCCACGACGATGGTGTAGACGAACCGCCAGAAATCGCGACCGCCCGTGACGCTGCGGGAACTGCGGCGGCCGGGGCGGATGAAGTACCCCGGACCGCGATCCCGCTGAATGACCCGAATCTCCCGCACCACCTGGCTCGCCGTTTTCATGGCCGCCTCCCTTATAGGACAATTCTCCCCATCCTGGTGGCACCCTGCGGCGCGACGGGCTGCCTACGGATTTCCTGCGGCAATCGGAGAGCGACCCGTCCGGCGCCTCCAGGCATTCAGCATCCGGATGGCGTGCTCCTCCGCGTCCTGCTCGCCGCACCGGGGGCAGCAGGCGGGGGCGGCGCCGCGGTACTGAGCCAGGTGTCGGAACTCGTGGGCCGCCAGGAACACCAGCACATCCCTCCAGTCGCGGCAGGGAATCGTCGGCAGGATACGCCTGAGGGCCCTCGTGGAGGGCACTGCGGGCCTCAGGGTGCCCTTGGGGCCCATCCTGAGCCTGATTGTGCCATCGGGCCGCGTAAGGCCGGAGAACGACCGCTTGGCCGGCACCAGAGCCACGGAGACGCCGCGCTTGCCGACGCCGCAGGACGCGAACAGGATCAGCTCTCGACACTCCTCGGGGGGATATTGGCCGGTGCATGTGAATCTCATGCACCATTATACGGACGTTGACCCGGGGGGGCGGCCGCGCTACAATCCGAGACGGCGGGCGCAGGGCCTGCCTCTCGCTTATGGAGGATACGAAGATGTTGGCAGTAACGATGACGCTTGGAGGCAACGGCGTGCTGGCCGCGGGTCTGTTGTGCGGCATGTTCTGGTTCTTCGGCGGGTGGCGGAACCGCTGACGCTGACGGCCGAACCAGGGGGAACGAAACCAGGGCCGCCCTCCGGGCGGCCCCTCCTTTGCGCGTATAGTCACCCAGAGGGGGCGGCTTATGAATCAACGACAGGGCGCGTCGGAGGAGAGGGCCGGGGGGGCCCGGGGCGACGACGGCGACATCCATGTGTACCGGAGCCATGAGGGCCCGGGGTGGGCCAGGCTGTGTGTCGTGCCGGACCAGATCTCCCACAGAGCCGACGCCGTGCTGTCCCCGAGCCAGGCGGCGGGATTCGCGGACGACATAGACCGGCTGCTCCGCCGGGCGCCGGCGGGGGCGGCGACGCCCTGGTGGGGGGAGAGGTGCGGCGGCGGGCCGCTGGGATCCGGAAGGGCCCGGGTGGCCTACCTCTCGTCGTCCCAGAACCACCACAGGCGCGTGCTGGAGGTGGAGGCCAAGAGCGGGACGGTGCTCGTCCTCGCCAGCGACGAGGCCCTTTCGGAGGTCGCGGCCGTGCTCCGTGACGCCTCCGGCCAGGGCTGGCGACCCGCAAGCGGCATGGACGGCGCGCGGCGTCGCACGGACGACAACCTGCGGGGGGTCTTCGGGTAAGTTCGCTTAATCCGGCGTGTTGACGGGGCGGTCAACACGGGCATTTTGGTAAACTCACTGCTCGCGCGGTACCAGGACGATCCTCACCGAGTCGGCGGGGCCTCGGCCGCTTTCGCGGCCCACGAACGCCACGACCCTGTGGCCCTGCGCGAGCCTGGCCAACTGCTCCTCGGTCACCTCGCACTCGCCCGGCCTCGGCGACCTGGCCGCCGCCTGTTCCTGCTGTTTCGCCTCGATCATGTCCAGCCTTTCTGAAATTACGCCCACACATCAAGCAATCGCCCGCAACCCGCATCGTCCGGCGACGCCGCGGCCCGACCTCGCTCGGACGGGCGCCACCGGTACCGTGGGGCGGATCCCTCAGCGTCCGCGTGCGGCCTGGTGTCCTCGTCGGATGTGCGTACCCCGCGCTCGGGCGGGGGCGGGGGCGCGGAGAGCCTGTACGCGGCGAGCGCCCTGGCCACCTCGGCGGCCTGGAGGCCCGCCTGCGCGGCCGACGCCCGCACCGGCGGTGGGTTCGAGAGATCCATCGACCAATCTTACCCGGGTTGACCGCGAGGGTCAACTCGCGTATAATGTCGCGTCACAGACGACGCGGAGGGCGGATTATGGTGGCGAGAATGGCAAGCGGCCTGGTCGCGAGCGCGTGGGCGGTGTTCTGGAGAATCGGGGCGTATCCGACCGCGCTGGTCTGCGTGCTCGCGGTGGCGGCCTGGGGCGTGTCCGAGGGATGGATGCAGTGGGTCTACGCGGGGCACCCGCTGATCGACGGAGCGGGATTCTGGGCGGGCGTGTGCGTGTGGCTCGCGCGGGCGGGGGTGTCCACGGTCCTGCTGTCGGCGATACTGTGGAAGACGGCCAATCGCGGCGAGGCACCCAGCATGGTCTGTACCCTCCTCATCTTCACGCTGATCCTCGGGGGGCTCGCCACGGGGATACAGGGCGCGTGCCACGGGGCGAGCCGAAGGGTGGCCGAGCAAAAGGCGGCGGCGACCCGATGGTACCGAGTGCAGATCACGTGCCCGCACTGCGGCGTGTCGACGAACCTCAGCGCGGAGGTCGGAACCTCCTGGACAAGCTACCCCAGTATCGAGTGCGGCGCGTGCGGCGTGACGGTGGCCACCAAGAATTTCCCGGAGTACGGTCCCGCGGCCGAGGCGGCCGGTCGGGAGAAGGCCGAATGAGGCGGGCCGACGGGTGGATGCACCTCGGGGGCGGGGTTTGGGAGTGGGCGGACCCGCGGTGCCCGCGGTGCCGCGGGGCGGGCAGGGTGCCACTGCTGACTTCGTTGGTCAGGTGCGACTGCACCTCGCGGTTCGATGTCAGGGAGATGTCGTGGAGCGCCGTCTGGAAGCCCTCCGGGCCGCGGTACGGGACAAGGCCGGAGAGCGTCCCGGGCTGCTGCTAGCGGCCAGCTTGTGGCTGAAGCTGGCCAGCCTCTCGTGGGCGATGTGCTCCCCCGGCTCGTTGGCCTTGACAACCAGTCCGTCGGTGCCGCAGACGAGCGTGAGCACCTTCCCGTCAGCCTGTCGTAGCTCGATCGTGTCGCCGGGCAGCGCCTGTATCTTCATCAAAGCGTCTCCATGTACTCCGACCTGATTTTGGCCAACGCGGCCGCCTGGATTTGCCGGACGCGCTCCTTGGTCACGCCCATCCCGCGCCCGACCTGCTCAAGGGTCAGTCGCTCGGGGTTGTAGAACCTCTCCCTGATGACCCGCAGCTCTCGCTCGGTGAGGCCCGCGCGGTTTTCGCGGAGAATGTCGCCGACCTCCTCGGCGCCGTCCACGAGGGCCTCCTCCCGTCGCGGATCGTCCGCGTCGCCCCGCTCCAGTGCCGGGTCGAACTCCGTGGGGAACAGCGACCGGCGCCTGCCTGCCACGGACGCGCCTCGCGCCATCGACTTGCGTATCGCGCGACAGGCGTATGTGGAGAACTGGGCCCTGGAGCAGTCGAAGCCGCAGATGCTGGCGACGAGCGCCACGTTGCCGTCGCTGACGGCGTCGTCGTAGTCCAGGACGGCGGGCTTGTGCCTCTTCACCATCGAGAGCACCAGCGTGTGGTTCTTCTCGGCCAGCGTGTCGCGGGCCTCCATCGCCCTACGGTGCCACGCGAGCATGGCCCGGGCTCCGGCCATCGTGAGCCGCCCCCGGCTGCCGGGGGACTCCGCCAGCTCCATGACGCGGTGCCTCGCGAAGTTGAATCGGAGGAACAGCGTCTCGTTGTCGTCGGTGACGGCCGCGGGCGGAAAGTGGCTGGCCCCCTCGGACGGCTCCAGATCGCCGCCGAACAACCTGTCTCCGGCGCGGGCGTCGTCGAACAGCTCGTGGTACACGCACTCCAGCCGCCCGGAGATCAGCTCCAACAGCAGCTCCGCGTCCGCCGCCGGGAGCCTGTGGCTCCGATCCGGCATCTTACAGGCGGGGAGCTCAACTCGGTAACGAACGCCATGCTCTGGCATCGCTTTTCCTCCATGCGGGACGCGATATCAACGAGCCACAACGGGGCCCGGCCTCTACCGCGATGGTAGCCGAATCGCCGGCCACTGTCAAGCGGATTCCGAAAAACGGGGGTTATCGGAAGTCCGGGCGTATAATACGGCGGACATGGACCAAAAGCGGAGGCAGACATGCGGTCACTCTTCCTTATCGACGGGCTGAACCAGATTTTCCGGGCGTACTATGCGCCGTTCAGAGAGCTCACCAGCCCGAGCGGGGAGCCGACAAAGGCCACCTATGTGTTCCTCAAGATGCTCCTGCAACTTATCCGGGACTGGTCGCCGGATTACCTGGCCCTGATCATGGAGGGGGGCGACGCCGAACTGGACTTCCGCCGGCAGATATATCCGGACTACAAGGCCAATCGGAGCTCGCAGCCCGACGACTTCCGTCCGCAGGTCGAGCGCATCAAGTCTCTGACGCTCGCGTTGGGCATACCCGTGTTGCATGTGCCCGGCTTCGAGGCAGACGACCTGATGGCCACCCTGGCGAGCCGCACTGAGGGCGAGGAGGATCTGGAGGTCTCCCTGGTCAGCTCGGACAAAGACCTCCGCCAACTGATCTCGGGCGAACGGGTGTGCCTGCTCAACCCGCGGACGGGCATCGTGCTCGACGCATTCGGCCTCGCCGACGAGCATGGTTACACGCCCGAGGAGTCTCTGGAGATACAGACGCTGACCGGGGACACCACCGACAACATACCGGGGGCGCGCGGGATTGGCCCCAAGACGGGTCTCAAGCTCATCAAGAAATACGGCACCGCGGAGGCGACCTTGGCGCACGCTGACGAGCTGACGCCGAAGCAAAGGGAAAACATGCTGGCGTTCGCCGAGCAAATGCCGCTCACGCGGCAACTCGTCACGCTGCGCCGTGACGTGCCGATCGACTTCGATCTGGAGCGGTGCGCCGTGGATTTGGACATCGACGGCGCCATGCCGATGCTTGAGGAGCTGGGCTTCCAATCGCTGGTGCAGAAGCTCCTGGCCTAGCGGTTGTCACCGTCGCCAGTGATCCGGCCGCGCTCCTTCCGCGACCGCAGCTTGCGAACATTCTCCGCAGCGATGTCATCCAAGCTGGCACCCAGTGCAGAAGCCAGGCTAGCGACAGCGATAAATGCCTCTGCCAACCCGGACGCAATCAGGGATCGCCTCTCGTCGGTCAGCGTGCCGCCATCGTCCCGAATGAGCTTCTTGGCCCTCTCGCACACCGCGCCCGCCTTCCCGGCCAAGCGAAGCGCGGCCGGGTAGGGCTTCAGGTTAGGCGCGGGCTCCGCTGCGGCGTCCTGAAGCTCGCTAAAGTGCCCAACCCGCGATGCCAGAGAAGCCGGGAGGATGGAGAGCATGTCCGCGCCCATGTCCTCGGCGAGATTCGCGATGTACCAGAGAACGTCGCCCAGCTCCTTCGCCAGTTCCCCGCCGACAATGCCGTCGGCCAGCTTCTCACAAATCTCCCCCGCCTCGCCGGCGAGGCCGAGAGCCGGATATGTGGGCTGTTGTCCGCCTTCCAGCCCCCGATAGATTGCCGTGCTGAGCGCGAATCGATGATAGTCAATAATCTTCATGCCGAATTCTATTCGGCCAAGCCACCGCTAGAATTCGGCATGAACACGACGGATCACTTTGACTGTCCGGTCTGCTCCCGTACAAGCGTCATGTGGGACGGCGGCTGCGAGTTCTTCGTCTGCCACCACAAAGACTGTGCCTCCAGCTTCCCGCCACCAGAGGTGGACGGCTCCGCGAACGAGGCGGTCGAGGCTCTGGCAGAGCTTGGGGCAGTGCAGCGGTGGCTGAATTCGCTTGAGCAGGAAGAAGTGGCATCCCGGCGTTTGGACGAATGGGTGAACGTGGACGGCTGCGGGTAAGTCTCACGAAGAATATCCGTACGATTTCGCCGTCTCAATCACTCTCGGCGGAAGCATGCCCCACTCGACATGCGGCTTCTCGCCGCGGCCGGTGTGTTGTACTCCCTGTCCACGGACATCGCGGCCTTAATCGCGCTCTCCTCCGGGAGCTTGCCCGCAATCTCCCTATACAGCGCCGGAATCCACGACTCCGCCTCTTCGAGTGGCATATGCTTCTGCATAAACCTTTTGTACGGGTTCTTCGCCGGCAACCACTCATCAAAATGCCCCAAAGACACCAGGGACGCGATACTTTTCAAAGGGTTCCTGACGAGGTGGATCGCGACGACCCCCTTCGGCAGATCGCCGAGGAACGGGGCAGCCAACCAGGAACTGTCGCCCCACACGCCGTCGCGGCTCGGATCTCCATGTCTCTGAAGCCAGTAAACAAAATGCGTCTCGTGCCCGCAGACAAGCCCCATCGCCGACAACGCCCTGTGCATCCAGCCAGTACCACTCCGCGGCGTGCTGACCACCACATACGATATATCGCCCATGCCCCCCGGCAAAGACGGGAAACATCACAACCCGGATTTATATTCTCTCAGCGAAACGCGCATTGCGCATGCGCCACCACTGGCAATCCCGTGCATTCCCGGAACCAAAAAACGGCATGGAAGGAGCGAAACCATGGGCGTCGTAACCGTGGACAGGCACATCATGGAGCAGCAGAACCCCACCGCCTCAGGCGAGTTTAGCTGGTTACTCTGCGGCGTCACGCTGGCGACCCAGATGATCGCTTCACATGTTCGCCGAGCCGGATTGGCCAACCTCGTCGGCGCCACCGGGGAGAAGAACGTGCATGGCGAGGAAGTGCAGAAGCTCGACGAGGCAGCCAACCGCACATTGCAGGAGTGCCTCGGGTACAGAGGGAATGTCGGGATCGTCGCCTCCGAGGAGGACGACGAGCCGATTGTCCTCGACCGGGGAGAGAAGGGCCGATACGTGGTCCTGTTCGACCCCCTGGACGGCTCGGGGAACATCGACTCCGCCATGCCAGTAGGCACCATATTCTCGGTGTTGGAGCGGCGCGCGCGGAAGGAGGGCGAGGGGGTCCTCCAGCCCGGATCGCGGCAATTGGCGGCGGGGTATGTCGTGTACGGCAGCAGCACCGTGCTATGCTACACGACCGGCGCGGGAGTCCACATGTTCACGCTCGACCCCGCCGTGGGGGCGTTCGTCCTTGTGCGGGAGAACATGACCATACCTCGCAAGCGGATTTACGGCGTCAACGAGGCGTACTACAGCAGCTTCCCGGCAGGATACCAGAAATGGCTCGACTGGACGAAGGACGAAGGGTACAAGATGAGGTGCCACGGCGCGCTCGTCGCCGACTTCCACCGGCTACTGGTGGACGGCGGCGTGTTCGCCTACCCGGAGACGGCGACGCATCCCCAAGGGAAACTCAGGCTGATGTACGAGGCCAACCCGATCGCGTTCCTGGCGGAGCAGGCCGGCGGCGCGGCCACCGACGGGACGGCAAACATCCTGTCGAAGCAACCGGCATCATTGCACGAGCGCACCCCGCTCCTGGTCGGGGACAAGGAGCAAGTCGACATCGTGCAGGAGTTCCTCTCAGGCTAACGAGGACGCGAACTCGGCGTCAGTCATGCCACGCGCGATGGCGAGGAAGTCCTCGAACTCCCTGTCCGTGGCACGGGCATCCGGGAGCGGAAACTCCGACGGCGGGCCGTAATGTGCTGTCCGGAAATCGTCCGAAAGCTCACCGATGCAGGTGGTGATCGCGACTCCGCCAAGATCACCGGTCACGGTCATGGCCAACCGATCGCCCGCCCTTCTCGCCAATTCCGCAGCATGGTGCCAAGCGAAGGGGGCGGGGTGGTGACCATCCTCTAGCGTCAACGACCTGAAGAATGCAGCCTCATGTGTTGTCTCCTTGCCCAAGGATAGGCGCCGTCGATCCGCTAGTCAACGTCCCGTAACCTCACGGGAAAAG
>Ga0180434_10001701_pt1 | contig 30917 bp, 31 predicted proteins | sample SS_ome_7_FD_132453 | JGI IMG/M metagenome (GOLD analysis project Ga0180434, IMG submission 132453) | Hypersaline lake sediment archaeal communities from the Salton Sea, California, USA - SS_1_D_2 metaG | ecosystem: Environmental > Aquatic > Non-marine Saline and Alkaline > Hypersaline >... | reverse complement strand
GAGACCGGCCCGAATACAGTCTGCGCTGTTGCTTCCAACCGGGGACCGGGGGATGGAGAACCGGATCTTTTTTAATTTTGCGGTATGGTCGGCCAGGCTCCGCAGGGAAATTTCGATCCCGGGGAAAATCACCCCGCCGATGTATTCCCGCCGGCGGTTGACCAGGTCAAAGGTGGTGGCGGTTCCCGAATCGATCACCATCAAGGGGGGCGGGAAAAACTCCAGGCCGCCATGGGTGTTGGCGATTCGGTCCGCTCCCAGTTCCCGGGGATGATCAATTTTCAGTTTCAGGTCGGTCTTCAAACGGTGGTCGATGAACAGGGGCCGCAGACCGGCTCTTTCCCCCGCGGTCCCGACTTCCCGGTCAAGGGCGGGGACCACCGAGGACACGACCATGACGGTAGGTCGGTATTTTTTCAAGATCCCCTCGATCCGGCGGCCAATCCCGGGAGTGGAAGGGTACTGCTTCTTACCCCGGATTTCACCTTTTGCAAAGAGTGCCATTCCGGTCGTGGTATTCCCGATATCCACGGCCAGCAAAAGTTCCGGATCCGGCAATGGGGAGAGGGGATCAGGAGAAGACACGGTTGATTCCCTCCATGATCACCAGAGCGGTGTGGGGGATTTTACTTCCCGGGCCGAAAATGGCATAGGCGCCCTTCTCCTTCAGGTAGTCATGGTCCCGGGCCGGGATCACCCCTCCGCAGACGACCAGGATGTCCTCCCGATTTTCCTTTTTCAATTCCCCGATCAGCTGGGGCAAAAGGGTCTTGTGGGCTGCTGCCAGCGAACTCATCCCGATCACGTGCACATCGTTGTCCACCGCCTGCCGGGCGGTTTCAGCCGGAGTCTGGAAAAGGGGTCCCATATCCACGTCAAACCCCATATCCGCCAGGGCCGTGGCCACCACCTTGGCCCCCCGGTCATGGCCGTCCTGCCCCATCTTGGCAATCAGGATCCGGGGACGCCGGCCTTCCCGGTCGGCAAAAGCATCGGTCTCGGCCCGCACCCTTTCCAGGGCGTCATCCCGCTCCCGGTCATCGAAAGAACCCTGGTAGATTCCGGATATGGTTTCCGAAACCGCCCGGTACCGTCCGAAGACCTTCTCCAGGGCGTCGGAAATCTCTCCCAGGGTGGCCCGTTTTTCAGCGGCATCCACCGAGAGTTCCAGTAAATTTCCTTCCCCGGTCCGGGCGCACCGGGTCAGCGCGTCCAGCGCCTTTTTCACCTCCCCTTCATCCCGTTCACGCCGCACCTTTTGAAGCCGTTTCAACTGGGAATGCAGGACCTGTGTATTGTCGACTTCCAGTATTTCGATCTCATCGCTGACCGGTGGGCGGTACCGGTTTACGCCGATAATCGTCTCCCGGCCACTGTCGATCCGGGCCTGGCGACGGGCCGCCGCCTCCTCGATCCGGCGCTGCGGGGTACCGGTTTCCAGGGCCCGGGTCATCCCGCCGAGGGACTCTATTTCCAGAATGTGTTTCCAGCCTTTCTGCAGCAGTTCCGCGGTCAGGTGTTCAACCAGATAAGACCCCTTCCAGGGATCCACCACCCGGGTAAGACCGGTCTCATGCTGCAGGTAAAGCTGGGTATTGCGGGCAATCCGGGCGGAAAAATCCGTGGGCAGGGCCATGGCTTCATCGAGAGAGTTGGTATGCAGGGACTGGGTATGCCCCAGCACCGCCGCCATGGCCTCGATACAGGTACGGGCCACGTTGTTGTAGGGATCGCTTTCCGCCAGGCTCCATCCCGATGTCTGGGAATGGGCCCTCAGGGTCATGGATTTTGGATTCTGCGGTCCAAACTGTTTGATCAGCTTGGCCCAGATCAGCCGGGCCGCCCGCATCTTTGCCACCTCCATGAAAAAATTCATCCCCTGGCCCCAGAAAAAAGACAAGCGGGGGGCAAACTGGTCGATTCCCAGGCCGGCGGCCAGACCGGTCCTGACGTATTCAAGTCCGTCGGACAGGGTATAGGCCATTTCCAGATCGGCGGTGGCTCCGGCCTCCTGCATGTGGTAACCGGATATGCTTATGCTGTTGAAATTGGGCATGTGCCGGGCGGTATAACGGAATATGTCCGAGACGATCCGCATCGAGGGCTGGGGCGGGTATATATAGGTGTTGCGGACCATGTATTCTTTGAGGATATCGTTCTGGATCGTTCCGGCCAGCTGGTCGCTTTGGACTCCCTGTTCCCGGGCTGCGATGATATAAAAAGCCATGACCGGCAGCACAGCACCGTTCATGGTCATGGAAACGCTGATCTGGTCCAGGGGGATACCGTGAAAAAGGATCTTCATGTCCTCCACGCTGTCCACCGCCACCCCGGCCTTGCCCACGTCCCCCGCCACCCGTTCGTTGTCGGAATTGTAGCCCCGATGGGTGGGAAGATCGAAGGCCACGGAAAGTCCTTTCTGGCCGGCCGCCAGATTCCGCTGGTAAAAGGCATTGCTCTCTTCGGCGGTGGAAAAACCGGCGTATTGCCGGATGGTCCACGGTCGCTGGACGTACATGGTGGGGTAGGGACCGCTCAGATAGGGGGGAATACCGGCGGTATACCCGAGGTGTTCGCATCCGGCGATATCTTCCTGGCGATAGAGGGGACGGAGGGGGATGCCTTCCAGCGTTTTCCAGGACAGGTCCTCCAGCGAAGATCCGGTGATTTTCTCCAGTTCTTCCGCCCAGGAAGACATCCGGTCACCGGTGGTATCATGGGGATCATCCAATTGCAGGGCCTTCAGGTCCGGTTTCCGGTATTTCATTCCGCCACCTCCAGGTTTCCGATCAGGTTTTCCATGATGCCCAGAAGATCCGATCCTTGGAATATAAAGTCATCCACCCCCGCCTGGCGGTAGGACCCCTCGCGATCCCGCGGGTGACCGGCCAGCACCACTCGCATATCCGGCCGGGTTTCTTTCAGGGGACCGGCCAGTTCCCTTACCAGCCGGGGATAACGCTCATCGGAGGAGCAGATCACCGCGATCGCGGCCCGGGATTCCCGTCCAGAAACCAGGGCGGCGGCGGCATCTTCGAATCCTCCGGGGAATATTACCTTCAATCCCGCAGCCCGGAAAAAATCGACGGCGAAATCCGCCCGGGCCCGATACTCCCGGACCGCTCCCACCGCCAGTACCCGGACCTCCAGCGCCCCCCCCCTCCGTTCCTGATAACGGTACAACCGGCTCCGAAACTCTTCGAAGGGAAGGGCCAGCCGGTCGGCCTGCAGGACGGGGGCCTCGATGGCCTTTTTGTTCCGGGTGGTATTGCCCGCGGGCTTCCAGAGATGCCCGTCTTCCAGGAAAGTCACGGCCGGGTCCAGGGCCGCATCCGGATTGAGCCCCTGGTCAATGCGGTCGTAAAGAGAGGCCAGGGCGGGATCGGTCTCCTGGCGGGTCTTTTCCGGTCCCCTTTTCCCCGGTGCTGGAGAAACCGCCAGGGAGGAGAGGTCTTCCTGTTCATCTACAAATCGGTTGGTGCCCACCAGGATCTCTTTTCTCTTTCGCAGGTTTGCCCTCCGGGATGCCGCGGTCTCCCTGATTTCCGCCTGGATACGCCCATCCCTGAGCACTTCCAGAAGTCCGCCGGCGGCATCGATATCCCGGACCTTCTCCAGGATCCTTTGGGCCAGTTCCCGGGTGATCCGCTCCACATAATAAGAACCGGCCGCCGGATCGATCAGCCGGTCCATATGGCATTCCTCCCTCAGGATCAGCTGGATGTTCCGGGCCAGTCGTCGTCCGAATTCCTCATCCCGGGACCGGTAAGGATCCGGCTGCCGGTAGGGACGGGTCTGAAGGGTATCCACCCCGGCAACCACCGCGGAAAAGGATTCGGTGGTAGAGCGCAGCATGTTGACCGCCGGGTCCAGCCGGGTGTGAAAATAGGATGAAGTCTGGGCATTAATGCGGGCTTTCTGGGCCTTTGGGCTTCCGCCGAAGGCCCGGACCACCCGGGACCACGCCATGCGCAGGGCCCGAATGCCGGCGATTTCCATAAAGTAAAAGGGGCCGACCTGTAAATTGAAATGGATATGCCGGCAAACCGGGTCCACATCCAGCCCCCGCCGCAACATCTGATCCAGGTAGTACACCCCTCCGGCAATCAGGCCGGCAGCCTGTTGCACGATACTGCCGCCCCCGTCGTGAAAGGGGGCGCCATCCACCCCGATCAACCGGTACTGGAAAGATCGGTTGTCGCTCCATTCCAGGGCCATGGCCAGGCGGTCCATCAGGGTCTCTGGCGAAACTTCCAGAAATCCTCTGTCCATCAACCGGGCCAGCGGGTCCATGAGGTAGGTGACGGATATTTTCTTCGGTTCCCCGCTCAGTTGTGGCGCAGCGGCGGAAATCAGCAGCATGCATTCCAGCGGGGAAATCCCCCCCGACACGATCAGGGAAGTGGCCGACAGGTCCACCCCGTCCAGCAATCGCTTCAGGTAGTCCGTTCCGATCCCCCGGTTTTGATCACCCAGGGGCAACCTGATGACTTCCAGCCCCCGTTCGATTTCTGACCGGATCATCCGGTTCACCGGGCCGGGATCGGGAGCAGGATCGAATTCCTGTACAATCCCCCAGGGGCGTCGAAGGTATCCGGTAACCCGGGTACCCCTTCTGAAATCCGGGTAACCGGGAATCCCGGGCATATCCCCCTCTTCCAGCTTCCGGTAGAGGGGATCCAGGGCAATCCCTTCATGGGTCGGAGTCTGCAGCCGGGTCCAGTTCTCCCCTTTCAGTGCCGATCGGGCCGCTTTTTGCCATTCCTCCGGGGATACCGGGGGGAAATCTTCGGTTAAATCGGGTTCGGTCCCCAGTTCAATTTTGGCTCGCGTGGTCATCTGGTTGGTCCTCCTGCGGTAAAGCAAACCATTATACATCCATAGGACCTAAAATACAATGGGTTTCGGGCATCCCCGAACTTTATTGCAGTATGGGGGACTTTGACTGCAAATGGGTGCCCAGACACCCGGATTCCGGATTATAATGGAACCGAAAGGAGGTAACATGGATATGATGATTCTGCCTTTGCTGGCAGGTATGACCGGGCTTCTGGTCGTGGGTATCGGAGTCGATGACAGCCCCGATGAACTGGCCGCCGGAAAGGACCGGGATGAGACCGTCAACTCCCTGAGAACCCGACTGCAGGAAATGGAAAAAAAGGTCAACCAGGTGCTGAAAGATGTCCGGGACCAGAAGGGCAAGACATCCAAAAAGTTGAAACGCAAAATCGAAAAACGCAAACTGGAACTGCAGAAAGCCAGGCTGGACCTGGAAGAAAAACTGGAAAAAGCGGGAGAAGAATCGGAAGCGTTCTGGCAGCGAACCAAAAAAAAGATGTTGAAAAACTGGGAAAAACTGGACCGGAAGGTCCAGAAACTGCTGGGTTGATCCCCGGGAGGAAACGGATCATGAGAACAAAACAGGAACCCTCATTTTTGGCAATCCTATTCACATTTTTACCACCATTCCCCGCCGGTTTGTTGATCCGTCAAAACCCAAAAAAATCCAAAAGGAGAAAAAAATGATATTAACCGATCTGATTGCGGCCCTGGTCATCACCCTGATCCTGGGGTCTCTGTTTTTATGGGGAGCCAAAAGGCACAATCCCTGGGGGGGTTGGTTTCTGTTCTTTCTGGTCCTCTTTCTTTTCATCTGGGCGGCGGGGGCCTGGAGCGGGCCTTACGGACCGACAGTGGCCGGCTTTTACTGGGTGCCCTTCCTGATCTGGGGTCTCCTGTTTCTGCTGATACTGGCGGCTCTGTTTCCCTACCGCAGAACCGACATCGTACTCAAATCCAGAGAGGAACTCAAGGAAGAAGAAGCGAAACAGGAATCCCGCCTGGTAGCGGCCAACATGTTCCTCTTTTTCTTCCTGGCCCTGCTGGTGATCATTCTGCTGGTAAATTACCTCTGATCCCAAAAACAATCCGGGGAAAACGGGCTCCCCCGGGCAAGGGAGACCCCGGGATCATCATTCCATGTTCAGGGCCCGAAATACCCTGCGGCTGTAGGTCTTGCTGATGGGAATCTTTTCACCATTCATCAACAGGATCACGTAATCGCCTTTGAACCACTTCTGGATCTCCCGGATGAAATCCAGCCGGACGATATAGGACCGGTGGACCCGGAGGAACTGGCTGGGATCCAGTTTCCGGATCAACTCCTTCATGGTGATCCGCAACTGGAACGTCCGGTCCTTCCAGTGAATATCCATATAATAACCGTTGGCTTCAATCCACCGGATTTCATCCGCCGGGATTACCTTGAAACGGTCTTCATGTTTGACCGTCAGACGGGAAAGGTACTGCCTTTCGCCTCTGAGGTATTCCAGCAGCCGGCGGACCCGCGCACCCCCGGCGGCTACCGTCTTCAGACGGGTCTGCTCCTTGGCCCGGGCGAGGGCTTGGCGGAAACGATCGTCATCAAAAGGCTTGAGCAGGTAATCGATGGCATGGTGTTTGAAAGCCCGGAGGGCGTACCGGTCATAGGCGGTGGCAAACACCACCACCGGCTGGTAATCCCCGGGCAGGGAACGGAGCACATCGAACCCGTCTGCCCGGGGAAGCTGGATGTCCAGAAAAATCAGGTCCGGCCGGGACCGGATGATCCGGTTGATGGCCTCCTCTCCGTCTTTGCAGATTCCTTGGACCATTATTTCAGGATCCTGGGAAAGCAGGTCTTCGATCCGTCGGGCCGACAGGGCGTCATCCTCTACCACAATCGCTTTAATCTTTTCCATGATCCTCCTGTTTTTTAATCGGGAATTTCCCGGAAGTCAATCCGGACCTCGGTCCCCTTATTGGTTTTTACCGACAAGGTCCCCTGCAGGTTCTCCGTCAGGGTCTTGACCAGGAAGGTGCCCATTGATGAAGGCCGGGGCTGATGGAATGCCCCCGGATCCATTCCCCGCCCGTTATCGGCCACCGCAAGGGTATAATATCCCTCCTCCTTCCCCCTTTTCAGACCCAGAAAGATCCGGGGGGAAGATTTCCGGGTCCTGAAACCGTGTTTCACGGCATTGGAAACCAGTTCGTGTACGATCAGTCCCAGGCAATGAATGGTGGCCAGGTTGAGAAAAATGCGGCGGTCGATGGAAACGGAAAGCAACTCTTCCTTTTCCACCAGCCCCAGGGATTTGAGGATCTCCCGGGCCAGGTGGATGAGATATTCCCGGCAGTTGACCTGATTGAGATTGGGGGAAGTGTACAGGTGCTCGTGAATCAGGGCGATGGATTTGATGCGGTTTTGAATGGTCTCCACCACCTCCCCGTAGTTGTGAGGGCCGATATGTTTCTTCTGGAAATGCAGGAGGCTGTACACCATATTAAGATTGTTCTTGACCCGGTGATGGATCTCCTTGATCAGGACTTCTTTTTCCCGCAGGGCCGATTCCAGCTTGTCCCTGGCCTTTTTCCTTCGCCGTTGCAGCCGGTCCCGCTGCAGCATGGTTTTGAAAAGCGGGGTCAGCTGGTTGCCCACGATTTCCAGGTCGCCGCTATCCGCCTCCCGGAATCCGCCGGGGCGATTGAAAAGAACCACGAATCCGTCGATTCGGGTTTTAAAATTGAGAACGGTGGCCAGGACGTTTTCGATCCCCAGCCGTTTTTCGTAATCCCCCAGCTCCGGGGCCCCGTTGACGTAGCCGGTGGCCCGGTCGCGCCAGATACGGGTCAACTCCCCGGCCCTGCGGTTGAGATCCAGAGAACGGCGGGTATTCCCGAGACGGTATTTCTGACGGGTCTGGAGGGCCTGCAGGGTCAGGATCCCCGACCGGTTCCCGGAGAAAAAGGCCGCACCGTCGCAGTTGAAATAGCGCCTGAGGGTATAGAGTACCTCTTCATAGGGGATCCGGTCTTTGGCCAGAAGAAAGGTGCGGTTTAACCGGTTCAACAGCCTGACCTTGGCCTCATAGCTTTCCAGCAATCCCTCGGCCAGCTTCCGTTCACTGATGTCCCAGAGGGACAACAGGACGCGGCCGGGACGTCCGGCGTCGGGCCGGCAGTACCGTCCGTTGAGCAGAACCGGAAAGACCTCCCCGGACCATTTTTGATGCCAGACTTCCCGCAGGGTCACATCCCGGCCTCTTTTCACCGCATCCACCACTTTCCACTGGCGGGGATTCAGTTTGTCTTCCATCTGCAGTTTCTCGATGTTCAGTGCTCTTACCTCGCTTTCCTTGTATTCATGCATCCGCAGAAACTTCTCGTTGGCCCATAGGATATCCCCCCCTTCGTCGCAGATCACGATCCCCTCGCTGACGGTATTGAGGATCTCCACCAGCTGCCCGGGTTCCAGGGTGGACTTCAGTATCTCCAGAGAATTCATTTTATCCGCCACTTTGCCCTCCTTCCAAAACCCCCGGACCTGGCCCTCCGGCAGGGATTGAAAAGGACTTTTACATTACATTGTACCGCGGGGGGACTGGATTTTCAAACCGGGGACCCGGTCACCGTTCAATATCCCCTGGCCATCGGTATATCCCCAGTGGTCGGCGGAAAGAAAAATAGTTGAACAGGATAAGGAACCCGTAGATGATCAGGAACAGGCCGATGATCAATCCCAGCCAGCGGGCCCCCAGCTCCGGGTTGAGCAGAAGCAGCAAGGCGAAGGCCACCACCAGCAGGCCGTTGATCACCGGCAGAAACTTGCGGTGGGCAAAATAAGAGCGGATCAGATAGAGTTTTCCCATCAACAGGGCCCAGAGACCGAGGATGAGGATGAATATCCGGGCACTGATATCCGGGTAGCTCAGAATCAGGGCGCCCACCACCAGGTCCAGCAGTCCTTCCGACAGCCAGAGGGCCGGTTGAGAAACCACCCCCCGATTAAATACGAATCCCAGGAGAAAAAACAGGCCGCCGATCACCAGTGCCAGCCCCAGAAAGGTCATCAGGGTCACCACCGCCAGGCCGGGGAAAAACAGCACGGCCATCCCCAGCAGGATGGCGATCCCTCCCTTCATTCCCACCGTCCACCCCCGGTTCAGTCTGGTTTGTGCCATGGCTCACCTTCCTTTTTGATTATCCGGGACCAGTATATTTCAAATTCATGCAGCCGACAACCCGATGCAGCCGAAGACCCGCAGGATGATATAAAAGGATCAAATCCGCCCTTTGTTGCACGATCCCCTACTTTCGATGCAAACCCTTGTTGCCAGGGAAAAATCCGGTATACAATGAGAATAAAAATCATCTTGGGAGGTTACCAAATGAAACGAAATGTCATCATTCTGCTGAGTTTCCTGCTGATCATCCCCCTGGTCTCTTATCACTGCGGCCAGGAACAATCCCCGGAGGAGGAAGCGGTCAACTGGCAGGAGGAAAGGGGAGACCTGATCGATACCATGCAGGCCAGACTCAACCAGATAGAGGAAAAGATCGGAGAAATGAATATGGATGAATCCGGTCAGGAATTGCTGGAAGATATGACCGAAGAGAGCCGGGAACGGCTGGAAATGCTGGAAGACCTGCAGGAAGAATTGAAAAACAGGATCAGAGAATTGGAGGAGGCCACCGAGGAAACCTGGCGGGATGTGAAAAAAGACATTGTCCAAAACTGGGAAGACCTGAAGAGTCGGATCGACCGGGAATTCTCCGGCCCGCGGGAAGAAGAAAAATCCGGGGAAGGTACCCAATGATCCGCAGTCTCTATGACCTGATCGGCTACAACATATCCTGCAAAGACGGCCATGTTGGACAGGTCCACGATTTTTTTATCGACGATCAGTTGTGGATCGTCCGGTACCTGATCGTGGATACCGGCAACTGGCTGCCGGGGAAAAAGGTGTTGATCCCGCCCCTGGTAATGGGAGATCCTGAGTGGGACCGGCACACCTTCCCGGTCAACCTGACCAAGGAAGGAGTAAAAAGTGCACCCCCGGTGGACCTGGAGAAACCGGTATCCCGGCAGAAGGAAGAACTGCTCCACCGGCATTTCAACTGGCAGCCCTACTGGTTGTCCGTTTATCCGGGCAGCATCGGGACGGTGCCGCCCAAAAAAACCCCGCCGGAAGAGGAAAAGCTTCAGACCGGAGGCGATCCGCACCTGCGCAGTATCAAGGAAGTGAAGGGGTACAACATCAAGGCCCGGGACGGCCAGATCGGCCATATCCATGATTTCATCGTGGATGACAGCGACTGGCAGATCCGCTACCTGGTGGTCGACACCAAAAACATCCTGCCCGGGAAAAAGGTGCTGGTATCGGTGGACTGGATCGAAGATATCAAATGGAGTCGTTCCATCGTCCAAATTGACCTGCTCAAGGAGACCATCAGGGAGTCGCCCCCCTTCGATCCTTCGGTCCCGATCAACCGGAAATACGAAGAGGTGCTCTACGACTTTTACGGACGCAAAAAGTACTGGCTGTAAATAACGGTCCCCGAAACTCCTGTCTCCGTCGGTTATTCTTCGGGGATGAGGCGGACCTGGGAACCGGTGGAAAATCCGGCCTCGATATGGGACCGGTCACAAAAGGGCTGATGCCGGGAATGCCCGCAGCGGCAGAGCCGGGCCTTCCCGCCCTGGAAGATGCCCTCCCCATCGGGTCCCTGAATAATCACCGGCCCGGACAACTCCAGGGGCCCGTCCTTTTCCAGTTTCACGATCAGGGGGGATTCGGGTGGCAGTGGGTTCTGCGGGCGGGGGGAATAACGTCCCGGATCCGTAAAACCGCCCAGCCAGTGACTGCCGTCGCACAGGGGCATGATCCGGGAATGCCCGCAGCGGCAAAGTGCCAGCCGGCTGTCTTCCAATACCCGGCGCCCGTCAAAATTCAGAATCCGCAGGTCACCCCGGGCGAAAAAAGGCCCATCCCGGGAGATGATCAGGATATTCCGACGGGTAATTTTTTCTTCCGCCCCCCCGTCATGACGGCGGAAATGCAATGCCCCGGTGGGACAGCGGAGGATGACTGTGGCCACCTGGTCCGCCGGAGCGGTGTCCGGTTGCACCCAGGGAGTTTGGGATAAATCGAATACCTCCGGCGCCCCGTTGAGGCACTCCGCCACATGGGTGCAGCGGTGAACGGTGAAATAAACGGTGATATCCCTTCCCCCGTAGGCAATCGTTTTTTCCCGGGCGGCCATTTTATTCAATTGTACCCCAAACCTCTTTTTTTGTCATCCGCCACAAGACCCGGGGAAAGCCGATCCTTCTTTATCTTCACCTTCCATTATTTTCTTTTTGCCGGCGCTGTCTTGACAGAATTGACAATTTTTGATAGTCTGAACTATAAATTTACGGGTCTATAGCTCAATGGCTAGAGCCACCGGCTCATAACCGGTAGGTTCCAGGTTCGAGTCCTGGTAGGCCCAAACTTAGGAGCATCGTTGAAACAACGGGTCGAGAAACTGTACCAGCTGCAGAAACAGGACGACAGGATAAAGGAGAAAAAAAACACCATCCAGGCGATTCCCAGGGAGATTCAGTCCCTGGAATCCGAACGGGATCAGAAATCGGAAATCATCAACCAGAGCAACCGGAAACTGGACGCCAATACCGGGGAACGCATGGAACTGGAAAAAAAGATCCTGGGCATCAAGGAGAAGATCCAGAAGTACAAGGATCAGATGCAGAACGCCACCACCAACAAGGAATACCAGGGATTCCAGAATGAGATCAAATTCCAGGAAGACAGTATCCAGGACCTCGAAGACCACATCATCGAAAAGATGCTGGAGAGCGATGAGATCATGGAGGAGGTGGGGAGAGCCGAAGCGGAGTTCCAGGCCATCGCCTCCGATTATGACCACAAGATCGAAGATTTGAAGAAAGAACTGGGCAAAAACAACCAGGAGCTGGAAGTTCTGCTCCAGGAAAGAGAACAACTGATCCAGGACATCCCCAAAGACCTGTTCAAGGTTTATGACAGCCTGTTCAAAAAGAAGTATGGAAAGGTGATTTCCCCCGTCGAATCGGATCATTGCGGGGTTTGCTTCGTCAAGATCAGACCGCAGCTGCTCAACGAATTGATCACCACCGATCAACTTTTTTTTTGTGAGAACTGCGGCCGGATACTGTATAAAATCTATCCAGAAGAAAAAGCCAACGGTCAGACCCCTCCCCAGTCCAAATGATCCCTGCCCCTTCCCTGTCTTTTCTCCGCCCGGTCCGACAGGTTTTTCCCTTTTCTTCTGACCGGCCCCAGGAGTGATGACATGAAAGCCGACACCCCGCTCTTGACCATTGCCAACCGGATCAGACGCCATATCGTCTCCATGACCTGCCGGGCCCGCTCCGGGCACCCCGGCGGCTCGCTCTCCATGGTGGAGATCCTCACCTACCTCTATTTCCGGGAGATGGAAATCGATGCCTCCCGACCCCGGGATCCCCGCCGGGACCGGCTGGTACTTTCCAAAGGGCACGGAGCGCCGGCGCTGTACGCGACCCTGGCGGTCAAGGGCTTCTTCCCTGAAAAGGAACTGATGACCCTTCGCCACATCCAATCCTTTCTGCAGGGACATCCCTGCCGATTGGAAACCCCGGGAGTGGAGGCCTCTACCGGCTCCCTGGGCCAGGGACTCTCCATGGCAGTGGGACTGGCCCTGGGTCTGAGAATTTCCGGCATCCCGGGGAATGTCTTCTGTATCATCGGAGACGGCGAATCACAGGAAGGACAGATCTGGGAGGCGGCCACTACCGCCGGATTTCGTCGCGTTCAGAACCTTTGCGTCTTTCTGGATCACAACAACCTGCAGATCGACGGCAAGGTCAGCGATATCCGGGATATTCGCCCGATCCGGGACAAATGGGAAGCCTTCGGGTGGCAGGTAATCATCATCGACGGACACGATTTCGACCAGATCGAAAAGGCCCTGGGGAAATTCCGGGCCTGTACCGACCGCCCCACCCTCATCCAGGCTGAAACCGTCAAGGGCAAAGGGGTTTCGTTCATGGAGCATGCGGTGGATTTTCACGGGGTGGCCCCCAGCGATGAAGAACGGGAGATCGCCCTCAGGGAGCTGGATCATGAAAAAGGGTGAATATATCAGCCTGCGCGGCACCTATGGGAAAACCCTGGTCAATCTCGGGGAAAAGAATCCCGATCTGGTGGTTCTGGACGCCGATCTGGCCAAATCAACCAAAACCCTGCTCTTCGGTCAGAAATTTCCCGAGCGATTCTTTGATTTCGGCCTGTCGGAGCAGGACATGATTTCCACTGCCGCCGGCCTGGCCCTTTCCGGCAAGACCGTATTTGCCAGCTCTTTCTGCGTTTTCCTGGTGGGACGGGCCTTCGACCAGGTCCGCCAGTCCATCGCCTACAACCGGGCCAATGTCAAACTCGTCGGTACCCACTCCGGCCTGGGGGTCGGCCCCGACGGCGCCACCCACCAGTCACTGGAAGATCTCGCCCTCATCCGCGCGGTCCCCGGTTTTCGAATATTCTGCCCCGCCGACGCGATCGAAACCCGCCAGGCGGTGGAATACGCCGCCGGGCAGGAAGGTCCCTTCTTTATCCGGTTGACCCGGAACAACCTCCTGACGGTTCACCGGGAAGAATACCGGTTTGATCCGGGCCGGACGGATGTTCTTCGGGAGGGCGGGGATATCACCCTCTGCGCCCACGGGATCATGGTGGAGAAAGCCCTGCAGGCCGCCCGACAACTCGCAGACCGGAAAATCGAAAGTACCGTACTCAACATCTCGTCCCTTCGTCCCCTTGACGGGGAAACGGTCACAGATTTTGCCCGGAAAACCGGTGCGGTCCTGACCGTGGAAGATCACTCGGTATACGGCGGAATGGGCAGCACCATCGCCGAGTTACTCGCCCAGCACCATCCCACCCCGATGAAAATCATGGGAATGGACAACGAGTTCGGTCGCTCGGGTGAGGCCGAAGACCTCTACCGGCATTTTCATCTGGATACGGAATCCATCGTCTTCAGCGCCCTGGAACTGCTGCGCAAAAAATCCTGACTGCTGGCCGACCCCCCCGGCTCCTCAATGGGAATGAAAATAGGTCTCTTCAAACTCTTTCAGCAGGGACCGTAACCGGGCGATGTGCGACCGGTCAACGGTCTGCTTGGCCTTCATGGTGGTTACCAGGATCCGGTGCAGCAGAGTCAACTGCTTGAGATAGCGACTGTTTCCCTCTCCCTCTTCCCGGTCCGGGGGAGACACCCGCTGGGCCATGAAGTAGTAGGTCACGATATCGCTCAGTTCTTCCGCATGTTTTTCCTTGTTGACCACCCAGCGTACGATCTGGTTGTAATTCACCGGTTGCTGGCTGGACAAGGTCTCGATCTGGTTCATGGCCTTTTCAATGGTGGTGATATGTTCGCTGATCATCTTGATCCGCATGGCATCGTCATAAATGCCACAGGGAACCTGACAATGGGCAAAGACGGGAACCAGCGTCCCTATCAGGATGAATAAAATTCCCAGTGCGGCGATCATCAATTTTCTGAAATTCATCTGATTAACCTCCTTGTTCCGTAATCGGCCCTCCCCTTCCGCCGGAAGGAAGAGATCGGACTTGACCCAATGATGACAGATTGCCGCTGTTTTCACAAGGGGCTGGCGGTAGCGGACGATCGGGCATGTGTTGCACTTTCTTGCCAAACATGTTATTTTGGGCTTGCCAACCCAAGAAAAATGATCGAATTCTATCATGTCTACATGCAATACATCAAGAGCCAGTACGCCCTTGTGGACCTCTGTCTTTCCATCGAAAAGGGGGAGTTTGTTTTCCTCACCGGCGCCTCCGGCGCCGGCAAGACCACCCTGCTGAAACTGATTTACAAGGCCCAGACCCCGGTCAAGGGCCAGATTCTGATCGACTCGGTCAACATCAACATGATACCGAAAAAATCCCTTTACCAACTCAGGAGAAAAATCGGCATTATTTTTCAGGATTTCAAGTTGCTGCCCAGAAAGACGATCTTCGAGAACGTGGCCATCCCCCTGGTAATCCGGGGAACGAAAAAAAACACCATCCTCAAGAAGGTGAACGAAGCCCTCTCCCTGGTCGGTCTGACCCACCGCCGCAATTATTTCCCCCTGCACATATCCGGCGGAGAGCAACAGCGGGTGGCCATCGCCCGGGCCATCGTATCGGATCCCAAAATCATGATCGCCGACGAGCCCACCGGCAACCTGGACACCGAACTCTCGATTGAAATCCTGCGGATCTTTGAACGCATCAACGCGGCCGGGATCACCATCATTATCGCCACCCACGACAAGAACCTTCTCAGAATGTTCTCCAAACGCACCCTGCGCCTGGAAAAAGGCCGGATGGTTCAGGACGAGCCCACCGGGGAGCTGGCATGAAGCTGATCCGGCAGGCTTTCGCCAACTGTCTGCAGAACCTGGTCCGGAACAAACTGATCAACGTTCTCTCCCTGGCCATCATCGTATTCACCCTGCTGATTTTTTCCATATTCAACTTTCTGACTTACAGCATCGAACGTTTTTCCGCCCAGTTCTCCGATGATATCCGGGTTATCTTTTACTTCAAATCCGATATTCCCCGGGAAAACATCGACCGTCTCTATCGGCAGATCGAATCCCATATCCTGGTCAAATCTCTTCATTTCAAATCCCGTGACCAGGCCCTGAGCGATTTTGCCCGGGAATTTCCGGAACTGAATTTCATCCTCTCCGAGTTTGACGCATCCCCCTTTCCCTCCTCCCTGGAGGTTATCTTCAACAGTCCCGGTGATTCCCGGGTCACCACGGATCAGATCATGAATTTCATCCAGGATATCGAACAGAACAATATCATCGACAGTCGGCAGATCAACCTGGAGTGGGTTCGCCGCCTTACCTCTCTGAAAAAATTCATCTCCTCGGTCGGGTTCTTTTTAAGCGTGATTCTGATTTTTATTTCCCTTTTCATCATCTACAACGTCATCAAGATCAATATTCTGTACCGCCGCGACGAAATTGATATCCTCAAACTGGTAGGCGCCACCGACTTCTACATTCGCTTCCCCTTCATCATCGAGGGAGCCTTTCTGGGATTTTTGGGCAGCCTTTTCTCCATCGGCCTTCTGATGCTGCTGCTGTGGATATTCCCCCACCTGAGCCCGGTGGTCTCCAACATCATCGACAACATCGTCATTGCCGCCACTCCGCCCTTCTACATCATCCGCAACGTCATCCTCCTGGGCACCGGTATCGGGATTTTCTCCTCCTTTTTATCCATCCGCCAGTTTATGAAAGAATGACCATTCCCGTTCCCCGATCGCCATGAAATCCGCTCCTTCCCTTCCCCCGTTTTTCAACCGGAAAACCGCCCGGACACTATTGCTGGTGATCATCATCAGTCTGATGGCAACCCTGCTGCTTCACCGGAAAACGTCTCCTCCGGTCCGGTCTCCAACGCCCCCCCCCATCAGCGGGTCTCCCCCCCCGTCACCTCCCCCTTCTCCTCCAAATATCCGGGTCATCCGGGGAGAGGTTCCCCCGGGGGAGCCCCTGGTCGCCCTGTTGCGCCGTCACGCTATTCCCGCAGATGTCATCTACCGCCTTATCCAGGATACCCGGCCGGTGTACGACCTGCAACGGATCCATGCCCGGCATCCCTACAGCCTCTCCCTGAATGCTGGCCAACTGGTGGAATTCCGCTACCACCTGGACCGAAAACGGCGCCTGGTGATTTCCAAAGAAGGGAACCGGTTTGTCCCCCGGCTGCTGGAGAAGCCGCTGGTAACCCGGCGGTCGGTCATCCGGGGAACCATTCGATCCTCTCTTTTTGAATCCATCCAAAAAGCAAAAGAAGATCCCCGGCTGGCCGACCGGGTGGCGCGACTGTTTGCCTATGATATCGACTTCAATCGCGACCTCAGGGAGGGAGACGCCTATCTCCTGCTGTTTGAAAAAGAATATCTGGCCGGGAAATTCAGCGAATACGGCCCCATTCTGTACGGGAAGATCACCCTCCAGGATCGTAATATCTCCATCATCCGCCATACCGATGACCGAGGCCGGTCCGCTCACTACCACCCGGATGGCCGGGCGGTAAAGAAGTTCTTCTTACGCTGTCCTCTTCCCTTCATGCGGATCTCTTCTTCATTCGGCCGCCGCCGGCACCCGGTATTGAAATTCAGTTCCCGCCATCGGGGAATCGATCTGGCGGCACCGGTGGGAACCCCCGTCCGGTCAACGGCCGCCGGAGTGGTCCAGCGCACGGGTCAGGATTCTACCCGGGGCCGGTACATCATCGTTCGCCATCCCAACGGTTACACCACCCATTATTACCATCTGTCCCGCCTCCAGGCGGACATCCGCCCCGGCCGACGGGTTTCCCAGGGGCAGGTCATCGGAAAAGTGGGCAACACCGGTCTGTCCACCGGGCCTCATCTTCATTACGGCATCCGCAAAAACCGGGGATTTATCAATCCCCTGCGGTTCAACATCCCATCCCGGCCTCCCCTGGAGGGGCCGGATCTGGCGGCCTTGAAGGCCCGCCACACCCGCCTGCTGCGAGTTCTTCAGAGGACCCGATACCGGTGGATCCGCAACTGGAAATCCCCCCGAATCCCCCTCTGGACGAGGGACTGGGTTTTTTTCTGTTTGTTTTTCACTCTGCTGCCGTTATAATATAGACAGGAGATCGTTGATGCTGGAAAATGAAAGTCGCACCTGCAATGCCTGCCAGGGCAGCAACCTGTGCTACGGTTACATGGGGATGAGAGCCAACAGTTTCGTTCCCAGCGGGATATTCACCTCCGCGGGGTACCGGGTTCAAGCCTACGCCTGCCTGGACTGCGGGAATATTGGATACTTTCTGTCCCGGGAAAAACTCGACCGGCTGAAACAGCGCCTGAAGACTCATTATTCCTGACCGGTCATACCCCTGAACCCGGCCAACGGGAACCTGCCTTGACAATCCGAATCCGCTTCTTTATGATAGGTCCATACCGATGATCCGGGAAAAATCATCCGCCCCGCCGGAAAAGGATATTCCGCCTGAGGGTAAATCCATTCTGCTGGTGATCCTGATCACCCTGTTGGTCAGCATCCTCTTTTACCAGACCGGCAAACCTTTCCAGATCAAAAAACATGTCCCCATATTCAACTTCGACACCTTCGTTTACGCCCAGTACGCCCGGGCCTGGGCAGATGGGCATCCCTATCGCTTCAACGCCCAGGATCCCCCCACCACCGGATGTACCTCCCACCTTTACCCTTTCCTACTGAGCCTGTTTTACCGAATGGGGTCCACCGGCATCCACCTGGTGGACATGGCCTTTGGATTCAACCTTCTACTGCTGGTTTTCAGCGGCATTCTCTTTTTCAAGATCATGGGCCGACTCCTCCCCGCATACGGGCTGCTGGCCACCGGCCTGTTTCTGGTAAACGGGCAGTTGCTGCTGGGGATACTGGGCCTGAGTGAAGCGGGACTGTTTCTTTTCTTTTCCCTGGCCCTGTGGTGGGGAATACTTTCCCGACGGTACTGGATGGCGGGAATTTCCCTTTTTCTGCTTCCCTTCATACGTCCCGAGGGAGTCATCATCATCGCGATCTACGGCGGCCTTCTGATTGCCCGGAAGCTGTGGCTTCCCGCACCACCGTCGGGTGAAGAAAAGGGCGGCCGGGACTGGCTGCTGCTGGCCACCGGCCTGCTGGCGGCAGGACTGCTGTTCCTGCTCAATTACCTGCTGACCGGCATGCTGGCCTTCGATTCCATCATCAAGAAAAGCCACTTTTTAAACAACCACTGGCTTACCTCCCTGGACCTGTGGGTTCATTCCATTGTGACCAATTTCAAAACCCTCCTGCTGGGCGAAGGAGACACCATCCGGCTGTTCTACCTGATGCCCCTGTTCTCCGGAGTACTGATCGTCATCGGTTTTTTCAAGCTGCCCTGGAACAAGAAAGAGATTCTCAACCGTTCAAATTCCCTCCAATTATGGTGGTTCCTCTTCTTTCTCGCCTCCCTGGTGATGACCTCCAACAACCGGGCCTTGATGCTCCATTACGACCGCTATCTGGTCTGGGTCCTGCCCTTGCTGATCCCTTTCCTGATCAGGGGGATCGACTCCCTTTCGCCGGTATCCAGGACAGCAAAGGGCCTGATCCTGATTTTCCTGTTCTACCAGCTGCTGTGCCTTCCGGTATTTTTAAAAAGTTACGCCGGTGATTGTGGAAAGTTCAGGGCCATCCTCGCCGAATTGCGACAGCCGCAACCCCCCGTTGACGAAGACGGCCGGATCGGGGTATTTGCCGGCAGCGGGATCAAGTACTTTCATCCCCGCTGGCATATTATCAACATGGGAGGGGTGACTTCGCCGTTTTTCCGGGATTGCGTCAGTGATGCCCAGCGGATCAAGCTGATCCAGTACCGGCCGGATCTTCAGTTCGAACACCTGATGTATTTTTCCGGTATTTCGCATAAGATGACCCGACCTTCCCGCCCCGTTTACACCCAGCCCCTGGTAGAGAAGGTGCTGCTGCCTACCGAGATTACCTTTTACCTGGATCGTATCGACTGGGATCATCTGCTGCTGGGTATTATGCCCCGGTCGGCAGAGATCCGACGGATACTGGAAGGCATGCGGCTGCTGGACAAACTGGATATCGGATACCTTCCCGACACCGGTCGCTGTGAATACCGGATCCATTCCCAGTACCCCTATACCCGAAGCTACCCCTATCTGACCAAGGTCGAAGTCAACGGACAACCCTTTCTGGATGCCGCGGCCGGTGTTCTGGGCAGCGACCGGTTCACCCTCAAAAGCCTTCCCCAAAAACCCCACTGGCTGGTTGGGAGAATCCTGCTCAGCGACCAGGTGCTGCTGCAGGATCTGGAAGGAATTCACAAACTCGGCATCAACACCCGCCAGGTGAGTCAACTGGTTCTGATCCTGGATGACCGCCATCAAACGATCATCAACCTGGCGCCCTTTATCCATGACCAGAATCTGGTGGAGTGGGCCGTGGCGCTCCCCGCCGATTTTTTCAGCGGTTCACGCACCACTTTTCAGATCCTGGGGGACCATATCCCCTGTGATTACTGGCTGTACAGCCGGCCCTGAACGCGAAAATCCCACTTCCCTTGACATTCCCCCCCGAATCTATTATTATGGGAAAATTGACCGAGGGTCAAAATTTAACCGAGGTTAAAAATGGGCATCAAGGAAAGGAAAATCCGGGAATTCAGCAAACGCCGGGACCTGATCCTGGGAACCGCCCAGGCCCTTTTTGACCAGTCGGGACTGGAAAATGTCACCCTGCTGGACATCGCCAACAAGATCGAATTCAGCAAAGGGACCATCTATTCTCATTTCAGCAGCAAGGAGGAGATCTATGCCCGGATCCTTCTCCGGCAGCTCAATGCCCTGTTGACCGAATTGAAAAAGGTATCCCGGACCAGCCGGGGCACGATCTCCGGAATCAAAAGAAGCCTGACCACCTATACCCGTTTTTACAAGCATCACCGGCAGTATTTCAAGCTGCTCTTTTTCTTTGATCTGGTCAGCAACCATTACCGCATTCCCAAAAATCTGCTCAAGGAGATCAAAAGCAAAAAACTGGCCTGCCTGGTCCAGCTGCAGAATATCATCCGGATCGACACCGGCGAATCCACTCCTTACCGGGAGATCAGCTTCGTACTTTGGGGAATGATCAACGGCATCATCCACCTGATTGAATCCAGCCAGCTCAAATCGGTGGATCTGGACCGGCTGACCGGGATCGGTTTTGATATCGTTACCAGGGGAATTCAACATATCAGCAAAAAATCTACCATGAGGTGTTAAGCAATGGATGTATTTGAAAAATGTTATAACTTTACCCGCGCGGATGATGTCCGGGCCATCGGACTTTATCCTTTTTTCAAGGAGATATCTGAAAACCACGGTCCCACGGTAATCATCGACGGCAAGGAAGTAATCATGGCCGGAAGCAACAATTACCTGGGACTCTCCATCCACCCGGAAGTGGTCAAGGCCGCCAGGGAAGCGATAAACGTATATGGGTCCAGCTGTTCCGGCTCCAGATATCTGAACGGAACCCTTAAAATCCATACCGAACTGGAAGAACAGCTGGCGGACTTCTGCGGCATGGAAAGCGCCCTGCTTTTCACCACGGGCTTTCTGACCAATCAGGGGGTTCTGCCCACCCTGGTGCATCGCAATGAATATATCCTGACCGACAAAGACAATCATGCCAGTATCGTCGCCGGTACCCTGATCGCCAAAGCCCGGGGGACCCATATCGTCCGCTACCTCAACAACGACATGGACAGCCTGGAAAAGCAGTTGCAGAAAATTCCCGCCGACGCTCCCAAGCTCATCGTTACCGACGGGGTATTCAGCATGTCCGGTTTCGTGGTCGATCTGCCCCGGATGGTCACCCTGGCCAAGAAGTACCAGGCCCGGTTGATGCTGGACGAAGCCCATTCCCTGGGGGTACTGGGAAAAGGTGGAATCGGAACCTGCAGTCATTTCGGACTGAAAAACGGCAGGGATGTAGACCTGGTCATGGGCACCTTCAGCAAATCCCTGGCCTCTCTGGGCGGGTTTATCGCCGGTGAATACAAGGTGATCGACTACATCAAGCATCACTCCCAGGCCCTGATATTCAGCGCCAGCCTGCCGCCGGCTTCGGTGGCCGCCGTCCGCGCCACCCTGAACATCATCAGAAAGGAACCCGAACGGGTGGAACGAATCCGGGAGATCGGCGATTACATCCGGAAAGGGTTGAAAGACCGCAATTTCAAGCTGATTGAGAGCTGCACCCCGATCGTTCCCATCATTATCGGCGAAGACCTGAAAACCTTTAAATTCTGCATCCGGATGCTCGAAGAAGGAGTTTTTGCCAACCCGGTGATTTCACCGGCGGTCCCCCAGGGGATGCAGCTGGTGCGGACCAGTTACATCGGCACCCTCTCCAACTCCCAGCTGGATCAGATCATCGAGGTAATCACCAAGGTGGGCCGGGAGCTGGGAGTCATCAGCTGAGGAGAGAAAACCGGATGCCCGCCGGAGAATGGATTCAGGCCTTCCGCGGCTCTCAGCGTCTGATCCGCAAATTCAGGGACCGGGCGGCGGTCTCTCCCCGACTGGCCCGTCCTCTGAAGGACCTGCAAATCCTTGACCATCGTCAGCGGATCCTGCTGCGGCGGTTCTCCTCCCGGGGAATCATCAAAAGAATTCCTCTGGATGACACCTGGTACCTGGATGAGAAAATGCTGCTCCAGTACCGGATGAACCGGGTGAAGTGGGCCTTCATCCTCCTTTTTCTGCTTCTGGGCCTCATTTTCCTGGTTTTACCCAGGCTGAAATGACCGGTCTCCGGGACCGCTGTATCCCCGGGAACCGCTGTCATCTTTCTCGAATATATGATATCATGGTGAGATATTTTTGCTAGGAGCTGATCATATGGATATCACCACGGTCAAGGAGATCTTTGGCAAGTATTCCGACCTGATGAACCGGGAAATCACCCTTTCCGGCTGGGTGAGAACGGTAAGGACCTCCAAAAGTTTCGGATTTATCGAATTCAACGACGGTTCCTTTTTCCGGAACATCCAGGTGGTTTTTGAAGAAAAACTTCCCAACTTCGCCTCTTTGACCCGGCTTACCATCGGCACCTCCCTGAAGGTAACCGGCACCCTCATCGAATCCCCCGGCAAGGGGCAGTTGTTTGAAATCAATGCCCAAAGGATCGAGATCGTGGGAATGGCCGCCCGGGATTTCCCCCTCCAGAAAAAAAGGCATTCCCGGGAATTTCTGCGAACCATCGCCCACCTGAGGCCGCGGACCAATTTATTTCGGGCGGTTTTCCGGGTCCGGAGTCTCCTGGCCTTTGCCATTCACAAATTCTTCATGGAGCGTAATTTCGTTTATGTCCACACCCCCATTATCACCGGGAGCGACTGCGAAGGAGCCGGAGAGATGTTTCGGGTGACCACCCTGGATCCGATCAACCCGCCCTGCAATTCCCGGGGAACCGTCGATTTCCAAAAGGATTTTTTTTCCCGGGAGACCAACCTGACGGTCAGCGGTCAACTGGCAGTGGAAAATTTCTGCATGGCCTTCCGTAAGGTTTACACCTTCGGACCCACCTTCCGGGCAGAGAATTCCAATACCCCACGGCACGCTTCGGAATTCTGGATGATCGAACCGGAAATGGCCTTCGCCGATCTGGGAGACAACATGGACAACGCCGAAGAGATGATCAAGTCCATCATCGGGACCGTTCTCCGGGAGGCCCCGGAGGAAATGGATTTTTTCAACCGCTGGGTTCACCCGGGATTGCGGGATCGCCTGAATCATCTCGTCAATTCCACCTTCCAACGCATCACCTACTCGGAAGCCGTTGATCGACTGCAAAAATCGGGACGCAAATTCGAGTATCCGGTTCAGTGGGGATGCGACCTGCAGACCGAACACGAACGATACCTGACCGAAGTGGTGTTTAAAAAACCCGTCTTTGTCAGTGATTATCCCCGGGAAATCAAGGCCTTTTACATGCGGGCCAACGACGATGGAAAAACCGTGGCCGCCATGGACCTGCTGGTACCGGAGGTGGGAGAAATCATCGGGGGCAGTCAGCGGGAAGAGCGCCATGACATCCTTCTTCAGAAGATCCGGGACCATGGACTGAATCCCGAGGATTACTGGTGGTACCTGGATATCAGAAGATACGGCACCGCACCCCATTCCGGTTACGGGCTGGGATTTGAACGGGCCCTGATGTACATTACCGGGGTGGAAAACATCCGGGATGTCATCCCCTTCCCCCGTACACCCAAAAATGCGGAATTCTGATCCCCGTTTTCCCGACCGATCATCATGAGCTACCGAAAGATCGCTTTACTGACCACCGCCGTCCTGGTGCTGGCCGTCTTTATTCTCTTTTTTATCTCACCGCATCCTCCCGCCTCCCCCGCTTCCCGGCCGCTGTTGAATCAATCCAGCCAGAGTGCCCGGCAATGGCGGGCCCTTTCGGGCAACCGTCCGGCCAAGGTGATCTTCGCCCGCCCGCCGCATCTGTACATACTGGACCTGGGCGACGGTCGGGAAGTCCGAATCCCCCGGATCCGGGTGGAAGGAGGAGCCGGTCGACGGCTTCGCAAGCGAACCCCCCGTCCTTCCTGGTCCCCGGACGGGACCCGGTTTGTTTACCGGTACGATCAGCGGGTGTTCGTGGGAGATGAAAAAGGCCGTCAACAGGAAATTTTTCATCCCGGGATGGACCGTTCCTGGGGGAATCGCTGGAGCTGGTTTCAGGATCCCCAAACCCGGATCGACTATGCCGCCGGCCCCGGTCTTCGGGGAGACATCCTGCTGGTGCAACTCCAGGATCCCACCCGGATGAAAACCGCCCTTTCGGGGCAGGGGGTCCACCGTTTCTGTGAAATTACCGGTACCGGGCGATACGTGGTATACGATGACGGATCCGATATCTATACCACCCGGCTGGGGAGCGACCGGAAGGGGATCAAAATCTCCGAAGGCCAGAGTTGCCGGCCCTGTGCCGCCCCGGATGACCGGGTGGCCTGGCTGGCCCACGGCCACACCCACTACCAGATTCACCGGGCCGGGGACGGAACCCGCTGGGGACAGCTGCAGGCCCCGCCGGGAGAAGAAATTTACCGCCTCAACTGGTCCAATCACAGGGATTTCGCCGTCCACATGTACGGCAGTCAGGGAAACACCCGGATGCATGTGCGAAGAATCAGCACCGGGGATTTTATCTATATCGGGGAAGGATGGGATCCGGACCTGTGGGTGGATTTCCCAGGCCGGTAGTCAATCCCGGCATCCTCAATCCCCGTCGTCCATGGGAATAATTTTCGCGAACAGTCCGCAAAGTTCCTTGAATTCATCGTATTTGTCGAAACTGAGATGCACGCCTTTTTTGGTGGGTTTCCACTCGCCGGAATCTGACTGATACCAGGTGCGGATATCAAAATACTTGCGGCCCCGGTATTCCTGGATGGAAAAAAGCAGACGCTGGATGGAATTCAACTGAAAATACCCGACCGGGATGTTGTTGTGGGTTTCCTCGATGAAATCAACCGGCTGAATATCCACTTCTTCCTGGATCTTTTTTTTTAATTCGGCAAATTCCATGGTCTGACTCCTTGGTATCCTGGTGCCCTTATCCCTTGTTTTTGTCTTTCAGGGCGTTTTTGAAAATATCTTCCGCTTCCTGTTTTTTTTTCTTTTCCAGCTCCCGGGCGGAGAGAAAGGTTTCATCGAATTTTTCCCTCTTTTCCTTCTCCTTCTCGATCAGCCGGTCCAAAGACCGCTCCCGGCGCTGGCGGCTTCGTTCATGCTTGATGACCTTTTGATTCTCATCCACCCACAGGATATGGTGACATACCGGGCATAAAATTTTGTTTATCTGGCCCATGGTTATAGGATTGTACCCCAAATGATCTTATTTTTCAACCGGTTCCGCCTCCGGGAAAGAATCCTGTCCGGGCCGGGGGGAGAGGGTATCCAGGAGGCGCAGGAAACTTTGTTTATCCAGAAAAGTGGAGAAACGTTCCCGCACATTCCCCTCCGGATCCATAAAGAGTACGGTGGGAAACCCGATGATCTGGTACTGTTCCCGGATCCTCCGGTTTTGGGGAGTTTCGGTGGTGAAGTCGATCTTGACCAGTTTCAACTTCTCCAGTCTTTGGGCAACCTGGGGATCGCGGAAGGTTTTCTGTTCCAATTTCTTGCAGACCGTGCACCAGTCTGTATAGGTATCCACCATCACCCAGGTATCTTGCTCGCGGGCCTGCTGCAAAGCCCGGTCCAGATCGTTTTCCCAGGTCAGGACGGCCTCACTTTCCGCCTGGCTGTGAAGCACCGGGCCGGGTTCTGAAAAGAAACCCCGGTTGACCGCCCGGACGAACAGGATGGCCCCCGTCAGGAAGAGCAATGCCAGCAGCAGCCGACCCAGCCGTTGGCGGATCTCTTCTTTGGGGTCAAAGGAAAACAGCCCCCCCAGTACCGCCAGCCCCATCAGAAAGACGGCCCAGAGCATCAGTGTGATCCAGTCCGGCGCCACCTTGGAGACGATCACGATGCCGCCGGCGATCAGCAGTATCGAAAAAAGATACTTGATAAGGGTCATCCAGCGCCCCCCCCGGGGGAGGGAGGAGATTACCCCGGAAAAGGTTCCGATCACCACAAACAGCACGCTCAATCCCAGGGAAAAAACAAAGGTAAGCAGAAACCCGCTGACCAGGTTGCCGGTCTGGCTGACCATGGTCAATATGGCGATCAGGACCGGTCCCACGCAGGGGGCGGCAATAACGGCCGAGATTCCTCCCAGGATCAGGGCGCCGAAAAATCCTCCCTTCCCGACCGACTGAAGCCGGGCGGATATGCCCGCAGGGACCGGAATTTCGAAGAGTCCGGCCAGGCTGAGACCCATCAGGATGAATACCAGGGCGATCAGCACCACGATCACCGGATTTTGAAAGCCGGCCCCGATAATGGAACCGGTGGAAGCCGCCACCACTCCCAGAATGGCGTAGACCAGGGACAACCCCAGGGAGAACACCACCGACAAATAGAAACCGCGGATTTTGCTGTCCCGGCTCCGGGATCCGACATACCCCATCACGATGGGGATAACCGGGTAGACACAGGGAGTGAGGCTGGCAAGAAATCCGGCGAGGAAGGCCAGGAGATAAACCCACAGCGAACCGTCCCGCAGCTGTTTCTGGAAAGCCCGGCTGATCCGGCCCCCCAGGCCACCGTTCCCATTCTCCTCCAGCCCTTTGATCCCCTCTCCGGCCAGATCGGCCGGAACCTTCACGACGATCCGGCTGGACCGGGGGGCCAGGCACATTTCCAGGGGTTTTTCCTGACATATCTGGTACCCGACGGTAAAGACCAGCTCCATCGCCCCCTCCAGTTTCTGCCTCTGGTTCAGATAAACACCCACCTGGAAACGATTCCGGTATACGGTCTCTCCTTCGTATTTTTCCCCCGGAGGAAACTGGACCCGGCTCAGGGCGAAATATTCATTTTCCTCCAGGGTCACCTTGAAGAATCCATGCCGGACATCGGTAATATGATAATCGGGATCCAGGGTGAAGTGAAAGATCACCTTCCCCTGCTGGGCTTCCAGCTCGGGTCGAATGACCGGATGGATTCCCCCGTCCGGGTTGCCCGGCTGCCCCGCGGCCATTGCCGCTGCCAGCAGCCAGAAACCGGCCAGTACGAACAGCGCTGTCTTTTTCATAGGAGTTATGTAATATATTTGACCGCTGATGTCAAATCCATAGAAGAGAAATCATCAACGGTCGAAAAGGTTATTTACAATCAGTCCTGTGGTATAATCCAGAATGGCCAAAAAAAGAACCTCCTTCCTCCTGGCCCTCTTCGGGGTATTGCTGGGCGTTCCCTTCCTGTGGCTGCTGGGCCGGTTTTACACCCTGGGCGGAAACCAGCGGATGATCGTTCCTCTTCTGCTTTTGAAAACCTTCGGGCTGGGCTGTTCCTACCTGCTGGTGCTCGGATCCCTCGATGCGCCGGTCTTCAACCGTTTCTGCCCCCGGGGCAAGTGGTTTGACTGTCACCGGGTGATCGAATCCCCCGCCGGAAAACCCCTGGGTCTGGTTCATATGGCCGACCTGGGCATCCTCTACTTCGGCGGCTCTCTGCTGCTGCTCGGCTGGTCAGCCTGCGCGGGCCATCTCTACCACCATATCATCTATCTCGGAATACTGAACCTCGCCGCTCTGCTTTATACGCCTTTCTCTGTTCTGTACCAGGCCCTCAAGGTCAAAAAATGGTGCGCCATCTGTCTTCTGGTACTGCTGGTTTTCTGGCTGGAGTTCAGCCAGTTTTTCCCCTATCTGTTCCAGTACCCCGTCCAGACCCAAATCACCCCAGAACTTCTGGTCCCCCTGCTTGCATTCTTCGCCCTGACCGGTGCAATCTGGCTGGTCATCCGCTGGGCGCTGGGCAGGATTTACCGCCGGCCAGCTTAACCGGAATCTTTGGTTTTCTTTTTCTCGGCCTTGGCCCGGGCCTTGCGCCATTTTTTCAGATTTTTCTGATCTGTCTTGATCGCTTTTTTATCCGGGGAAGCAGGGACGGTGACCGGTGCCGAACCGTCTTCGGATGCTTCCGGCCGGGGAACCATCGCCCGGGACCGCTGCTTCTCTTTGCGACGAGCGCGGACTTTCTGGATAATCAGATCCGCCAGACGCTTACCGAACTGGGCGATGAAGCCGGTCACTACCAGGGTGACCACCCATTTGACCGCTGAGGGGATCTTTTCCGATTGAAAAAACTCTTCCAATATCACCGGCTGGTTCCTCCCTTGGGAACCCGGGGGTTAAAAAGAGGAGCCACCTCGGGTGACGGTAGGCGGGGGGATGGGATCCCCCGCCGGGTCGGACTTGCCCCCCAGCAGGGAAATCAGGATCAGAACGATGATCACCGCCAGCACAATCCCCCCGGCGGCGATCGCAATCATCTGCCAGAAGGCCGACCGGGTTTCGGCGCTGGCCTCACTTTCCAGTTTGTCCAGCTTTTCCCCTATCTGGGTGATTTTTTTCTCGCTGTTTTTGACCCGGGCCATCTCTTTGCCCACGGCCGGGTCCGGGGGGGTGTCCCGGGCCAGTTTCTTCCCGAGTTTTTCGTAGTACCCTTCGATCTCCCGATTCATTGCCTCCTGCTTACCGGTCGCCCGGCGAATCTCTTCCCGGGTGTTTTTCAACTCCTTTTCCAGCTTATCAAGGGTTTTTTTCTCCTTTTTCACCACCGCGTCAATTTTTTGCTGGAGCTTTGCCGCCGCCTCTTTTTCGGGAGCCAGCCGTTCCCTGGTTTTCTTCAGGGCCTCCTTTTGATCCTCGAGTTCCTTTTGCAATTCTTCCTTCTCCATTCCCACCGCGTCAATTTTCTGCCGGATCTCCTTTTTCTCCAGGTCGCTTTTCTGATCTTCCTGGAGCCGGCTGCTGTACTGGTCCCGCTGCCGGTTGAGATCGGAGATCCTCCGGTTGATGTCTTCCAGGCCGGATTCGGTCTTTTCGACCTCCTTTTCGTACCGGCTCACCTGGAAGTCCTTTTCCCGCTTCTCGGTTTCCGCCTCCGCTTTCTCGGACCGGTACTGGCCCTTTTCCTTCTGGATTTCCCCTTCGGTTTTTTCTTCGGCTTTCCTCAATTGATCCAGTTGGTCCGACAGCTGGCCGGCGATTTCCCGGCTATCGGATATCAACTTCTTCAGATTCCCGTAGGCGGAAAGATCGATTCGGGATTCCCAGGCTTTTTTACCCAGGGCCATCCACTCCCGGGACTGCCCGTCCTGGAGTTTCTGCAGTTTTCGTCTCTCCCGCAGCATCATGGTCCTCCGTTTGAATTCGGCGAACCCTTTACTGAAAATTTTTTTAATCCCCATATTGATCCTCCCGTCCGGCTGTAATTCTATGGATACAAAGATACCATTTTGATGCTTTTTTATCAACCGGCCGGACAGGACCTAAAATTCGCAATTCTTGGAAAAAAATTTCAAATCCCTCTATAATAGTCCCAGTAAGACCATTGTTGGAGGATGCCATGAAAACGATTGTAATCCTGACACTGCTTTTACTGTGGGTACCCGGGGTCGGGGATCCGGCCCAGAACCTCAAACTCCTCACCATCAAATCCCCCGCAGGTGATGAAAGTTTTGACGATCATTTGCTGATCAACCTGGAAACCGCCGCGGACATCGCCGAAAGCCTCATCCGGGACATCTCCGCCAAAGCCCGGGCGGATATTGAATTCACCACCGTCGATCACCGGGCCATCGCCCAACTGGGCCGGGTTCGAAATCAGAAAATCAGGTGGACCCACCGGGTTACCGGCAACAACTTCCTCATGGTGCCCTGCGCGGCCGCTGACCGGGCCCTCATCTACCAGCTGATCGATGAAATGGTGCCCCGCCCCGGTTACCAGATCGCCGTCGTGGACCCGGATTCCCGCGCCATCCTGAACAGTGCCGAGGTCACTTTCCTGGCTCTCCCCGATTTGACGGTGGTCATGCAGTATCCCGTTAACATCCCCCCGGACCATCCCTTCGGAGACCGGGTCCTTTTGCATATCCGAAACAACGGTTCGGTAACCGCCAGCATGTTTACCCTGGAGGTGGTGGTAAGTTCCGAACCGGAAATCCCGGTCCGACCGGTTCCCTATACCCAAGACTTCCAGGGACTTTCCCGTCTCCACAAGGGGAAGGTGCAGATCGATTCGCTGAATCCCGGGGAATCCCGGGAAATCCGTCTGGACCCGACAGCCAGCCTTCCCCCGGGCCTCAATCCCGGCAAATTCTACCTGGCCGCGGTGATCGACGCCGCCGACCAGGTCCGGGAAACCGACGAAAAAAACAACGTTCACCGGGGATTTTTAATGGTTACCTTTCCTCTCCCGGAGATGGTCACCATCGCACTTCCCGCCACCCGGCTGATCTATCAGCCGGCGGTTTTCGATGTCCAGGTCATCAGCCAGGGAATGACCATCTCCCGGAAGAATGAGTGGCGGAAATGCAATATCCGGCCCCACCTTTTTCAACTGAGGCATGCCAGCTGGAAGGATTTTCACTGGGAAATCGATACCATTGCCCACCAGGTCTGGCGGGTGAGCGGGGCGGAATTCTGCAAACGGGGAGGCGATGCCCGGGAATTACGGATGACCATGCGGGTGACCGGCGGCAGTGATTCCACCGTTCCGGACCGGGTGATCCTGTTGCTGGAAAATGCCCGGATGGAATACCAACCCGGGGACAAGCGCCTGCGAATCACCAGTTACGGCGACATGCTCATCCACGTTCCCTTCTGGTCTGCCGGGGTGTTGTCCAACCACCTCTTCCATATCGGCTCCCAGCTTTGGGATAATTTCTTTTTGGAGATCAATGCCCGGGACCGGACGGTCTCCCGCGTAACCGGGGGAGATTTCCTTCAGCCGGCGGAATCCTCGGAGAAGCTGGATGTTGCCTTGGTCATGGAAGAAAAATAAAAAAAAATTTTTTT
>Ga0180434_10001696_pt1 | contig 30942 bp, 55 predicted proteins | sample SS_ome_7_FD_132453 | JGI IMG/M metagenome (GOLD analysis project Ga0180434, IMG submission 132453) | Hypersaline lake sediment archaeal communities from the Salton Sea, California, USA - SS_1_D_2 metaG | ecosystem: Environmental > Aquatic > Non-marine Saline and Alkaline > Hypersaline >... | reverse complement strand
AGTAAAACCAACCCCCCGATCAAGACATCCAACGCGGCTTACGCCGCACTCCGCTTTCGCGGGTGACGCCAGCGAGGTGACAGTCTCGCTGGTCTCCCCTCGGCAATGTTGAACACCGGCCCTGTGCCCAGACCCGTTTCGTGGTACCCCTACCGTGTCTGCAGCCTGGGCTTCGAGAGGGCGAGACTGAGGAAGCATCCCGCCGTCGGTCTTTGGCTCTGTATTCAACGTCTGTTCCTTCTTTGGTTGTCAGCCTCTGGAACAACTGCCTGGTCAACCGAGGCCTTCACAAGCCTCCCGCTTCAGCGGAGGGTGGTTGACCAGCCGCTTGAATCCTGAGCACCTCTGTAAGGTGGCGCACTCGCCTCTCCAACTCATCGATTCGCTCGTTAGCCAGGATCAAATCGCGCTCGTAGTCACACTGAACGCCTATCTCATCCAAGATCTGCTCTGGTGTGAGCTTTTTCGAGCTGTGCTTTCTACTTAAATACCGAACTTGCTTCACGTATGATGTTACCACTCTACGTATAAAGGACTTGCATTCGCACTCCTTTTCATCAACATCAACCTCGTGAGAACACTGCTCGACAGCTCTGGAAATCCAACCTACCACGTCATCAATCCCTGCCCCTACCGGAGTATCACATATAGGCACAGCCATTACGACGAACCTCCCCTTAGTCTTTCGCGTAATTTCAGTAAATACCTTTAGTTAAAAGGTGTCAAGGACCAAGGATCACCCCTTGCAGTGCCCTGAGATGGATTTGAACCATCGTCCAACGTCTTATAAGGACGCTCCTCTACCACTGAGGTACCAGGGCTAATCGATATCAATTACATGGAGCGGGATGTTCCAACGAAAGCTCGTCTCGATACGCCAGATGCTCCACTATTGCTTGCCGCGCGTCCTGCTCGGCGATTTCCTGACTTACAGAGCTATACCCTATACAGCATGGGACTTCATCACAACGAGCTATAAACAGACCTTCTTTTTGGTCCCAATGTGAAGACAGGTGGTAATCACAAGGTCTCATCTCATCCTCCTGAAGGGTAACCCACCCTTTTCACAACGTGCTTATCGCATCCTTATACCGACGCTCACTTCGTGAACCTCTGGCTCTTCTTTCAGACCTACATGAGCCTTACAGAAATCAACCATCTCTTGAACAGTGTCTTTCTCATCTGAGATCATGCGAACCTGAGAGACAGAAACCTTTTCGGGGTACACAGGCACCGCATCAAGAGTCAAAGCCTCGCCTGACTTCAAATCAATGAGGTCATAACGAATCACTCCATTTTTGAAAACCTCTTTCCAGGTTGCAAGCCATAGAGATTCTTGAAGCTTCTGTTCAAAGGAGTGCTTGCTTTCAGCAACTGCAAAAACAGCAGTGGCGACATATCTTGTGATTTTGCCCATCGTACTCTCTCAAAGCTACGAAAGCCTACTGGCAGGGCGTGGCCCACTCAACCGCCTCACAATTCATCCGGTAAGCTTTCTGTCCGCTCATGAGCGAAACAGCGACCTAAACTACCAGCCACTACACCAATCGGTTACGTCCGATGCGAGCTGCTCCAACCCGCGCCTCCCCTAACGAGGCGTGCTCCCAACCTTTAGGCAGAAGGTTATTGCACCAGGTAGTTATTAAGGGAATACTGCCATACTCCCACTGATCTGGAGGCGCTTGGTGGAATCGAACCACTTGACAACCACCACACTTACAGCGTCCCTGCGTTTACAGCGCAGTGTGTGGATCAAGCGCCAGAGATTCTTGCCGACAAAAGGGCGAGAGATAGCATCGACCGCCGTCGTTATGGTCTCCGTACACCCGCCCTCAATAAAAGGGTTGGGGCACCGGGAACGCAGTTGCGCCTCTCGTCACAACCGATGTCGCTAAGTCCGTGCCAGCGTCTGTATACGGCAGGGAACATCACTACCTTAGGACCGTTATAGTATGTAATCCCTCTGGCATTCGGCAAAGAATCGGTCGGGCTTCCTGGAATCGAACCGGAACACCTGTGCGAAGCAACAGACAAAACACAGGTGCGAGAACCTCTCAACCCGAGGTGGGCCTGTTTTTATAGTGCTACACCCAAACACTTCCGAGTATCCCAAACCTACAACCCAGAAAGCGTGGCTGCCTCCATGGCGCCTATCCCTTATAGAGATCCTGACGTCAGCTAGAATCTTTCGATTGTCGCCAGCCCTCAAATGCGACCCATATGCTGCGGCCAACAACACATGCCCTTTTACCACGTAAGGACTACAGCCTACTCATCCATGGAGGGGGTTGAAAATTCCCTCAGCCTGTGGTCAAGGCCGAGGTTAACCCAACAGCCAGCGATACTCGTAGGAGTCGAACCCACTAGCTCGAATCGAGCGCCCGCCAATAGGACGGAGTATCATCTTTTCAATGCACAGGAGGTCTCGACAAGACAGGCCTCACTATCTCTTGAAACATCTTTTCAGCTTCGACCTCTATTGTCAAACCTTCCGACCTGGCAAATGCCTTTGGCACATCCAGTTGCAATGTGGAGGTCATTTGCTTGGACAAATACCTCCAGCATTCACTATTCCACGGAGTCCTAACACGACTCTTCGTTTCCTGCGAGAGATCAAGCATCTGCCGTGCAAACACCTGGATAAGAATATGATTCACCTTGACACCGAAAGGTATCGTTTCATCAATCCTTATCAAACGAACTGCCCACGCCTTTTTTTCAGAATCGAAAGCAATCACTCCAATTGGTGCAGCAGCATTGTGCTCTGGCCTATAAACCTGTCGAACAACAACATACCCATGGTTAAAGCTTTTTCTCATAATCACTCCAACAGAGAAATATACCTCCCATGAAGCGTCCGCTCATCAAAACACTTCATGGGAGGTGTGCTGCGGGCACACAGTGATGAACCATTACATCACTAGTACCAAGGGAAGGAATCGAACCTTCATCTCCTGATCCACAGTCAGGCGCTTATCCACTAAGCTACCCCGGCTAACATCTCGACCACTGCTCGACCAACCAGCCATCTTAAACTACCTGCTCACAACCGCCTGAAATGGCCTTTTCCAAACCGCTGCGTCAACACAGGTCTGAGCGGACACAAAACCCAGAATCTCACGAAGACTCTCGCGTGTTCTCTTTTAACAGCGACAACTGCCATGCATCCTAGAGTGATGGGGGAGCGTCTACTGAAAACGGCGCACTCGCTAACCGCTGGTCGAATTGACCACTTCCACGTTCAGGTTGTCTTAGACCCGATCGAGATGGCAGGGATTGCTGGGCTCGAACCAGCGGCCTTCTGGGCCAGAACCAGATGCTCTTCCAACTGAGCTAAATCCCTATCGACAGATGATAATAATACATCTGCCCTTATACTTCGAGAAGTATGCTCGGCGATCAGGGTGGGATTCGAACCCACATATGTCACTGGTTAACAGCCAGCCGCGTCTGCCTTTGCGCTACCTGATCTTTTTAGTTGGCAGGCCATATGCCTTTGCCCACTTCCTCACAGCGTTATCTGAAACGCCATACTTTCTCCCCATGGCAAGCCACGATAACTTCTTTATATCTTCTCCCAGCTCATCCTTCGTGGGATGCTCGACCCTACGAGAATATACACCCAAACACTTTATCGAGCAAAACTCGTTACGCGCGCTTCTAGGTGTAAACTCACAACCACAAACCTTGCACAGCCTTGGTTTTTTCTCGAAACAACCCCTCTTCTTCGCGTGTATCAGTCCATGACCCTTTCGGGTTGTGACTTTCAGATTTTTTATACTGTTATCCGAGCGATCATCATTGTCATGATGAACAAACTCACCCGACTTAAGCCACCTGCCAACCTTCACAGAAGCTAAATGCCTATGAAGGTAAACCGATCCAGCCTGCATTGCCAACGGATGCTCTGGATCGTAAAAGTACTGATACCCATTTATAGTTCCATTACTCAACTTGATCTTCTTTTTGTAATCAGAAGGTTTCTTGTACATCGTTATATAATATGGAACACAATACTTTCAAAAACAAGTCCAGTGGGTCGCCCCGGAAACGATCCGGGAACCTCTTGATTAAAAATCAAGCGCTCTGCCAGTTGAGCCAGCGACCCAATGATACCTAATTGTCAAAGACCTTCTTGGTCAAGCCAGCCGAGAACCACATTTGTTCTCTTCAAATCAGTGGGTGGCGTGGGATTCGAACCCACAATCCTCAGAGTAAGAGTCTGCAGCTTTTGCCATTTAAGCCAGCCACCCAATAAAAAAGCCGCCACCAAGTTACCCTGGGGCGGCTTCCTATTTCGTGCGTTTCAAGCCCTACCCCAGGGTTGCCTCCTGAAACGCTTTATGCACATTCGCATAATACACACAGGAGACACGAGCACCACGCTTGTGCTTATATCGTTCCTGCTTTTGTATCGGTAACGGCATTTTTCTGTCGGGTTGTTTCATCTCCAACCCATGAAAGTATCATATGTTATATTCAGAGCAAGTCAACACAAAAATCATGCGCTCACTTCATTTGTGCGTAACACAGCGTATTTACTCCGATTTACTCCTCACCTGGATAGTAAGTCAGTCGTGGAAATGTACGTTTTTTCGAAATCCTCAGGACTAACCGCCCAAATCCGACTCATGTCATGCACCAGCCAAAGACCTTTTGGAATATCGAAAGCGGCTGGAGAATCCTTACTTAACTGCCACCCCAGGACACGTATCGACCTGTCGAGATAAAATGCTCTAATACAGGCACCCTTCTCATCAACAAACCAACGCCACGGCAAATCCTGCGGCTGCAAGTGCTTCTGCCGATAGTTTCTGTCTTTTTCAGAAACAGTCTCGGGCTCCATGAACTCGCGCTCTCCATCGTAGAACGCCAGGCTTTCAAGCATCTTGTAAGGAATGATCAGCTCATATTTTCTTCCAAGCATCTTTTCACCTGTCCTCTTTCAGAGCAACACCTTGACCAAAGCGCCAAGGCCTCCAAGAACTGTCACCATCGCGACTATCCAAACAAAAACGCCGACTACAGAGGCTTTCACACTGCTGCAGCGGCGTTTTCGTATCGATGCGAATCTCGTGAGATCGATCATCCAAGAAGTCTAGCCGCTCAACGGAAAGACCTCCAGCTTTGCTTTCAGCTCATCTACCTCACGATTAGACAAGTGGTCGATCCAAGCCTTACAGGGAGTTGGACCCCCCTCACGAAGCGCTCTGATCTCGGGGCCTGTAAACGTAACAGCCTGCCTGATGTAATCCTCAAAGGCCTCAATTGTGGAGGGGACCAGTTCTTTCAGTATCTCGTACATCTGCAAAGCATACTGCCGAATCTCCCACTGAGCGTGTTCATCCATACGAAGGTTCAGGAAATGCATCATATTATGCAAATCCATTTTCCAATACCACTCCGTATACATACTGAGCGGCAACCCGATTCTGGCCATCTCTCTGGCCAATCCTTCTTCAGCCAGACTTTCATACTCCCCGTGGATAGCCTCAGAAGCTGCCAAGAACTCGTGGAACTTCTTGAGCAGGCCCTCATCATCGACCTCGGTCGACCCCTGCTTATTGACTACATCCTGAAGACGCACATGGTCAGGACGATAGAACTCGGCTGGCATGAGTGAGTATCGACCAGAGTACTCGTTCAAAGATGCCGTTCTATGCCTTACCCACTGACGGGCCACGAAGATTGGCATCTTACAATGCCATTTGAACTCGACCTGCTCGAACGGCGATGTGTGATGCTTACGCAGTAAATAACGAATCAAAGAGCGGTCCTCACGAATATGCTTCGTGCCATCACCGTAGGCAACACGTGCCGCTTGAACGATAGCTGAATCAGCCGTACGTCCATTCGGTACTCTTCTTGGCATCATGTCGACCAAACGAACAAAGCCATGGTCAAGAACCTGCTGTTCAAAAACGCGATACTTCAGAATATCGTACTTTTCGTCTTGCAAGGGCATCAATCGTCACCCTTGCTTTCATGATCCTGCCGCAAAAACCATCCAGGCCCAGGAGGACCACCCATCGGTGCAGGAGACCTATCTTCCCGCATTATCTCGGCTGGACCAATCTTGTCGACTTCTTGCGCTCTGGGATAGTCCCCATGCACATTCGGAGCGCGCCACACCGACTCCGAGTACTCGGCAGCAAGCCTGAGCACCTCATGGTGTGAGATGTCGTGAAGCTCTCCACTGTCGCGGTCGGCTTTGTTGTGACATATCACAAATTCCCTGAAAGGCTCGGTGTCGAACTCAGGATTCTTCTTCAAGAAGTCCTCGAACCAGCCCGAACCCCAATGGGCATAGTACTCATCCTTCATCATACCATCCTCCGCGATTTCCCTTGCAAGCTCTGGCAAGTGCTCAATGCTTCTGCGTCTGTTCTTTTCATTGAAGAGATCTAAATCATTCGCTAGCTCCAAAAAGGACTTATCTTCGACACCCAATGACTGAAATGCCCTTTTTACTATAGTGCGCAGCTCCTTTGGGAGATATGAATAATCGTCCTTCTTCTTCTGCTTTTTCATATCGGCGAAGATCTTTCATGGCCTGATCGTAGCAGACGTTCAAATGGTTGAACTCGGATGCCAATTCATCGGCTTCGGCGTACAACTCATCATATTCATGGACCTTATCCCAGTAGTCACGAAACGTAATCTCGTCACAATATCTACCCGTAAGCACACTTTGCTCACGAGCTAAAGCATAATACCCCTCCTCAATAAGAGCTTCCATCGAAACGAGCGCCAGGACCAGCTCTCGCACCAGCTCCGTGTTCGCGTCGACATCACCATCAGCCAGCTTTTTGAGTACTTCTGTCGATAGCCTCTTCGCATCCTCAGGACGAGCCAGCGATCTGAGAAGACTGAGGGGTACGGCCCGACCATCTAACTTCAACCTGGAGTCCGTTCCATCCATCTCGAAAAACCTGCTTGAGTCTCTTTACATCCTCACGACCATCTGCAAAGACGTAAACCTTGAGGCCAGCCCATCCTACGGCAACGGCGCTGAACTCGCGCTGAAGGGTCAAGTAGTCGAACAGCTCATCAACAACAGATTGAAAATAGCTATGAGTCAGCGGAAGACCCCTGCTGGACCATATCTACAACAAATGACATCTCATCGTTGGCTGCAAATGCGTGCGTGCCGTCATCGTTCAACAGATAAATTTTCGTGTGACATGCATGACACCACGTAAACAACATCTTTGATCCAGGACCCTTGAAATCGTCTTTGTTAGAGCGAGCGATGATAACGTTTTGACCAACAGTACCGCCCTTCCGAGGGTCTTTGCAAAGAGGACACGGCTCATCCAGCAATCCACGCCTGACAGCCTCGGCCATGGTGCGCCAAGCTTCTTTGTCGAGTGATAAATGATTCGTCGACCTGGTACGAGCGTGAATCGTGTTTGCTTCTCGAATACCCATCGAGGATGCCGCTGCTGGCGCCATACTGGATATCATTTCATGAAGCCACGATTCCCTACCCAGCGATTCGTCCAAATTATGAATATAGGCCAATGAAACCCAATCTTCAGCTTTCATATACTCTTCAATGGTCAAATAGCACTCGCCACAAAACAGAACAGGTTGCTCATACCCATCTACAGAATGAGAACCATAACCGCTCTGGTTCTCATTCTTAAGAATCGCGTTACCGTCATCGCCTTTCTCAAATACAAACTCTAATCTCTCACCACAGCCTATACACGTCGCCAAATAACCTGTTTTAAGCATGACACCCGTCCTTTTACTTGGTTTGCGCAGGCGGCAACAGTGCTGTAGCGCTGTTCTTTGTCAATTCAGGCAGTCTCGCACCGATGACCTCACCAACTGTTCGACCATCCGAACCAACGAGCCATGGCAAGAAGATCTGCTCAGGAGTCACGATGCCGTTTTCGATAGCCTCGAAAGCGCCCTTCAAGAAGATATAGAGCACCCGATGCTCTCGCCATCCACGAGTCGCCTTGAGACGCTCCAGCTTATCATGAAGCACCTTCTTGCTTCGCTTGTGTCGAGCCTGCTCTTCCAACTCTTCGTCGGTCGGAAGTGCCAGCATCATCCGCGCTTGATACGGAGTCTCATCATGACGCCACACGAATTCAAGCGCCACATTGTTCACCTCGAAGTACTCGCTCCACCTGATGCCGCTGACTCCCCATTCTTTCAGAAGCTCGCCGATTTCATCACGAGTCTCACCAGACGGCACCGCTGTGTTTTCTGCATATGCTCTTTTTGCCATCACTTCTCCCCGATTGCTTCCAGATGCATTGGGCTCAAACTCTTTCTGAGCCCACACCTGTTACACTTTACATTCTTGATGTTTTCCTCGATCAGCGACAGGTCATCCGTCACCATACCAATCTTAGTGCACGTATCCGCCTCACCCACGACTATCGAGCCATCGATGTTGACAGCAGGAGTGCAGAACTTCCCCTTCAACTGAAGCATAGCCACGGCATTCCGAAGGCCAATCTGTCTGGTAGCACTCCTAAGGTTGAAGCATTTCGGCGCTTTGCATGACGCCTCGATTCCAGCCTCTCTGGTTCGCCTGCAAGGAAAGATGCTCCTGATATGGTCCTCGACAGTCACATCTGTCATGTTCGAGAACTTGTCGAGGTCTATCTTCTGAGGGTAGTACCGAGGGTCATTCGTCACCTGAATGGGAATGCTCATACGCTCGGCCTGAACAACTTTGTTCTGGTCATCCCAAAACATACCGTTCGAAGTCACAACAAACATCGTCTGACGGAACTTGCGATGGTTCTTGAAAAACGCAAGATCCCCCATCAAAGAAAAGAAGCTTGGATGCTCGAAAGGCTCACCGCCACTAATAACAACCACCTTCGACCCTATTTTCAAAGCGAACTCTATCGCCTCGAAAAAAACCTCTTTATCCATGTGCTCCCCATCAGGGGACGCTGCATCGATCATGCAATGCTTGCAACCCATTCGGCACTTATTTGTCAGGCGAATAAGCATCTGTTTCAAATCCTTTTCTGAGAAGTACCCAGCGCTCTACCCATTGATTATGAGGAGCCGGGTCATCGTGTCGAGCAAGGCCTTCATCAACCAAGTCATTCAAAGCGACACGTATCCCCGACAAAAAGACACCCTTATCTTTCTTGTAGCCCTCTTCGCGTCGCATAGCATCAACTACATCGTAATCGCGCCAAGCTCTTGTACCGTCACCGGAATCGTTTCTCAAACTATCATTCCTCATCACATCTAAGACCTTACGTCTCATGTCTTTCGGGGCTTTACCCTTCACAATAGGTGATTCCGATCGCTCTTCCTCTTTTGGAGGAGATTCTACCCACTGGTACTTCCCATCGTCATCCCGCACGATATGCGGATGCTTCTTCAATGTCGCTTCAAGCTCAGCCTCATCAGCAACAAGACCGTAGCACCCATACCTATTGCCAACATCCAGCAGCTTATCCCTGAATGCGAAGCGAACCTGATTAAATGTCCAAGGAAGGAGGTTTCCCTCGGAGTCCTGATTGCTTTGAATCAGTTCTTCGATAGCTTCTTCAACGTATCCTTCTTTATCTGGATAGTCATCAGCTCGAAGGTGAACATCGAACCTTTCCAACGCATCATCATCCAGAGCGTAGAGTCGCTGAGCACCCCTATGGCGAACATGAGCCAACCCTTCGAGTTTCATATTCTTCAACGCTTCAGCGATAATCTCATCGGACACTTCACAATCAGAGTTTTTGAGCCCAACAACAACCTGATCCGCTGTCCATTCTGCGCGTGGCCCATCCTTGTGAGTACCAGACTGTGACATCAAAACGACAATATGACGCCACAAAACAAGCTCAGTCTCCTCGCGTTCATTCATCGCCGAAACATTGTCCAGCTTTACACTTGTTTTCGGCACGAATTTCTTCTCATTCATGCCCAACGCTTCCTTAGCCATCTCCTCAATATTTGCTTCAGCACCTTTGAAGTCGTACTGATACTCTTCATCAGCAACAACCTCCCTAAACATACCAGCGAGCTGATATATCAAGCCTCTCATTTTGTCTGGCGTATCGCCAAACTCCTCGTGAGCATCAATCCTCTGCTTCAATTCGCCGAAGAATGTATCAAACAACGACAGCACTCTTTGCCTTTCAAAACCTCGCCCCGCCTCTTTGGCCGATTCGGCCATCCTCCATAACACCTTACCCATATCCTCTTTTGTTTCGTCCAAAAGAGTCTGCAATTCGTACTGCCACTTCTCAGCTCTATCTTCAATCTCTTTAGTCATTAGCTTTCTCCAAAACAAGTCTACGAAATATCTCAACAAACCTGTCACGGCTCGCCTCGAATATCCCAGGATTACCACTTTCTCTCGAACCCGCTACATTAATTATTTCAAACCCGCTGAGTTGCTCAGCCATATAATCATAGCCGTCTTCATTACTGTTGAACATCCCTAATTCACTTAAAACATCAAACCATGGACGGCCCAATTTCTTACATAAACGAACAGTCAGAGCTGTACCCTTGGAAGAGCGAAGGTCATACGCAAATACTATAGTGGCGTTAGCGTCCCTAACGTTCAGCTTTGTCCTCTCTGGATAGGAGAGCACTTCTGTTTCACGGAGCCCTTTATATTTATAGGGAATCCTACCAGTCTCGCTCCTTCTTCCCTTGGGACACCAGCCACCGTGAGGGATGCCAAGTCTGATTGCAGCATCGAGCCCCGCCTGATCCACGCCTGTCTGACCACCACTTATAACCTTTTTGAGCATGGTTTACCTTTTTACTGGGATTCCTTGAGGATGCGTTCGTCCCCAATACCACAAAACGTCTTCTGGCTGCATTTTTGAATTCTCATCCAAAGGCTTATCGAACTTAAATGTCGCCTTTGCAAAAGTCATAATTACGAGCTGCACCCTCCTATCCAATCCCAGTCCGAGCTGTTCCACCTCATGCTGCATTTCATCAGGGATGAAAGGCTCGCCCTGTTCATTATAGCAAGACCGAAACAGCACCCCCTCGCAATCCACATCAATAACCCTCACAATAGGGGTTAGATCGGGTGCGCCTTTCGGTTTTCGCAACACTTCAGGAAGATGACACTGGCAGGTCATAATTCTCTCTGAGCATGTATCGCAATAGTCCCCACCGTCACTGCACACGCACACGGGACCTATGGGGTTCACAACCTCCAGCTCAGGAAGTTCGGCCCCACAAAATGGACAGTATTTCACAGCCATCCACGACTGCGCTGTGTAATCACTGCCTGCATCTTCGGCAGTCCGGATAGCCCATACAAACTCAAGCTCTTCATCAGCGCTTACAGCGACCTCACTAACACTTCTCAAATAAACGCTCAAGGCGCCTATTTCCTGGACCCCATCACAGCAGTTGGGGCGTATATGTACTGTGATATCTGGCATTATTGAGCCCCTACACAAGTAAACGCCATGAAAAAAACACCTATCACCAAGACGAGTAAAACGAAGTCATCGACCTTTCTCCATAAGACTTGCGCTCTTCGTTTATCCCAAGTTATCTTCGTTCTCAATTCGAGCGCCCCCGCTTCGTCTTCGTGTTCGACGACCCACCTGGCCAGCGATCTGCTTTTCCTCTTCCAACATGGTACACACCGTTTTTACGCACTGCCTTTTTCACGAATATGGGAAAATTCTGTTCCAAGAACAATAGATGCCGACGAGCTGCCTCATCGAGCGACGCTTCCATGCCATGAAGCTTGATATATCCAGTCTCCAAGGAAGTACAACCGTTATAAGGCTTACATCCAGGAGCTTTTACTTTCACACTAAAGTCATCCTCTCTCAAAAGCGCATCCACACCATGAACAAGAGTCAATCTCACATCACCACTAAACCGCTTCGGCATCTCTATGTCCTCTCTTACCGGATTACCTTGATCATTTCTCTGACCAAATCTTTGTACTCATCAGGAGCATACGGATTTTCAACCAAATCCTCTTCGAGACCCTCGATAGGGGAATGATTCGCCCACACTTCCTGAATCCGCTTCAGCTTCTTCTCTTTATCGATAAGGGTTTTAGCTCGTTTATCACCAAAAACCACACCCATGATTCAAGCCTCCTCCTAATTACGACCGACACACCCTTCTATGTCGTATATTCCCTCCCAAAGACGATCCTCAAGAGCTTCCATTCTTTCTTCGAACTCCTTCTCTAGACGATCTAGCCCGTCCTCAAGATGAAGGATTCGAAGCTTATCATTCCTCGTAACTCGCAAATGATGTTTTTCGCAAAAGTACGTCTTCGATGGGTCTGTGCCTTCACGAACACCAGCCCTACCAGCATTCCCATAAGGTCCTACCCTGACCGTTGCGACTTCATCACATCCAGCAATATCGCAAAAGCACCTTCGTACATGGAGCTTGATTTTCTTACCCTTGAGACCATGCACCTTCCGGTACTTCCTCTCAGCACCCTTCTGATCATAAAACCCAAACTTCCATGACGAGCTGGGATAACCCTCAGCCTCAATGAGCCAGTACACTGTGGGGTGATCAGGCATCTCCATCTCCACCATAAAGTGATATGGCTTTCAAAACGGCGTGCTTTAGCTCTTTTTCTTGGGCCAAATTGTCAAGTTGAACGTATGACATCCAGCCGCTAGGAGAAAGGGTGACATGACCAACAGCCCAGAACTCGATTTCGTTATCAGAATCCAAAACGGGCTTCACTCTCAAGCGATGCTTTACTATCAAACCCGCAAGATCAATATCCTGACTACTACTGGTCCTCATCATCACTCCTGGAGTGCTTGCTCATAGGCTCGCCGTGCACCACCTCAAAACGTTCTTTAACCTTCTTATGGCGCTTACTCAAACACTGATCGCAAACGGGTTCATGGATATAGATCATTTCACCATCCTCATCCCAATCCATAAACTCTGCCAGCAAAACCCATTCACGAGCAGCTTCAGTATGACCGCAAACCGAGCATGCCAACCCAACAAGAGATTCCGCTGAGTACCGCTGCCTGTCTCCACACGTCCTGCAGCCTCTTGTGGCTGAAGTGTGCTTGTCGGAAAGACACAGCTCGCAACCTGTAATCATGCACGAGAAGCAGCCGCCAACCTTCACATCCTCAGCGCCGCACGATTTGCATTTTGCCATTGGCTATTACTCTTGGACGAAATCGCTCTTCTGAAAAACAGACCACAGAGCCAGATCATTCTCGTCGAAAATCTCCTGAGCGCCCTCTTGCCGATCCACCAAAGCGAGCACCCCTTCAACCCTGAGTCCTTCCTCTCGAAGTACTTCCACAGCCCTAAGGGAAGAACCACCGCTGGTCACCACATCTTCGATGACCAAAACTCTCTTTTCGTCATTGATCAGCCTCTTCCCCTGAGAACTCACAAGACCTTCAACAAGCTGCTTGCGACCATGGCCCTTCCTTTCAGGCCTCGGAACAACCCAAGGAACACCACGAAGGTAGTGACTCGACTGCATCATCATCCGACCAACGAGCAAAAGCCCACCCATTGGCACGGGCGCCATCACCCAATCACTCCACATCGTAGAGTCTGTCATGATGCGATTGGCCGCTTTCTGCATGAGTGAGCCCGTCATATCGCTAACAACGGGATGGCAAGATGCCACCCTGCAATCAACGTAAAAACGGCTTTTCCTACCAGAAGCCAGAGTGAACTCACGATCAGTCAGAACACAGGTCTCCAGCATCGTAGACTTGGCAGCCTTGTGTTCCTGGTCAAGATCCATTTCCCTACGAATCGTCTTTTGCGAGAGCAGTACCATCCTTATCCTCCTCATCCAACATTACAGTAAGTTGCTCAGCCTCTTCATCGACCAGCTTTTTCGACTGATGATCGACAAAAGCGCTCTTTAACCCTTTGATTATTCGTTTCGGACTTCCGCCGAGATTGAAGTGCGCGCCGCTTTTCCCATAGGACACATACAGCCTGAGTCCAGGGATGAGACTGATGCTCGTACCAACTCGGGGGTTGAGTTTATTGACAACCTTTTTGCCTGTGGTTTTCTTTTTCTTCCGCGCTGCCTTAGCCATGAACCAGGCTCCTGGTATTTTAATTCATTTCAGCTCGAACTTCTCACTGACCCTTGTAACTACCTGGAAACTCAGGGAACGCTCTCATCTGCAAATCTTCAGGGAACGTATCCGCATTTTTAAAATCTGGCCAGTTCGACTTTGACCCTTGCTTAAAGAAGAAAGGAACATGAGCATCTTTGCATTGCTTCGCCAGAAGTTGAGCCCACTCCACTTTCATGGGACGCGCGCCAGCCTGACTTTCACCACCACAAATCACCCACTTCACGCCACGATCGCAAGCCGCCCAATACTTATAGTCATCCCACTCTTTCGGGTTTGCCAATGGAGATGTCGGTTCTTTTTCAATCTCCCCAACCTCGGGCATCCTGAGGACAATTCGACCCAGCATCGGCTCGACAGACAAGTAAGACGTCAGAACAGGTGCTCTGAGAAGATGAACGATCCGTTCATCGGCAGCTTTTTGATTCTCGATAGACGCTCCTGCCCAGATGTGCTCTGGAATATATGCTTCAAGATGCTTCTTGCGATGCGCCTCAATCTCTTCAGCACCACTGAAGACCTCAACAAAGCCTTTCCTTACGTAAGGTTTCACTTTCGTTCGAAAGTACGCAGCCATCCTCTCTGGATACTTGGTCAAGACCATGTAAATGTGCTGATTTGCCTCACACATCACATCATACACCCTATCGATCCACTCATCAGGAACAGATGGATGGAACATATCACCCATCAAGCAAACAGCTATCATTCGAGGACGCTTCCACCGAATGGGCTGGTCGAGAGTCTTTTCATAAAATTTCGTAACACCAAGCCATCGACCATTTTTGGTCAACCCATGAAAGTGCTCACCAGGACCACCGAACCGAGAGGCCATTCCTTCGGCCCAGCAGTGCCTGCATCCTGCGGACAAACGAGAACACCCCTTGATAGGGTTCCATGTCGCGTCACACCACTCGATACCTGTTTTATCGCCCATTTACTGTTCCTCCGAATCCAACAGCGCCCCTCCAGCATAAAGCACATACATTCGACCAGAATTATATTTCAAAGCACAGCGATAACACTCATCATTGCAAAAATTGTATTCATGCGTAGAAAGCTCCCTCATATCGCCGTGCTTTCTGTGTCGATAACTATGAACAAAGCAGGTGCCAAAACCATCATCCTTAGTACCACGTGTCCAGAACCCACACGTGCCACAACACTTCGCTTCAACCAGAGGGATCTCGACAACCTTTTTTGCTTTGTTCAGATCCACAGCTACCGCCTCATAGCAAGCTCAACCATAATGCCAAGAATAATATTGGCGTGTTCCTGCTTAACATCTGGACCTATGAAATGCTTATTGAGAGAACTGACGTTTCGCTCATCAATCAATCTCACAACTGCCTCTTCGACAGAGGAGCGTCTCTGCCAGTCACTACCGCTTTCATCGAGTGAGAGATCCCACCCATAATCGGCGTTCTTCATCAAGCGACCAATCCATCGACCGCCCCGATCGGGGGTTTGCTCTATGTTCTTGATGAAGAACGCCCCAACCCCATAATAGGATATCTCGTAAGGCCCACGTCGAATTGGCGGGTCATTAAAGAGAATAGCTCTCACGAAACTTCCTCCTGTGGCCAAAGATGCTTCTTTACCCACCTATTGAACACCACTCCAGGGAACATTTCCATGTCTCCGTTTTTGTACTGATACAACAGGCACTGCTTTGGCACATCTTCACTCTGATCAACCTGATCCTTGAGCAACACAAAGACCTCATCTACTAGGCCTTCTTTTGCTTCTATTGCCTTTTCCACAGCATCCATGGCAAGTTCACACGGATCAGGACAGTCATCGTTTGCATTATTCGTCTGATGAACCTCAATAATGCCTGACTGTCTCATCTGGACAATGTATGATTTTCCACCCTCTTCTCGCTGAAACACATAACGACCAACCCCAACACACTTCAACCTCACCAGCTCTCTATACAGACTCTTCGACTTCAGCCCCATGCCAGCAAGGCGTCTCACGTCAAGAACATCATCTGCAAAGCAAGCAACGGTTCGATAACGATCCGAGTGCTGTTCTGCTATCTTTGCCATGCCAGAGAAGCTGATACGACCATCATTTTTGTCGTTCGTTTTCATGACCATCCCTTAACGCTCTATCTACCAAAACCCGTCTTGCAGCAACAAACCCTTTAGCTTTCCCATCGGTCGTCACACAAGCGCAGTAGATGTAGCTTCTGAAGTTCTGATACGACGATGTCTCAACAGTCGCGAGAACACACTCTGCATCAGCCTGGTCAACACATGGTGAGGTCGGAGGTTCTGGTTCTGGCTCAAGCTCGCCAGCCTCACCTGAACACCGTGAGACTTCCATAAGGACCAGAACCGCAAACATTCCGAGCACGAAAAAGAGGAGCCACCTCGGTGTACTGCGATGCAGCTCATCTTCTTTGGTCAAACGCGGGTTCTCAGAACGATGTGTTCCTTCTTGGCTCATGTCGGCTTGAGAATGGAGGGAGTCTCAGCTTCTACAGCGTTGAGCTGCAAAATGAGATCATCGTGCGCGCTCTGTAGCTGCCCCTTCTGCATGAGAAGAAAGGCCTGCTCTTCTTGAGATATACCCGTCTTCATTGCCTGATCGATTGACTGCAGGCCCATCTGAAGCTCAGCCACTCTTGATGATGCCATACTCTTAAGTAGGTCCAGTTGTGCTCTTGTCATGAGTAGAATAATATAACATCTGTTACATTGGTCAACTTAAATATTCATCCATCCTGCACTCGCCCTTTGCAAACCTTGAGAGGATGCTCAATACAGCATGTATCGGCCCCCATTCCCCGTTCACTGCGGCTTCGGACGCCTGCATAATCTTTGGCTCAAACCACTCCCGCTCTTGCTCCGTCAATTTCTCTAAAACATCCTCATCCAGCTCATATTCTTTGAGAAGCTCTATGATCTTTTCATACCCTTCGAGGGCGCCATTTATCACCCAGAATGCCCTGAAGTCTACACCACTCACAATGCACCCCCACACTTCTGTTGATGAGTTCTCTCGAACTCCAACATACAGGCCGAGACAACATCCTCAACTGGTAGCTCCGAGTCGATATGCACGAACCGCTTCCCTGGGGCTTCGTAAACCATCTGCTGCGAAAACATATACGGAAGCTCTTGGTAAAAGAGTGCCAACTTTTCTTGGAGACTATCCTGCTCGTACTCTTCCTCTTCCTTTTCTCGGCAATCACGACGCTTGGCAGCAATATCACAGCCAACGTTGAGCACGAAAACGATATCTGGCTCCAGAGAGTACTTGTTCAACTCAAGCAGCCACCCCAACGTCTCGTCCTGAGGATGAACCGAAGTAAGGGACTGGTATGCCAGGGTTGAGTAATAGTACCGATCAGAGATAACGACTTTTCCCGCCTGAACACCCGGCTCGATGACATTGCGTGAATGATCCACTCGATCTGCCGAAAACAACATCGCCATCGTTTCGGGAGGTGGAGTCCACACCTTCCCATTAACCTTGGCTTGACGAGTCAGAAACTGTCGGATTAGTGCGCCAGCAGGCCTGTCAGTAGGCTCGAAATCATATAGGGTGTCTGGGAACCTCGGATCTTCACCTATCGCCTCACATAGCCTTTTGCCTACAGTCGTGGTTCCAGAGCCGTCAATACCTTCGAGCACCACAAACAACCCATGCTCACCCAACGGAATATTCATCGAACACACCACCTTTTCACGAACAGCCGCATCTCTCGTTCCTTCTCGGGATTATCCTGGTTCTCGTACCACTCCGCATACTGCCTAGCAAAAGCTGACTCCGTGAGACCACGAGAACCAGGGATTCGCTCCGCGAGGTGTTCTATGAACAACATGACCTTCGCTTCATTTCCTTCTGTGTCACGAAACGGCGCCCCGATTGAGAGACTCGCTTCCTTTTCAGAATTCCAGAAGTCATCCTCAGAAGGGGCTCCGTCCTCATAGTTCGATGTCTCTTTGTAGTCATAAAGAGACATCAACTCCCCGTCAGGTCCAACAAAGTACCAAAACCTCGTAACGCGATCACCTTTCACTCGAATAAATCGAGGAAACGCATCTCGCAGGCTCTTTGGCTTCACAACAAATATACCAACTCGATGCTGAGACGGACTCCTTCCCCCACGACACCTCTCAAGCTCCTCTCGCGTCTCAATCGCGTGATAGACGGCTTCGCTCATCTCAGATCAACCCCGCATCCTTGGCTTTCCACTCCGGAATCAAAAGCATCCCCGAGTCGCCCTCACCCTGAACATCGCTTGTCTCTCCAATTAGAGACTTCGGAATCCAAACGTCCACTTCTCCATCGGTCACCAGAACAGATGCTGGACGCTCGATCTTCACCTCAACTTCGACCTCGACCATTCTTTTTCTTGTTGTGTACTCCATCACTCACTCCTCTCCTGTCAGCGTTTTCTCCCACGTTTTCAGCATTGCCCGAGCCTTTCGTGCCTGATCAACGAAAGGCTCTCTATCGTCAGCAACAACCAACACAGCAGGCTCGTTTACTATCGGACAGCGCCTTGGAACATCACCCTCCATACGCTGAGCAACATGGCTATTCTCTGCCTTTGGATGCGTACAGACTTCTCTGGGCCGGTAGTATGGACATCCTCCCAAATGACATTCTACGACGTCTATCATCTCCCCTCCAAGTGTTATTCTTTTAGTTTTTCCGCAACCTTTGCTACAACCACATCACATAAACACAAAAGACTAAACATTGCCAAACCACCAGCAAATGCCATATCAACAACCATAGACTCTGGATTAGAAACACCCACCACTAAGGCATTGGTTACTATGCCAACTGCTGAGCCCATTCCTGTAACAGCTATTATTCGATCGAATATCGAAAACAGTGGTTGCACAACTTCGACAATCTTTTTCCACATTTCACGCTCCTAAAACAAAATCTACGATTTTGACACAGTGTTCACTCATCCGAGCCCTTGTCTCATCCGCTCTGATAACATCCTCAAGCGCAAGTGCTGGTTTCGGCCCGATTGCATGCAACCACACCGCATAAAGAGCTTTCTTTTCAATCGCAAACTCAAGAATACCATGATGCCCCTCATGAAGGGCTGCCCACTGCATCATCGATGCAGACAATAGGCAGTTCCTGATCACCTCTGCAATATCCCCATCAACAGCATCGATCTCTATTCCTTCGCTTCTCTTGCCACCTTCACTCACCATCCCGACAGCGCTAGCCGTCACTCTGCGAATTTCACGCTGGTACCTCTTATCAAGGTTGCATTCTCTGGCAACACCTCGAATGCAAGCGCCCATCCCTCTCATGACCCACTTTTGCTTTTCGATATCGCCTTCTGCTTTGGCGGCAGAAAACGCCTGGGTCAATCTCCAGCCAGCACTTGTTACCCCATAAAGAGATCCGTCTTCTAATCTGTCGCCTCCCATTACTATTCTCCTTCATTCTTCGCTTTTATACAGATTGTCAAAATCAAAGGTTTCCCCAAGTAAAATAGACAATGCGCCATGCGTAAGCGTTACACTTTCACCTAGCTGAAACGCTAAAATAATATCTTTACGCAGGGCTTCTGTATATTCTTTCACCTTTACTTTCATGGAAGCGATGACAGCAATATCTTTATCATCCAACTCAAGTATTACAGACCTCATCTTCTTAAGTCTGTCCACCTGTAACTTTGTCACTCCAACGGGGCAACGGAGATATCGCAACAACCCATCAAAGTTCTTTTCGTCGGCCTCGGCAAGGTATGAAAGAACCCGGCACGGAGCAGGGTTCTGCCTAACAAAGTCGTTAGAAACATCCACCGCGCCCTCAACCGATTCCGCGCTCTTGATATCAGATATAAGCCTATGCACCTTTTGCTTGCGTCGAAGCTCCAGCAATTGAATAACATCGCTTTTAACCGCATGCTCCATTTTCATAACTCACCGCCCCCATCGCTCATGCTTTTGATTTTATCCTGATAAAAGTCAACCATCATCCTCAAACGCCTAATCTCATTCAGCATCAGCGGAACCATATGTCTTGATGACGCAATAAAGTTAGCCGTCAATAATGAGCCTGGATATGGTGATGCCATGGCCAAAACACCTCGTTCAAGGCCATACTCTTTTATCGCATTCCAATTCGGAGTCTTAACATCACAACCCTCCACATACCAGGGTGCTGGAATAATTTGCGAAAGCTGACTTTCGATATCTTTCAGGCTCTCCTCGCTGAGCGTCTCCACCTCCCAGAAATCACACCCGCTCAAAAGATGATCATCCTCGACACCCTCAACCGCACAACGGCCAAAAGCTCCACATGTGGAGCATATTCTTTCGTTATCCGCCATTACAACAACGCCTTGTACTTGTACTCATCACCAGCAACGAACTCTTTGAGCCGATCGCGCCACGCCTGAGTCTTTGCCTTAAACATGAGAGAATGACCCAATGTTCGATCGAAACGACCTGACTTCAGCACCACTCCCTCAGACGTGATCCCTTCGACCTCACCAGCATGCACTTTTTCGATGAACGCCTTCAGCTCATCCTCATCCATCTGGCCCCGGAAAATCAACTTCGACATAGGCAGGTGCCCAAACATCTTGAGTAGCTTCCCTGGCTCCAACAGTCCCCGCTTGAACACCGCTACATCCAACAGAAAAACGGAATGATCTTCGTTTTGATGATGACCTGCAAATGAGTCCTCACCACGAAACTCGAAAAATGCCGTAGCCTGTTGCCATCGATTCTCTCTGAACACCTTTTCGAGCTGGCTACAGAAGCCTTCTCGAATCAGCCCTTCAGCCTCTGGCAAGAATGGATTTGACCCATCGATCAAGCCCTTTCTCTGAGCAAAGCGCCAAGTGGACTTACCACCCTTCTTCATACTCCACTCAGCTCTGATATTGGAACCATCGAGCTTATCGAAGATGTACCAGTACTCATCCCAACATTCGGATTTTCCAAGATATGGAATCGACGGATATTGTTTCATCACAAGTTCTCCAGCTCTTGCAAAGCAGCAACTCGATCCCTCTCGAACTGCGCTTATTCTTCTTTCGCACTTGCGTAGGGATCAGACTTTGCCGGAACAGCAAATGCTTTTTCATTACCCCTACAATCACCCTGCTCGATGCAATAATCACACATCTCACATACGATGTGAGACATGATACTAAATGTGCCATCCCCGTTATCGAGCAGATGCATGACAGCCGCACCCGCTTCTTCGACAAGGATTCTTCGAGCCTCTTCTTCGCTATACTTTGCTCGATTCTCGAAATTCTCATCTCTTACCTGGTCGAGTGTCTGACCGCTCATTTTAATCCTTTATCCTTTCAAGCTTGGTGATGTTCCACTTGTATGGTTTTTTCGAAGGCTCGCTCTCAATACGCATCATCCATGTATCCAGCCACGCGAATTGGTCGAGCATCACTGGAGCAGTATTCTCATCATATTCCTTGCATAAAGCAAAATATGTCTCAGAAACCTTCTTCAACCCATCAGACCTCCAACATGAATCATGGTTACTCATGTTCTCCCAGGTCTCGAAATCCTGTTCCTCTATTGTCCAGATGACGTTATGTTTTACTACCTTGCACCAAACATGAAACCCGTTCCCATAACGCTGAAAGACAAAATTGACAAATCGAGAAGCGAAAGGCTCTTCTGAACCTGGTTGTCCCACACGAAGATCAACCCTGACAAAAAGCGCTCTGTTATCCCGCTCTTGGCCAGACTCAAGCTTTTGCTGAGAAAGAGCCAGCTCGGCCATTTTAGAGACTGCATGCTCGATATCCACATTCGCAACTCCCATGAGTTACTCCTTTTCCTTGGGTTCATTCCAAACGCCAATCTTTAATGCCGCCTTGAGACGCTCAGCACATTCCGGACAAAGTAGGAAGCGATCACCGTTTTCCACACTTAGCATCCAGTGACTAACATCATTATAACACCACTCCATTGCTACCGATCTACCACAAAGAGTCTCTCTACCCACCCGCTCCTTACCGTCTCCAAGCTCCACGCGGACACATCTCACATAGGACGGATATTTCTTATCGGACATCTATTCACCTTCCTGCTTAGCGGCATACAGCTTCTCAAACTCGGCCAGCTCTTCATAATTGATATGCGGCTCCGTCATTGATTCAAAGCCACTCTTGAATCCACCAACCAAACGCCCCCTTTTACGGTTAAACCGCTCCTCACCATTACCCCACTTGATAACAACCATCGTCTTCGTCACACGAACGACTTCAGCCTCGACCTGACGCCAAGCACCATTCCAACGATCAACCTTGATTCTCATGATACCCTCAGTCCTTTCCGTCCTCAGGACGAAGAAGAATTGGCCAAGCGGAAGGACAGATTCGGCTGATGCGTCCACGACCAAATACCAGAATCACCTGGACATCCAGGAGCGCACTTCGGTGTCTGCCTACACACCAAACATGCTGGTACAAACGAGCACTCGCTTTTACGAAGCTCATCCATGGTACCCACTTCGCCGCAAGCTGTGCATTTCCAAATAGTTTGCGGCCCATCACTCGACGAGGTTGCGTAAGCAACAAGCAGCGAGTGATGGTTTCTTTGATGCGACATCACCTGACACCCAATGACCTTTTGAACGCTGCCGTTTCTTTGTCCAATTCGCGTCGCAAATCGTGAAGGGCAGAAGACTGATTCTTGAGCGCTTTGCCAACAAAATGATCAACAGCGCCTCCTCTACCTGTTCTCCAAATATCATCGGCTATCGAACCAAGGTGACGAGGTAATGATTTCTCCAAAAACTCGAAGAACGTGCTCGAATCGAATTCTTTCACTGGCTCAGAGTGCTGCGGAAGATTGCTGACGTATCCTGGCTCGGCCTCTGTAACGCCCTTTGTCATCAAAAGATGAAGGAACCCGACTGCAAGGGCGCCAACCTGCAGTACTCGCTTACGCATCTCGACTGCGGCATGCATGTGGCCAGGGTCGATCGCATCCATCTTGGCAACACGCTTGCGGAACATACGTCGCCATTCCTCAAAGCCTGCCTCACCATTGACTTCGCTCCACAGGAATGTTTGAATCTCGCGAGCAGCCAAAACAATCTTGGCGAGCTGAATTTCCTCGCTCGTAAACCCCAATGACTCGAACTTTTCTTGAACGCTGTGCTCATTATACATTCGTGAAACTCCCCTTCACTGAGGTGTATGGTCTTTCTCCGGGACCCAATCCAAGCTCGCGTATCTATCACGTTTCTCCAAAACACCACGAACCATATGACTAATACCGTCAACAATGGACGATGCTGGGCCGGAATGTCTGGAGTATGCCGTCTCATCCTGATTGTAATCAGCAGTACCCTTCCCAGGTACTGGGACCGGATCGCCTTCGTTTTCGATATCGATTTTTAGGAACTGGTCAGAATTCCACGGAAGCCTTTTACGCTTCAGCGTGAGCCTGCTCAAAGTAGCAACAGCCTTGTATGCTCGCTCAGGCATCGGAATCAAAACGTCAATAGGACCTCTGACAACCTCCAGCTTCTGCTCTTGCTCCCCAAAGAAATAATCCATAGGAAAGAAACTACCATGACGCCACCGAGGCATTTCTGTAGTTGTTTGATGTGGATCATACCAAATGTTCCACATCAATATACCTTCATAAAAAGCGACCTTCACCTCTTTAGTGTATTCCTTCCACCCAAAGGACTCCCAGGGCTCAATACCCTTCATGTACTTCCAAAGATCTGTTACATGGACCCATACAGCCACCGGAGGTATAGCCAGGCCGACAGAAACCTCATTCTCTGACAAATCCACCTCAAACTCGGCATGGCAGAACTTGCTCGGAATAGCCCACTCAATCCGAACTCCAGGGTTTTCACTACCAAAAGGCTGAAAGAACAATCGCCCATGCTTGAAGATTGAACCACTCGCTTCGAGCATTCTATCCCCAGGACGCTGATCGAGATTCTGAAACCGAAGCATTCTCGACAGTTTATATATGCTTTTTCGTGCGACCATTTGCGGCTCTCCTCAAAGCTCTCGCCCATTCAAGAACGACAGTATCCGCTCAGCATCTCGCTGATTAGTGTTTCGACCATCAACTTCTTCTGCGCCAGCCTCTTCCAGCCACCCCTTCTTCAACTCACCGATAAAGATGGTCAACACCTCCAACTGTGAGTCTCCAAAGGGACGCGGCACCCCTCCTTCGAGAATGGACTTTGCGTAGCTTTTTACGCTCTCAAGACTCCACAAACCAGACCCTGTCTGATCCTGACCAGCTTCAGCGATATGCTTGAGCGCCGTCACGTACTCTTCAGAGCCTATCGCCCTGTAAAGCTCCACCGTCCTAAAAAGAGAATTCACCGTTTCGTCCTCGGCGGATAGATCTCTTATGAAGTGTGCGCATCGCAAAACCAGAAACCACATTTCTGTAGAAAAGGTTGCCCCCTCACCTGCCAATGCGACCCTTTCTATCATGGCATCTTGCTTTTCAATCACGCTACTCGGGATCTTCTGAAGCTTGGTTCTCCAACTGACACCAGCGATTTCCAATAGCTTCTTTTCCACGCGCATATCAATCCTCATCCATTGTCAGAAGACCCTGAAGAAGAAACAGAAGCGAGCCAATGAGACCACGATTGAATTCGTGGTACGTGCAATGAGATTCGGCAATCTCATGCAGGGCCACCCAGCTCACCTTAGAACCCACAAGGCATCCATCCCCCTCCAGCTCGCCCTCTGCTTCAGCAAAGAACACCGTCAACCATTTTTCATCATTCAGTTTGTAGTCATGTACATACCGAAGACTTTTCACGGTCAAGCCAGTAACAGTTTTTGCAGCTCGAATCGCCGTCTCTTCAAAAGCCTCACCCTCTCGCTGCTCGATGAATGGAACTACCCAATCATTTTTCTGCGGCCAATGCGAAACAGCGAGAACCTTCCCCCTCAAACTGTCAACGACAAAAACACCCGCACACTGCGTGAAGGGTACTCTCGCGTCATCAAGATCGACCTCAAAACTCAGCCCAGGAATCTGACTACACAGCAGAGTTCCAATAGGTATCGCCTCATCAACACTGACATCAGCAGTCATTGATCCAAGGTAACCGCCCTCACCACCATGCCACTGATCATTGTAGAGAGAGGCTTCTTCCTTTTTCTTCAAGGTATCGAAGAAATTGATAACCCTGCTTCTGGATTCTTCGTCACGATAGAAAAGATGAAGGTCTACACGCTTTTTATTCTTGGTCATATGCTTCCCGTTGCAGGTAACATATGTTATATTTTCAAGGTGGGACAGTCAAGGAATAAAGTTCGGGAATCTACTTTCTTAATGATAACCGCCAGTAGCGATTGCCAAAACCCCTTTCGTCATACGCCAGAAAAAAGCGCCCCTTGCGATGGCTGAACATCATCTCTCAACTTTTTACCATCGAGAATTACAGTCCAGCCAGCTTCCTTCAAAACCTGAGCGGCCCATGCTCGATGACACTTATCATCGGCTGAATCTCTTCGAGAACAAACACAGCACAGAGTATCACCATCCTGAACCAACTGCTCACCAGCTCCATGTTCAGTATAGAAAAGCTCTCCAGGCTTTAGACTCGGCAACGTATCCCAAAGCTGTTTCATGTACCTTTGCTTGTAAATCTCAGAAGTGATTTTCCCTTGCCTTGCAGCCCACAAATCCTTCTCACTAGGCACTAACGCCGTAACTTTCCCATCGGGCACCACGTAATCTGGCGTCTTCACCATAACGGAAAACTTACGCCCAGATGTTCCATGATGACCAGGGGTTCGTGAGGATGACCAATTGGAGATGTAAATAAGAGGTGTGTCTTTTTGCATGTGGAAGATGATACTCAAAAAATCAATCGTTTACTACTTGGATATGAGTTAGAGCGATGCCGCCTGTATACCCTTCCACTTTCACCACAGGAGCACCATGACCGAGGAGCCATACTCGGCTTCTCGTTTTCGAAAGTCGCCCTTCACCTTCTCTGGCTCCTGGCCAATATCGAACCTTCGTTCCAATAGGAATACTCGGGCACTCTTTTTCTTTCTTCATCAACCTATCCTTCTATCATCCTGAGGACGCAAAGCTTTTTCCGTATCGCCAGAACTAAGCTTGCATACCTCTCGATGACATCGCTGCCTCTTCTAGACATCGCCTGACAAAGCCCTGTTCGACAAGATCGACCACTGCTGCCTAACCGTTGCTGGGCACCGCATAACGAGCGTTTACTGCCTGAGCGAGACACACCTTTCCAGGCCCAGCGTTACCGTAACTGCCGAGGACTGACCCAGCGATCAGAAGCTGAACACAGCCCGCTGAGACATTCCAGCCAATCAGTCGTATATCGCCACAACTGCCATGGAATAACTTGGATAGCCAAAGCCCTGCGGACCTGCACGTGCCGAGACGCGGCTGCCTTTGACCAACTCAACGAAACATAGGCAGGCCTTCTCGCCATAACTGCCTCGACCAGACTTTACACAGCCTTACGATCCTGGGGTAAGCACTACTGCCAGCAGATCGTATATCGCCACGACTGCCATGGCTCGTCTGGAACAAACACAACTTTCCCATGCATGGCTGCCTCGGCTGGACCCTGCATAACGCGGAACACCCGTCCCAGGTACGGCTGCCTAGTCTCACCCGACGCCTCCCAGACGGAGCTAGCACGAACAAAACACGTCTGCCAATGCTCGGACCTCCCCAACCGGGATCATCACACCATTGCTAGGCAAACAAGGCTGCCTTGACAAAACTAGCCATAGACCTACAATCCTGTGCTGCCTCTCACCAACAGGACACGCAACATCAGAGCTTTCCTAAGCAATGCTGCCAATCAGTCGTATATCGCCACGACTGCCATTGTATCGCTCAACGCAACGAGGCATGCCCCTGCCCGACGCAACATAACTGCCAATCCTGGACCGTACTGTGCGTGGGGCTCCATAGCCCTCTATGCCATGACTGCCGGTCCGTTCCGTACCGTCCCTCAACATAGACTTAATCGCCGTCCCACACCTGCCAGGGGATAACATTGAGCGACTGTACTCGACTCTCCCATCCTCGGCCCAGCGGCCTTGGACAACCAGTGAGCATCTCGCCTCCCCTTGCCACGCTTTGACCCTGCTGCGCTACCTCGCCCAGCCTTTGCGATCCACTACGTTGCAATCACAGACTGAGCAGTGCTGCCGATGAAAAACTTGACGTTGCCAGCAACCCCAGTCCTTAACCCGACAAGCCTGCGCCTGCATGACAGGCAATGGATAGAACAAGAACACATCCATGCAAGCTGTAAAAACAGCTTTAGTCGATTATCGCCTCGACTGCCGCTCCAGAGCTATCCATTGAACGACTGAACATTATTCGCCTCAACGCAACTGCCGGTCCCGAGCTAGCCATTGAATAGCTCAACTAGACCCTGCTCCGCTCAACTGCCGATACCAGCCTCTGCAAGACGGTGCTTCCCGGAGCCAAGCTTGGCTGCCACTGCTTGGAACAACCCGCCTAGCTACGACTCGACGCAGCTCGTCTGCCGCTGTTTGGATAAACCCGCCTATCCGTTCTAAGACCCGACGCGGATTGTCTGCCAGTAAAATATATTTGAAGCGGGTAGCAGGTGCCGAGCCCATTACCTTCGGCTCAGGCTAGAGGATACCCACTACCTTCGTTGAAGATTACTTCAGAACCCCATGTCCCGAAGTTTTCAGCACCTCCCACCCGCTTACAAACCATTTTTTGTTACGTCTATCGCCTCGACGCAACTGCCGATACTAAACCTTACTGAACAAACCTTTACACAACACAACTGCCGGTGCTTGCCCCTCCTCTGCAAGGCCCTTCGGGACGTGACATTACACGACTGCCACTACTCAACATGCCGAAACTAAACCGTGCGTCCTTACCTTGGCTCTACTGCCTCGGATCACCTGAGCGGTCCTAAGAATACCAGTGCTCGGCAGAACGCGCCCCAGCCCTCACCAGCATAGCTGCCAAAGCAGTGGAAGCCTATGCAGAGCCCTGAAGTACAGGACCCGACTGCCAATGCGGTGCCAACCTATGCGTAACGCATACACACCACGACTGCCAATGCAGTGATTGCCAGAGCTATCAACATCGCGTCACAGCCAGGCTGCCTGGGAATACCGATGACAGACATCGCAGTACCAAGACCGCCGTAACTGCCATACAAAGCCAGGATTACCATTTCGCTTCTTGCCCTTGCTCTCCACTACTGCCAAGGCCGAACCTGACATAAGAGACCTATGCCCAACTTGACTCGTCTGCCGATAAAAAGCTACACACAACGCGCTCAACCAGTGACCAGCTCGACTGCCATCAATCCTTCAATCAAGATCACCCCCAGCAAAACTGGTTTGGCTGCCATTAATCCGAATCGCCTTGGATCAACTGCCAAGCCTCGCCCTTCCAGACCATGATCCTGACTCAACGCGTCTGCCACAGCGTACCCCTGAGGAGCTGAACGAGACTGAACACGACTGCCATTGCGTAACCCACCTTTACATTCCAGGGCCGTGCGATGCATGGCTGTGCTGCCGTTACTCGTCATGGAAATGAGACCCATAACTGACCACACCACAGCCTTACTGCCAGTACGCGTCATTGCAGTGAGCACCAGACCTGGCCTCAGCACAGCGTTACTGCCGCGCTCCGGCGCGAGCCACCAGACCCCGCCATGGGAGTCCCCATCGAGGAATGACTGCCAAGCTCCGGACCACCGCTGAACCGCATGCCAAGACCCACCCTGACTGCCGCGTCGCGCAACACCGCTACACAGCCCTGACCTACGAGCCTTTAGGTAGTAAACGAACTGATTTTCAAAGAGCTTTGCCAGATAGCCTCTTAGGCCACCTTGGCTCTACTTCTCTTCTTTTCTGCTTTTCGTATCGCGTTCCAAACGTCGTCCAACTCCGTCAGCTTTCCATACCGAGATTCAAGACCTTTGAGCTGCTTGAAGCACGATGCAATCGCTTGCTCATGCCAATCCTCATTGGCAATCACCTGAGCTGCACTGACATAGGCACGCTTTTTCGTCGCCACCTGAACACTGATGAATGCTGGAGCGCCGTCGCCTGCAGTTTCGTTGTACGAAGCAACAACAGCGACATGATTCATCAGGTTTCGAGCGCGCTGTCTCCAGTGCCTTTCAGCAGCCTTTTCGACATCCCACTCGAACTCCTCATGAATCGGTGACTCTGGATCACGAGCGGCCTCCCAAACCACGTTAGGTTCGAGAAGACCATCGTTTTGTTCCTTCAGCTCCTCCAGGTATTCACCAGCGACCTGCGCATCGACTTTGAATGTCGATCCCGCTCTCCACTTGTAAACCCTGTCCGATGTTGCCTCACGCGAGTGAGATTGATTTTTGTTTTTCGACATCATTCACCTCATTTAACCATCTTACCCGCGCGAGCCAAACATACAGACCGAATTCACCTCAGACGATGAACTCAGGCGGCTTGAGCCCCTTGAACAGAGCCTTTTCATCCTTCTGGTTCGTGGCCACACGGAACATCCCGAAAGAACCATTCTTCGATTTCTTCGAGAATGGACGCCACTCACAGATTCCGCAGTGGAACCCTGCTCGGTTCGCAAGATCCGTCACCTGCTGAACTGTCAGAGTCCCCTTCGCGATCTGCACAGGAACCAGGCAGTGCCACTTGTCGTAGCAGGGGCGGAAACGCATGTCTGCCGTACCGCTCTCCAGCCTAACCATATCCATACGCATATAGGGCTCTGATCCGAAGATCGGAATCATCTCCATCGACTTTTGGCCGACGTCGATTTTGTTCCCATCCTCATCGAAAAGCTCGATCGGAGGAAGAGGAACCTCGACTCCACGAACATGGAAAGCCCCAGTCGCGATAGTCATTTTGATATCGGTGTGACGGCAAGCATCGACGAATGCTTGCTTGAACGCTGCTGCAGGCACCCCGTCACCGCCGCCGTACTCATCAGGAATACGATAGCGCGCGGCCTCATACTCTGCTTTGGGGTTTCGAACCTTCTGCTTCGCGCCCTTGACAGTGGAAAGCTTCATTTGCTTTCCGAGCATCTCAGCCTGAGTCTTCGGGTCCCAGGCATGAACGATCAGCGGTCTAACTCCGACGATTTGGAGTACCGCGATTTCGAATTCAAGCGGATCGATTCTAATCTTCTTTTCTTCTGCTTTTTTCTTCGCTGCCATTTTGAAAACCCTTTCTGAGACTCTCGAATTACTTCGAGACCATTTTCACCACCTCGAACATCCCCATCTCGGGACGCCTATGACCAATGCCAATTTCAGCCCCAGCCTTGTTCAGAAACTTTTTCAAGTCCTTCTGGCTCAAGCTGCCCGATGCAAGCTGCACATCGAATGTACAACTCCACTCATCGAACTGCGGCAACGTCATAGTCAAGGTGCGCTTCGGCTTCTTGAACTCGAAGTCGAAATCTGCTTCTTTCGGTTCACCAGTCAGCGGAACAAAATTTCGCTCTTGTTCGCCCAAGACATGAAAGCAGCTCATCACACGATTTCTCGTGTCAGTATCCAAGCCCTTGGTCGATTCCAACACTGACTTTTTTACAGCTCCCGCTGGCAAACCAACTCGCCCATCCTGAAGACGAGCCAAAGAGAGCGCATGCTCCATTTGCTCCGAAGGCTCATCAGGAAGGTCCTGAAAACATCCCAACGGCAACAATACCAAAGGCATCACACCCCGTATTGTCACGTTGAAATCTTTCAGCTTCATCTTCATCATATTCGGCGTAGGAGACCCCGTCCTTCAGGGCGGGGAGGAATACGCCTCCTCCTTTCTTGGAAAAGGAAGCTTGATCGGAGGGCCAGTAAAACCAACCCCCCGATCAAGACATCCAACGCGGCT
>Ga0180434_10001695_pt1 | contig 30945 bp, 32 predicted proteins | sample SS_ome_7_FD_132453 | JGI IMG/M metagenome (GOLD analysis project Ga0180434, IMG submission 132453) | Hypersaline lake sediment archaeal communities from the Salton Sea, California, USA - SS_1_D_2 metaG | ecosystem: Environmental > Aquatic > Non-marine Saline and Alkaline > Hypersaline >... | reverse complement strand
TTTATCGGCATCCCATCTCCAAAAGTGTTTTCAGGAGCGACACCACATCCACAGCACCATCCCGAATCAATTTGGCCACCTTTATACTCGCAATGCGGCGTGCTTCTTCAGGATCTAATACGACATATTGGTCCAATATGGCGTTGATTGGCAATGATGCGTTGTGTTGCTCCTGTGTCATAGCGTACTCAACTGGATGCAGTTCTTCATCGCGCTCCTGCTCCTGCTCGCAAACGATGTATGCCTGCTTGTCTTCATCGGGCAACACTATCCCATTCCACGCCATTCCCGGCATATCATCCAACACCAAACCGATCATCGCATTGATTTCGTCCAATGTCGCCTTTTTCGGTGTTCTATGAAAGTGCACTTTGATCGTGTCGCCTTTCCTATTGTGTGTGCCGTGTCTGCCAATTGTTTCTTCAATGCGTGAAATCGCCTGATGCCACTCAGGTGAGTGGACGCGCGCTGATTGTTTTATTATCCAATCAAGTTTTTCAACATGAAGCATCGTGAATTCGATTTCTTTATCCATCATGCCACCGCCTTTATTTTTGACACCTTGTTGTCTTTGATTACGTGCACTGCCTTCTCAAATATTTCTGAAACATCTGCCTCATGGCTGATTACAAATATGGAACCACGGCGCGTTCGCATTTCGTTTAACAGGAGCAACACCCGCTGAACACCTTCATCGTCCAACCCGTCAAGCACTTCATCGAGCACCAAAAGGTCAACGTGATTCCCTTCACGAGTTGCAACCAGATCCATCAGTGCCAAGTCCACCGCAATCTCCATTTTCTTGAGTTGGCCACCACTGGGTGGGTATGAGTCTTCAACACCTTCAATTTCCCACGTGATATCAATTTCATCCCGGTATTCCCCCTTGGCTGATTTCTTTTCCCGCTGGGTGTTGAAATACATCCTGATATCGCCATCAGACAAAGTGTCAAGATAGTGATTGGCCCGGTTGGCGATATACGGCACCACCCCGTCCAGAATGTATGATGGAAGTCCTTGATTGCTGAAACCTCTCACCCAAAATTCGACATAAGCCATTTCATTGGATTTCTTTTGGACTTTGGCTTTCAGTTCCTTGACAGCCTTTTTGTACTTGGCAACAGCCTTTTTCGCCTCTTTGAATCGTTTCTCATAAGGATTTGGTTCATCTTTGGCCCTACGCATTGCAGAAATGTGCCCCTTTGCTGTTTCTGCTGCTGCCCTGGCCCGTTCTATTGCCAGATCTTTTTGTGCGTTCTCTTTGGCAATAGCTGCCTTTATGTCTGCGATGGCTTGATTGGCCTCGCTGATGGCTGTGACGTGTTCAGCGCCTTTATCGGCCTTGCCCCTTTCCTCATCCCTTTCGGCTTCCAGCCAGATCAATCGGTCTTCAGCCTTTTGCTGGACACCGAGTAGCTTGTTGCGGGCTGTCATGTCCAACTTCAGCGCGTTTTTCAATGATTTGACGTATTTTTCGCCATCGCCTTTATCTAGTGGCGATGTACATGTTGGACATTTATCGCCTTTGACAGCTTCCAGTTTTGCCTCGGTGCCAGCCATATCGGCTTCAGCCTTTGATAATTGGATGTTGATTTGATTGAGCGCTTTGCGCTTTTTCTTGATGTCCTCTTCAATCCGTTTACAGCTATCAACCGCTTTTTGCGCCTTGGCCAACTTTTTCTTGGCCGCATCGCCTTTTTTCAATTGTTCGGTTATCTCATCAGCGTAATCATCTGCTGATGGCGTTGCTTCTTTGGCAGCAGCCATGTGCGCTTCAGCTTCTTTTTTCGCCCTCAACGCTGCTTCTTTATGTCCGGCAACCGTCTGCTTGCGCTGATTCTCATAGGCTGCCCGATCACCATCCGCATCTGAAACGTCTATCTGTTTTGATTCCAGCAGCGCCTGAGCACGGCCTTGCCCGTCTTGCAACTCACGGATTTCCTGTTTCAGTTCCCGTCTGCGTTCAAGTGCTATGGCATGACAGTGTGTCAATATTCCAGTTCTGAGGATGCGGTGCAACATTTCCTTGCGGTCAGCATCCTTTGTCCGTGGGTGTGCAAATCGGGCTGTATCGTTCTGGCCGTATAACACGGTGTTTTTGAAGGCAGCGAAATCCAGCCCAGTCATTTCATTGATTCGCTCCTGTATGGCATCCTTGGGTGCATTGAATGGCTGACCGTCTGGCTGAATCAATTCCAATTTGGGCATACCCTTTGCGCGCTCTCTGATTACCGTCCAGACATCGCCATTCTCATCACGCATATCCCATTCCACATGAGCACGTTTTTGACCTTGCCGGATGACCTTGTCACCCTTTTCGCCATCGATGGTCTGCCCCCAACCACACCAAGTCAGGGCTTTGAATAAGGTGGATTTGCCTGATCCATTATTGTCAGCTGCTTGGGTGTCCCGGTTCTCACCGCTGACCCAGACCAGGCCTTGATTCGATAGTGGCAACGTGAATTCCTTGAAACAACAGAAATCCTTGCCCCTAAGCTCAACCAGCTCCATGTGTGCCTCGTGCAGATTCTAATATTTCACGGCCCATCTCTCTCAACCGTTTCAAGTCCAAACTGCTCGTGACAACACCAGTGGCTTTGACGTACTTTCCTATGGCTTTTTCCATCGACATCGCAGCCGCTTTTTTGATATCTTTTTCGCCCAACCTTGCCTCGTGTTGAGCGATTGGTTTTTGCTTGAAACTAGCGTGGATGCCCTCTGCCTTGAGAGCATCGCAAATCGCTTGGGCAACTGGTTTACGCTTAATCCATTCTGGGTGTGTGACTTCAATTTCGTATCTCACATAATCACCACTTTTGACGCCACATTGTTTGGATGGCTTCTTCAGTGACTCAAAAACATGAAATTCTGGTGCGCCGCCATCGATGAACTGCATCACAGGCTCTTTATCGCCACCAGGCCATTCAATTACCCAGAAACCAGCTGGCCGTCCAGCATCACCGAAATGGTGGTGCATTGGCGCACCAAGATACATTCCGATGTCTCCAAAATTCTGCTTCAGGTGGAAGTGTCCAGCGAGCACCTGATCGAATCCTTGACAAACTTCATCCGGTTCCAATCCGTCATCGCACTCCCAACCCAAATGTTCAGCCCCCAAAATGCTATTGTGAAGCAGCAGCACGTTGTAATTGTTTTTGTCCAGCTTTTTCCGAAATCGCTGCAACACCGCCTTTGTTTCAGCCACAGGGCGAAATCCTATGGGCCAAAATTCCAATTGGCGTCTTGACTGGCCTTTGCCGACAGCGATTTGGAGCACATCAATGTCTTCTTTTCCATCGACAGCTTCACCAATCACTTCCACAGGCTCATGGCATTTCGGTTTGCCCATATGGCTGAACGCTTCCACAGTGAAACGGCCACCCCGTATTGAGTTGGCGTCATGGTTGCCCGGCAAAATGTAGACTGGAACTGGGCTGTTCATGACTGCTGCTGTCGTGTAAGTGAGCGTCACCGCATCCACCGTCGGTCTGTCGAACAGATCGCCCAACACGAACAAGGCATCAACTTTGTTCCTTAACGCTGCGGCATACATGCGCTCCCACAAGTGCATTTGATCCGCAAGCCTATCTGTCAACCCTCTTTGATTCGGCAAGGGTTGTGCGTAAGACAGCTTGTTGGACATGTGAATATCCGCCACTGCTATGATCTTGAAACTCAATGTATAACACCTTTCCATCGATCAGATGGTTTTTCGCCTCTGCCCAAGGACTGAAGCAGCTCCACAACCGCCTGAATGGAGGCAATGGTGTGTTTCCGATTTTTTTTCATCATCTCGCTGAATGCTTTTGTGCCCGTTTTGACATTGGCTCCTGAATGCTTGGCCCAACGCGCAAGGACATAAGCAACCAACTGAGTGACCAGGCGCTCATCGTGCTCATCAAGCTCAAGCGCCTCTTTTATGCGTGTCAACGCCTCTTCATTGATGCTCGTTACATCACCCATAAAACTCAGAATGGTGTCTTGAACCTTCACTTCTCCCATTTGTAAACCTCTCTCAACTCGTCTAACAGCCGTTCATACACGCCTGGATGCTTTCTCAAATTGGTTGCTGCTGCAGCAGCGCCTTGGCCCAGCTTGTTTTTGCCATACTTGTACCATGCCCCATTTTTTTGGACAATTCCTTTCTGCTCAGTTATCCATAGCAATGACCGTTCCTTGTCGATACCTTTGCCGTACACGATTTCACATTCAGCCCTTTTGAAAGGTGGATATATCTGATTTTTGAAACATTCCACCCTTATCCGGTTGGACACCTTTTCGCCATCCTCTTTGGTGGCGCTGAGTTTGGTGATGCCCATTATCAAAGATGCGTAAAATTTGGGTGCCCAGCCACCACAGATTTCTTCATCACTTCCAAACATCACCCCAATCTTTTTTCGTATCTGGCTGATGAAGAGCAACGCCACATCCTCATGCGAAACCTTGGGCATCAGTTTTGGCATCAATTCAGAAAACACACGCGCTTGTGGCGCGTAGTGTTTGTCATCCCAAGTGCCATCAAACTGCGATTTGGATATTGCTGCATTCATCGAATCAAGCACAACCAAAATCGGGGTGCTTTGCCCAGTCTTCTTGCGATGTTCTGATGCTTTGTCGATGATCTGCTCAATTACCTGAAACACCCGTTCCAGATACGATGGTTGCATGATGATGACTTTATCCAAATTGACGCCCAGCGCTGCGGCATATTCAGGGTCCAGCTTGTATTCCTTGTCGATGTAAACAACGATGCCTCCCATCTGCTGACAGGAGGCAACGATGTGAAGTGCAAGGGTAGTCTTGCCTGAACCCTCTTGGCCGTGCAAAATAGTCAACCGGCTGCGTGGAATCCCCCCACGCCCAATTGCCGCATCCACCGATGGGCAACCAGTCGATATGACACCTTTGATTTTGATTGATAAGTCTTCAGAACCCAAGAGTTGGGCGCCATCCTGTCCCTTGAGTTCATCAAGCACTTCTGTCAGCAGGGATTTGGACATGCTCTACTTCTTTTTGCCGCCCTTGGCCTTTGGCTTGGCCTTGGCCTTTGGCTTTGGTGTCTCCTTTTTCTTTTGCCCCTTGGCCAGCGCTGCAAGCTCTTCATCCAAATCATCTATGCCCAAATCCTCATCCTCATCCTCATCCCCGTCCTCATCCCCGTCCCCATCCTCATCGTCATCCCCGTCCCCATCCTCATCGTCATCCTCATCCTCATCCTCATCCTCATCCTCATCCTCATCCCCGTCCTCATCGATGTCCTCATCCCCGTCCTCATCGATGTCCTCATCCCCGTCCTCATCGATGTCCTCATCTCCGTCCTCATCCCCGTCCTCATCGATGTCCTCATCGATGTCCTCATCCTCATCGTCATCGTCATCGTTATCCAACGTTATGCCGGTGAGCAGCGCCTCAACTTCTGCCGGTGACTTCACGAGATTGGAAACAATGCGGAACAGATCGCAGTCGCCACCTTCCTTCATGGCTTTCTCAAGCATTGCCACCAAGTCCTTTTTCAGCTTCTTGGGCTTTTTGGCAGAGCGCAAATCAGCCGACACTTTGTATTTGGTGTTGGTCATCTTCATGCCTTCACGATTGATGATGACGTACACCGCCGCATCGAAATCCGTGATATCACCGCACTCAAAAAACACTTCCATGATGCCATCGAATACAGTTTTGCCCACGAAAGCAACACTGGGCTTGGGCGCGATTTTCTGCCACTTGCCGGTTGGGTCAGGACGTTGCGCAATTGGTGTAATGCCCCAAAGATACCTTGTCTGGACACGTGCTCTGTCGGCTGCGTCATCGCCCATCTTTCCATCTTCAATCTTGGTGTCCACTGGACAGTTGCCATTCAACTTGATCCCGCGTTTCTTCAGCAGCTTCTTTATGAAGGGATGCTCCACAACCGGGTTGTTGTCATAATCAAGACAAACGGCCATCCCGCTCTGCGATCCCACACCGTAGTGGACAGCCACTGGTATGAAATTGGTTCCAGCAGTTGGCTCGTGCTCGTCATCAGGACGGCAAGGTGGGTGTATGTACACAAGAGTGTCACCCTCTGGAACCTGCCAGAAATCGCCACCACGCTGCTGGTCGTTGTAGCTTTTCTTCATCTTTTTCATGTTAACATTTCGTTTTGCCATCACTTGCCCTTTTTCCCTTTCGATTTTTTGAAAGTGTCTTTCATCTTGCCAACCCGGTGATCGGGCTTTTTGGTTGTTTCTTTTTTCGGTGTGGACATCCCAGTCGCGTCCAGCTCTGAACGCATCATTGCCCCCTTGGATTGGAGCATATTTGCTTTGATGCGGTGAGACTCGAAAATGGCCTTGGCCAAAGTGGAATTCTTGATCGCCTCAGCTTGGGCTCTGTACAGCTTCACATACTCATCTGAAGATTGAACCTCTTGGGTCACTTTCCACTCTGCCAACTTTGAATTTTGAGCAGCAATGGCCTGTTTTCGATTTGCTTTCCAATTCCGGTAATGAGCCTCAACGCGAACACGTTCATACTCAGCAGATGCCCAAACGCTGCCCCAATAGGCCATCTGTGCTGCTATCCGATCCATGTCAGAGCTGACATCACCAATTTCCAGCTCTGCATCAAGATCAATCGAAATCTCTTGACCGTCAACGGTCATTTCCACAAAGCTCATATCTCACCATCCTGCTTCATTTGTTTCAGGATTCTGGAAACTGTTTTCCTTGAAGTCTTGTTCTTGTGGATGATTTCGGCTGTAGTGAATTTGCCCGAAATGATGTCAGCTTTGATGTTCTTCACCTTTGCAATCTTTTGTTTTTTGGGCTTGCTCTTTTCGGGCTTGTCCTCAGCTTCACCCTTTTTGGGCTTGCTCTTTTTGGGCTTGCTCTTTTCGGGCTTGCTCTTTTCGGGCTTGTCCTCAGCTTCACCCTTTTTGGGCTTGCTCTTTTCGGGCTTGCTCTTTTTGGCTTCACCCTTTTCGGGCTTGCTCTTTTTGGGCTTGTCCTTGTCCCTTTCGTCAGCGGTTGTCCTGTCCGACTGATTTTTGCCGTACAACGGACAATCCTGATTGCGACAATACGCCCACGGATCATCTGTTGCTACCGTTTTGCCCTTAACCATTGTTTTGTACATGGCTTTTCCGCACTCAGGGCATTTGGGGTGCGGTGGATGTGCGCCACCTTTCTTAGACATCTTTCACTCCTTTTCTGTTTCGTTCAGCTTCATCTTGGCAACCTGCGATTGCCTGAAGCGTAATGCCAATGAATCACCAAAATATATTTCGCCGCCATCCATCACTGGCGTGACCAATTTCCTGCCTTTGTACTCTTTGGCGGCAAATGTCCCAAAGTTTTTGATTCTAACCGTTTCACCACTGCGGCACTCTTCAATAATGAGATTGAAGAAATCCAACAATGCGTCCATGATATGTATTCTCCTGCCGCAACTACACACAATTGGCGACAGACCTATTTTTTTTGCAAGCTGTTTGATGTTCATGCTCATTTGTTCACCTTATCCTTATTCTGAAGTTGTTGGTTGGCCGTTGAATTTTTTTTAAGCAATGTGGCCGTTTTTTCTCCACCTGTGCTGAGATACGATACGCCACGCCATCGATCAGGCTTTTTCTCCACCACCACCACTATCAGATTGCCCATCTTGATTTTATCTTTCAATTCACACCAATGCGAACCAAAACAAATCACCTCGATGTGGCTTTTTACACCCAACAAACCAAAAAATGCCATCTCTTGGTCTTTTTTGTCGTATTGCCGCTTGATGAAAGTGACCACGCCGCAATACGGATTAACGCCAAACACATCCTTTTTGGCTATTTTGTTGGCAATTCGCTTGCGCTTCAACTTTTCCGTTTTCCAAGGATATTCCAACGCTGGGTGTTGGCCCTGAATCAGCTGTTCCCAAAGGCTCAATGGCTCTTTGTTCTTTATCTTCTTGCGATAGCTTTCCAAGTCGATAGCAAAATTGGCCCGCATGTTCTGAAACTTTTTGTTGACACTTGCGTGAACAATCACAGGTGTCCCCAGCCCAGCGTCAATCAATGGCCTCATCTCATCAAATATTCCGGTGTCAAACTTGATTCTATTCTGAACACCGCCCGCATCCTCCACGTTCACATTCGCATATCGCGCACCCCAAAACATCTTCTCTCTTTCAGCTTCAGACGGCAATTCACCGGTGTGGAAGTCCCCAATCTGATTGTATTTGACTTCTACAATAACGCCTGAAACATATACGCTCTGGTTGTTGTAATCCTTAAAAAATCCTTCATCTGACATCGATACCAACGGCACTTTCACGTATTGCTTGACAAAATCCTCATATGCGTCAATCGGATGCCGCCCAAAGGCCAATGGGTTGACCGCAGACGCAATGAGCTGTCTTTCCTCTTTTTCATAATCTGGCTTGGTGCTCGATTTCTTCAACAGCCTCGCCAAGCTTTTCCGTTGCAAGCTATTTGGATCACGGTTCTTGGCCAAGATGCCCCAAATCACTTCAATGTTTTCAACAAACCATCTGATATTGGGCACCAATTCATCCAACGCCCCTGCCTTGGCTAATGCGACCACCACACCCTTATGGCACTTGCGCCGATCCACATTGTCATAGAAGTGCCAAAAGTCCCTGTATGGTTGATTTTCAATAATTGCCTGTGCCGCTTTTGCGCCCACGCCTTTGATATCAACCAGACTGCCCCTGATGGCGTTCTTGTTCGGATCAATAGTGAAATCCTCACCACTGGAAGACACGTCTGGTGACAGCAATTCAATGCCGTGATTCTTGGCATCCCTGGCTATGGCCTGGACTTTGATCCTCTGCGGTTCATTCTTCAGCAACGCCCAATAGAACTCAATTGGGTAATTCCTTTTCAACCACATCCCCCAATAGGCTATGATGCCATATGAAGTGGCGTGGCTTTTGTTAAATCCGTATGAGCCAAAGAATGTGATGGCGTCCATTATCTTGCCAGCTTCTTTTTCCGACATCCCGGTGCGCGCCATCGCGCCTCTTATGAAATTGCCCCTTTCTTTTCCAATTGTCTCATCGCCATATTTTTTGGCAATGCTTTTCCGCAATGAGTCAGCTGTTCCAGGTGCAAATCCTGCTATCTCAGTAAATATCTTGATCACATGCTCCTGATACACGATGATCCCCAGTGTGTCCTCAGTGATTTTGGTAACAGATGGGTGAAAGGCTGTCTTGGCAATCAACTTCGGGTTCTTTTTGCGAGCGACATATTGCGTGGCCAATCCACTGCGAGCTGTTCCCGGTCGATTCAAGGCTGTCATTGCCGCGATGTCTTCAAATTTTTCAAATTTGACGCCTGAACAAATCTTGTCCGCACTAGCTGTATCATACTGGAAAATGCCTACATAATCGTGCGCCGTGAAAAGGTCAAGAGTTGGCTTGTCATCCAATGGGACATCAGATTCCAAATCTATTTTCACACCATGCCTAGTCTCGACAGCTCTCAAGCATTCACGTAACACTGTCAGCGTTCGCAACCCCAACACGTCCAACTTGACCAAGCCCAAAGCAGAAACTCCATGCATATCAACAGCCGTCACCACCACATCGCTGCCATCGTGCTTTCTAATCTCCAACGGCAAATGTTCCACCAGCGGATCAGGTGACACGACAACGCCTGCGGCGTGGATGCCAAGATTCTTTGCCATGCCTTCCAAACGCTTTGCGTGTTTCAACACGTCAGGATATTTTTTGTTGAATTCTCTGCACACTTTGAAATCTTTGAAGCTGTCCTCAATCGTTTGGCTGGCCCGTTCATCACCGCTGGATCGCTCGATGATGCTGTTGGTCACTTCGTTGACAGCTGCATATGGCACGTCCAACACCCTGGAAACGTCTTTCAAACACTGTTTCCCACTGAGTTTACCTATTGTGGAAATCTGCGCCACTTTGTCTTCACCATATTTCTGCCTCAAATAGTCGAACACCTCTTGACGCCTCGCGTCTTCAAAATCCATATCGACATCTGGCATGTCGATACGATTTGGATTGATAAACCGTTCAAATATCAATCCATGCTCAATGGGGTCCACCGAGGTAAAACCAAGCAAGAATGAGACCAATGACCCAGCCACTGAACCACGTCCTGGGCCGCACATAATCCCCTGTTTTCTGACCCAAGCATAAAGGTCATACACGATCAAGAAGTAGCTGACAAACCCTTGCTTGTGAAGTGCTGACAGCTCGTGTCTCAACCTTTTGCTATACACTTCCAACATCTCAGGATAACTCAGACCATATTGGACAGCTGTTTTTTTGGCACGTCCTGCAATGTCCCTCCACGCCAAACCATAAGAGCATAAGCCTTTCAGATATTCCCACTCATCTTTGTGTCTCTTTGGCACGTCTACATGCGGAAGCAATGCTGCGTGATAGTCTATGTGCACCTTGGCTTGCGCCAATTCTGCGACCAATAAGGTGTTATCTAGTGAATCCTTGATATTTTGCTTTCCAATATACCCATGATATTTCATCATAGAACGATACATTTCACGGCGTGTCTTGAAATAGAAATCATTGTTGCTGAAACAAAAGCGTTCTGGGTTGCTCATCAAATCGTTGGTGCCGATACACAGCAACACCTCGTGGTGGTGGCTGTCATCGCGCTCTACATAGTGCGCATCTTGCGTTGCTACCAACCTGGCGTGTTTGCCCCATCGCTCTTTCAACTCCAAAGCGAATTTATTTGCCACCACCTGGTCCCGCATATCATGCGGCTGTATTTCGATCCACAAATCTTCACCAAAACGTTCTCTCAACACCTCTGCCTCGGCAAAGGCCTGTTTGCGTTGCCCGATGATTACACGATCATATATGGTACTCGATTGGCAACCCGTTGCGACCATCAGCCCGTCACCGTACTTCATTAACAGCGGGATGTCTATGCGTGGCTTGTAATAGAATCCATCCAGGTATGATTCAGACGACAATCTGAACAAATTCTTCAATCCTTCATCATTCTTGGCCCACACGGTGATGTGCCAACGGTCACGGATGCCTTCACGGTTTTCATAGTCCTTTATGGCCTGTTTGCGCTCGCCTGGTTTCAACCCTTCACCAATTCTCGCCTTTTCCTCATCGGTCAAGCCTTTTCGATACATATCACGCGCAACATAGAATTCGATGCCGTGCACAGGCTTGATATTGGCCGCCTCGCACGCCACATGCGCTTGGTGAAAACCGCGCATGGTGCCATGTTCGGTGAAGGCAATCGCTGGCGCGCCTCTTTTTGCTGCTGCTTCAACAAAGTCATTTATTTTCCCGCAGCCATCAAGCTGCGACATGTCTGAGTGCGTGTGAAGGTGCACAAAGTCTTCTTTTTTCTTGCTCATAACAAGCCTTCCCATTCATCACGTCTGCGTTCAAGCTGATATTCGGCAATCTCTTTCAATTCCATTGGCCATCCGCCATCCATTAACCATCTCAAATATCCTTTATCTTCACCGGCCAACTGTGAAACCGTCTTGCCCTTGTGTTTTCCAAAAAGCAATATCGCATCCTGCCCGTCATCGGACACCTTGTATTGCCTGCGGCTTGGACGTTTGGCCCTGGGCACCAATCTATTGAGTGGCCAGATGTTGGTGCGATCTGGCAACCCAGGCACATTTTCGCCTTCAAGCCATCGCCTCAGATCGTCCAATGTTGACATATGGTCTCCACAACTTCATCCACGCCCATATTTTCAGTGTTGACGCACAGCTTGGACAACTCGCAAAGACTATAAAGGATTGAAAAAGTGCTTTCAAGCTCATCGTATTGTTCACGATTGATCGGCCACCAAGACGGTATTCTGTTGATGCTCCTTTTGCGCGCTGTATCATAAGTTGCAGTCATCCAAACATACAGCGCCTTTTGTTCAAGAAGCATTTTCTGCCAATAGAAAAACAATTCAACTGTGTCATTCGGCAACAACGGGTCATGCTCCATCAACCCATAAGAAATTGCAGATGGTATTGACCTATCCAAAATGATATTCGTTTCCACTGTAGAAATCAGATCGGCAACATACAAGTCTTCAATGTGCGTATTGAGCGGCACTTTGAATTGTTCTCTCAGCTGTTTTTCTTGAACGCTGCAACTGCCCCAATGCAGGTCGCTGTTGCCTCTCCTGAATGGCCTATAAACAGGCGCACCCAATATTGGCGATAATAATTTGGCACAAGTTGATTTGCCAGTGCCGTTTGTCCCTTCCAGAATCAGTATCATATTTCTGAACGAGTGGTTTGCAGCGCTTCAAGCGCAATTTCCAAATCGATGTAAGAAACATTCAACGGTGGTGTGAACCGGATAGGCCCAAATGGGCGGTGAGTTGCCAGGAGCAACCCGTTGCGACGTGCACCATGCATAAAGTCAAATCCGTTGTAACCAACAAAATCAGGCGTGAAAGCGTTAAGCAGCCCTGCCCCATCATGGTCAACAATCCAATCTTGTCCCGCAAAAAAATCACGAATCATGTTGCCCTTTTTCCGCACCTCATCCAGATTGTCGTCCAACCATGAATACATCTCGATTGCGAGATAACAGCAGAAAGGAGCACCACCAAACGTATTGAAATGCACGCCTGGGGTGAATGCCTGGGCCACCTCTTCAGTCGCAAGCATACAACTCATGGGGTGCCCCATTGCTATGCCCTTGCCCAATGTCATGATATCGGGCTTGCTACCTGATTTTTGCCAGGTCGCATATTCGCCCGCACGTCCACTCCCAGCTTGAACGTCATCATGGATAATCAACACGCCTGTCTCAGCACGGATTTTGTCAAGGCTTTTGAAAAATGCGTCAGGATAGGTTTTCACCAGGTTATTGCCCAGAACTGGAGCGAATATGACTGCTGCCACCGTGTCCCACTCAATTTCGCGTGGTTCATGCTCTTTTGAATCTGTCACCACTTGTTTGAAATTGAAATCACCGTCAGGAGCAATAACGCCAAACCCCTGCGCCAACGGGCCAAACCCATGCCTATGGTAAGGGCTGACCCTGTAGTCACCAGCCGCCATGGATAAGCCTGTTCTGCCGTGGAAATTCCCTTCAACAGTCAGAACAATGTGGCGTTTGCCAATCCGATCATCTTTTGGATTAGGTTCTTTGTCCCACCAATGCTTCCTTGCTATCTTGATTGCGGCCTCAACCGCCTCGGTGCCGCTATTGGAAAAGAAAATCCTATCCATTCCAACACGATTGCAAATCATTTCTGCTGCCTGCCAGCGTATGCCAGTTGGATAAATATCCGGCAACTGTTGTGGCGCTCCTGTTCTGAAGAAATTCTGAACGGCATCTCGATACTCATCTGAATTGTAACCCAGCGAGCACACGCCTTCATCACCCCAGAAATCCAAAAAGCGCTCTCCATCCTCTTGGAACAATTGAGAATCAACAGCCCGTTGCACCTCAACTGGCAATCGAACAATATTGCCCATCAGACGTTTGTTCAGAGCACTTGTGTCAATGCTCGTGTCTTCATTTGGATTCTGTTTTTTCATTTCATCCTCTCATTCCAATGTATGGGTCTCTGCCCCAAAAAGTGCGATACTGCTCAGCCCGTTCCACCATCTGCTCTTTCATCGGCAATTCAATCCGTTCGATAATGGCAGGCAATTCAGCAGGAGTAGGCACTATGGATTTGGTTGGCAGATGGTGATAAACCAAGTGAAGTGGACAAGGTGGAAGTGCGTCATCAGCCGTCAAACGCCTGCGACATTCCTCCATGTAAATGCAGCCTGTGAAATCATCACCACTTAAACAAGGCGGGCAGACCAGCTCACGGAATATCGGGTGCACTTTCTGCGCCAATTCGTCAACCATCCCCATGATCACCGGTCCCCATATCCCCAACTGAAGTATCCAGCAGCCACGTTTGCCGATAATGTGCTGAAGCGACCCAATGTTGAGCTTCCAGCTTATCCGGTGTTGCGCGCCCAAGGGTATCAATTCACGTGCATCTTCCATTGGCACTCCTGCCTTGACCAGCGTGTTGTACAATGCCTCGATGTATTTCATGGTGTTGTCGTATTCCAGGCGCAAATCCTTTCTGACGGCAATGGTTGGGGGCAACCGATACGCCTTGTTGGTGGCAAATTTGCCCATGTCTTGAATCCGCATCGATTGGCTCCACCAACTTGATTTCGCCAAATCAGGTATCAAGTCAATGCCCAACCTTTCAGGGCTGATCTCTGTGCCAATTCGATGGCGCACGGCCTGCTCACGCCAAGACACTGAGACATTTTCGATCATGAACACAAAATCCACGTGTTCACCAATCGGTATTTTCTGAGCGATGACGGCACGGAATAGCTCTTCAACTTCATCAACACCCACTTCATCCCGAATTTCGATTGGTGTCCTCAACCTGTCTTCTGTTTTCGATGCTTCCCAAACGGCATACACCGTTTCCAACGGAAATTCGGTGCATGTCATCAATGTCACTTTCGGCTCTGGATTGTTCATTTCGACTCCTTTATTTTCTTGATTATTTCTTGCCAATTTCCAACCCGTTCGATTAACGGGTGTTCCACCGTCCTATTCTGTGGACTATCCAGCAGGAACACCGGCACTTCAGTATCTACAATTTCCAAGGCATGTTTTGCCCGATCTTCAATGAAACACCTTGGCTGGGCTGGGAATATATGCTCGCAGAGTGCTTCAGCCTTGTCACGTCTAAACAATATCAAGTCATAAGCAATTTCATGCTTTTTCAACCAGCCCAACGTGTCACCGTATAGTCTTTTGTGTTGGCGGTGTGGACGCGCAGTGATAATGACAATCTTGTAGCCCATATTGTGCAACGAAAACATTCCAGCCTTGGCCCCATCTATCAATGGCAATTCGGCAAATCCACCTCCACGTCTGAATGTGCTCTTTATGTCTTCCTGTTGCGCCAAAGGCAAATGCCTAATTCCATTATTCAATATGCTCAGATCTGCCACGCAACCGTCCAAATCGACCACAACCAATTTCGTATCGTGCGACAGCACCAGTTGTTCTCCTTTCGCACGATCAGCAACAACGTGCGTCTTGCGACAGAATGCCTCATACAAATCGTTGGCAGTCGCACCGTGAAGTTGCGCCAAGGCGATGACGTATTTCATCACGTCCACCGCCTCTTCAGCTACGTTGCTCACATCCACGCCTGGTTCCTGTAGTATGTTGGCTTTGAACCTGACTGCCGCTCCTGCAAGCTCTGCTGCCTCTTCATACAGCCCCAACGATAGGTGTTTGGCTGTCTCAGAAAGCAGCACCTGCGTCATGTCTGATGGGTCTAATCCAAAATCAACCTGTTGGGTTGCCTGCAATCGCCACATCTCGTGCCATCGGTCTTTTACTTCACTCATTTTCCCACGACACTTCCAGCACCTCAAAGGGTGCTTTTTCTTTTTCCTCATGCACCTTGATTTTGCTCTTCACTTTTGCACCCTTTTCCAGCACGCACATCGCTGCCATCCGATGCCAGGCGATGACATATGTTATTGCGAAACCAAAATGCTTGTTGTACCATTTAGACATTGCCCGGTAATAGTCTTGCCAACACTCTGGGTCCATGCCGATTGAATCGTGATATGACTGCCTATTTTTCTTGAAACGCGCTATGCCGAAAATGGCGCTGTCTGTCACCGTTGCGTATTGCCTGGATGCTCTGAAAATGTGCTCAAGCGCTGCGCCATATTGCCCCTGTTCATTCCGTTTGTGTGTGAACTCGTTGAAATCAGCGTGAACCCAATCCCAAGAATCTGTTTCCAGCCGTTCAACGGCTTTGTATGAATCAACGCGCACACACGGAATATCCGGCAACGAACGTTTGATGCTCTTCACGCAATCCGCATCATAATCAAGCACCAGATGTTTTGCTGGCTCGTTGACTGCCTGGATGACCGATGAATGCCACCCTGAACCACCAAAAAGATCTATCACGCTGCCCACTGGGCCAATTCGCTTTGCTACTCGTTTGAACGCAGCCAATTCAACTCGCTGGTCTGACCGCTCCAAACAATAATGAACGTGCGGCGATTTTTCTGTGATGTTGACTTTGTCGTCTGTTGATTCGCAAACGAACATCTCACGGCCATCCACTTTTAGCCTTGTCACTTTGATCTTCATTTCAACCACCTTTCAGCAAGCGCTTTTGCTTCATCCAAAACCACGTCCATAGTTGCTCTTGAATTCCATTGTGCAAATCGCCCCAACAACGCAACATTATCAGGCAGGACAGGTTTTTGTTCAAGTGGAAGCAGATGCCCTTTCAGCCCGTTCTCCACGTTCTTGATGTACCAACCCTTGCTGAAGATGAAGTTCAGGTCAGATCGCACATCTTCCATATTCAAATCGCCATTCACTTCCATGGAATAGCCTTCGCCCTTGGGCGAAAATCTGTGGATGGCGTCACCCGGCGTGTATGGCGTGTAGACATAATCCCATTGCGCATATTTGTCACGCCTTGGCCCCATCACATCAATCACATTCAGCTTCATAGCAACACCGTGCGGCACGTACCAGTTCACACACTTGCGAATCACCCAAAGAGGTATCGTCAACACCAAGTAATCATATGGGTGGATGCGCCCTTCATCTGACCATATGTAATTTGCTGCATCAATGATTTTCATCAATTTGGATTTTCGGACATTGGCCCGGTATTCCAGCTTTTCAATCATACGTCTGAAATCACAACGCAACGCGGTGCGTGGTCCACGCGCTGCCGGATCATTCATGGCCTTTTTAGAATGCTTACCTGGTTCTGCGCGCCTGGTCTTGCGATAATGGTCATCTTGAATACGTTTTGCCTGCTCTTTGGTCATGCTATCAAAACACTTTGGATACCGTTCCACCTTGCCCTTCAGCATGATTCCGCCTCGCACCTGATAATCGCTGTACCCCAATCTCAAATCGTTGAACATTCCTTTGACACCATCGGATGCGTGAACGTATTTCAACCCACCAGACAAAAACTCGCCACCCACCTTTCCAGGCTCAAATATCGTGATTTCCAGATTAGGATGCTTGCTGAAAGCATACGAACAAACCAAGCCAGAAATGCCACCACCTACAATAATCACTTTCCTCAATGGATTTCACCTAAAACAAAAGCGCCAGCACGGCAAGTGGGAAAGGATCCAAGGCCAATTGAATGCAAAAACCACAAAACCGTGCTGGCGGCCCACGGTGGCGATTACTCGCTCACAGCGGGCAAAGCTATTTTACCGCTGCCCACCATATCGGCCAATATTTCTGCCAACATGGACAATTCCTGTTTTCCTACCTTTCCTGTTGATAACGATTTGAAACGCCCATCCGACAATGGCGCAATAGGCTGAAACGCCTTGAGCGCTTTTGCTGACATGGCACTCTCAACCTCTTCAACTTCCAATGGGAATTGGATGTTAAAAGCCAATGAGGCAGTCTTGTATCTCAAAAGCACAACCGGCACGTCCTTGTTTTTTGCAGTTTTGCAATAGATCAAAACGTATCCGCTTGTGTTTGCGTGATCCACCACGTATAATTGTCCAGGTGGTATCGGTTGATTGCATGACGCAAACTCTCTGTCCCCCAATTCAGCTGCCAGATTATCCTTGAATTGCTCGAACAGCCCTGTCAATTTTGACATGCGTTCTCGCCTGCGTTGCTGAAGCGCCAGCCGTGATGCTTTTTTGGCTTTGGCGCACGGTCCTTTCCTGCGTCGGTCAAGAGCTGGTCTGCCTCTTTTCTTTGGTCTAGTTTTTTTCTTGGGTTTTTTGGCTTTGCGTGCAGTCTGTTTTCTGCCACGCTTTCCAGCTTTGATTAGAGCATCGCAGAAGATAACAAACTTGTCGTTGCCCGCCTTGGCAACTGCGTAATAGTCGTCACCACCAGCTCCTGCTTCAAAATAATCAGCAACGCTTTTGCCCGTTCTCTCAAGGTGCTCTTTGAAGATTTTGCAACGTGGAAGCCAACCGCAAGATGCCTGCTCATATGGGTCATCCGATTTTGGATTGCCCACACACTGCTCGTCAGTCTTGGTATGCTGGCCAATGCAGTGCGGTATGAGAATCTCAACCATTGCTGTTCAACTCCCTGGCCATCTTTCGATACCACTTCACAGGCAATGTTTCTCTCATGCCGTCATCCCCAAACACATCGCCTGTAAGTGGATTGAATCTGCCCTCGATGACGAAAGTGCGCCAAAGCTGTTTCCGTTTCAACACCAACACGCAACCCCATGGATACCTTTCGATCATCCTGGCAAGGGTTCCGTCATTCGCCTGTTGATGGAAATCCGGTTCTGAATGATAGCCTTTGATGGGCTTTGGATCCAACTTGCGCTCCTTTATAATTTTGCCAACAAAATCGGTGTCGTGACAAGGCTTTTTGCTCACGTGTATCATCGGCCATCCTTTTCTTACTATTATGTCACCAAACAGATCGCTGAATTCTTTTCTTCTGGCCATCTCAGTAAACAAACCCTTGATTTTGTAAAGCGACCAGTCAACCGCATTTTTATCCACACCAAGATATTCGGCAATATGTAAGTTGGTTGGGTTGGCGATGTCGCCACCAAGGTTTTGGACCATCTTGAGCAATGACACTGGCGGATTTGTCCGACACTCGAACACTCTTTTGTCCCGTCCTTTGAGCTTGTATAGCATCTTCATTCTAAAAATTGCCGCCTGTGCCTCCAATTCGTTGAATTTGGCACCATCTTCAGGCGTCATGATGCCACTCGGTGGCTCATAGGATGCAGCTTGGTGTCCCTCGTTGCCGTATTGCAGCATAGTGTGTAGAGACAGTGGTGGCACAGGTATCTGTACCCATTTGTTCTTGGCGTCACGTATAACAGCACGAGGCATGCGAGAAGCACAAAGCATTTCGTACAGCATCGATTTGTACGTGTTATCCAAAACCCGTCCAATATATGGCTCCAATTCTCCTTTTTCGCAATCGTACTTAGAAAGCGCAGCCAGCAGAGCCATCCTGCCCTCTTGAACGGCATCCTCATAGTCCACCCCGTTCACCCAGCGTTTAATCCGGTTTGCCTTTGCTTTGATGAATGGAAGCATCCTGCGCTCCATCTCTGGCCAGACTTCTCTTTCATAATCGCTGCATTTGTATCCGCGTGGGAAGTGAACTGTCATCGTCCAATCCTTGTTGTCTTCAGCATCTTGCTGCCATAGAAATGGTCAAAGGTGCCGTCTGGATAAATGATCCAAATGTATTTATTTGTTGCCTTTGCGTATCGCACTGTGGCCCATGTTCCACTGCGCAATCTTTCATTGCCGTCAGGAGTGGCAATCAAACAAGCGCTCTCATCGACAATATCGTGATTGCGGGCAATGTAGTCCTTTTCATTTCGCATCTCATCGCCTTCACACCACGCTCTTGCTTTGTAATTGCGTGGTGGATGCACAACAATTCTGAAAGACACCAGGTTATGGAAATCACTATCGGCGCCAACGCAATCTCCATGATGTACCACCAGCTGTCCGTCGCACATCCCGGCCAACTCATTTAGAACAGCAAAAAGGGATGATTTCTGTTCCAAAGTCATCCCTTTTCTGGTGCCAGTGAATCCAACGTGCATCTCACCTGCTCCTTTTGCCCTTTCCGCCCTTGCGGTTGTTCGTCAGCCTATCTTTCATCAGCTTGTAAACGGTGACCGCCAGTTCATCGAGGTTGTGGACTTCGGAACAAACTGCGCCAGTTTGCTCGTTGTAGAAGCTGTGTGGGTAGCTTGTCATGATGGCAACCGCTATAACTTCGATGCCAGCGTCAGTGGCCTGCTTGACAACTTTGCGAAGATGAGCGCCTTGAATCTCATCAGAAACACCCTCTGCGTTGGGCTGGCCATCGCTGAGCACGAACAAGATTTTGCGGTGCTCAGGGCGAACAACCAGGCGCTTGGCCATCTCCAAAACGGCTGGGCTGTCAGAGTTGGTGCCGCTGCCGTTGATGGAGCCCAAGCGGTTGCGCACTCTGCGATACTTTTCGTTGAACTCCTTGAAGATGACGTATTCTTGAGAATCTTGCCTCATATTGAAGCCGCTGCCGGTTTCATCTCTGCGCGGGGTGGCGGCGATGTTATGGAATCCAACAACCTCAAACGGAACCTTCAGCGCTTCAAAGGTTTCAGCCAATCCGATGGTGGCGCAACGCGCGTAGTATGAACGGCTGTGTGCGCCTCTGCCCATCGACCCACTCATGTCGATGAGAACGGAAACAGCCGTGTCAACCGTCTGACCATCTGCCGTCTGCGTGAAAACTCTCTTGTTGCCAGTCTCAACACTCCAAAGATCATTGTGATCCAAGTCACCATCCAGCTGGGCGCTGCGTACGCTCACTTGGGCGCGTGCCTTCATGAGTCTGACCAGCTTGCTCTTCATGACGCGCGTTTGTGAAGAAACATCCTTGCGGGCTGCATCAAATGCATCTTTGTACTCGTTGGCTTTAACCCAAGTGTCTTTAACGAATCTGCTGGTCAGGTACTCATCCGTGGTCTCTTTGTTGTAATCGGCCTCACTCTTCAACTCTTCACGAGTAGCATCCGTGATGTCGTCCATCTCTGCATCTTCTTCAATTCCATCAGCCAGTTTGGCTGCGGCATCCAGCTCTTCATCGCTCATGCCGTTCATGTCGCCATCGCCAATGTCGCCCTCTTGGCTGTTATCGCTCTTTGCAGCGCTGTCATCGCTCTCACCGTCAGTCTCGCTGTTTTCATCGGTTGCGCCGTTGCTGTTCTCGCCAGCCTTGGAGTCATCCGCACCCTCTTGCCCATCATCACCCGCGCTGCTGCTTTCCTCGCCATCCTCGTCACCCTCGTCACCATTCTCGCCAGAGCTGTCGATGCCTGCTTCGGTCTCATCGCCATCGGCCTCACCCTGCTCGCTGTCGCCTTGCTCCTGCCCATTCTCGCCTTGCTCATCGCTCTCACCGGCCTCACCCTGCTCGCTGTCGCTGTCGTTGTCGCCTTGCTCCTGCTCCTGCTTGGCCTGCTCAGCGCGCTGCTCCTGCTCCTGCTTGAGTTGCTCAGCAACCTCGCCCATTTTCTCGATAGTGCGGCGGGCAATCGCCAGAGCATCCTCAGCCCACTCAGCTTTTCTGATGTCGGAAATCTCGTCAGCCAGCGTGTCCAGATAAGGCCTGTATGCGGCGGGCAGCCAAGTCAAGTCGCCATTCTGCGCCTTGTAGATGATACCGCAGCCAAGGATGTGCCAGAAGTTAGCTGTCTCAAGCGGTGCGCCGTTGTAACGCTTGCGGAGCACGTCTGCGCTGTGCTTGGCGCAAGCAGCCAGATTCTGCGCAACACCGATGTATTTTTCAGCCCGCACACGCTCCATCCGAATATCTTCATACACGTTAAGCAGCATGCCTTCTTTTCTGTTTTTGCACTCGGTCTTGAGCAGCTCCAGAGCACCTTTGCGTCCTGCGTCTTTGTGCCGCTGCTCTTCAGTGTGGTGGCCAATCTCGTGGTCCAACATCCCCTCAAGTGTCTCCTGTGTGGCTTCATCGAGGTGGTCTGCGTTTGCGGGAAAAGTGATGGTGGAACCGTTTGTGGCGCAGGTGTTCCCCTCTACAACCTTGACACCGTATTCCTTGGTCATCGCGCGTGCGACACGCTGGAATTTGCCGAGCATCTTGTTTATGTTTTTGTTTGTCCGCATTTTATTTCTCCTTGCCATGTCTATAAATATAATTGTTATTGAGACAAAAGGCAAGTGTTTTTTTCAATTTTTTTTGATTTTTTTTCGTTTTGTTGGTAACGTATTGTAATGCTTGGAATCTTTTTTTGGAGTAGGCCATCCGTCAACCTCTAAATCTGGCCACCGAAGTAACGCTGAATAAGAGAGTTGACGAATTCAGCGTCATCGATCTCAAGTTTGTTGAGCACTGCGATTTTCGCGCCTTTGCGCACATCGCTGAGGCGTACCGCTTTTTTGGCCCAGCTGATGAGGCGACGAGTGGAGAATGTGCAACGGCACTCTTCAGCCTGCAGCGACTCACGAACCGTGCGAGCAACCTTGACCATTTTTTTCGCATCGGCTTTAGAGATGCCGCTGCGGGTGACCAGGATGTCGGCTTCAGTCTCAGGGTTGGGGTAATCGGCCTTGATCGTGACGCCATACCGGTCCAGTGTCGCCTGGTTCTGTGCTTTGGCCGCTTCATACAGCCCAGTCTCATCACCGTTGCCCATGGTGTTGGCGGTGGCGATGATGCGGAAGTTTTCATGGGGCTTGACTACCTCACCGAAATTCTCGGTGAGCACCAGGGGGTTGCCTTCCAGAACCGACTGGAGCGCCATCGTGACATCGGCATGCGCCATGTCAACCTCGTCAAGCAGGAGCCACCAACCGTTTTTCATGGCCTGGGGCAGCACGCCATCGGTGAATTCCGTGTACCTGTTGCCGTTGTCGTCCAACTTCAGCTCCATGGAACCGACAAACTGGCTGACCCTGAAATCACGAGTGAGTTGAACCCGCAGGACGGGCTGATTGATGGCCGCGGCCATCTCCAGGCAACTGGCGCTCTTGCCACAACCGGTGGGTCCACCGATGTAGATGGGCTCGTTGTCTTCGATGCCGATGGCGATGTATTCCCATTCTTCCATAACGGTTTCATCGAACATCCAGTTTGGATCGTGCTTGGGCACGTAAACTTTGTCAAGTTCAGTGAGATTTTCGCGTTTGTAAAGAGTCGCAACGCCTATCTTGTAGGCACCCTCTTCAGCTGAAGCAGACTGGGTGGACGCCTGCTGATGCGCCTGGGTGGAGCTGGATGCGCCCGCAGCCCGTGCTGCCTGTGACCGTGCCGCCTTTTCCTTGGCCGCCTCGGAAATCGTGGGGCACCCCGGAAACTGTTTGTTGTAGTCTGCTACATTGGTCTTGTGCTTGGTGGAAAGGTGCACATCCAACCTGTGGTAGTAGTTGCCACAGATTTCGCAACGTATTTTTTGACGTCCCTGACTATCGAATTCTTTTGTTGATGACATTGGCCTTGTCTCCTTTTTTTGCTTGCGCGTTTTTGCGATTCCCTTGCATGTTTATAAATCTAACCTTTTTTGCCGTGAAAGGCAAGTGTTTTTTTTCAACTTTTTTTAATTTTTTTTGCTTTTTCTGCTAAAGGTTTGAAATGATTGAAATCTTTTTTTAATTTTTTTTGCTCTTTGGCCATCTTTTTTTCGATTTCAACCATAAAATTTTGAAATTTTATCGCGTGAAGCGCCCAAAATCGCTTTCAATCGACCTTGGCGATCACCCTCATATTGCGCTGCTGTGTTGTATGCTTCCAAGGCCTGATCCTTTGTTGAAGCGCCTGGATCAACACCCTCTGGCAATTGCGCAATAGCCACGTTGCTTACTTTACACAGCAGTTGCTTTGCAACTTCAAATGGTGCAATGGATTCTTCAGGGTCCAACATAACAACAATTGCGCTGTCTGGTGAACGAGAAAACAGCTGAGTCAATTGCGCTGAGTGAAGAACCTTGCCAAACATGGCAAGCGCAGGGATGCCGTGCTGCCATAGCTTTATCGCATCAAACGGTCCCTCAACCAATGCGATGTCGCCAGTTGGCGGGATATGCTTCCACCCTAATAAAAGTTGGTGGTGGTCTGCGTCCTTGGGATTGAGCACTTTCACTTCCAGTTTATTGGTCGCATCACGCGCCACAAAAGAACGGCCATTGGGGCATTCAACGGGAAAGACAATGCGCAGGGCATATCGGCCTGTTTCGCAATAACCAAGCCCCCAAGCACGCGCTGTTTTGCGCTTGATCCCTCGTTCTTTCAAATAGACAGGGAATGACCATTTGCCAGTCTTGTCGTTATATATCGGCACGAATTCCGATGGAAGTGGAACATCGACATATTCGTCATCTTCATCGTCATATTCGACATCGGGCCTCAAATTTCTTATCTTGTCCAATAGACTTTGCGTTGACTCTTTACGTCTGAACTGAATTGCGTTCTTGAGTATGAACGATCTGGCCTCACGCCAGCTGATGCCTTCCACCTGAGCAACCACCCCCACGAGGTGGCGCCCACGCTCGTCACATTTGAAGCATACGAAATTGCCGGTGGTTCGGTTGATGTAGAATCCGCCAAACTTTCCGCACCAAGGGCATTCAGCCGTTATCTCACCGGTGGAAGTGAGCCTGATGGCGTCCAGATTGTCTCTGGCGTATGATTCTATGTCGAATCTCAACTCACTTCCATCTCTTCAATCAACATGACATCAAATTCGCAGTTGAGTGGTATTGTCACACGGCTGCGGCCATCCCGATATTTTGCCAGGTACAATTCAGCCCTATTCTCAGCCGCAGTGGGTGCCGCCTCACCAGCGCCTATCTCTTCACCATCCTCATCAATAGCTATCTTGGTTGATCTTGTTTTTTTGCCAGGTGTGTTTATCGACAACACTATGTCCGCAATCCTTGCCTTGTCGTAGGATTCACTGGCTGCTTCTGCCGTGGCAATAGTCTTGGCATACTCACGCCCTGCCTGGCATGATGACCATACCGCATAACCACCCTCTTCAGCGAGCGATTTCAATGACCAATACACCTCAGCCTGATCCAACCGGTGATTCTCGCCTTTGCCCACTGGCTTCATGTGGTCTCCTGAGTCCACGATAATCATTTTGGGCTTGAAATCATATTCCTGTTCCAAGTCTTCCAGCGCTGAAACAAGAGTGTCGATGTTGCACTTGCGGAGTGGCATGGACACAATCTTGAACATGTTGGACCACTCTTTTTCTACTTTTCTCAACCGTGCTTCGATGCTGCGCAGCTCGCTGGGCTTCCATTCATAATGCTTGAATTTGCGGTAGGAATAACCCAGCCATCTTGTATCCTGCCGCATGGCAACCTGGCGCGCTGGCATCTCCAGCGGGAAATACACAGCTGGATACTTCCTAGCAACCGCTGTCTGGATGAGGTTGTTCAGACCAATCGACTTCCCCTGCCCGGTTGTTGCCATCAACAATCCCAGCTCGCCCACTTCAATCCCGGTGATGATGGAGTCTATCCTTTTCCACCCGGTTGGAATCACCGTGAACAGTTCCGGGTGTTCTTTCCTGAGCTTGCGTTCACGCTGTCGCTTTTTGAATTCTTCAATCCAATTGATTACAGTGTAATCGCGCTGATTCACGTCACGCCTGATGAGCTGCTTCAACGCCTCATACGTGTTCTCAATCTTACCTTTTTCCAATGCGACAGCTGCTTCCTCCATTGCTAGCTGTGCGTTGATCGTCTTCACAAAGGTAGATAGTTCATCAAGAGCAGCGTCACTAGACATGGGCCTGCGCTTGTATAACTTGGAAGTCAATTCCAAGTACGGCACACGGTCATCGTCTTTGGGAAAGTCCACCTTTGCGCGGGACATCATCAACCGTGGATTGGTCAACTCACGATAAGTGCTCCATGTATCCCGAATGCATGCCCATATCCAAGCGTGCTGAGGTGAATTGAAATGGTGCGCATCAAGGATGCGTGTTGCCTTTCGCAGATACACCACATCTTTCAACGCACGAGCAAGTATGTCTTCTTCAAACGCCTTGTCGAATTTCACTTGGCCTTGTCCTTTTTAGTCCCGTATCAACTCCAGTATGTCTTCTGGATTGAATCTCAAGACTTTTTTGCCTATTCTGATATGCGGGATTTCATTGTCCCTGACCCAATTTGAAACCGTGTTTCTGTGAACGCCCAACAATTGCGCCACCTGCTTCGCATTCAACGTGTGCTTTCTCAGCTTCTTGTCGCGATTATCCGCCATCAATATCCCATCTCATCTTCCATACGTTTGGCCAGGTTGCGTCTGTAATCACCTGGCTGCATCATCACTGGTTGAAATTTGCCACCGATAATTGAACCAACCGTTGGCCCATAGGCATCAATCAACGCGTCAAAGTCCATATTGGTGGCCAAGAGCACCGGCATGCTGTCATCACACCGCTGTTTGAAGATGCGCTCCACCTGTGTTCCCAAATAGGTTGTTGAATCAGCTTTGTACTTTTCCTTGCCCATTTCATCAATCGCCAGGAAGTCTGAAGTGAGCATCCACCGCAATTGTTCTTCAAGCTCTGGGCTATTGAACCCACGTTTGATATTGTAGTCCAGTTGGGGCAGCGTGGTGTAGTAGGCTGATTTGCCAGTTCGGATAGCAGTCATCAATATGAAACTGATGAAAAACGTCTTGCCCACGCCGTTGTCCCCCAAGAACACCAGCCCGTACCCTCTATTCAAGGCTATTTGTAATTGTTCAACGTACTTTACCACCACACCCTTGAACACTTCCAGGTTGTGATTTACGTCTGCCGGCTGTATGTTCCAGAAATCCCTGGGCACGCATGCTTCATAAGCGGCAACAGCCACGTTCAACCGCTTGTAGCAATCGCACGTGGCATTGGTCCCACGGCATTTTGCACACCCATAGACTATGGCTTGTCGTGCCTGCTGCGCATATTCCTCAACTTCAGCTGGCGTTCTCATCGCGCATAGCCTTTGACCGGTATTGGTGGCGACATAGGCTTGTTCTTGTGCTTGATGATTTCGGTCACGATGCCGTCAATCGTTCTGAACACTGTTATGCACTGTTCGCATTCGCACAGGTACATCGCGCCTTTGCATGTGTGTTGAACGCACCTGGTCTTTTTCGCCTTGCCTTGACACATTGGACACTTTTCTTTTTTTTCTTCACTCATATAAATTCTCCACAGCCCAATCCACCATTGGTTTCATTTCAGCCCCAACGAACATCCTTGCGCCTTTTGCTATGGCCTCAGCCGTTTTCTGTATCGTCAACAAATAGCGATCAGGCCAAGCCGTTGTGCTGTATCCCGCTTTCTCAAGCGCTTTCCTTAATCTAGGGTCCAACTGTGTCTCATCGCTGAATCCGTGCGTCTTAGGCGCAGCCGATTTCGGCTTGCCTGCCTTCCAACCAGCGCTTTCATCCTCTAATGAGGCACAGGCAACAGTATCAATATTGGCTGGACTAGACAAGAAAATCAACGGTGGGATTCTCATTGTGCGTTCGGCAAAATTGGCGATGTGATAATGCCAATAGGTGAGCACCTGTCTTGGCGTCACCTCTTTGCGAATACACCATTCAGCTGCCCTCTGGGCATACTTGCGTTCTTCATCTGGAAGCAGATATGACGGCTTGTTGCCCGCCTCTTTTTGAAGTTCACGTCTGTATCGGCTGTAGATGCGCCCAAACTCTGAAGCCATTTTCTTGAGTATGGCCAACTTGGTAGGATTGCGTGGCGGTCTATCTAGGATTTCAATCAGTTTTATTCGTTCTTTTTTGCTCGGTGAAAAAGAAATTGCTGGGTCACCTCGTTGGTCCAGTTTTGTCCAATCAATGTTTTGCGCAAACCTCCGGTTCTTTTTCTTGGCTCTTTTTGCTCTTTCACTTCTCTCTTGTTTGATTTTATCTCTAATATTCTTATATTTACCAAGATTTAATTTAGGGGATTTAAGATAATCTTTAGATTTGTGGTCACCAGCCTCACGCTGACTGGCGCTGGTTTCGCAGCTATGGGATTCTTCATCAAGCAACGATTCAATCGGTGCCTGAAAAATCATCTTTTTCCGCTTTTTAGGAACTGTTTTGCCCAGAATCCCGTGTGTGGTTCTAGCACCAGCCAATCCGCCAACCTGTGAAACTTCTGAATTGTTGTCATTTTTGCTATCGGCCAAGAATCTAGGCGCACGCTGCTCTTTTTCATTCAAAGAATCAGCATTCAATACATTCAGAAGTTCATAGAATGGCGATGTTTCATCCATAACGCTATCTGAAAAACGCAATTCTTGTGCGATTGTCTGTTTTTCGGATTTCGACAATTCAGAAATTGGGCAGTAAAGCACGTTGGACAACGTGAGAAATTGCGTTGGCCCGACAATTTTACAACGCTTGACTATGGTGATTTTGCTGGGTTGGCCCGGTTTGGTTGGTGGCTCTATGTGGATGTAGCTTTTGTGATACAATTCGCGCAACACCTCATTGCAGCGTTGGCGTGAATAATCCAACATTGTCGATATTTTCTTGCGGTTGAAAATCTCTTTTTTGGGGTGGGCGAGTAACCTGATCCACACGGCAAAAGCGTGGTGCGTTAAATCTTCATATGCTTCTTCAACAGTTACCGGTTCATCATCGAGTGGCCATCTGCGCCTCGCCATTTCCACCTCCAAAAAAAGGAGCCATGGCAGCCAAAAGGAGTCGCATTGGCCAATTCCAATCAATTGGCCGCCATGGTCCGGTGGGGTTCAAATGGTGAAAATCAGAAAAGAAGCTCACGCGCGACTCATCGTGTGCTTTATTTCTATCTGAATTGCTCGTGTCAGTCAAGTTTTTTTACCGTAATTGTAAAAAATTATGTCATCTCATTAGTTTAACATTGAATTCAGGCTCAGAGCGATAAACCTTCAACCGTTCTCTGCTGTGCTCTGCGAAATACTTGTTGGTCATATCCATGAAATCAATGAACACAGCCTCTGTTTTTCCCTTGTTAGGTGTGAGATTGCGCATCCTCTGGACTGTCGCCTTCACATCACGGCCACCCTCAGCGTTGATTACGCACTCCACTTCAGGGATGTCCACGCCCTCACCAAATACTGTTCCCACCAGGACATGTATATGGCCATCAACGAATTCTTGAATCATCGTGCGCCTTGATTCAGCTTTGTTTTTGCTCGTCACCGCCTCGCACACCAAATTTGTATCATCCAACATCATCTTCAAACGCCCAATCTGATTCAACCGATTGCATATGATTAGCACCCGCAATCCCTGGGCCACGTTCTCCTGGGCCAACTGGACAATGAGTTGGTTGCGTGCTTCGTTCTCATATACAGCTTCGTTCTGTAGGGCCATGCTCCATCGCTGTTCTGACAAGTCCGGTTCCAATACTCGATACAGCTTGATCGTTGGGCGCACCAGCCAACCCTCTCTGATCAGCCTGGAAGCTGGGATGTCGCATCGCTGTTCGCCGCAACAAGCACGTAGCCAAATCACACCACGTTCCATTTCACGCTCGTTATCCAGGTACACAGTGGCGCTCAACCCCACTTTGTAGAATGCGTCAAAGTCAATCATGACTTCGCGCCAAACATCGCCTCGCAGATGGTGGCACTCATCGAACACCACCATGTCATATCGGCTCAGCATTTTTTTGTACCGTTCAGAACCTGCTTCACGCGCGTTCACGAGTGTGTGGATTGTAGCCACCGTTATGTCGCTTTCTACCCATCCAGAGTCGCCCACAACCCCTATATCACCATCTCTCATTAAAACATGATTTAAGGCATCTCTTGTTTGATAGAGCAACAATTGCGAGTTGACGATCACTAGCGTTCTGGCTTTCAACCGCTTTATGACATTTGCCACTGTCCAAGTCTTGCCACTTCTGATAGGCATTTTGAGTATCCCACGCCCTGGAAGCACTGGCCCGGTGATTGCGTCAACCGCTTCATTCTGATGCGGTCTTAATTCAACATCTGGGTTCCAATCGTATTCGACAACAGCGATAGGTCTGCGCCTCTTGTCAATCACTTTGACTTCAGCTTTCAGCTGCCGCAGATTCACATACAGTTCTGCCAACAATCCTATCGGCACCCTGTATCCGTGTTTCCTGCTGAATTTCAACAGGTGTTCACGTCCATCCCATCGCCTCTGCTGAAATGCCGGTGAAAACTGAAACCCAACAACTCTGTAGCTGAGTTCCCTTTCCAATTTGCGCAGGATGTTACGGCTGGCACCCTTGATATGGACATAGTGGTTGTCTGCTATGAGTCGAACAGCCATGTTTTATATTTAAGGAGTTGCCAGCGTGAAGCTGATTATTTGATAGCGCCAGCGTAAATGCCCAGGGCACCAATGGCCACGGATTCAACGATGACCAATGCCCAGGGCACCCAGCCAAAGGTGCGTTGCTTCAATTCATTGCTCAAGCGCAACTTGCGTTCTTCAGCATGCATGATGGATAGGGTTTCAGCTCGCTGTTTCTGGTCTTCTGTCGCCGCTTTCCAGATGTCAACTTGCAACTTCCACGTGTCAATATCCTTGTTCAACGATCTGATTTCCCATTCCAAGCTGAGTGAATAGTCCCACAGCCTGTAGTAATCAATGACGATAAGCCCATATTTTTGCCATTCCGGTTTGGTGAATGCGATATACTCTACACCATCTTGGGTGATTTGACGGCCTTTCGGTGGATCCGAGTGTCGTGCCTCTGGTCTTTCGGGCCTATCGTGCGCAGCTTCAGGGCCTGTTTCGTCTGCGAGCAGCGTCACTGATAGCGTCATTGATATCATCAAAGCCATCAGCATCACGAACACGTTCACGCAGCTTCTCCGCATCGCTTTCATCGTTTTCTCGTTTCTCGTGCTCTATTTGGCGCGCTCTGCTGTTTTCAGCCAGCTGCCTGTCCAACTCCTTGGCGCGCTTTTTCGCAGCAAGTAGCTTGGCGCGATGGCCTTTCTCAATCTTTGTCTTGATCCTGCCAAGTATGCCATCATCTGCCGCCTGGAATGTGACTATGCGATACGCAATGATGGCAACCACGGCAATCGCCATGAAAACGAAAACACCCCACTTCAACCAAGGGTTCTTTTGGCCTTTCCACTTGGCAAATAGCGTTGCTGGGTTAATCATCACTCAGTGTCTCGTCATCCGGTGCTGGATCCACGCCTCGCATCTCATCAAATCGACCAGCCAGCGCAGTTGGTATCCGTCCAGTGAGCGCAATCCCTCTTGTCCACTCATCGAGCAACGCCTGTTTGCCGTTGAAAGCCAACGTTGCAAAGCCCATTGCGAACACGATCACGCAGATGACCGTTGCCAGTGGCCATCCGAAATTGAACTGGAATTTGATTGCGCTGAACACAAAAGCACTCAACAGCGCCATTAAGAGAAGATAGGCCAAAAACTTTTTGCTTTTGTACCAAGCCTTCTCAAACTTTTTCATCA
>Ga0180434_10001690_pt1 | contig 30965 bp, 28 predicted proteins | sample SS_ome_7_FD_132453 | JGI IMG/M metagenome (GOLD analysis project Ga0180434, IMG submission 132453) | Hypersaline lake sediment archaeal communities from the Salton Sea, California, USA - SS_1_D_2 metaG | ecosystem: Environmental > Aquatic > Non-marine Saline and Alkaline > Hypersaline >... | reverse complement strand
GGCGATAACGACGGGCGCCTGGCTCAGCCCCCAGGCTGCCGGGTTCTTGGGCAGCAGCGTCGCCGCGCGGGCCTCTTTCTTGGCGGCGTCCTCCACGACGACGATCTTCCAGGGTTGCACATTTACCCAGGAAGGAGCCCATTGCGCGGCCTCCAGTACCTTGCTCAAATCCTCCGGGGAGACGGGATCCTCAGTGAATCTCCTCACGCTGCGACGTTCCCTGATGGCCTCCAAGACTTCCATTGTCTGCTCCTTTCTCGTATGGGCGCTTCGATGATCGGGTAGAGGGCCTTTACAGTCGTTGGTCTCCCCCTGGTCGACTTTCCTTCAGACCAGAAGAAAGAGCTTGCGCAACACGTTTTGCGGGTCGGTTCCGAGGATTCGAATCATCGGCTCTTTTCCCACGTCCCCGCGGTCGTAGACGAGATCCGGCACCTCCGACGTTCGGCGTATCGCCTCCCCGGTTCCCCACTCCAGGGAAGAACCCTCTCGCTCCTTCACCTCTTTCGGCTCTTCCGAGCGGTCGAACCCGGCCGCGACCAAGCCCTTCTCTTCTGCCTTCCGGAGCACCGCCTCGGAAAAACAGATGTTCATGGTGGAGCGGAGGTGCGGGTGGTATTGCATGGCGGCGAGGATGACGTTGGCGATATGACGGGAAGTGCCGAAGGCGGGGGGACGGACGGTCGTGAGGCCCTCTGGGAGGCGAACGATCCTGCCTGGGAAGGCGGCCACTTCTTCATGGGTGGTCGCACCCGGCAAGGCGTAGCCGAGGTTGGACTGGACTTCAGCCGAGAGCTTCGCTAGGGAGGGCTCTCCCTGTATCGTTGCGGCTGCACGCGCAAGGGAGCCCAGGATACGGTCTCGCTCGACGCTCCCCAGACCGGCCGCGTAGTGATTCGTGGGCCCGTGTCCTCCTCCCAGGGGAACCGAGAGCCGGATCGCCTCGGTGATGATACGCTTTGCCTCCTCGACCGCTTCGGCAAGCTCGAGGCCCTTGGAGAGGAAGGTTGCGATCGCTGCGGACAGGGTGCAGCCGGTTCCGTGCGTGTGCGGGGTATCGAACCGGGGGGCCGAATACGCGTGGAACGCTGAGCCGTCGAACAGAAGATCCTCCGCCTCCGGGCCCTCGCCGTGACCTCCCTTGATCAGGACGGCCCCGGGGCCCATTGCGTGAAGGCGACGGGCCGCCTCTCTTCGTTCCTCTTCCGATTCCACTCCGGTCCCGCTCAGGATGCAGGCTTCGTGGAGGTTCGGGGTGATCAGGCGGGCCAGAGGAAACAGGGACAGGGTCAAGGCCTCTACAGCGTCTTCTTCCAGGAGTGAGTGGCCGCCCTTTGAGATGAAGACCGGATCAACCACGAGATTCGGGACCTGAAAGCGACCGATTCCCTCGGCAACGGCCTCCACGATTTCCCGGTTGGCCAGCATCCCGGTCTTTGCGGCGTGTATGGGAAGGTCGGTCGCCACCGCTTCGATCTGACGGAGGACAAAGTCCGGGGACACGGTCTGGATCGCCTGCACTTCCCGGGTGTTCTGCGCGGTCAGCGCCGTGATCGCGCTCATGCCGAACCCGCCCAGTACCGTGATCGTCTTGATGTCGGCCTGGATCCCGGCTCCGCCGCCCGAGTCCGAGCCGGCAATGGTAAGCACGCAACGGGGTTCCGGTAAAGGCGAACCTGTTTCAGGCTTGCCCATTGGTTTCTCCGAGTCTTGCATGGATCAGTTCGGCCACCTTCTTTCCGCTCAGGAGCATGCCGCCGAAGATCGGGCCCATGCGTGGTCCTCCAAAAGTGGCGTTCGCAGCCATACCGGTCACGTAGAGCCCGGGGAAGACCTCGGTCGTGTTCTCCAGGGTGAGCTGCTCTGCCCGGTCGGCCCACAGGGATTTCTCTCCCTCGAATTTTCCGGTGGGGGTGAGCAGCTTGCCGGGCACCTTCCGCTCCACCACATTCACCACTTCGCAGGCGTGACCCGTGGCATCCACGGTGAACTTGGAGGCGATGGAGAGAGGGTCCACGTGAAGGCCGGCGATCTCCACGGCGGACCAGTTGATCACGAGGCCGGTGATTCGCTCGGAGCGCATGACCACGTCTTCGATGCACATCAGGTTCCAGATCCTGAGGCCTGCAAGGGTCGCCTTGGACGCGAGGGTGGTGGTGCACATGACGCTGTCCGCGCAGTAATACTCTCCGGTGAAGGGAACGGTGGGCACGCCGAACTGGTCCAGGACCTCTCGCGCTTCCTCCTGGACGACAATCTCGTTGAACATCATGCCCCCTCCCCACATCCCGCCTCCGAGACTCAGCTTCCGCTCGAACAGGGATACGCTGTGTCCCCAGGAGGAGAGAAAATAGCCTGCCACGATCCCGGCAGGCCCGCCGCCCACGATGCAGACGTCCACGTCCAGGCTTTCCTGGAACTTCTTGTGCCACCTTTCGACGATGGCCTGGGTTATGATGCGCTCGTCTAGTGCCATGGTTCCCTCGATGTGATTGCCATTGGTTCGTGTGTGTTGGTATGTTGTCTGTGAACAAGCCTTCAATTCTAGGGAAAAAGGAAACGCTTGACAACCGGGGTGGCGTGAGGGTAGCAACGAAACGCAGGCCGGTTCTCGGGCAGGCCCGGCCTTTCGCTTCCATGATCGAGAAGGCTTCGAGGGTTCGGTGCCGGAGCCTGCGTGTACCCGTGAGACAGGGCAAGGAGGACGAGAAGATGCGGAGGTTGACCGGCAGAGCGGTGGGTCGGATTGTCGGATTCGGTTTCGTTGGGCTGATCTTGGCCAGTTGTGCCGCGCCCAGGGAGGAGATAGAGGATCGGCGGGAACCCCCCACCGCGGTGGAGGAGAGCCTGGTTCGGGCAGGCAAGTTGAGCGTGCCGGACCTGTCGGACGACCTTCCCCGGGCCACCCTGGAGGAGGCCGTCAAGAAGAGCCTCGCCTACTACGCGCGACTGGACCCGAAGAAGCCGGTCCGCTTCGGCAAGGACCGATATACGGTGCGGGATATGCAGACCATGCTGCACCAGTTTCTCGAGGTCCTCGATGAACCTCTCGACGGGAAGGAAATCAGAGATGCCGTGCGGGAGCGGTTTGTCGCGTACCGGGGTGGGGGCAGAACGAAAGAAGTTCGATTCACCGGCTACTATGAGCCCGTCCTCTATGGGTCCCGGCTTCCGGGCCTCGACTATACGGTGCCGATCTACCGGGTGCCCGCGGACTTGATCAAGGTGGATCTGGGCCTTTTTCGAAAAAGTCTCCAGGGGACCCGAATCGTGGGAAGGTACCGGGAAGGGACGCTGGTGCCCTACTACACGAGGCACGAGATCGATCGACTCGGGCTGCTGAACGGTAGAGGCGATGAGATCGCCTGGCTGCAGGACCCGGTGGATGTTTTCTTCCTGCACATCCAGGGCTCGGGAAAGGTCATCCTGCCCGACAGGAGTGTCCTGCATGTCCACTACGGGGCCGGCAACGGACGGCCCTACCGGGGGATCGGGAATCTGCTGGTCGGTGAAGGAGCGATTTCCGCGGAAGACAAATCCATGTGGGCCATCAAGAAGTACCTGAAGGCCAATCCTGCCGAGCAGGCCGGCATCATGGACTACAACGAGAGCTACGTGTTCTTCGAGGTGGTTCCGGGAGGGCCCCTGGGCAGCCTGGGCGTCCGGCTGACTGCGGGCCGATCGATCGCCCTGGACCCGGCCTGCTATCCCCGGGGCGCACTCGCATACATCGAGACGGAGGTGCCGGTCATCGGCGAGGACGGTCGGCCCACGTCATGGGAAACGGTCCGGAGATTTGTTCTGGTCCAGGACGCCGGCGGAGCCATCAAGGGACCGAATCGAGGGGATATCTTCTGGGGAGACGCGGAAGAGGCCGGACTGCAGGCCGGCTGGATGAACCGGATCGGGAAGATCTACCTCTTCGCGCCGAAAGCGCGTTAGTGGCAAGTGACTGCCGGGCAAGGGCACGGGGCCTGACCCCTGATCCCTGAGCCCCGGTCCCTTTCTCGCATGGACTAAGCGCTCTTTCCGGACAGGAGCGCCAACAACTGCTCCTGAATCCTGCCGTTCGAAGCCACCAGCGCCTGGCTGTGAAGGTGGGTCGGCTTGCCGCCCGGGTCTGTCACGCGGCCTCCCGCCTCCTCGACCATCAGGATCCCTGCCGCCTGGTCCCACGGGCAGAGCGTGAGGACCCAGTACCCGTCCAGCCTCCCGGCGGCAAGGTAGCAAAGGTCGAGGGCTGCCGACCCGGATCGCCGCACGCTGCGTACGAGGAGCAGAATCCTGGCGAATTTCCGGAGGTTCTTGTCCCGGGCCATCCTGATCTCGTTCGGAAACCCTGTGGCGACCAGACATCGGATCAATTGGTCCTCGTTGCTCGTTCGGATGGGCCTTCCGTTGAGGAAGGCTCCGGCGCCCTCTATTGCTGTGAAGAGCTCCCTTCGCACCGGGTCGTATACGACGCCCACCACCGTCCTTCCCTCGTGCTGAAGAGCAATGGAGCAACAGAAGTGGGGATAGCGGTGGGTGTAGTTCGTGGTGCCGTCGAGCGGGTCGACGACCCAGAGAAAGGGGGAGTCGGTTCGTTGCGTGGCGGTTTCCTCCATCAGAAAATCGTGGGTGGGAAAGGTGTCTCGCAAGAGGCCGTGGATCGCCTCCTCGCAGGCCCGGTCCACTTCCGTGACGAGGTTCGTCTCCCCCTTGAAATCGACCGTGTGGGGCTTGTCAAAGGCCTCGAGCTGTCTCCTGCCCGCATCCCTTGCGGCACGCATCGCCGTCTCGAGGTGCTCGTTCCAGGGGCTTTCCGAAAGGCGCGACGATTCCTGCATGATCTGTGATCCCTCGGTTCCTGTGTTTTCCTCTGCCCGGCAATGATACCGCAAGGGGTCCGCAAAGAACAGGCCGCGGGCCTTCCGGGCGCGTGAGCGGCGACCCGAGTCATTGTGCAGAAAGGTTGGCCGGAAAGGGGGCGTGGTTGAGTTCGTTTACGCTCACAATGACTCGTCCGAGTCATTGTGCAGAAAGGTTGGCGATGGGCCGTGACTCCCCTGCCTCAACGCAAGGCTTCTATTCTCTTCACATTTCTCGATCGCAAGGAAATCGTGCTGTAGAGGATCCGTAACACTTTGCGGGCAGGCGCACCGGATCGGCGCAGAGGGCCCGGGATGACCGCGGTCAGCAAACACACCGGACACACGCGGCCTGCCGGTCTCCACGGGGGCCTGGCATGAAGCTTGCGCTGGCGTCTTTCTCATAAAGAAGGATACCCGATCTTCTCCGTTGGTGAGGAGGAAAGGAGCCTCTCATGACGGGCTCATCAATGATTCCGGCTCCAACCCTATGGGACTTGGCCACGGTCGTGTTCGAAGAAGTGGAGAAGGTGTGCGCGGACGAAAGGAGGGCGATCTCCCTGGCCAGGGAGATCCTGATCCACATCATCCAGGGGCACGTGAAGAACATGGAGGTCGAGCCGTCTTTTTCCCACGTTGTCGCCCGCGAAGGCAAAGAGCGGCCGGGACAAGGTTTCGGCCGGCCCACGCTCGGCGGGTGACGGGAATGGTTCACGCGGAGCGGGGGCCTGGCGACAAGGGGCAGGGGGTCAGGGTCCTGATCGTGGACGATGAGCAGGAGAGCCTGAATCTGCTCAACCGGACATTGAGAGGCCTGTACGAAACGTCTCTGGCCAGGGACGGGCGGGAAGGCTGCGCTCCCTGGAGCGGAATCCCGTGGCCGCGGTGATCTCCGACCAGCGGATGCCCGGCATGACAGGGGTGGAGTTCCTGGCCGAGGCCTCTCGCAGGTGTCCTTACACCCAGAGAATCCTGCTCACCGGCTACACCGAGGTGGAGGGAATCATCGATGCGATCAATGCGGGCCACGTTTTCGGGTATCTGTCCAAGCCGTGGCACCCCGACGACCTGCTGAACACGCTCCGAAGGGCGGTGGAGACCCACCAGCTCCTCAAGGACAAGGACCGGCTCCTCACGGATCTGCAACAGAAGAACGAAGAACTCCTATGCCTGCTCGAGCAGACCCGGCGGCTCGAGGCCGACAAGATTCAGGCGGAGCGGTGGGCCGCCCTGGGCAAGCTGGCCGGAATGGTCGCGCACGACCTGCGTAATCCCCTGACAGCGATCCAGTGTCAGGCAGGCCTCCTCCGGGATGAAGGCCTGGCCGGATCAAGCAAGGATCGGTCGGTCCGGGCGATCCTGGACCAGGTTCAGCGAATGGGCCACACCATCGATGAACTCCTCCTGTTTGCCAAGCCGAAGGATGGGTGTTCGTCTCTGCGCCCTTATGAACTCTCTGCCCTGGTGGCCTCGATCCAGGAGGCCTTTTCGTTGCGGTGCGAAGCGAAGGGGGTTCGCCTCGAGACAAGTCTTGAATACCAAGGGACCGTCCGGATTCGTCCGCCACAGATCTACCGCGTGCTCGAAAACCTGGTGAAGAACGCCCTGGACGCGGTCGGGGAACAGGGTGAAATCATGATCGCCTCGGAGAGGACGGAGGGCGGGGAGATCGTCATCCGGGTGGCCGACTCCGGGTCCGGGGTTCCGGAGTCGATTCGTGAAAGCCTGTTCGAGCCCTTTGTCACCCGCCAAAAGCCGGGGGGTACGGGGCTGGGGCTGGCGATCGTCAAGAAGATCGTGTGCGAGCACGGGGGAAGGGTCTGGGAGGAACCGTGGAGCCTGAAGGGTGCCTGTTTTCACCTGGCCTTGCCGCTGCGCCCCCCGGAGACCGAAGACGTGGAGGCCGCAGTGTCCCTCGGAGGGGAATGAGATGCAGGAAGAGAAGAAACGGCTCGGCGAGCTTCTGGTCGCCCAGGGGTGGGTACAACGGGAGGATCTCGATACGGCCCTTGCCGAGCAGTCCCGGCAGGGCGGAAGGGTGGGGGGCCTTCTCGTGGAAAAGGGAATCCTCGGAGAACAGACGCTTCTCGAGGCCCTGTCCTGCCAGCTCGGTGTGGAGATCGTGGAGGTCACGGACCGGCCCGGAGACGCGGACGCGCTCGCCGTGGTGCCCTATGCCGTCGCGAAGAGGTACCGGGCCCTCCCGCTCAAGAAAGAGCCTCGCGTCCTTCATGTGGCCACGCCCGAGCCGCAGGACGCGGAAGCGATCCAGGCCCTCGAGTTCGCAACCGGAATGCGCATCCGGGTCTTCCTGTGCTCTTCCCGGGAGATCGATATCGCCCTGGAGCAGCACTATGGAATGGAAGAAGCCCTGGAGAAGATCGTCAGGAACGTGGCCCAGGAAGCGGATCTGGACGGCTCGAGTGCTTCCTCGATCGTTCAAGTGGACACGCCCCCTTCGGGAGAGAAGGCGACGGGCGGGCAGGCCGATGCCGCCCAGGCCCCGATCATCCGGCTGGTGAACCTGATCCTGCAGGAGGCGGTTCGCAAAGAGGCGAGCGACATCCATTTCGAGCCGAACCGCAACTACCTGCAGGTCCGCTTCAGGCTCGACGGCGTCCTGCGGCGTCGCATGTCGGTCCCTAAGTATCTGCAGCAGTCGTTGCTGAGCAGGATCAAGGTAACGGCGCGGATGGACATCGCCAAGAAGCGGACGCCCCAGGACGGGGGCATCCGGCTTCAGGTGGACGGTCGCCGGCTGGACCTCCGTGTTTCCAGCTTGCCCACCTTCTATGGCGAGAAAATCGTCATACGACTGCTGGACCAGACCGAGCGGAAGATCGATCTCGGGGTGCTGGGCCTGGAAGGGGCCCGGCGAAGGAACCTGGAGGCCTGCTATCGGAGGCCCCAGGGAATGATCCTGGTCACCGGGCCGACCGGAAGCGGAAAGAGCACCACCCTCCAGTGCATCTTGAAAGACCTACGCTCCGAGGGAACCAACATCGTCACCGTGGAAGACCCGATCGAATACGAACTGGAGGGCATCAACCAGGTGCAGGTGCAGCGGGAGGCAGGCCTGACCTTTGCCGATTCCCTGCGCGCCATCCTGCGGCAGGACCCGAATGTGATCATGGTCGGGGAGATCCGCGACGGTGAGACGGCCGAGGTGGCCTTCCGCGCTGCGCTGACCGGCCACCTGGTCCTCTCCACCCTGCACACGAACGACACGGTCTCCACGGTTACACGGTTGGTGGACATGGGCGTGCCGCCCTTTCTGATCAGCTCCGCCCTGCTCGCCGTGATCAGCCAGAGGCTGGTTCGCAAGGTCTGCCCGGCGTGCCGCGTGACCGGCGACCCGGAACCTTCCACGTTGGAGGGATTGCCCAACGAGTTCCTGCGCTCGGTGGCAAGCGTTTACTGGGGCAAGGGGTGCAGCCAATGCGAGCAGACCGGATACAAGGGCAGGGTGGGGCTGTTCGAGCTTCTGGTCCTTTCCCCGGACCTGCGGAAGGACGTGGCCGGGAGCGCCGACGAAGGGGCGATCCGAGACAGGGCGAGAAGGGAAGGAATGCTCCTGCTCCTGGAAGACGGCATCGAAAAAGTCCGGCAAGGCGCGACTACGGTCGAAGAAGTCCTTTCCACGGCCTACTGGGACGGCCCTTTCAATGCCGGCCGGACAGAGGGCACTCGACCACCGTCCCCGAGAGCGGGAGGCACGGAGGCGTCGGACCCACCTTCCAGGAATCCAGACCGGCCTACCATCGTCTATTCCGAGGACGACCCGGCCGTGCGAGAGGCGGTCTGTCTATCGCTGGAGGCCCTGTCCTGCGAGGTGATCCCCGCAGCCGACGGGCAGGAGGGATGGGAGAAGGTGCAGCGGCACTTGCCGGATCTGGTCGTCACCGACATCGAGATGCCCAGGCTGGACGGGTACGGGCTGCTCGAGAAGATCCGGACCGAGCTGAGCACGGCCTTCATTCCGGTCATCCTGCTGACCGGCAAGAACCGGTGCGAGGACCGCATGAAGGGGTTTCTGCTCGGCGGCGACGACTACATCGAAAAGCCCTTTGACCACCGGGAACTCCTGGCCCGGGTGAAGCGCTGCCTGGAACGCAACGCATTCCATCGCCAGGAGACGACTTCGAGAGGGGCACCTTGAAGCGGCGGGGAGAAATATGGTGGGCGAACCTCCCTGCACCCAGGAAATCCGAGCCCGGACACCGGCGCCCCTTGCTCATACTCCAATCCGATGATTTCAACCGAAGTCGTATTCAGACCGCCGTCGCCCTCGTCGTCTCCTCGAATCTTCGGTTGGCTGAAGCCCCCGGGAACGTTCTGCTCTCCAAGAAGGACTCGGGTCTTCCCAAGAGGTCGGTGGCCAATGTATCACAGGTAATCACGGTAGACCGATCTTGCCTGGCGAAGAAAGTAAAGAAACTGGCTCCTGCCAAAGTGCGCGAGATCGACATGGGCGTCCGGCTCGTTCTTGGACTAAGAGCCCCGTAGGATCCTTCGGAGGAGCTCGTGGGCCCTGGAGGGGTTGAAGATGCCGCAGGTGCACGGTCCGCCCAGGGTCCGGACCGCTTCGTCCATTTCCATCTCCCCTGTTCGCAGCTTGTCGACCACGTCGGTTGCCAGACCATGGGCGATCATTCCGTGGCCGCACATGGTCGTGATCTCGAGGATCTCGCTGTCCGGGAGTCGATCGAGTCTTCCGAAGATACCGCAGGACATGTTGATGGTGTGGGGTGTCAAGCCAAGGGCATGGCTGACTTGAACGAGTTCCTCCGTGAGGCCGCTCACCGTGACCGAGATTCCCAGATCCTCCGACTGCAGCCTCCGCAGCGCCTCCTCGACCTTCACTCTCTCGTCGAAACAGCAGCGGAGCCTGGAATGGTCATCCAGGCTTTCCCGAACGTCCTGGATCCGAATCCCCGTCATCGTGCTGCCGAATCCGTAGAAGCCGATGTTTGCGGGCCCGACCTCCAGCAGAATCTCCAGGGTTCTCTGTAACTTCTCCTTGGCTCCTCTTGTGTTGATGCCGGCGGCAGGGGTGCAGAGCAGGACATAGTCCTTCTCGAGGGACGGCTCTTCGCCAAGGCGGTGGAGGGAATGCGTCACCCTTCGTCTCTCCTTTGTCTCAATCCTCGCAAAGCGGGCGGCCCAGGCCGAGATTCATTTTTGCGTTTGGGGCGACGGAGATACCAAGCCGTTCGAGCCTCTTCCGTATGGGAAGATCAGCGTCTTCGCCCCAGCGGCTGATTACACTCAGGGAGAATACGGTTTCGATTTCATCACTCGCTTCGAGAATCTTGGCCATGACCTCTTCCAGAGCAGACGATTCCACCTGGATCTCCAGGATGGAGGAGAGGATGCGCTGCTCGTTCAACTCTTTCGGAAAGGCGCCCGTTTCCCTGTTCATGAGAATCGTCAGAGGGTTCTTGTCGCAGAAGGTTACGCCCAACCGAGTAAGGCGTGTCGTCACCGAGGATATGTCGCGGAACGTGCACCCGATGCCCGGACGTCCGAACTCGACGCAGATGCCGATGTCGTTACGCTTGATTCGCCCGGAAACATCGTTGGTCTTCGACTCTTCGGTTCCTCTTCCGGGAATGAGGGTCTTGTCGTGCGGCCGATTCGGATCACTGAACAGGGCTCGCAGGATGCGCGGATACGATTCCGTCGCGTCGGACTCCATGAAAGCGGAACCCGGACAAATCTCCAGGCGTCGGCAAAGCCCGCACTCGAAACAGAGTTCTTCCACTACCGTTGCGCGACGCGGCTCCTCGGGGCGAAGCAGGATGGCCATGGCAGGGCAATAGGGGAGGCACTCTCCGCAACCCGTGCACCTATCCGGATCGATCTTCATCGCTTCTGTATCGCGTCTCTCTGTTTCGTGCCGTGCGGCTTGACACGGGATTTTCTCTTTCTATATCTTGGCCGCCCAGAGAAGAAAGCACGGACCATTCTGCTGAAATCCGGTTTGCATGTAAAGAAGATGTGAGCGCCATGGGCAAGAAAGCCTTTATCATTCTGGGGGGTGGGTACGGACAGATACCCTTGATGCGCAAAGCACGGGAGTGCGGCCTGTCTCCCATCGCTGTCGACTACACGCCGGAACCGGAAGGGAAGGGGCATTGTGACCTGCATGTTCGGATCAGTTACAGAGACGAAGAGGCAATCTACGATCTTTGCATGCAGCATGACGTTGCCGGCATCGGTACGATCGGGACGAACGATGCAATCTGCATTGCTGCCAGATTGAACGATCGCCTGAACCTCCCCGGCTTGTACGATGACCCCGAGGTGATTCGAAGGGCCACCTACAAGCACCTCTGGCGCGAGATCCTGGAAGGGCAAGGCGTCTCAACGCCTCCCGGACGTTCATGTGAGAGCGTGCGGGACGTCGAGGCGGTCGCCTCGGAAATCGGCCTAGCGATCCTCCTAAAGCCCGCGGATGCCTCGGGGGCGAGAGGAATCCGCATCGTCGAAAAAGGGGACGACATGCTGCCCGCATTTCACCATGCGAGGCAGTATTCGAGCAGAGATACCGTGGTGGCGGAGAGGTTCGTGGGCCACAACTCCATTGCCGTGGAATCCTTTGTGGTCGACCATGAGGTCCATTTGATCGCCGTGGGGGAGAGGAAGTTGCCTCCACCCCCGCTCTGCGTGGGCCTCGGCGTCACGGTTCCGGACCATCTTCCGAAAACGGTTCATGCAGAGATCGCATCCTTGAATCGAAAGTGCATCGAGGCCCTCGAACTGTCTTATGGCCCGGTCCACGTGGACATGGTGGTCGACTCGCACGGCAAGCCCTTCGTGATCGACATCGGGCCACGTCTCGTGGGCGGGCCCTTCGGCTGGACGCACATCCATGAAGCCACAGGATTCGACGTGGTCGAAGCGGTGTTTCAGCAGGCGATCGGCGAAAAGGTACGATCCGTGATCACCCGGTCATCGGGTCTCTATTTTGCCCACCGGTACCTGACTGCCGGGAAGACCGGAACGCTCAAGAGGGTGGATCTGAACGAGCATCTCTTCGAGGAACACAACATTACCTCCTGCCGGCTCTTCGTGAAGGAGGGGGACCGGATCGAGGCGCTTGCAGATGCGGAGCAACGATACGGCGTCGTGACGGCCTCGGCGAACACGTTCGAATCCGTGTGTGAGAAGGTCGATGCCTTTGTCGATCAGGTGAACTTCGAGGTCGACCCGCTTTCCAGGGGATAGCCCCTGGAAGTGTCCCCCTTGTTACCTGCCCGTACGCCGGAACGGGATCGATGCGATTCGATCGAACGCAGGGCCCACGTAGGGAAGCTGCGGCAGGTCCGATTGTGCGACCGCACGGATGGCCCGCAACTTGAGCTTGCCCACCCATCCCTCCTTGGACAGGTCGGCCAGACAGCTGCCGAGCCGGATCGCTGCGGCCCGCTGGCTTTGCGAGAGGCTGGTTTCGTGCTTCAAGGCGATCAGCCCGTAGTGGAGCTTGGCCACTACCTCGGCGTTCAGGGTTTCCGCGATCTTGCCCAGATCCGCCAGGGAGTGGAACCCACCGAGTCGGCTCGCCAGGGCAGGGGCTGCACTCGAGGTAACGAGGACGGCCAACCGCTTTCCGGGTATTTTTCGGAATTGTGGCGCAGGTGTTCCCCAGGGCCAGTACGCCAGGCATGCCAACCGTTCCAGGAAGGCCTTGCTCACCGCGGTCATGGAACCGAAGTTGACCGGAGAACTGAGGATCAGAATGTCCGACTGGAGGCATTTGTGTATCAGTCCCGGCACATCGTCCTCGAGAACGCAAGGCCCGGGATCCGTTCCCGGTTCCTGCATGCAGTTGCGGCAGTTGTTGCAGAACCGGATGGTCTGGTCGGCCAGGAAGATCTTTTCCGTGGCCGCTCCCGCGCTCGCAACCCCTTGCAGGATCGCCTCCACGGCCGTATCGTTGATGCCGCCCTTCCTGTAACTTCCCACGATGCCAAGGGCCTTCATGTTTGTTCCTCTTGAGCCTCTCGTGTTCACGAATCAGAACGTTGGAAGAGGGCTTCCACTTCTTCGAGAGAGACGCCTTCGAGGGAGAGAAGAACCTGGTCTGCTGCCGCTTGCAGGTGCTCGGGTTCCTCGGTCTGCGCAAGAGCGAGGACGTTCATGCCGGCGCTCTTGGCGGACTCGACGCCGGCAGAGGAATCCTCGACCACCAGGCATTGGTCCGGCCGGATCTCCCGCTCGGTGTTCGTCAAAGAGAGGTGGGTGTTGAGCAGGCGCAGGGTCTTGTCGTAGGGTTCCGGGTCCGGTTTGGTTCTTTCCACGTCCTCCCCGCTCACGATCAGGCGGAACAGGTCGGCCAGGTCCGCCTTGCGAAGGGCCATCTCGATTTCCCCTCGCCGGGCCATGGACGTGACCGCGAGCGGGTATTTCTCGCCGGCCTCCCGGATGAATTCACACACGCCGGGAAAGAATCGCATCTGATTCCGGAGGAGGTCTTCGAAGTACACGGCTTTGCGGTCGGTCAGTTCCTCGAGCCCCCCGGCTTCTTCCAACTTCTTGCTCCCTTTCAGGCCCCAACGGAAGCATTCCACGTCATTGAAGCCGAGGCAGTTCCGGTAATAGGCTTCGCGGGAAAGCGAGACGCCTTCTTCCTCGAAGACCCTTTGAAAGGCCTCGAAGTGATATTCCTCCGAGTCGAGGATCACGCCGTCGAAATCGAACAGGATGGCCTTGAGCATCTTCTCTGCCTTTGTTGATTGGAAAAAGGGCAGCCGGGCCCTATAATGCCAGAAAGGATCTCAAAGAGAAAACAGAAGTGGAGGGAGGAGCCTTTCGGATGGAATCACAGAAGGTCCTGTTGTTCGACATCGACGCCACGCTCCTGAAGACGGGCTGGGCCGGCTTCCGGGCCCTGGACCGTATCTTCGATGAACTCTACGGCGTTCCGAAAGCCACGGATGGGATTCGGCCTGCCGGGAAGACCGATCCGCTGATCATGCGGGAAATGGTCGAGAAGCGGCTCCCGCACCTGGATCCGGATCAGGAGATACCGAGAGTGGTGGAACACTATGTGAAGTGCCTGGCGGAGGAGGTGGAGGTCTCTGCCGGCTTTCAGGTGATGCCGGGCGTTCCGGAGCTCCTCGAGGCGCTCTCCCGCGTCCCACACCTCGCCCTCGGCCTTGCCACCGGGAACCTGGAGCAGGGGGCCTACATCAAGCTGCAAAGGGCCGGCCTCAGGTCCTATTTCTCGTTTGGCGGCTTCGGGAGTGACTCGGAGAATCGGACCGAGCTGGTCCTTGCCGCCATCCGCCGGGCGAAAGACCACCTGCGGAGCGACGTCCCTCTCGACTCGATCTATGTCATCGGGGACACTCCGCGCGACATCCTGCACGGGAAGGAAGCCGGCGCTCGGACCGTTGCCGTGGCCACGGGTGGGTCCGACATGGAGGAACTCGCCAGGCACGACCCGGACTTCCTCTTCGAGGACTTCACCTCCACCAGCAGTGTGGTGCAGATATTTCTTTAGCAGCCTCTTGAAAGAGTCCTGCTAGACGAGGCGGTGAGCCAGTTGTAGCAGTGTCTGCACCACAAAGGCCCGCAGGAAGACGATGGCCAGGATGACGAGGATGGGCGAGAAATCGATCCCGCTGTAGAAGACGGGCACCCTTCTCCTGATCGCCGAAAGGACCGGTTCGGTGACGTTGTGGAGGAACCGCACGATCGGGTTGTACGGGTCTGCGTTCACCCAGGACACGACGGCCCGGCCGATGATGATCCACATGTACACGCTCAAGCCGATGTCCAGGATCGTGGCCACGGCGATGAGCAGATTGGAGATGGCAAACATTATGCGTCCTCTTTCAGTCGGATCCTGTGAAACCGTTTCTTGCCTGCCCTGACCAGAATGCCCTCCTCCTGGAGGTCTCCCGTCCCGATCCGGGTGTCAAAGGCCTCGAGCCGCTTGTCGTTCACATACCCCCCGCCCTGCTGGATCAACCTCCTGGCGTCCGCGCGGCTCTTGCACAAGCCCACTTCATGGAAGAGCTGCCATGCGGCAATGCCCTCTTCGAGGCGGCCCCGTTCGATCTCACTGGTGGGGACCGATTGAAGGTTTTCGCCTCCCGAGGCGCCGAACAGGCTTCTTGCCGCGTCGCGGGCCTTGCGGGCCTCTTCCTCGGAGTGGGTGACCTTCGTGGCCTCGAAGGCCAGGACTTCCTTGGCCTCGCGAATGGCCTCTCCCTCGAGCCCGCCGAGCCTCTTCACCTCTTCCATGGGTAGAAACGTGAAGAGGGCCAGGAACCGCTCCACGTCCGCATCATCAACGTTGATCCAGTACTGGTAGAAATCGTATGGGGAGGTCTTCTCCGGGTCGAGCCACAGGGCGCCGTCCGCGGTCTTTCCCATCTTGGCGCCGGAGCTGGTCGTCAACAGGGGGAAGGTGATCCCGTACACCTGTGCGCCTTCCAGGCGCCTCGTGAGGTCGATGCCCGCGCAGATGTTTCCCCACTGGTCGGATCCGCCCATCTGCAGCTTGCAGCCGTGGTGCTTGTACAGGTACCAGAAATCGTAAGCCTGCAGCAGCATGTAGTTGAATTCGATGAAGCTCAGGCCGCTCTCCTGCTCCAGCCGGAGCTTGTAGGACTCTGAGGAGAGCATCCGGTTGACGCTGAAGTGGCGGCCGATGTCCCGGAGGAAATCGATGTACTTCAGGTCTCCAAGCCAGTCCACGTTGTTCACCATCGAGGCCTTGCCCTCGCCGAAGTCCAGGTAGTGGGAGAGCTGTTTCTTCAAGGCCTCGGCGTTCGCCTCCGTCTCTTCCCGGCTCATCACCCTGCGAAGCTCGGTCTTGCCGCTCGGGTCCCCCACGAGCCCGGTTCCGCCACCCACCAGCACGATGGGCCGGTGCCCGCATCGCTGCATGTGCACGAGGCTCATAATCGGTTCCAGGGAGCCGGCGTGCAGGCTGGAGCCGGTGGGGTCGAATCCAATGTAGCAGGAAGCGGGTCCTTCCAGCAGCTCGTGTATGCCCTCGTCATCCGTTGTGTTCTCGATGAAGCCTCTCTCTCGAAAAATGTCCAGCACGTTGCTCACGATTCGACTCCTCGATGCCGGGGTCCGGGTACGTCAATAGGGGGCAGGCCCTCCTGCACCCTTCGCAAGATGTCCCAGAAGGCTCCCCTGTGCCCCTCGCGGAGGGCCTTCACCAGCACTTCATTCTCGTTGTAGTTGTAGTTCGCCTGCTTCGACTCCTTGAGGGGGAGAAGAAAGCGGGCGTCATCCCTGACGAGACCGGTCAGGTAGTCCTGCCAGCCCCGGCCCATCTCGTGGGACACAAAGAATACAGGATACAGCAGTTCCTCGTTTCCCTCCAGTGTCCCTTCGAGGTTCGGGTTCTCGTGCAGGGGTCCTTGTTTCAGAACCTCCCGGGAAAGGGCGGTGCCCGGGTAGATCCTGATTCCGCAGTTCGCGCCCACCCTCGGGACTTCGATCTCCCTGCAGAAGTCGATTGCCTCCCGCAGCGTTTCCCGCGTCTCGCCCGGCCCGCCGAGAAGAAGGTCGAAGAGGACAGGCAGCCCTGCCTTGCGGGTCGCCTCGACGGTCCTGGCCAGGTCCTCTGTCCCATGCTGCCGCCCCAGTGCGCTGAGTATCCCGGGATGGCTGTGGTCCGCGCCGAAATTGATCCCGGCACAACCCGCTTCGGCCATTCGGAAGGCAAGGGTCTCGTCGAAGCCAAGCGGACTCGCATAGGTGAACCAGCGAATCCTCTTGGAGAGCCCATCTTGCTCGAGGGCCTCGCAGACATCAAGCGCGTGGTCCCGCGGCATGTTGAACTCGCTGTCGCAGAGGTGAAAGACGGTCACTCCCTGATCGACCAGGGACTCGACTTCTTTGATCAGGTAGGGAAGGGGCTTCGTGAAGACCCTGTTGCCCTTTGCCACGGGATCGACGCAGTAGCGGCAGAGCCCTTCGCACCCTCGCTTGGTCTCCAGGCCCACCATGCCCCCTGCCTGGAAATAGTCGGAGTTGTTTACGGTGCGGCGCGGGGAGAAGAAGTCCTCGTCCATCGCGGGGGGGCTCGGAAGGTTCGATCGGATGCGGTCCCCGTCCCGCCACACCAGGCCCGGGACTTCCGGGTAGGCGTCCTTATCGTCGAGGGAGGCCAGCAGGAGGAGCAGGTCTCTTTCCTGCGCGCCGGCGACGCCGAGGTCCGCACCCAGAAAGCCGAGGACCGCCTCCGGGGCGATGGAGAAGCCACACCCCCCAAGGATGACGGGCCTGCGGAAGGTTTCGCGAAGGGCCTGCACCAGGTCTCGAAACTGGGGGAGAAAGGGTGCCTGGCTGAAATAATAGGCATCGTCGATGTTCCGCACGGTCAGCAGAATGGCGTCCACATTGCCCACGTCGAGATCTCGCAAATAGCTCTCGGGCACCTGGGACTCGGAAGGGCCCCCGCGGCACAGATCCTTAACCCTTGCCCTTATCCCCCGTGTGTGCAGGGCCTCCCCGATGGAGTCCAGCGCAAGGGGGGCGACCGGTGGTTGTACGCGATTGGGATTGATGAACAGAACGTCCCTGGGCCTGTGTGTTCCTGGTGGCATGCTGTCGTCCGGTGGATAATGTGAGTGCCATACTATATTATGCGGATTATATTATACGAATCGATCGCATTCCCCAAGAGGCGAAAGGATCGCGGAGACCCATGGATACGCCTAAGGAGAAAGGCCCTGTCCCGCCGCCTCGGAGGCGGGTTTCGTGGAAGGGCTTGCTCGTCTCTGTATTGATCGCTGCCGGGACCGTCCTTCTTCTGTTGTGGCTTACGGACGTCTCCCCGTCGGTCGTCCTCGAGACCCTGCGCGGGGCTTCCCCGGTCGCCCTGGCCCTCGGCCTGGTGCTTCACATCTGCACCTATCTGTTGCGCTGCGTCCGATTCCGCGTTCTCATCCACTCCGCAAGGCCGTCGATCGGTTCCCTGTTCGAGATCGTAACCGTTCACAACCTGTTGAATCACGTCCTTCCCTTCCGCACCGGCGAATTGAGCTACTTCTATCTGATTCGTTCCCTCCACGGGGTGCCGGTGGCAGAAGGGCTGGGCACGCTTGCCATCTGCCGCATCATGGACCTCATGGCCTTCGCCCTCTTCTATCCAATCGCCATCATCCTCCTTTATCTCCGGGGATTCGCCTTTCCCGGTTATGTCTGGACCGTACTCTGGGCGGTGGTTCCCCTCTTCTTCGTCCTGGCTTTCCTTCTCGTTGTGCTGGCGATCAGGGGAAAGGCACTGGTCGGGTTCCTGCGACGACTCGTCGGCCGCAGCCCGGTTTCCGGCTCCCGCCTGGCCGATCGGGTTCTGGACAAGTTCGAAGAGGCTGCCGACAGCTTCGAGCACCTGGGGGCGCGCAAGGTGTACCTGGGGGCCTTTTTCCTGTCTCTGGCGATCCTCGGGATCATCTACCTGGCCGTGTACATCTTACTGGCAGGGATGGGTTATCCGATGCAGATGCTGCTGGTGATCTTCTGCTCCACCCTCGCTTCCCTCGGGATGCTCCTGCCGCTTTACAGCTTCGGGGGCTTCGGGACCCTGGAGGCGGGATGGACGGTGGGCTGTGTCATGGCCGGCTTCTCCAAGGAGATGGGGATGGCCAGCGGCTTGAGTTTTCACATCATTGTTCTCGGGTACGTGCTACTCATGGGCCTCTACGGCCTGGCGCGCATCGGCAAGGCGGGATGGGCTTGGAACAACGGGCCCGAGGGCGACTGAGTAGAGCGAGAAGGGGGCGGAAATCCCATGTGTAGGCAGAGTGGTTCCGGCCTGTCTTCGGTGGTGCTGCGTGGAATACGGGTGGCCGCCTGCGCGGTCGTGATGCTCGCCCAGGCGCATGAAGGGCTTGCTCAGGCCTTCAAGGCGCACAGCCTCCGCGTGGTGGGAGAGGTGATGGAATTGAGGTCTGCGGATCTCGACGGGGACGGTCGAAAGGAATTGCTCGCTTCCTCCACCTCCCACCCGCAGGGGAAACCGGAGCGCACGATGTACGTGTGCCGCTGGAGAGGGGAGGGGGAGAATCTGCGCCCCGTCCTCCGGGATACGTGGAAGGTCCCGCACGAAGCGGTCTTCTGGGACGTGGGCCCGGCAGGGGAAGCCGGGACCGGCAGGCACGTCTACTTCCTCTCCCTCGACGGATTGTCCGAGGTGGACAGGTTCGGCTTTTCGCCCCATCTGCGCGTCGAGGCGCCGGTCCTGCTGTCCGTGGGCCAGGAGGACGAGTTTCTCTGGATGGATTTCATCCGGGATTGGGATGGGGACGGCAGGGAGGAGGCCATGCTGCCCCTGGGCCGGCAAGCCCGGTTCTACCGGTGGGAAGGGGCGGGAGACTGGGTCCTGACGGATTCAGCAAAGCTCCTGCCCCTTGCCTATTACAGCAACAATATCGTTTTCGGAAGGGACCTGGGCGGCTACGAGTATCTGTCCGTGCTTCTCTATCCTCTCCTGGAGCCGGTCGACCTGAACGGGGACGGCAGGAGAGACCTGTTGGGTCTCCGGAACGGGACGGGGTCTTGCTACCTGCGGGGAGAGAACGGCAAGCTCGCTGCAGAACCGTTCCTGTGGGACCTGGAAATCCGGAGCGAGGAAGAAATCGCCAAACACCGGGCGAGCTTGTCGTATCGAGTGGCCGACTTGAATCGGGACGGATGCGCAGACGTGATGGTTCACAAGCTGGTCATGAGCTTCACCGATTGGGATGCGGAGACCGCCGTCTTTCTGGGCAGACCGGAGAGCTTCAGACCCAAGAAGCCGGATCAGACCTTTCCCTCCAGCGGATTCCTGTCCGGCGTGTCTCTCGATGACCTGGACGGAGACGGCTACCCGGACGTGACCGTCTGGTCCGTCAAGATGGGGCTCGTGCCGCTGGTGGAAATCCTCTTGAGAAAGGCCATTCACGTCAAGTCCCATTCCTACTACGGGGCCTGGCCGAAGGGTTTCTCCACCAAGGCGACGAACGAGGGGAGTTTCGTACTGCACATCGACTCGGACCGGCCGGACTTCATCCGCGGGCTCATGCCGAACACGGAAGGGGACTTCAACCGGGACGGCATCAAGGACCTCGTAGCCGGAAGCGGGGCGGACGGGCTGGCCATCTATCCCGGTCTTCCCGCGCGGAAATTCGATTCGCAGCCCTTGGCCGTCCTCGATGCGCCCGGCATCAACTACGTGAGGGCGGAGGACCTGGACGGGAACGGCCTCTGTGACCTCTACGGGTACCAGGTGGAGACGAGGGATCTCTCCCGCGTTCATGTCTGGCTTCAGGGCCCTGCCGAGAAGCGCTGAAGGCCTAGACCATACTGCACGAAGCCTTTGGCTGCGAGCGGCGTAGGAGTTTGGGGACAGGCACTTATCTCCTGAAGGGAGATAAGTGCCTGTCCCCAAACTCCCCGCCTTCAGCGCTTCCCCGCCTTCGCTTCTATCGCTTCGAGCCTGTCTTCGAGCCTTGTGATCTCCCGGCGAAGGCCCTGGATCGCCTGTACGACCGGGTCGGGCAGGGTTCCATGGTTGAGGTCGGTTTCTGTCCGCATCCCGTTTCTGACGATCCTTCCAGGGACCCCGACCACGGTGGAGCCGGGCGGAACGGAGTCGATGACGACCGAGCCCGCTCCGATGCGCACGCTGTCCCCGATTGCGACCGGGCCCAGGACCGTTGTCCCCGTTCCGAGCACAACGTGGTTGCCGATCGTCGGGTGCCGTTTCTGTTTCTCCAGGCTCGTTCCCCCGAGAACGACCCCCTTGTAGATCAGGACGTCATCGCCGATCTCCGTCGTCTCCCCGATCACCACGCCCATGCCGTGATCGATGAATACGCGGCGGCCGATGCGCGCGCCGGGGTGGATCTCTACGCCCGTGAGGAATCGCGAGAGGTGGGAGAATCCCCTGGCGCTGAATGTTCGTTTACGGCTCCACAGCCAGTGGGAAACCCTGTGGGCCCACAGGGCATGGAGGCCCGGGTAGCAGGTCAGGACTTCCGGGAGGCTTCGGGCCGCCGGATCCTTGGAGAAGACGGTATGAACGTCTTCCTTCATGTCCTGGAGAATTCCCATGGGTTCCTTCAGGCCCTTTACACGCTGTCCCGGATGGTTTTGGCCGTGTTCCGGACCAGGGCCTCGATCTCGGTGAGGGAGGGCCTCTTCCTGACGAGACCTTCAATCGATTCCGCCTCTTCCTTCTCCACCGGCTCGAACTGCAGGAGGCCGGCGAGTCGGTCGGCTTCCATGTAGAAGATCGACGATCCTGAACGGCCCATCTCCCCCTTGAGCAGGGTCTGGTCCCAGTTCGAGAAGTCTCCCCATACGGAGAAGCCGCACTCGAACAGGGTAGAGAAATAATGGGGCAGCCCCTTGAAAGGCTCTCCGGCGCCGGCCATGTTCCTGCCGGCCGACTTCCCTTGCAGGAGCGCCGTCTCCCAGTGCTCCAGCCGAAGGCGCTTCTGGAAAGTCGGGTCCGGAACCTCGGCAATGTCGCCGGCAAGGAAGATGTGCTCCTCGCTCGACCTGAGGAAGGCATCGGCGTAGACGCCACCGTCCTTGGTCATTCCCAGCCCTGCCTCCCGGGCCAGGCCGGTGTTCAACTCGGCGCCCACACCCAGGACCACCAGGCCCGCCGGGATCTCTTCGCCTTGATCCGTCGTGACCGAGGCCACATGCCCCTCTCCGTTGAACCGGGTCGGCTTCCGGCCGGTCAGGATCGAAACCTGATTCTGTTCATACAGCCCATGGAGGTAACGGCCCAGATCGACATCTGTCAGGCCCTCGATCAGCCGGTCTTCCGGAAAGACCATTGTGGTCCGGATGCCGTTCTGCGCCAAGGCGGAGGCGCTCTCCGCACCGATATAGCTCCCGCCGATCACGACCGCAGTGCGCGCTCCCTTCATGGCATTGACCAGGGCCAGAGCGTCATCGAGGGTTCGAAGGGTGTGTATCCCTTGCAGGTCTGCTCCGGGAAGCGGCAGACGCCTCGCTCTGCTCCCGGTGGCCAGGAGCAGCCTTTCATAAGAGAGGACCCTTCCGTCTTCGAGCGTCACCTTCCGGCCCGCGGGATCAAGGCTCTTTCCCGAAACTCCAGTCTCCAGCACGATCTTGTTGTCCCGATAGAAAGCCTCCGCCTTACAGGCTGTGTCTTCCGGTTTCTTGCTCCCCAGAAGGATCCCCTTCGAGACAGGGGGACGGTGGTATGGAGGCCGAGTTTCCCGGCCGATGATGATCACCGACCCCTCGGGGTCCAGCTCACGAATTCCTTCCGCCGCACTCGCCGCGGCAAGCCCTCCTCCGACGATCACATAACGATAGGCTTCCTTTTCCATACCCGGTTCCTTTGAATCAGAGCTTCACCGGAGGTGAATCAGAGCTTCACCGGATTGCACAGATTCTTGATGTTGTTCGACACGCGGGCGCAGTTCTTACAGATGTACTTGCCGTCCTTGGCAAGCTTCTTGAGCTCGCTGATGGGCGTGCGAACGTTTACGAGGTAGCACATGTGCTTGTCATGTCCCGCGTGGGGCATTTTCTGGGCCATTCTCCTCTCCCTCCCTGAGGCCGGTCTTTGGATGAACTCCCCTTTTTCTTTCAGATGGTTGGGCTGCGGCAAAGGTTTCGTTGAATCTCCGCCCCTTCCGTCGGATAATGCTTACCCTAATCCGTGCCCGTGTGCGTGCCCGTGCCCGACTAAGGAGGGCCCTGAAGTGGCTCCAACGTCCTTCGAAGAAAGAAAAACACGATACCGGAAGATTCAGGACGCCTTCGTTCACAGGCGAAGCTCCACGTCCCCGGTGATCGTTGAGATAGAACCGACGACCGCATGCAATCTTGCCTGTACCTTCTGCCCGAGGGCTTCCCTGACGCGTCCCGAGGGGCGGCTTTCGGAAGAGGACTTCCTTTCGATTCTCGAGAACCTCGGCAACCCTCCCGACGAGGGCATGCTCCTGTTCAGCGGATTTGGCGAGCCCATGCAGCACGAAAGGATCGCTGTCTTCGTGCGACAGGCAAAGCAAGCCGGATGGTTCTGCGGGATCACGACGAACGGAACAAGGCTCTCCGAACCCTCGGCCGAGGGTCTCTTGTCTGCCGGGTTGGATGTGCTCCAGGTGAGTCTGCATGCCGTTACGGAGGCGACCTACAGGCGGGTGGTGAGACGGGGCTCGTACGACGATGTGGTGAACAGGGTGGAGAGCATCCTGCCCATGTGTGCGGACAAGATTCTTCTGGCCTTGAACTTCACCGTGACTCCCTGGAATCGGGAGGAGATCCGAGGCTTCGGGTCCTACTGGAGGGAGCGCGGTATCTCCCACATCAACTTCTCACCATGTCACAACCGGGGCGGCCATTTCCGGGGTCTTCGTCAAGCCTCGGGCCCGCCTCCCTCCACTCGGGCCCATGCAGGCTGCTGGACATACAGGAATGCGCTGTACGCTACCTGGGACGGTCGGCTCCTGGCATGCTGCAACGATCTCTCCGGGAAGACGTGCCGGGGAGACCTTCGGTGTACGCCCCTCCGGGAGATCCTGGCGAGAGAGAAGGGGCGGGAGCATTTGTTCGAGATCTGTCTTTCCTGCGATTTCCCATTCCGTTAGTGTCCTATCTTGGAAATGCGTCTACAGGCGCTTCTCCCCCTCTTCCGGGGGAAATCGCCGCATCCTTGCTCCAAAGTCCTTCGATTTCCCATTCCGCTGAGCCTCGGAATCATTGATCAAGGGCTATGCACTTTTTTCATAGCGGATGATCCCGCATTTTCGGCATTCTCCCCATTGGTTTTCACTGCCTGACCTGCCGGATCCCCTGGGAAAAAATTTCCGGGTCTTCCCGGGTTTCAAAAAGGTAACCTCCCGCCTCGGGCGAATACGGTATGGAATTCCGTTCCCTTCGAACAGGGCCGTTTTGCCGGAACAGGGAGCCTGCATGCAACCCTGTCCCGTGCAGGAAAAAGTCTTGATTTCAGTTCGTTAGAAACGGCTACCTCCCCTAAATCCCTGAAGACTGGTCCCGGGACGCCGATCTTGCAGACCCGGGGAAGACGTGCCTGCAGGTGCGGTCCGGGACCATGGCATTGAATTTGCTTTTCCCTGCCCCCAGTGGAGGACGGTCCTTGAGGCCGTGTGCGTTTTCGAGGTCTGTCGACGCGGGTGAAAAAGCGGAAAGGAGTCAGCAGATGAAGAAGTCTTTGGTCGCGGTGTTCTTCGGGGTGATGGTCTGGTTTGCGGTCAGCAACGCTACCGGAGTGGGCAAGGTGACGATCTACAACGTCTCCGATTTCATCTCCCCGTTCTACGTACAGCTTGGTGATATCATCCTCTACCTTCTCTTCGGCACGTTGATCTACACGACAGGGATCTTCGTCTATCACCTTCACTCATTCTCGCAGTCCCGCAAGTCTCTGAACGGCAAGTCCGACGGCGTGAGAAACGTGGTCAGGAACCTGTTTCGAGGCAGTCCGGAACCGGATGAAACCAGTGACCTGACACGGGCCGATCGGCTTTGGAAGACGGTGGAGCAGGAAAAAGATTCCCCCTACGAAGAGGTCTTCCATGGCCTGAGCGAAGAAGACCTGAAGAGCAAGCAGGATTTCGTCCACGCCCTCGAGGTCCGTGTGGGGGACATGACCGCGCAGAAGAAACAGGTTCTCTCTTTTTACAACTACATCAGCATCACGGCGCCGACGCTCGGCTTCCTGGGTACGGCCGTGGGCATGGTGGCCATCTTCGACGACGTGGGGGTTGCCAGTGCGGAGCAGCTCGGCGCAGACCTGAAGATCGCGCTGATCACCACGGTCGTGGGCCTTGGCATACGCTTCGTGGCGTTGTTCTGCAAGACCTTTCTTGAATCCGTGCAGGATGACCTTTCGATTGTCATGGTGAACGATCTCAAGGAGATGCTGGCATGATGAAGCGACCGGGAACGCGCAGGGCCGGGCATCAGGACGAACAGCTCGAGGGGGCCATCGACATTGTGTTCCTCCTCCTGATCTTCTTTGTGCTCACGAGTTCGTTTCAGATCCTCGTGGGGGCGAAGATCAAGCCCCCGAAGAAGGTGGAAGAAGAGCTTGTCATCGACCACCAGAAAGACATCGTCCTCAAGATCGACTCTCTTTCGCAAGTCGTCCTCATTTACCAGAAGCACGAGTACCCCATCATTCGAGATGCGCTCTTCAAAGACGGGACGGAGAAACTGAGCTCATTCCTCTCGGTTAGCCGGGACGCCAAGGTCGTGGTCTTTGCAGACTATGACTCTCCTTTCGGGGTGGTCAACACGATCGAGCTGATTTGCACACAACTCGGCGTTTCCCCGTACATCTGTTACGAGCGAGGCCAGACATAATCTATTCTGCACCCTGGGAGCATCCTTCTATGCAACAAGCCTTACCTCCGAGAAGGCCGCACTGGCTTGGATGGACCAAGGAAGATGAGGATGTGATGGCCTGCCAGGTCATCTCCGCCTTCTGCTGGATCCTTCTCATCCTTTTGATCAATTTCTTTTTGCTACACAAGTCGAATTCGATTCCCGAGGCGGAGGCGAACATCGCGGAACTGCAGCCTGCCTTGCGGCCTCCCGAGGTTCCCCAGCCACTGCCGCAGTTGGCCAAACTCCCCGACCAGGTTCCGTGGGAGGTCACCCGGGAGCTCGTCGAAGACGACTACAAGCCGAACTACTATTTTCTGTACAAGGACCAGATCCGGTTCGTGGACAGAATCCCCAAGAAGAAGACGGTCGTTGCCAGTCTCAAAACCGTAGTGCCCGTGCCCGTGAAGAAGGAGGTGGAGAAACCGAAGCCCCTCCTGTTGGAATGGCTCGACATGACCATGGTCGAAGAGGTGGAACCGGAGAAGCGGGAGCGGCAGGAGGAGCCTCCGCCGCCCACACAAACCATAAAGGTCGCCATGGTGGAGAACCTGGACATGGACATGCAGATTGTCGAGGACACCCCCACGGCCATCGTTCCCCCGGAGCCCCAGAAGATCGTGAAGCAGGTCATGCCGAAGATGCGTGCTTCGGCTCTTGACATGGACATGGAGATTGTCGAGGAAGTGCCCGAGCCCGTGGTTCCCCAGGAGCCCAGGGAGGTCCCCAAGCAGGCCCTTCCGAAGATGCGTGCTTCGGCCATGAACATGGATATGGAGATCATGGACCAGGCGCCGCCGGAGGAGCTGCCCCGGGTCGTCGCCACCGCTCCCCAGCCGAAGCAGCCGGTGATCCGAACCACGGCCGGGGCGGACTATGTGTCGCTTCCGATGGAGATGGTTGCGGGGGGATCGTCCTTTCCCACCACGGCAGTGCCCTCGAACCAGCCGGCCCAAAAGGGAACGGCACATCGCACGCTGATCGCGAAAGGACCGGCCGGTCCGGTCTCCGACGTGCCCATGTCATTGGACATCGGAGAAAACCGGGAAACGGTATCAAGATCCGGGCGACAAGGGTCGATAAAGAAGGAAACCAAGGGCGCCCGATTTGCAGCAGTGACCGGAAAAGCAGTGGGAGGAATCGATTTGGGTGTAGGGATCCTCGAGGGAGAAGGGCAGGGCACAGGGTACGGAAAAGGACCGGCGCCCGTTCAGGCCCCCTCTGCCGCGAAGGCGCCCGTGCGGGTGACGCTGCAGACGTCCAAGGGATCGATTCGGCTGGGTACGCCCCTGGCGTTCGCCCTGGCCGACGTCGGGTCCGAGACGCACACGGGGAGTGCCTACGTTCGAAGATCCACCCAAGTGAAACGACTGCTCGAGCAGCGCGTCCTGCCCGAGGAGCCGGTTACGGTGTCAACGGAAGAAGCAACCGGCGGTCGGAGCGGATCGAGCCGTTTGATCGCCGTCAGTTATTCCCGTGCACAGGTCGTTCTGCAGTACGCGAACGGAAAGCAACACGTGATCAACCTCGTGCAAGGGGAGCCTTATCCGCGGTTTGATATGCGGCGATCCGCCGACGGAACCGATTCGGTTCCCGTGGGGACCAAGCTCGAGGAGATCTCCTCCTGCCTCTCCACGCTGCAACAGGTCCTGAAGGAGTAAGGAAGATGAAAAAGGTCTATGCCCTCGTTGTCGCAGTCGTTTTCCTGCTTGTCCCCGCAGCCGGTCTGGCTTCCGATGCGCCGGGATCTCTCCAAAGCCAGCACCTGGAACTCCTGAAAAGGGCGAAGGAGCTCTACGATCAGGGAGACAACAGCGGCGCCATCGCCGTCTGCGACGAGTACGTCGAGAAGCTCGGCCCGGATTTTCACCCCCAGGTCTGGTTTCTGCGGGGAAACGCGTTTCACAAGATCTTCAAGAATACCAAGAAGGAAGTGCACATCGGCAAGGCCATCGAGAGCTACGAACAGGCCCTGGCCCTGTACAAGGACGTGAAGACCTTCACGGGTCTTGATTCGGTGCGCTACCAGATCGACGGGATGTTCAATCTCGGCCTGCTCTACGAAGAGCAGTACGAACTGCTGTTCGCCTCCTGGGATCCCCAGATACGCAAGGAAAAGGAATGGCAGATCATTACCTGCATTTCCCAGGCCATGTCCCTTGCAGAGATGAACGGGGAGTGGAAGGAGCCGATCGACGACCAGCGGGAGCGGTATCTCGACCGGTCCCTGCAGACCTACCTGGACATGATCGTGCGGAGCGACATGCCGGACGTGTACACGCCGCTGGCCGAGAGCATCTGCGCCCGGGGACGTGCTTCGAAGCAGAAGGAGAAATACGCGAAGTACGCCGAGACCCTTTCCTTTGACCCGAACATCAAGACCTGCGTCTACTGGATCCGGGGCAAAGATCTGGCCGAGAATGTGATGGCCTACGACGAATCGATCGACCATTTGCGAAAAGGGCTCGGGCTCGCAGAGAGCGACGAGGCCAAGGGCACGATCTGCCGGCAAGTGGCGGATATCTACTTGAAAAAGGACTCCTTCGAGGACAAGAACCACGCCATGGATTATGCCAGCCGGGCCTGGGAACTCTGGAAGAAGAACCGGCAGGCATGGGGGGAGCGTCAGGACATCTTTGACACCTACGGGTCGAGTTTGAAGGCCGTTGCCGTCGGTATCGCCATGTCGAGCGAGCCCAGCTACGATCGCATCATTCAGATCTGCCACCAGTCTCTGCGCATCCCCGACTACGGTGACCGATACTACATGAATTACCTCCTTTCGTACGCGTCTTACCAGAAAGGGGACGAGGATCTGTTCTACCGCCACGGGAAACAGGCGGTTCAGGTGATTCTGGACAAGTACTCGAACGAGTTCGATGAGACGCAATCCGAAGAAGAAAAAGAGGTCCTCATGTTCTGGGTGAACTCCCTGCGCGGATCCGGCAGGATTCTCGAGGCGAAACGGTACCAGGAGATGGGGGATTAGGCCGGCAACATTGAGTTGCAGGCGGCCTCGTGGAGGATCGTCTGCCGGCAGGAACGAGACGACAGACCCACTAACAGATCAGGAGAGTGGAACAATGAGACGGAAGATCCAACCCGCTATGGTCCTCTTTGGTTGCCTGCTTCTCGCCGCTGGATTCGTGCTTCCCTGCGGGGCAGAGGACTTCGTGGCCAAGCAGGGGGTGGCGCTTTATCGAGTGGAACTGCAGAATCTGGCACAGCAGATTCTAAAGCTCGGGCCGGAGGACACAGACCAGAGGGAATTCCTTGTACGTCTCTTTCAGATGAAGTTCACCGATGCGGAACGAATGTTCGAGGTGTGCGGGGACGGCACGGTCGTCAAGCGTTCGATCGCGGAGCTCTATCTGGTGAAGGCTCTCGTAGCCGACTCGATGGGCGACTGGATCCAGTCCTATTTCGCTATGAAGGAAGCGGGGGAATGGAACAGGCAGGTCATGACCCAGTCCCTGCAGATCGGCGAGAAGGCGTACAACATCCCGACGTTTTCGAACAACCAGGAGAACAAGGCAAAGCAGTGGGGCAACCAGGTGCGGTTCGTGATCAAGCCTTTTGATCTGGACAACATGTTCGTACCTGAAAAGGTCGTCCTGGCACGGAATGAAGACGCAGAGGTACAGGCGCCGGCCGCTGTGTCAACGAGCCGGGCCCGCGTAAAGAAAGACTCCGACTCCCCTGGGGGACGCTGGGATACGCAGGTGGAGCCTCTGGGGAGCGTAGAGATCAGCCCGAAGGACCAGGCCTTTCTGTTGGAGCGGTTCAGCAAGGCGCTGCATGCCTATTACTACGATCCGGTCGAGAAGAATGCGAAGTTCGAGCTCTTCCTGCCTCATGGTGAGTACTACGTATATGAGAAGGACTTCACCATCCACCCGGTCGATTTTGAAGTCTCGAAAAAGAACACGCAGGTGACCCTGCAACCGGCCAGGTGGTTCCGCCTGACCATCTCGGAAGAGGTGCATCCCTCGAATGTGCACCTGACCTTTCACGGGGTGAAATGGGAAGACTACGAGCACGTTCCCTTTGGCAGCTATAAGGTTCACGTGAAGAGCACCGAGTTCACCGGGCCCGCTGTTTGGATTACCTTCGTCCCCGAAGAGATGGACGATGCGTCCGGGGCCACGCCGAAAAAGGCCAAGGGCGAGGTCGTTGTAGTCCCGGACCGAGGGGAGTACAACCTTTCCCTTCGGGCACGGACCGGAAACGAGAAGATGCGGTACTCGCTCCTGGGTTTCTGATCGCTCGCCCTCCAATTACCCGATCAACCAATCTCCCGGGCAGGGGCTTCCGTCCCTCCCGGGAGATTTTTTTGTGTACTATTCCCTTGTCCCGTGCTCGATTGAGCACCTGATTCCGTCCTCATCCTCGAATTCGAGAAAAGGGACAGAAGCCGATGCTGCGCGAGGGGTCAGGGACCAGGCCCATCCGCCTCACCGGAAGGGGAGACCAACAAGCGCCCTCGAGGGAAGAGAGGTGGGGCCTGCCACCTGACCCCTGATCCCTGACCCCTCACTTGTCTCAAGTCTGAGGCTTTCGCCTATCTCCTTCAGCCTTCTGCAGTGGAGACCAAACGACCAACCGCTAGTCGCTGCCAGAACATGCAGGTCCCTCTGCCGTAAAGAAAGCCAAGAGATCCTCTTCCTGTCGCTTCGTGTCCTCGTAGCCCAGGCGGATCAGCTTTTGGATGTAGGTGGGGGTGAACATCAGGTAGCTCGACAGCTCGGACTCGAGGAAGGGGGAGGAGGTCATTACACTCTTGACCAGCTTGCCCGGCACACCGGGCATGGCGAGCTCTTTCGGGGCCTCCTGGAGCGCCTCGAGGGCGACTTCGTTCAAGTTCCGGGAGGGCCGGATAATCCGAACATCGACCAGGCGATAGTTCGTGTTTCGATATGCGTGGGTGGCCTGGTTCAGGTTTTCGAGGAAGGCGTCCCCGTACAGGTCCTGGCCTTTCTGGATGAGCCGGTTGAACATCTGGATGCGGTGGATCTCGTGATCGAGCACTCCGTCCATCACGGCATTCACCGTACGGCCCAGCAGGAACAGCGAGCCGGGGAAGGGGTTCCGCTGGCAGCTCATGCGCGCGGTCCGGTACTTCTGATCCGGTTCCCGGGAAAGGCCGACGATGAGAACCTTCTCGGCCCCCATTCGCATGGCCGGATAGAGAGGGGCGTTCTGGCGCAGCGCCCCGTCGACGTAGCAGATGCCGTCGATCTGGACGGCAGGGAAGAGGAAGGGGATGGCTGCCGAGGCCATCGCATGCCGGACACCGATTTCTACCGGCCGTTCCTCCTTGGCAGAATCCTTCCCGGGCTGGTACACACCTTCTTCGTGCACCTGGTAGAAGACGATGGACTTGCTCGTGCACAACTCCGTGGCACATACGGCAAGGCCCCGCAGGATTCCCTTCTGGATGTTGTCTTGCAGGAACTGCCAGGGGATCTCCTTGACCATGTCCTCGTAGAGGTGGGACGTGTCGAAGAGGCCGGCCACGGGAGGATGGGGCGGTCCGACCCGTTCTCTAGGTCTCTTGCTTTGTCGCAGGGAATCGAGACCCAGCCTGCGGCCCATGATGACATTCGGAAGGCGGGCCATCTCACGGGCGCCAAACTTGAGCAGCCGTTCCATGGTGATCGACTCCCAGTAGGAGACCAGGGCCTTCAGCCTGTTCTGCGCATCGTGGGCCATCGATCCCAGCGTGCAGGCGTTCAGGGCCCCTGCGCTCGTTCCGGC
>Ga0180434_10001689_pt1 | contig 30966 bp, 29 predicted proteins | sample SS_ome_7_FD_132453 | JGI IMG/M metagenome (GOLD analysis project Ga0180434, IMG submission 132453) | Hypersaline lake sediment archaeal communities from the Salton Sea, California, USA - SS_1_D_2 metaG | ecosystem: Environmental > Aquatic > Non-marine Saline and Alkaline > Hypersaline >... | reverse complement strand
GGCGTCATAATCGCTGAGTTGGGAACATGGGTCCGTACCCTCGCAGTCAATGATTCTGAATCCCTTCAGTATCCATTCTTCGGACGGCTCGTATCCATTCACGAAGAGGTCTATTTCGGCCAAATGCCGGAGTTCCCATAGGAGGGACTCGCTATAGTCCGAAATGCCGGAGCGAATAGGATTTACCGGTGAAAAGAAGGCCAAGCGCATCGGTTACGAAACTCACTTCCCAAATCCATGGATGCAAGCCCCGGCAAGACCCCCGCGTTTCAACAGACCGTGCCAAATCCCTCTCAGGGCTTGCGAGTGGACAACGTCAGGGGATCGGATTCTCCTGGGAGATATGCAATCGACATGCCGTCGAGGAAGGACCCTAACGGGTGGATTTTGCTATTCTATCTGAGGAAGAACCTGTCAGAATGACGGTGGACCGCGTCATGATGTTGACGTCATCCAATGAGGTGTACGGTGGTCCCGTTCAAGAAGAAAAGGACGTGCCTTTTTCGCACGAAGAGGATGATAGATCATTGAACCAAGCGTTCCGAACGGACGAAACTTTAACCAGCAGAGGTTCTTTGCATGGAGTGACTTTCTCTTTCTTCCCGCGCGTAATGCAACATGCGGCCGGGCAGCCCTCGCGCTCGGAGAACCCGGCTGGCAAGCCCCGGGCCCGGGTCTCAGGCTGCTTCGCCGGCCGAGCCCACCGAACGCCCGTCAGTCGTAGAACTCGACCGGGTAGCGTTCCTTTGGTGTTCCGCGTTTGACGCCGGTGACGAAAATATCTTCGCCCCGCAGCTTGAGCGGAGAACCGAGGGACTTGAGAATGTTGTGCATGCTACGGTACATGTTCCAGTAACTTACGCCCGGTTCCGCGTCCACCCAGACGTTACGCGTCTCCAGCGCTTCGACCGCAAACCCCGCCTTGGGAAGGATCACCTCGAACTCGCCCGGCGCGTACTCCTTCACGTGCCGGCCACCGTTGTTGCTCGAGAACTTGTTGTAGATATAAGGTGGGTACCCGTTCAGGATAGCGTTCAGGCTGCGATAGCTGGTGATGTTCGGCGTAGTGAGGACAACCCGCCCGCCGGTCTTCAGCACCCGGTTGCATTCGATCAGGGTGTGCATGGGATCGTTGGGAAGATGCTCGATAATCTCGCAGGCCAGGACAACGTCGAACGTCGAGTCCGGAAACGGAAACGGGTCCTTCTCCGCATCAAAGTTGAGCACATCCATGCTGAGCACTTCAGCTCCATCACTGCTGGAGAGCTGGAATTGCCGCTGTTCTTTTCTGCCACCCCAGTAATCGCCGTGGGAGACCTGGTAAGCCGTGAATCGGGGCAGCAAGGGCGAGAACAGAGTGTTGGCCCCCAGCTCGAGCAAACGCATCCCCTCGCTCGCCTTGGGCAGGAAATTCAGGGTATCCGTGAAACGGCGCAGATGCACCATGATATAGTCCATGGCGGAGGCGTTGTCCCCGTAGAATCCCCGCAGGCAACTCTCGACCTCGCCGTCGCTCAGGTGACCGTGAACCAGTTCATCCAGTCTGCGGCAGTTTTCGTGTGCTTCCTTGCAGAAAGGATCGACCGCGAGCGCCCGTTTGAAATCGGCCCTTGCCTCGTCAATTTCCCCGGCAATGAAATTGATGAAGCCCAGGTCATTGTGAATCTGCGCCAGCAGCACAGGCCCAACCCGGTCGGCGTCCCGCAGCAGCTTGTCGTATTCAGTTCGCGCCGCATGGTAGTCGCCCTGAGCCGCCAGGTTCTCCGCCCTGCTGTAGCAACGCTGAAATTCCGCGCGCTGCTGGTCCAGATCCTTTTCCGTTGTCACTGTCACCGACTGTTACTCCCTGTAGTGATACTGTTAAGACCGGGTGCGTGCGCCTTATGCGTCACCCGACGCGCGTTTCCCGTATTTGCCTGCACACGCCGAGTTCAGCACGTCCATCCACTCCTGGATGTGATCCTCCAGCATCCAGTTCGCCAATCGATAGGAAGCTTCTTTCGGGTAGGAGGAGAATACGACAGAAGGGAATTGTGTGTCAAAGAGAAAGGGGGTCTTCGGGCAGACGGGGGCACGAAGAGGAAGTCTGATCAAAGCCGCCTCACAGGCCGTATTAACACTCCCGGTGGGCGGGAGGCAGTTGGGAGAAGTCGTCCTCCCCAAAGGCAGGCAACGGGGAGAAGAACGCATCGGAGAAAAAGAGGTGAACCGGGGGAGAATGTGCCGTCGGTTCCGATCCGGCGCTGGCCAGCCGGAGCCCAAGATGCTCGAGAATCCTTCGGATGACCAGGGATCCGTCTCACAAACCTTGCGGATCAAAGTATCGGCGTACCGATCGTGCACGCGCCTTCCTGTAGCGGGGCCCCTGGACGGCAGCGCCAAACCGGTTATTGGAGTGTCGGCTCAGCGAGCCCGAACTCACGACGAAACGCCTGTACCACCGGTGATTCCGAGAAGGCTCGCATCACCGAAACGGGGATGGGGACTGCCGGCCGGCGCCGCTCGGGTGGCCACTCGTCGACCACGGGTATGGCCGCGTTCTGGTAGCACCCCAGTTCCTCTGCCAGACCCAGCTGATCAAGGAAGGGCCGGGCAATCGCGCCGGCGTCGGCGGGCGTGTCAGGCGTCTTCCATACCACCGTGCTCACCTTGGCTTCGCGTACCGCCCGAAAGGCGGACAGGGACGTACCGTATTGCTGGATCATGCCGGCCACGAACTGTTCGCTGTCGGTACCCGAAACCCAGGGCATCTGCCAGTTAGAGGACAACACCCGCGTGGGTTCGCGGACACAGTAGACAAAGCTCACTGGACAGGGTGCGAGGAGGTGCGCTAGGCGCGGCACGACCCGTTCCGCGTGCGGAAGTTTGGCCCCAACTACGGTGACCTGCCGGGGCGACTTGCCGAGAAATTTATCTCGCCGGGTGTATAGAAACAGCAGCGACAACAGCCAGCGTCGGCGCGACCAGTCAAGTTCCGGCAAGGCGTAGCCGCGCCAGCTCCGACCCGCGCCGTCCCGCCACAGGGCGATTTCGTTGCGCTGATAATCAGACAGAAAATCCTGCGCAGACAATAACTGCTCGTTCATCAGTCCGTGGTGCTCGTCGGTCATAAAGCAGCCGGCATGGGCGTGAAGGAACCGGTCACAGGAAGAGGTTCCGGAACGCGGCAGACCGCCTACGATAACGAGATGCCCCGGCGTTCCGGCGGGCAGTTGTGCGACAAACTCGAGGGGGTCCAGCGCCCTGGGTTCAATCCCGGTGTGCGGTTTACACACGCGTCTTCCTCTAATCGATAGAGACTATGGTAGATCCGGGGGCTATAAGGCCCAAAACGACAAATCACCATAAACAAAAGAAGGAGGGACATCGCATGGCATAAAGCGTAAAGCAGACAAATCCGGATGTCAAAGGAGAGAACGAGAAGTGCCGAATACCGAGTGCAGGCAACAAGGGTGCATGGATACGACCCCGGAGGTCGATATGACCGATTACGTTATGCCAAAACTATTGGCCACGGCCCTGCTCGTGGTGGTGACCGTCGGCCTGTCATTTGCAGGCTCATGGGGTCAGGTCTCAAATTTCAAGTTTTCCGCTCCCCAAAAACTTGAAATTTGAGACCTGACCCCGTATACGTCCAAAGCCCTTCCGGTCCGGATCACAGGGCCGGAAAAAGGGGATTCTCGAGGCTCGGGCTTTTGACCCTGGGCGCTTTTTCCGATAAGAATGCAAGGATGGATTCTTGAGATTTTTTGGTGCCTTATACGTCATCGCCTCACGGCGAATCGATCAGGGGAGGATGGGATGCCGACCGGAACACTTCACGCGGTGATCCTGGCGGGGGGAACGGGCACGCGCTTCTGGCCGCTCAGCCGGGCGCTCATGCCCAAGCAGTTGCTCAAGATCGTGGGGGATCGCAGCATGCTGGCCCTGACCCTGGAAAGGGCCAAGACCCTGGTCCCGGAAGACCGGGTCTGGGTGGTGACCACCCGCTCGCAGGCAGGGGAGATCAGGAGAGAGCTCGACTCCCTGGGCCTGACCCGGGCCCGGGTCATCGAGGAGCCTGCCGGCAAGAACACGGCCGCGGCCATCGGGCTCGCTGCGGTTCACGTCCTTGCAGAGCACCCGCAGTCGGTCCTCGCCGTCTTCCCGGCCGATCACCACATCCGGGACACGGAGCGCTTCGGGGATCTCATCCGGAAGGCCGAGCAGGTCGCCTCCCTCGGAGGGCTCGTGACCCTGGGGATCGAGCCCACACGCCCGGAAACAGGCTACGGCTATATCCAGAGAGGCGCCCCTCTCGAGGATGGCCCGAGCAAGGAATCACGGTCGGACGCATTTCAGGTGGTCCGGTTCGCCGAGAAGCCGGACAGGGAGAAGGCGGAGGCCTACGTGGGGTCGGGGGACTATTACTGGAACAGCGGAATCTTCATCTGGAGGGCCGATCGATTCGTCGAGGAGATGGCCCGGCACCTTCCCGGGCACCACAAGGGGCTCAGCGAGATCTCTCGGCTCCTCGAGGCCGGGACCGGCTCGTCCGATCGAATCGAAGAGATATACAGCAGCCTCGAGTCGATCTCGGTGGACTACGGAATCATGGAACGCGGCGACCGCGTGGCAGTGATCCCGGCGGAAATGGGGTGGAGCGATGTGGGAAGCTGGGAAACCGCCCGGGAGTTGCTCGACAAGGACAAGGACGGAAACGTCCTTCAGGGGGACGTGCTGGCCCTGGACACCACCAACAGCCTGGTCCGGTCCGAGGAGCGGCTGGTGGCCATCCTGGGGGTGGAAGGCCTGGTCGTCGTGGACACGACGGATGCCTTGCTGATTTGCAGCGAAAAACGAAGTCAGGATGTCCGCGCCATCGCGGAGAGCCTTCGAGACAGGGGCCGGTCCGAGGCGAAGATCCATCACAAGGTGGAGAAGCCCTGGGGCGCCTACAAGGTACTCGATTCGGGGGACACCTACCAGGTGAAGTGGCTGGACGTAGTGCCGGGGGCCCGCTTGAGCTACCAGGCACACGAACACCGCTCCGAACACTGGGCGGTCGTCATGGGAACGGCCACGGTCACCCTGGATGACGAGGTCATCCAGGTCCCTTGCGGCGAACACATCTACATCCCGGTGCGGGCCAAACACAGGCTGGAGAACCGGGGCGAGGCGCTGCTCCGCGTGGTCGAGGTCCAGTCAGGGGACTATCTCGGCGAAGACGACATCGTCCGGTTCGAGGACGATTACGGGCGGATCGAGTGAGAAGAGCAGGGGTCAGGGATCAGGGGTCGGGGGTCAGGCCCCACTCCCGCTTGCGCGCCCGCGCCCGAAGGGGCGACGGTGGGGAGCTATTCGCTGAGAGCCAGAGGCCAACAGCGGCGGGTAGCACGTAACGAAGGACGGGAGGCATGGCACTGAAATTCGGGACCAGCGGGGTGAGGGGGCTCGTGTCCGACATGACGGACCGCGAGTGCTATCTGTACACCCTCGCCTTTCTTCGTTATGTGAAAACCCGGTCCTCGCCACGAGGGGTGGCCATCGCGGGCGACCGCCGAAAGAGCACGCCCCGAATCCTCAAGGCCGTCGGGTTCGCAGCGCAACAGGAAGGACTCCGGGTAGACGCCTGCGGACTGGTACCGACGCCGGCGGTCACGGTGTATGGCCTGAAGCACGAGATGCCGAGCGTCATGGTCACCGGAAGCCACATACCGGAGGATCGCAACGGCATCAAGTACAACATGCCCTGGGGAGAGGTCTTGAAGGCGGACGAGGCAGAGATTTCCCGCCGTTACCGGGACCTGGAAAGAGAAGAAGCCGCGCGCATCCGGGACGGCACCTCGGATTTCACGAACCGGGGAGACCTGAAGCCCGAAAAGGGCTTCGAACTCGGCGAGGAGAATCCGGCCGCAGGGCGGGACTACGTCGAGAGGCTCGTCACGTTCTTCCCCGCCGGTTGCCTCGAGGGCCTGAAGGTAGTCTTTTACCAGCATTCCTGTGTCTCTCGACAGATCCTTCCGGAGATGCTTCGAAGACTCGGGGCCCGCGTGGTCGAGGTCGGCTCATCCGAAACGTTCGTGCCGGTCGACACCGAGGCCGTGGCAGAGACCGAGAAGCTCGCCGCATGGGTCGCCGAGCATGGGGCGGACGCCCTGGCCACCGCCGACGGGGATGGGGACCGGCCCCTGGTCATCGATGAAAAGGGCAACGTGGTGCGCGGGGACGTGCTGGGCATCCTCGTGGCAGATTTCCTCGAGGCCGATTCCGTCTCGGTTCCGGTGAGCTGCAACACCGCCCTCGAGAAATCCGGACGGTTCCGAAACGTGGATCGCACCCGGATCGGCTCCCCCTACGTGATCGAGTCGATGTTGAATGCGGTTCGAGCCGGATACCGGAAGGTCGTCGGCTACGAGGCCAACGGGGGCTTCCTGACGGCCACGGACCTGGAGCGTTCCGGGTCGGACGAAAGGCTCACGGCCCTGCCGACCCGGGATGCGGCCCTGCCGATCATCGCCCTGCTGGTCAAGTCGTTGAGACAGGGGCAACCGATCTCTGCGCTGGTTTCGTCCCTGCCCTCCCGCTTTACGCAGAGCGGCCTCCTGAAAAATGTCTCGACCGACCTGGGAAACTCGCTGGTCGAAAGGCTCGCGAAACAGGGCGCGGAGGGGGTCAGCCTGGTCTTCGGGGAATCCTTCGGGGCCTTCGAGGGGATGGACTGCACGGACGGAGCACGCATCACCTTCGCGACCGGGGACATCCTCCACCTGCGCCCTTCGGGAAACGCGCCCGAGTTCCGCTGCTACACCGAATCCTCATCCGAGGACCGCGCAGCCAAGCTCAACCAGGCGGCACTCGGGATGATCCGGGCGGCCCTCGAGGCCTCAATCCGACCTTAAGTTCTCGTCGAGTACGATCGTGGCCCCGTCCCGATCGGATATCTTCTTGATCTCGATCTCCTTGGCGGAGAACTTGATCTTGATCTGCTTCCAGTCGGCGCCGGGCTTCAGGGGAATCTCGTGAAGCGAGACCTCCGGCCTGCCCTTCCCCTCCTCCGTGGATTTCGTGAGCAGTTGGAAGATGGCATCAAAGAGCTGGTCTGCAGATTCGAAGCTCCCCCAGCTCTTGTAGGCGCTCTTCACCCGGCCGCCATCAAACTCGATGATGCCCTTCATCTGCTCCCCCAGGCCCCCCGATTTCGTCCGCAACAGCCAGATGTCCTCGCTCGCCTTGCCGTCCTCTTCCATCTTGGCCTGCATGTCGTACTCTTCTACGAGGGCATTGATCACCGCCTTCTTCTTCATCCCCACACAAACGGACGTGTTTCCGATGTAGAGACAATCCTCCGCCTTTGCATGGTTGCCGAACACGAACGAGACAGCCAGAGCCAGGCCGATAGCGATTCCCCTTCTCATCGTCCGTCCCTCCCCGTGGTTGTTTGTCATTTACTATTACTCTCTTCAAAAAAACTTTTCAACAGAGAGAAGGTCCGGCTGGGCAGGTTGCCGTTTTTCATTCAAGGTCATTGCGGTACCGGGCAAGATTCGAGTATTCTCATCCTGAAGGAGGTTGGACCATGTCCCTTTCCCCATTGGCCGGGAAGCCGGCGCCACGCGACCTGCTCGTAAACATCCCCAGGCTCGTCACCCTGTACTATGCGTACAGGCCCGATGTCTCCGATCCGGCCCAGCGGGTCGCCTTCGGCACGTCCGGTCACAGGGGCAGCCCTTTGAAGGCGAGCTTCAACGAGCATCACATCCTGGCCGTCGCCCAGGCGATTTCCGAGATCAGGAAGAGCAAGGGAATCGACGGGCCCCTGTTCATGGGCAAGGACACCCACGCCCTGTCCGAGCCTGCCCTTGCAACCGCTCTCGAGGTCTTCGCCGCCAACGGCATACCGGTCATGATCCAGGAGGGAGGCGGCTACACGCCCACGCCCGTCATCTCACACGCCATCCTGACCCACAACCGGCACAGAAAGACCGGGCTTGCCGACGGGGTGGTCATCACCCCCTCCCACAACCCGCCGGACGACGGTGGGTTCAAGTACAACCCGCCCCATGGAGGCCCGGCGGACACGGAGACCACGAAGGCGATCGAGGACAGGGCGAACGAAATCCTCGGTGGGGGCGCAAGAGACGTGCGCAGGATCCAGTACCAAATGGCCCTGTCCGCGGACACCACCCGAGAGCACGACTACGTGGGCCCTTACGTGCAGGACCTGGAGAACATCCTCGACATGGAGGCGATCACCGGGTCGGGCCTGAAGATCGGTGTGGACCCCCTGGGAGGGGCGGGCGTCGGCTTCTGGGAGCCGATCGCCGAAAGGTTCGGCCTCGATATCCAGGTGGTCAACCCGGCCGTGGACCCGACCTTTGGCTTCATGACCGTGGACAAGGACGGCAAGATCCGTATGGACTGCTCCTCCCCGTACGCCATGGCCGGCCTGATCGGACTCAAGGACAGATTCGACATCGCCTTTGGGAACGACCCGGACACGGACCGCCACGGGATCGTGACCCGGGGCGCGGGCCTGCTGGCCCCGAACCACTATCTGGCCGTGGCCGTCTGGTATCTCTTCCAGAACCGGCCGGGCTGGAGCGCCGAAGCCCGCGTCGGCAAGACGCTGGTCTCGAGTTCCATGATCGATCGTGTGGCGGCGCACCTGGACAGGCCGCTTTCCGAGGTGCCCGTCGGGTTCAAGTGGTTCGTAGACGGGCTCCTCGACGGATCCTACGGCTTCGGCGGCGAGGAGAGCGCCGGGGCTGCCTTCCTGCGGAGGGACGGCACGGTCTGGTGCACGGACAAGGACGGGATCATCATGAACCTCCTGGCCGCCGAAATCATGGCCCGAACGGAGCGGTCCCCGGACGAACTGTACCGGGATCTGGAAGAGAGATTTGGAAGCCCTGTCTACGAACGCATAGACACACCGGCCTCGTCTGCGGAGAGGGGGGCCTTGAAGAAGCTTTCTGCCGAGATGGTAACGGCAAAGGAGCTGGCCGGGGAGGAGATCCGCGCCAAGCTTACCGCCGCACCGGGCAACAACGCGCCCATCGGCGGGCTCAAGGTGGTCGCGGAAAACGCCTGGTTTGCGGCCCGGCCGTCCGGCACGGAAGACATCAGCAAGATCTACGCGGAGAGCTTCAAGGGAACAGACCACCTGAAGGAGGTGCAGACCGCGGCGCGCGAAATCGTCGCGGCCGCCTACAAGGCGGCCGGCGCCTGAACAATCGGTCGTGTGCAGTCACTCATGTCTCGAACTCACTGCGTGGAACGCCCGACTGCCGGATAATGGCCTGCAGCGTACCGAGCCGAAGTTCCGGATGATCCGGCACTGGAACCGTTATGGTAGTGCCCTCGAACTTCTTTTGCATCACAACATGACTGCCGCGCTGCCGCACCTGCACAAATCCACGCCTCGCGAGGATCGCACACGCCTCCGAACCCGAGAGAACTCGAAGCCTACCCAACCGAAACCTCCACGCGCGTTACGTAAACTTCCTCATGGAGGCGTTGCTTGATCTCCTCCGCAGAGGCGGACTCAAAGAACAGTTCCAGGGCCTCCCGAAGATTCTGCCGTGCCTCATCGACCGTGTTCCCTTGGCTTGCGATGTCCACTTCCGGACAAAGCGCAACATAGCCATCCCCTTCCCGCTCAATGATTGCGGTCAGTTGTCTCTTCACAGGATTCACCCCCTGTTCAAGATTTCACACTCCACATGTTATTCGAGTGCTCGCTTGTCCTAAATCCACAATACTGTACTTTTCGCAGTAAATCCAGCCGGATCGGCTCTTGAGGATCGTCGAGGCCGCCTACAAGGCGGCCGGTGCGTGATCCACCGTTCCGCCTAGACCCCCGTCCGATGAGACCGGCCGGGGTCAGACCGTTCCCATCCATGCGGTTATCGAAATCGCCAGGAACAGCCAGGCCTTTCGCGGAACGCTCGCCAGCGACAGGAGGGAAGTCAGCAGAAATATGAGTGAAATGATCCGCATCATTGAAATGATCGGAGGGTTCAATTCGACGAATGCAGCATAGAGCAGGAGCGTCCCAAACCCGCACCACATGATGGACGTGGCATGCCACGCGAGCCTGACAACCCGTTTTCCGAGAACGTCTTTCTCCACTTCCTCGAACAGCACTACTTCCTGAATTCTCTTGACAAGGACTCTGTCTCCCGCCCACTCCCCGAGGACACTGTGCCCGATGCCGAGCATGTAGGACAGGATCGAGGAGGCGAGAAACCACGGATTCATCCTTCCACCCTCCGTATCATCGATTCAGACGCCGCACCACACGAACACCCCTCCCAGCGATCCGGCCGCCACCGCCCAGACCCTCAGGAGCCAGTCGGGCCTTTCCAGCCACCAGTTCGCCAGTCTTTCGATCCGTGCAGAACCTATGAAGGGGATCGCGACCCCGGCCAGAAGGAAGAGGGCCCCCATGGCGGTTATGAAATGCGGGGTGCGGGGATCCCCAAGCTCCTGAAGCCAAGGGATTCCTGCCTTCGCAGGCATGACGCAAAGGTGGAGACGCTCCATTACCGGCACCCTCATGAGGTGGCGTCACCGGAAAACACCTTCAAGCCGATCACCCCGCATACGATGAGCAGGATGCACACGATCCTCATGAATTCCCTCGACTCTCCGAAGAGGGCCATGCCGAGCAGGGCCACACCCACGGCCCCGATGCCCGTCCACACCGCGTAGGCGGTTCCCACGGGGATCGATTTCATCGACAGGGACAGCAACTGGAAGCTCACGATCATGGCAAGGACCGTGAAGACCGACGGCCAGAGCCTGCTGAATCCTTCCGTATATTTCAAGCCGATCGCCCACCCGCATTCGAAGAACCCGGCGATCGTAAGGTACACCCATGCCATGACACTCCCTCCTCGAATTCTCCCTTCTCCTCCCGACAGAGACGGAGCTAGTCTGCGTCCTCGTGGGGTTCGGGCCGAAGCCCGAGGCTGCTCGGCTGGTTCACCAGGTCATAGACCCGAAACCGGAAGATGGTGAACAGCACGCTCAAGACCGCATACAGCGTGTCCAGGAGAACTTCGAAGAGGCCCAGTTCGATCTTGAGGTCCTCCAGGACGAAGATGAGCCCGAAATAGGGCACGTAGAAGGCGGCAAAGATCACCAGGTATCCGGCCAGAATCAACCAGAAGTACGGCCTTGTGGCGTCCCAGCTCAGCCGCAGGGCGTCGACAGGGCTCTGGCCCTTCAGGAGAAGATCGAATTCGGCAAAGGAAAAACGCACCAGCGCGATCACTCCGGGGACCAGGAACAATACGAAACCGACGCCGGTGACGATACCCAGCAGCAGGGAGAGCAAGAGAAAGGGGGCCCAATACCTCAGCCCGAGCAGCCAGCTGGATCTCGCGTTGATCCGGTTTCCCGAGATGACGGACCCAATGAAGAAGATGACGCCGCCTGCGTAGATCGGGTAGGCGAGCAGGCCGAGCAGCAACACGGGAAACTCCGAGGTAAGGTCGGGCTCCTGGCCGACAAGAGTCTGTACGTAGTAGTCACGAAACAGCTCGATCGGGAACACCACCGGAACGATGATGAGGAGGATGGAAAACAGGTGATTGCGAAAAAACCGGAAGCTGTCCAACAGCAGGACCTGGAGGGTCATCTATCTCACTTTTCTTTGTGTGTTCTGAGTTCTCTGTACCGGAAGCAATCTGTCGTGTGGTCGTTGACCATCCCCATGGACTGCATGAAGGCGTAGCAGATCGTGGGGCCCACGAAAGAAAACCCGCGCTTCTTCAGGTCCCTGCTCATGGCATCCGATTCCTTTGTTCGCGCAGGGATCCTGGACAGGGCCTTCCACGCATTCTGTTTCGGTTCGAAATCCACATATTTCCAGAGGAACGCGTCGAGAGAGCCGAATTCCTCCTGGATTCTCAGGACCTCCCGAGCGTTTCGAATTGCGGACTCGATCTTCCGCCGATTCCTCACGATCTCAGGATTGCCGAGCAGGCGTTGAACGCGAGCCTCGCCGTAACGCGCCACCCGTTCCACATCGAAGCGGTCGAAGGCCTTTCGGTAGCCCTCTCGTTTCTTCAGGATCGTGAGCCAGCTGAGCCCGGCCTGCGCTCCTTCCAGGACGAGCTTCTCGAAGAGCCTGCGGTCGTCGTGCACCGGAACGCCCCACTCCTCATCGTGGTAGGCCAGGTACAGAGGATCCTTCACGCACCATGAGCAGCGGACCTTTTCGCGCGTCATGGAAGACCTACCCGCCCGCGCGCTTGACGACATAGCCTCGCGCTCTCAGTTCTTCCACCAGCACGTCCCGGTGGTCGCCCTGAATCTGGATGACGCCTGCCTTCACGGTGCCCCCCGTCCCGCATCTCTGTTTGAGCTGTTTGGCCAGGTCCCGGAACCCGTCCGGGTCCAGAGAAATGCCGGTGATCACGGTCACGCACTTGCCCTTGCGTCCTTTCGTCTCCCTGCCGACCCGCACGACGCCGTCCCCCGCAGGGGGCGTCCCGGCCTTTCGGCACACGCATTTCGCGGCCGGCTTGCCGCAGGCGGGACACATCCTGCCGTGCTCGGTAGAGTAGACGATGCCGCTTTCCCTGTCCTTCTTCGATCCCATCATTCTACCCTGCACCGTCGCAAGACTCGAATCCATACCAACATCAATCCCAGGCCTTACCGGGGCCCCTGCCCCGATCGGAACACGAGGAGATTCCTCACGACCCCGCACACGGCAAGCCACAAGGGGAGGAAGAGCAGGGAGAAGATTGCCGAAAGTACGGGCCACCAGGCTCGATCCGAGGTGTCTGCCATCATTGCTTGAATTCTGAGCGTCAGGCCCGCGCAGATCAACACGCCACCAACCAACACGGCTGTATTGTAGAGCCGCACGAGACGCTGCTCCGCGTCCCTGGGCGAAAGCTTGTAGAACCACCACAGCGACAGGACCAGGATCGGAAGCAAAACGATGAGTACGATGATCATGTCGCTCTCTATGCACTCTTTCTCAGCTGGCTCAAGAGGGCCCTCAGGTACCGAACACTCGAAAGGATGAGTGCCAGACCGATTCCGGTATACAGTATCGACAAGTAGCGCTTCGGGATCGGAGAATTACGGAGCAACACGCCCAGAACGACCATAACGCCCACGATCAGGTAGCTCTGCCACGTCATGAAAGAGAACAGGCACTTCTTCCCTTCCATGGGAAGGATTCGTCCCAGATTCTTGTCCACAACCCTCAGAAATCCGAAATGGTGTATCCCCAGGGCCAGGAGCACACCGGCGCCGGCCCAAACAGAGGGGGCACCCTCCGGCGACGCACGCAACCAGGAACAGGAGAAGCTCAAGAGCAGGGCCCCGACGCAGATCCACATGAAACCGGCCAGCAACAGCAGAACACCTCGGTCGACTGCAGGCTTGAATCTCTCTCGCCTTGTCACCATACTTGCGCTTCCAGCCTTTGTCGGGCAGCCTCTGCCCGATCATGGGACGTCACGATCACACCCTTTAGACGGGAAAATTCCCAAGCCTCTCGAAATCCAGGGTCGCGAAGTGATCCTCGAGGGTTTCCGCCCTGCGAATCCGTTCCACGGTGCCGTCTTCACGGAGGAGCAGTTCCGCAGAACGGAGCTTGCCGTTGTAGTTGAACCCCATGGCGTGACCGTGCGCACCCGCATCGTGAATGACCAGGATATCTCCTGATCGAAGCTCGGGAAGCATGCGGTCGATCGCGAACTTGTCGTTGTTCTCGCAAAGGGACCCGGTCACATCGTACATCACTTCCGCGCGTTCGTCTTCTTTGCCGATGACCGTGATGTGATGATAGGCACCGTACATGGCCGGCCGCATCAGGTCGGCCATGCAGGCGTCCAACCCGGCGAAGTTCTTGTAGGTCTTCTTGATGTGCCGCACCCGGGCGACCAGATAGCCGTACGGACCGGTGATGAACCTGCCGCACTCCATGTAGAGATCGAGGGGGCCGAAGCCACTGCCCTCGATGATCTCCTCGTAACGCCGGCGTATCCCCTGGCTTACCACGTCCAGATCGACCGGCGACTCCTCGGGCCGGTATGGGATGCCCACGCCGCCGCCGATGTTGACGAAGTCGAATCGAATGCCCAGCTCCCGGGATATCTCCGTCACAAGGGTGAAGAGAATCTCGGCGGTCTCCACGAAGTACATGGGATCGAGTTCGTTCGATGCGACCATGGTGTGAATGCCGAACCGCTTGACCCCCTTGTCGCGGAGGGTGCGGTATCCTTCGAAGAGCTGTTCCCGGGTGAAACCGTACTTGGCGTCCTCCGGATGGCCGATGATCACGTTCCCCTTCTTCAGGGCCCCCGGATTGTATCGAAAACAGATCGTCTCCGGAAGGCCGGCGCACGCCTCGAGAAAGGGGATGTGGGAAATGTCGTCAAGATTGATGATGGCGCCAAGCTCTTTCGCCTTCTGGAACTCTTCGGGCGGCGTGTCGTTGGACGTGAACATGATCTGCTCGCCAAGGACCCCGACCCTTTCTGCGAGAAGCAGTTCGGGAAGAGAGCTGCAGTCCGCGCCAAAGCCCTCCTTCGAAAGCATCTTGAGAAGATACGGATTCGGCGCCGCCTTCACGGCGAAATACTCTCTGAAGCCCTTGTTCCACGAGAAGGCCTCGGACAGGGCACGTGCATTGCTCCGGATCGCCGCCTCGTCATAGAGGTGAAAAGGCGTGGGATGCTCCTCGAGGATGGTTGCCAGTTTTTCTCCATTAAACGGTAACGTCTTTGTGCTCATCTTGACTCGCTCAGCTTGGGGTGACTGCGGTGCCTCGCCGGCAGGAGCTCGACAGCAAGGCGCTCTTCCTCATGGAGGGCCCACGCCGCTCACTATGCGGGTATTGCCGTCGGGAAGGACCTCGACGACAAGGCCGGTAACGATGTTGGAGACGAACAGACGGTCTTCGGAATCAAAAGCAAGATTGTCCAGACCGGCCGGAAGGGTCGTGACCAACGTTACGCTTCGGGTGGCGGTGTCCACCTGGAGGACCTGTCCGGACAAAGAGTCCAGTGCGTAGAGATTTCCCTGGGAATCGAATTTCACGGCTGCCGGCATAGAGAGGGTTCCATCCACGACTGTTTCACTGTCACACCATTCCGACTCGTCGCACGCGTCCACGTCGATGCGCAGTATGTTCGCCTCCGTCCAGCTCGGAGCGTAAAGAAATCCGTCCGGGCCCCAATCCATTCCGTTCAGCATCCCCGCGTTGTTGAAGATGCGCTCGGGGGCTTGAAGGAGGTCCGGATCGAGCTCATACAGGGCGTCCGAGAATATGGGCATAGCCGTGGCAACGAACAGCCGGCCGTCATCGGAGATCGTGATGGGATTGATAAAGGCCCCAACGAACTGGCATGTAGTGGTATCGGCTGCCCTCCGGCAGGCTTCTCCGCTCGAGTAGTTGGTCCAGTACAGAGTGCCGTCCGGTGCAATGGTAACATCATCCGGACCGTTCACTCCCTGTTCCGCACCCAGCCTTTGGAGGACTTCACCGGTTTCCCGGTCCATCAACACGATCTCGCTGTTCAGGATGCTGGTGACATACAGAATGTCGTCACTGTCGATGTTGATACCGTTGGAACAGGCGCTGAGGACCAGGGTCAAAGCAAAGACAGTACGGATGATGAAGGAATTCTGTTTCCGTCGCATTCTTCCTCCGGGCAATGTGGGCAACAACTTTATAGGATATCAAAAACGCGAACGAATATCATCCGATGGGTCAAGCGAGCTTCCGGCCGAGCCTGTAGGCCTTCCCCAAATAGTGCTCGACCCCCCTGTGCTCGATGTCTCCGGCGTACAGATCTCCAACGGTCTTTGCATTCAGCGCGTCTTTGATCGTCGCCCTGATCATTGGCGTGGCCCAATCACAAAACCTTCTGTAGAGAGGTGGGATGATCCCGGAGGGCACGATGATGATCGCTTTCCGCTTCTTCCTGGATCTGGAAACCGTAGGGAGCCCGGTGATGTGCAGGAATCTCCCTTCAGGCCTGGAGAAGGTCCAGACGATTCTCGCGAGAAAGGCGGTCATGACGGCCGTGGCATAGCCCATGTGAACGGGCGTAGCCATGATCAGAGAATCCGCTTTCACCAGGTCTTTGCAGATGATATCCATGTCATCGCGAATCACACACTCGGTGTAGGGTTCATCCATTATCGCGTCCCTGCAAGCCAGGCAGTTCCTGCAGTACTCGATATTGCAGTCCATCAGATGAATCTTCTTGACGTCACAGTCCGGATCTTTCGATCGAGCCCCTTCGATGGCCTTGTCCACCAGAGTATCCGTCGCTCTGCCCTTTCTCGGGCTTCCCACGATGGCGAGAAGATTCATGGTTCACTCCCCCACTTCATGCGTTTGCCACCAACGTGCCCCCGATGACCACGAGAACGGACCCGATGATCAATTTCGAAATGTGGACATCCTTCCACTCGGCAAAGACAACCAGGCCGATGCAGACCGCCACGAGAGTATTCATGTTGTAGAGAGGTACCAGCTTGGAGATGGGCGTAGCGTACTTGCTCAGGGTAAATGCGACCAGGCCCGCGGCAAATCCCCATGTCAGGCCCACGAGAACTGCGAAGCCTCCTGACCGTATGGATATTGTCTTGTCAGGGATGGAAAGATGAAAGACCAGCCCGACCAACGCAACCGCAAGCCCGACACAGACGAGATACGGGCCTGTTCCGATCCCGGCCTGGGTGCTCGGCTTGGCAAAGACCCCGGCAATCCCGAAAAACAAGGCGGGCAGGATCCCTCCCATGATGATGGCATGCATGTTCTGCGTCATCTTTCTCATCCCTTTCGTTCCTGAGTCGAGCTCCCGGGAATCTTCGTCGTCCACGCCGACGTCTTTTCTGCCATACGGATATCAGATCGATATGGAGGGGTCAAAGGATCTTGGCGGAAGGCTGAAGGTACAAGCACAGACCGCGGAGGGCGGGGTCAGGGCCGCACCCGCTCGCGCGCCCGAAGGGGCTGGGGCAGGCCCAGGGTCAACGTCCTCTATTTTCCTACGGGGGCAATGGAGCCCAGGAGGCCCGGGATCGCAGCCTACAACTTCAACGCTTCTTCGAAGCCTTCGCGGATCGCCTCGGTGAGCTTCCTCGGCTCTTTTGCGTCCCCGAGGGTGATGACCTTCACTCCTTCGGTCATCACGGCCGGGGCCAGTTCGTTGACCGAGCGGGACCCCACGGCCATGATCACCGTGTCGGCGGGGATGGTTTCCCGGCCCTCCTCGGTCTCCACCAGGACCGAGTCGTCCCGGATCTCCAGGAGCTTCGAACCGCGCTTCATGTCCACGCCCATCATCCTCAGGCTCTTCATCAGGGGCCAGCGGGCCGAACGGCCCACGTTGCCCGCAAGGCGGTTGACCATCTCGACAACGGTGACCTTTCTTCCCGAATTGTGCAGAAGCTTCTGGGCCGTCTCCGGGTTCTCGGCGGTGTGGTACATGAGGAAGGTGAAGATTGCAGGGTCCGGGGTGCCCATAGCGGTCAGGAGATGGGCCGTCTCACAGCCCGTTGCATTCCCTCCGACGATCACGACGTTCTTGCCGATGTCCGGCACCCTTTCCATCAGAACATCCCAGGCGCAGTGAACGTGGGGCTTGTCGACCCCGGGGACCGATATGTCCACGGGTCGGGCCCCGGAGGCCACGACCAGGACATCCGGTTTCTCTTTCTCGATCGTCTCTGCAGTGAGCTCGGAGCCCAGTTCGATCTTCACCCCGTACCGGCTCATCCGCCCCTGCATGCTTTCCGTGATCCTCCCGAGATCCGCCTTGCCGGGTGAGGCCTTTGCCAGGTTGATCTGGCCTCCAAGGGAGCCCTCCTTCTCATACAGGGTGACATCGTGTCCTGCCTCGGCCGCCGTGAGGGCGAACTCCATGCCTGCCGGCCCCCCACCTGCGACCATCACCCGCTTCGGCTTGTCGGTCTTGCGGACCTGTGTCTCCAGTTCCCTTCCCGCCCGCGGGTTCATGATACAGAAGACGGCGGAACCGCCGAAGATGGAGTCGAAGCAGCCCTGATTGCATGCAATGCAGGGCACGATCTCGTCGAACCGTCCCTCCTTGACTTTTTTCGGAAGCTCCGGATCCGCGATCAGCGGCCTTCCCCAGCAAACCATGTCGCAGGCCCCGGACCGGAGGGCCCTCTCGGCCACATAAGGGTCGCCGAGCCGGTTCGAGGCAAAGACCGGGACGTCCACCTTTTCCTTGATCCCCCCTGCGAGATAGACGAAGGTGCCCAGAGGCACGCCCGTGTTGAGCTGGGGGACGAGGGTTTCGTGCCAGCCGCCCGTCACGTTGATGGCGTCTACGCCTGCCTTCACCGCCTCGGCGGCAAAGATGCCCGACTCCTCGTTGGTGTGCCCACCCTCCATGAAGTCGTTCCCCGCGATCCGGATCCCGAGCGGGTAGTCCTTGCCCAGCACCTCTCGGACCCGGCTGAACACCTCCAGGCCGAAGCGCATCCTGTTCTCGATCGAACCTCCGTACTCGTCGGTCCGCTTGTTGGTCACAGGGGAAAGAAACTGGCTGATCAGGTACCCCGTACAGGCCAGGACCTCCACGTAGTCGAAGCCCGCCTCCTTGGATCTTCTTGCCGCCTGGACGAAGGCTTCCTGGACCTCCTCGATGTCTTCCCGGGTCATCTCCCGAGGAATCTCCCCGCTCAGCTTGCTCGGGACGGGCGAAGGGGCGATCGTCGGAACCCCCGATATCATCGAGAAGCCGGCCCGCCCCAGATGGATGAGCTGGGTGGCAACCTTTGTGTCCGTATCCCGGTGGAGCTCGTCGATGTAGTCCTTCAGGGGCTCAACGTATTGATCGTCGAACAGGGCAGGCATGAACGGGGCGCTGCCCGCCTTGTCGACGGCGATCGGGCCGACCGTCATCAGTCCGACCCCCCCCTCGGCCCTCGCCCGGTAGAAGGCCCTGAACCGATCGGTCAGGGTGTAGTCGCTCGTGTAGGCCAGGCCCATGGAGGGCATAACCGTTCTGTTGGGTATCTCCAGGCCGTTGATGGTGATCGGCTGCATCAGTTTGACAATCTCCATGTCCTTGTTCCTTTCTTCCCGCTGTTCTTACTTAGTTTCCGGCCGCCAATGAGGCACCTTGGACGTGTCACCATGTTTCGCGGAGAGTCTGCTTTCTTCGGGTGCCGTCCTGGGTTCCTTCGGAGATTTGTGCCGGGCGACTTCGGGGGAGGGAGAGACGGAGCCCAAACAAATCGGAGAGGGAACCCAGGACGGCACCGAACAACTCGAGCTCCTTCAGTGAAACATAGCGACCGGCTTTTGTCGACTCACTAGGGGGCCGGAAACGGGCTTTCCATTCCCTCCGGAATCTTTCGAATCTGCCAGATCCCGCTCACCTTGCATACCGTCTCGTCCTTCGCGTCCTTTAGCTCCAGATCCAGCGTGAAGTCCGCCTTTCCCTTCTCCTCGGCTTCCTGCTGTATGGCTTCCGCCTTTTGCCGGCTCATCTCCAGTTCCAGGGTCACATCCGTCATCACCGGGCGCCGGAACTTGATCGTCACCTCCTTGACGATGGGATAGAAGCGCTTGACGTCAAAGGCCACTCCGTAGATGGCCCCTCCCATGCACTCGCCGATGGTGAACAGCGACCCGGCATACATGATCCCCACGTGATTCACATTCCCCTCGAGGGGCATCAGGGTCTTCACGTACCGGTCCTTCATGGCCAGGACCTTGATCCCGGTCCTCTTGATGCCTTCCACCCCTGTCTCCACGTATTCCGCCGTTACCTTGTATTTTTCTTCGATCATAGGGAGATCTCCAGTTCTTCCAGAGGATAGGCGGCACAGGAATGAATGTACCCGAACTGCCTGTCCGATTTTCTCAGGAGCACCCCGGGAGGCTGAAACACCTTCCCGGCGAGAAGCTTCACCCTGCACATGCTGCATTCCCCGGACCGGCACAGGGCCGGGACGACGAGGCCGGCCTTCTCGAGAGCCACGAGCAGAGGTTCCCCTGCCCGCGCGGGGAATTCACCCTTGCCCTTGACTTTCACGGCAACGGTGTCGGTTCCCTTCACTGCCTCGGGCCAGCCGGCATCCCTGGTTATGTCGGCCGGCGTTCCGTATGCCTCTCTTCGCAACCGGCTCTTCGGGATCCCCAGCCCTTCCAGCTCGGGCAGGCAGAAGTCGTACATGGCCCGCGGCCCGCAAAGGTAGTACGTCTTGTCTTCCAGGTCTCCGAGCGTATCTTTGACCAGCTTGCCCGTGATGAACCCGCGACACCCGTCGTAACCGTCCGGGGCCTCCTCGATCACCGGGTAGTAATGGAAGTTCTCGAACCGTTCCGAGAGCCACACGAAGGTCTCGTGAAAGATCACGTCATCGAGATTCTTGTTTCCGTAGAACATATGGACCGTGCGATCCAGGCCGCATTCCAGGATTTCACGGATCATGCTCATGAAGGGAGTCACGCCGCACCCGCCTGCAATGCAGACCATGGTCTGCTTGTGGAAGATCGGGTTGTGGTAGAACTCCCCCACGGGCCCCGAGCTCTCGAGCACATCTCCCGGTTTGACCTTGTCAAGAAGATAGTTGGACACCACGCCGTCCTCGACGCGCCGCACCGTGATGTCGTAGAACCCGAGCTGGTTCGGCGGCGACGCCATGCTGTAGGGCCGGCTGGTCCTCACGCCGTCGACCTCCACGGCCAGGGCGATGTACTGGCCCGCCTGGAAGGGAGGCAGCGGGGGGTCCTCGGCCACGAACCGGAGCGTCTTGGTGCTCGCCGTCTCTTCAAAGATGTCCGTCACCCGGAGACGCATCTTGGGCGGATGCAGCCGCTTGATGTACTGATCCGCAAGGTCCCGGCCGGCGGTGAAATTGGCCCCCTGTTTCCTGCTCACCTCGACCGCGTCGGCGACCTCCTGGTAGCCGTCAAAATCTACAAAAACGGGCTTGCTCATCTTCTCCCCCTTGTTACGTTACGCACCGAGTTCTTTCAGGATGGACTTGGCCGCTGCCTTGCCGGCCTCCAGGGTGGGCTGGAACCCGGGATCGCCGCTCCAGCCGCTTGCGAAATACAGTCCCTGGATCGGGGACTGGCCCCCGGGCTGGAAGAAAAGGGAATCCTTCATTTGCTGCTCGAAGCCGTAGATGGATCCGGCCGGATGGCCGAGGTAACGCATGTGGGTCAGGGGCGTTCCCACTTCGAGCTCTTCGATTCGGTCGCGAATCCCCGGATAGACCTTCTCGAGGGTACGCAGCATGTTGTCGGCAGAGCGGTACTTCTCCCGGAAGTAGTCTGTGGGGGGGAGACGGAGCCAGGGTTCCCCGAACTTCAGGGTGACCAGATTCAGCTGGGTGGTCCCTTTCGGAGAGGCGTCCGGCTCCGCAATGTTGTAGCAGCTGAGCACCATTAGATCGTCCTCCACGTGGCGCTGCCGCATCTTGTCGTACGCCTTGTCGCCGATCTCGGTGTTGGACATGACAAAGCTCGTGGAGTCCTGGATGCCGAGCTCCCCGTGCTCGCAGTCGAGCCCCATGTACATGGCAAAGCCGGACATGCTCAGGCTCCTGCCTCGCATTTCTTGATGCACCTGGTCGGGTACGTGCTCGGGGCCCAGGAGCTTCAGATAGGTGGCCACCGGGGAAGCGTTGGACAGGACGTACCTCGTGGTGATCCTTTCCCCGTGCTCGGTGAGGACGGCGGTCACTCCGCTCTGCCCTACCTCGATCTTCTCCGCGCCGCAGTTGAACCGGACCTCACCCCCGTAGGAGAGAAACTTGTTCACGATCGCATTCGACATGGCCTGGGAACCGCCCTTCACGTGATAGGCCTTGAACGTGATGAAGCTGAAGTAGAGAATGGCCAGGTAGGCAAAGGACAGTCGGTTGGGGGTCAGCCCGAGATAGCCCCAGTAGACGCTCACCACCGCCTTGAGCAGGGGATCCGAGAAGAAGTCGTCGAGCACCTCCTCGCAGGTCTTGAAGGCGTACTCGTACAGGATCGGATATTTCTCGCGGGTTGCATCCGGATCGTTGAAGTAGAAGACCGAGAGCATCTGGGTCGAAAACGCAAAGACCAGGTCGAAGAACTTCTCGATGCCTTCCTTCTCCTTGGGAAAGTGGCTTTGAAGCTCCCCGATCACCTGGGCCAGGTCTGTCTCGAGCCTCACGTCGATCGTGCCCGGCATGACGACCCGGAAGAGCTCCGGGATCTCCACGAACTCGAGATCGTCGATGACCCCGAGCTCGCCCAGCATCGTCCGCAGGGGACCCGGGTTCTCCGGTGCCCCCATCCCGCTCAGCTGGTGCAGGGCGACCTCGAACTCGAAGCGCCCCCGGCAGAAACTCGTTCCGCAACCTCCCGGTATGTTGTGCTTCTCCAGGAGCAGGACCTTCAGCCCCTTCTTTGCCATCGCAGCCGAGGCGGTCATGCCCGCGTTACCGGCGCCAACGACAACTACGTCATAATCTGCCATAAAGACCTCCTGTGTCCCAATTCCTTCGAATTAGAAGTCCTGCGCTTTCCTTTCAGCTTGCACGTCGGTAAAAGGGGAAAGGGATGGATCAAGAGGATTTTCCCCTTCAGCCGTTCCTGTGTAGGATGCCTTTTTCAAAACGTGAACCACCCCTTTCGCCTTTGCCCTTGACCCTTTCGCCTTCCTGATCCCTGACACCTACGCACCTTTGAAAGTGCCTTTCCTTTTCTCAAGGTACGCGGAAATGGCTTCTCTCGTATCTTCCGAGGGCACGACCATCGCAGATCTTGCCGCATTGTACTCGAGGGACTCTTCCTGGCTGACTTCCTCATCGAAGAGGAAGACCTCCTTGGCGCCCTGGACGGCAAGCGGCGGGTTCCCGGCGATCTCCTCGGCCATCTCCTGGGCCTTGGCCGCCAAGGTTTCCTCATCGGGGCAGACTTCGTTCACGAGGCCGATCTCCCGGGCCTTTTGGGAATCGAACGTGTGTGCCCGGAAAGAGATCTCCCGCGCATGGGCCGGGCCCACCACCTTGGTCAGCCGCTGCAGGCCGCCGATGTCGGAGATGAAGGCAAGCTTCGCCTCCGGCAGGGCGAACCGCGTCCCCTCGGAACAGAGCCGGATGTCGCAGCACAGGGCCAGCTCCAATCCGGCCCCCAGGCAGTGCCTCTGCATGACCGCGATCGTCGGCTTGACGAGTCTTTCCAGCCGGGTGTGGATCGCCTGGACCCTCCGGACCTCCCGGTAGAAAACGATCTTGTTTGCCGCACTCGGCGCCTCGGTAACGACGGAAAACAGCTCGTTGTCCGGGCTCAGGTCGAGACCCGCGCAAAAGGACTTCCCCTCCCCCCGGAGCAGAACGACCCGCGCCTCCGCGTCCTGCTCGGCCCGGGCGACCGCTTCGTCCAGGGCATCCCAGACCCTGGGGTTCAGTGCATTCCGCTTGTCCGGCCTGTTCAGGGCAATCGTGCCCACATGACCTTGCCGGTTGTAGGTTACCTGGCCGGTGTCGCCCGCATTCGCCTCACTCATGAGATGCCTCTCCTTCTGATGTCATACGTGTGGGGCTTCTATCACCTGAGGGAGGAGATCGGGGACAGTTTGGAGTTTGGGGGAGTTTGGGGACAGGCACCGATCTCTGTTGTTTACGGCGGCCGTCTGAAGGAGATCGGTGCCTGTCCCCAAACTCCCCCCCCGAAATCCCCGATCTCCTCCCTCCCCGGGACTACTTGCAGAACTTCTGGAAGCCGGCCATCGAGAAATCATCCAGGTTCAACCGTGCCTTCATGGTCCAAGGATTCTCCGGGTTGAGAATCTGGGTGATCGTAGCGTGCTTGTATCGCTCGTCGATCACGTTCTGGCCCGGCACGGCGATCACGGCCATCTTCTTGTCCGCGCTCTGAACAAAGGTATTGACCATGTAAAGGGACTTCCAGTACTGACCGGCCCGATCGTTGACCACCTTGTAAGGACAGGCGTACGTCTCCGGGCTTGCCCAAATGTAGTGGGTCCCGTAGTTATAGTAGCGGTCTCTCGGTGTCATCTCGATGACGTAGACCGGCCGCTTCGCATAGATGAGGTTCGTGGGGGCCCATGGTGCGCCCTGCCAGCCCTCCTTCTCGTAGCCGTAGATGACGCGGTTGACGTCCTTGGTGGTCTGCCACTCACCATAACGATTTTGCACGAAGGGATAGACGCCGGGCAGAAAGGCGATCAGGGCGTCCTGAACGCGCAGCAGCTTCCAGTCGAATGCCGGTACCTTCCCGTCGTACCCGTTGACATCGTCCACACATTCGTCCGAGCCGATGAAGGCGTCCGAGCGGTTGGCCGCGCTCATGCGCCTTACCCTCCGGATGGCAGGGATGTAGCCGAAGGTGTTATCCGACTTGGTCGGGTCCAGGAAGCGATGCGTCATGATCGCCGTGCCGGCCAGGTCGTAAGGCTTTCGGACGACCATGATCGAATACTTCTCCACACCTGCCGAGTTGCGGAGCTTCAGTGCCTCCGGGAAGCCCGTCATCGACGCCCCCTGCCACTGGGCATCCACCTCCCTTTCAAAGCCGGTGTCGCTGACCCAGATGAGCTGAAAGCGGAACTTGAAGAACCCGTTCACGTGCTGACCGTACTGATGGTTGTACATGAGCTTTTCCACGACCACCGGGTCTTCCGGGTCGAGGTCGGTGAACGGAAAGCCCACGAGGACCTTGACGAGCTTGCCGTCTTTCTTGTCCACGACACCACCGTTCTCGTCGATCGTGTACTTGCCCCGATTTGTCTCAAAGGCCTCGAGAACGTAGTCGGACCGAATCTGGGTCGGGTCTTCGACGTCGAGTTCGCCTATGTTGAGGATGAATTCGCCCCTTTTCACCCAGTCGAGCACGGGCTCGGGCAGCAGGCCTTCCGCCTTCTGCCAGTTCGAGCTGTCGATCACATCCCCGGGGACGACGTCAGCGCAAGCGGACGGAACCACCCAGGACCAGCACGCAGAAGCGATCAGAAAGACGCCCATCCACCCTGAAATTCTAGACATTTCTTGCCCTCCCCCCTGTTAAGCAAAGGTGTCCTAAGAATCAGGATTGGCATTCCTGGTTGCCAAGTTCAGGCCCCCTATTCGACCCTATTTTAGTCGAACGAGCCGTTAGTTGAAACCCGAATTCCCCAAACCTTGCTATTGTCGCGTAAGCAAGGTTCACTTACAAGGCCGTAGCGCCATTAAATCGCTATAAACAAAGGCCTTATTTTGACTCGAAACATTGATTTCATCCAGCAAGCACGTACTAGTTAATAATACTAACTTCACCATTCTTGTCAAGGCTTTTCTCCCCGCCTGTCTGCCTTCCGCGAGGGCACACAGGGCTCGAATGGACGCATGCCCCGGATCCGCCCCAGAGGTGAGTAACATTAACTCACCTCTGGGGCGCCGGTGCCGAAAATATCCTTGACAACCGGAAAGATAAGTGGGTATAGCTCACTCACATACCAGGGAAGGAGACGAGATGAGTAGGACTGCCTGTTTCATGATCATCCTCCTGCTGGCCTCCGCGTTTGCATCCCAAACGAGTCAACCCGTGCTCGCGGATGTGTCCCCTGGGGAGGTGATCGACGCGTCAAACTGGGAAAAGGCTGAGGGACTCCTCCCGGATCCGATTCTCCGATGGGTTCGAAAGGGGGAATTGACCCTCAACATCGGGGAAATCGAAGTGGATCCCCGGGAGATGTACCCGCCCTTCACCAAGGAAGCCTACCAGGCCAACATCGGCAAGTATGACGTTGATGAAGACAATGGAATCATCGAGACGAGCTCCGGCAAGCCCGCCGAGTTCATCTCCGGCTTCCCCTTTCCGGAGATCGACACGAACGATCCGAAGGCGGCCGAAAAGATCATGCACAACAAGAATTTTACGAATTACCAACAGGGCAATTTCCGGTTTCGTTCGCAGCTCATATGGGTCGGTCGCTCCTCCGGCTATGAGCGTGAGGCAGAGATCGAGCTTCTACAGTCGGCACGCACGGGGTGGCCCGGGGCTGCAAAGATCCCCAATCCGGATGGACTGGAGAAGTGTTTCATCATTGGTGTAAAGAAACCGTACGATGTGGCCGGTACGTCGGTGATGACGCATCGCTTCCTGGACCCGAACAAGACGGACAATACCTTTGGCTATCTCCCTGCGATCCGAAGGGTGAGGCGCATGAGCGCGGCGAACCGGTCGGACGGTTTTGTCGGTACGGATCAATGTGTAGATGACTCGAGCGGTTACGATGGGAAGGTGGCCGCCTTTACCTGGAAGTTCTTGAGGAAGGAGGAGATGCTCAGGCCTTTTCTGCTTACAGGCACCACTGCTCTCGTGCAGAACCGGCGTGGAGAATGGCAGTCCACTAGAGACGTGAAGCGCGTAACCTACGGTTACGAGGTAGAGGGCTGGCAGGGAGCCCCCTGGAATCCCACCAATCTCGTTTGGGCGAAACGTCCCATGTATGCCCTCGAGATGACCCCGAAAGACAAGTATTACAACTACGGAACGCACTACATATGGATCAGTGCTCAAACGTCTAGCGCGACCTACAAGGTGATCCATGACCGCGCGGGACTCTACTGGAAGACGCTCTTCACGGCAGCCGTTTTCCTGGAGAGCGCGGACAAGACCATGCACTTCGTGGCCGGTCCCTGCCAGAATGTTGTCGATGAGCGTTACGATCACGCGACGGTGACCAAGATCCTCTGCCCCGAGAACATCTGGACCTTCTTCGCCAAGGTGAATCCGAACGACTTCACCCTGGCCGGCTTTCAGAAGTACTGCAAGTAGGCCTTAGTCTTTGTCCTTGAGTTCCGCCTTGAGGATCTTTCCGCCCGGATTCCTCGGAAGCGGCAGCTCGGTGAACGCCACGTAGTCCGGGACCTTGTAGTCGGCAATCCGTCCCTTGCAGAATTCCTTCACCTCTTCCACGGTCAACTTTTCCCCCGGCATCGGCCAGATGACCGCCTTGATCTTTTCGCCCAGGACGTTGTCCGGCACGCCCACGACGCCCGCCTCCATGACCTTGGGATGCTGGCTGAGCAGGTTCTCCAGCTCCACGCAGTAGACATTCTCACCGCCCCGGCAGATCATGCTCTTGATCCGGTCCACGATGAAGGTGTAGCCGTCCTCGTCCATGTACCCGATGTCGCCCGACCGGAACCACCTTCGTTCGTCCTCGGCAACAAAGAAGGCCGCAGCCGTCTCCTCGGGCAGGTTCCAGTACCCCGGGCTGATCCCCGGGCTCGAGGACAGGATCTCGCCCGGCTCGCCGCGAGAAACGTCTCGCATCTGATCATCCACGATTCTCACACGGCTGTTGCCCAGCGTGCCGCCCACCGTACCCGGCTTTGCCAGCATTTCGTCCCAACCGCCGGCCATGAGAAGGAGCCATCCGAGGGAGGCTCCTTCTGTGAATCCATAGCCGTTGGCGATCTTTGCTTCCGGGAACTCTTCGGCGAGCTGGGTGCACATCTCCGGAGCCATGGGGGAACCGCCCTGGCTAATGTACCGGAGTGCGCCTGCCTTCACGAGTTCCGGATATCGGGGCTGCAGCTTGAACAGCCAGTACATGGCCGTCACGATCGGCAGAGAGGCGATCCTTTCGTCGATCAGCACGTCGATCGCCTGATCCGCCTTGAAGGTGGACAACACCACCGAAGACGAACCGAGCAGCGCGTTGTTGATGAGCGTGTGGAGCGTGGTCACGTGGAAGAAGGGGGTGATGATCATCTGCTTGATGTCCTCGGGCCTGTCCCCCGTGTCATAGACACCGTCCATCAGGCTGATGCAATTCATGGCGTTGTTGACCACCCCACGGTGGAGCGTAATCGTGCCTTTCGGCCTGCCCGTTGTGCCGGACGTATAGATAAGGCTGCATATGTCTCTTTCGGAGACATCGACGAGGACTTCCCGGGGCGCCTGTTTTTCCATCAGCCCGGAGAAGGGGATCGCCCCCTCCCCTTCTGTCGCACCTGTTACGAAGATATTCTTGAGCCCCGGAACCTTGACCGAGATTTCCTTCATTCTCTCCCAGAGGGCACCCTCGATGATGGCCGCGATACAACTCGAGTCCTCGAGCTGACGCTCCGCCTCCTCGGCGGCCAGCCTGGCGTTGATGATGACCGAGATGGCACCGATCTGAGACAGGGCCAGGTAACTCACGAAGGCCTCCGGGATGTTGGTGGCCATGATGGCCACCCGATCGCCCTTTCGGATGCCATAGTCCTCATGCAGGCCATGAGCCACATTGTTCACTACGGTGTCGAACTCGTTGTAGGTCCACCGGATGTCGAAGTCCGGGAAGAACCACATCTCCCGGTCGCCGAACCTGGCGACGCCTTCCTTGGCGAGCTCCGTCAAGCTGCCGTACCGGCTCGCATAGACGTCCTGGACCTCGTCTTCGTATCGTACTGTGACCACGCCCGTCTTCGGCCACGCCATGGGTGAATTGACCTTGTCGCTCATCCATCGTCCCCCGCTTGTAAAACCAGATTTCGTCCTCGGTAGTTGGCCACGCGATCTCATGCCGGGACCAGGCTTTCACTTCACACCTTGAGGATAGCAGTACTTCCTGTCCCGGCAAAGTGTAAAGTGAAAGGGCTGTTGCCCAGAGCCCATGGGCTCTGGGCAACAGCCCCTGAAAGCCTGACCCCGCAAAGCTCCCCAACTGCTTAAGGTGCAAAGGGGGCTAATTCAGCAGGTACGTGAACATGAACGAGAGCTGGTCCCGGTCCCGGAAGGCGCCGAAGTTGGTGAAGGTGCCGTAGACACCGCTGTACTGGATATTGAACCGGAAGGGCTCCTTCAGAAACATCACCGAAGGCATGAACAGCCACGCGCCGCGCACGTCGTAGGCCACGACCACCTGCGGGTTGATGACACCGTTCATGTAGTTCGTTCGGGCCAGGAACGTAAAGGTGTGCTCCGTCTCTTTCGCTTTCGCAAAGTGGAGGGGATCAGGATAGAGCGACAGGAGTTGCCTCTGACGGGCGTCATGGTCGGGGGTCCACTGCCCGAAGTACTGGCCGGATATCATGAAGGTGGTGCGCGGATTCAACATGCGGAGCCAGAGGTACTTGTCGAAACCGATCATGTACCGCAGGATGTTCTTCTCCGGGACCGTCCCTCCCGTGGGGTTGATCGGCAGGGAGGTCATCCCGAGTGCCTCCAGGTCCGTTCCGGTCAATTCGCTGATCAGGTCCACCAGGGCCGGCGGCATGGGGATGGACTCGTCGGACATCTTGAGGCTCTCTTCCGGGATGAAGACGGCCTCGTTCCAGAACCAGGCCACCTCTCCCCGGAAGATGATATCCGTGAGTGGGTCGCAGTAGTTGAAGGAGCCGCCCGTGATCTGCACATCCGCCCAGATCAGTTCCTGAAACAACGAGCTCGTCCCCGTCACAACTTGCGTTCCCGGCTCGACTCCCAGGCGGGCTGTGGGCATGTCCAGAAAGGTCTTGTAGTGGGCGAGGGAGAAGTTGAGGTTGTTCCCCAGAACGCCCATCAGGCGGACCCCCCAACGACTGTTGGACATCCCCTTGTTGGGCCTTACCTGGGTCTTCCTCATGCCCGTATCCGGGATCGGAGCCGCGTAGGCCGTTCCGGAAGGGGCGTAAGGTGCGACGCTCGCATCCCAGGTGCCCGGCACCCAGAAGGCCTCGATCGACGTCGAGGAGATCGGCCCGATGCTGCCGAAGTTGTAGCTCCCCCGGAGCATCCAGAGAGGGATCCGGCGGTCGTCCAGGTCCTCGAAGGGCCCTCCAAAGGTGTTGTCCAGGGGGTTGATGGCGTCGAGGAGGCGAAAGGTGTCGGTCTCCCCCCAGGCGAGGTTCTGCTTCCCGAGCCGGAGGAAGAGCGGCCCCCGGGAGAAATCGAAATAGAACTCCCAGAGATCGTATTGCGCCTTGAAGCTGTCGATGTTCTCCTTGTCGGCGTCCCGGACATCCTGAAAGGCCTGGGGACCCACGTTGTAGATCGCCTCATACATGAATCGGCCCACGATGTGGTATTTCGCGCTGATGTCCAGGGCCTTGAGCGGAGACAGGACGTCGAGATCGTAAATGAGGTTCATCAGATCGTGGTTGATCTCGAACACGGCCAGGTTTCGCCACTGCACCACGTTGCCCGCGGCGATCTCGAGCGGGTGCGTGAACCCCTCCGAAGCCTGCAGTCGGATGGAGGTTCTTGTCTGCGCCTTACCGACGAACTCCAGAGTTCTCGCTTCATCGATGTAGACGGCCCAGGCACTTCCCGTCCATCCGACGAGGCACAGCAAGCAAAAGACGCCAATCCACTTCGAGCCTTTTCGGTGCATCACGTTTCCCCCCGACTCATCTTGATTCCCGAAAAAGAAGTGCCCTTTCCGTCTCTCAGGACCCCCTGTTCACTTGCCGTCTTCCAGCTTCCTCCCCTGCCCGTTTCCTGGCCTGCTTCTTACCACGCCCTGGCGGAAATCTCCACCCTTGTCCCCGGCGGCCTCAGGACGCCATCCCGTTGAGCCGGCCGCGAAGCGCCTCGGCCTCGGCAACCATCCCGTGGATGACCTCTTTCACCGGCTGGACCGAATCGATCAGCCCCGCGATCTGGCCGCAGGGGATCGGGCTCATCTCCGGATCCCCGATTTCGTATGCCTTCTTCCCCTTCCCGCCGGCCACCTTCACGAGGATCTCCTCCAGCGTGGTGCCCCTCTCCTCCATGGCCATCACTTCCTCTGCCAGGCGGTTCTTCAGGCATCGCATCGGGTTAAAGATCGATCGCATGACCAGGGCCGTTTCCTTCTCGCCTGCCTGTACGACCCGTTCCTTGACAGCCGGATGAATCGGGCATTCCTCTGTGGCCATGAACCGGGTCCCCATCAGCACCGCCTCGGCCCCCATGGCAAGGGCTCCGAGAAGCCCCCTGCCGTTGGAGATGGATCCGCCGGTGATGACAGGCACCTTTAGACGGGACACAGCAAGGGGAATCAGGATGAAGGAGGCAACATCGTC
>Ga0180434_10001687_pt1 | contig 30998 bp, 30 predicted proteins | sample SS_ome_7_FD_132453 | JGI IMG/M metagenome (GOLD analysis project Ga0180434, IMG submission 132453) | Hypersaline lake sediment archaeal communities from the Salton Sea, California, USA - SS_1_D_2 metaG | ecosystem: Environmental > Aquatic > Non-marine Saline and Alkaline > Hypersaline >... | reverse complement strand
CGCCGTCCGCAGCTCATCCCCGACGTCGGCATAGACCAGATCGACCACCTGCGACGCGGTGGCGTCCTCGCCGAGTTCCCGCAGCGCCGCCCGGATCTGATCCAGGCGCTGCTCTCGGTGCTCAAGGTACATCTGGGCCACCGACGACACATCGGCCAGCTCCGGTCCATGCCCCGGCAGCACCGTGCGAGAGCCAAGGGCTCCCAGCCGGCGCAGCGAGTCGAGGTAGTCCGCCAGGCTTCCGTCCTCGTCGTCGATGACCGTCGTTCCACGGCCCAGCACCGTGTCACCGGTCAGCACGGCGTCGTCGAGCACGAAACTCATCGAATCGGCGGTGTGTCCGGGAGTGGCCAGCACCCCGATCCGCAGCCCGGCCGCCTCGATCAGCTCGCCGTCGCTGAGTTGCGCTCCCAGGCCGCGCAGGAACCCGCTGCCCACCGCGCGCACCACCGCGCCGGACGCGGCGACCGTCCGGTCGATGCCCTCGGTGTGGTCGCCGTGGCGATGGCTGATGAGCACCAGAGCGATCGGGCCCAGCGCGACCAGTCGGTCGATGTGGGCGGCGTCATCGGGACCCGGGTCGACCACCACGAAGTCATCGCTGCCCGGGGCGCGCAGCACCCAGGTGTTGGTGCCCTCAAGGGTGAGCGGGCCGGGGTTGTCGCACAGCAGCACCGAGGCCGTGGGGGTCACCGGTCGCAGCACCCCGACGGCGGGATGGGTCAAGCGACTTCGACGATCAGCTCGATCTCCACCGGAGCGTCCAGTGGCAGTTCAGCGACGCCCACCGCTGACCGGGCGTGCGCACCGGCCTCGCCGAAAACCTCCCCGAGGAACTCCGATGCGCCGTTGACCACGGCCGGCTGGCCGGTGAAGCCCGGCGCCGAGGCGACGAAGCCGATTACCTTCACCACCTGGGTCACCGCGTCGAGGCCTACCAGGGCGTCGACCGCGGCCAGCGCGTTGAGCGCACAGACCCGCGCGGCGGCCGTGGCCTGCTCGGGTGTGACCCGGTCGCCGACCTTGCCGCTGTGCGGCAGGTCCTTGCCGATCAGCGGGAGCTGCCCGGAGGTGTAAACCAAGTTGCCGGTCCGGACCGCCGGAACGTAGGCCGCCAGTGGCGGGGTGACGGCGGGCAGGCTCACCCCCAGCGCCGACAGCCTCTCCCGTGCGCTCACTTCGGCCGCTTCAGGTAGGCGACGTGCTGTTCCCCGGTGGGACCCGGCAACACCGAGACCAGCTCCCAGCCGTCGGCGCCCCATTGGTCGAGGATCTGCTTGGTCGCATGGGTCAGCAACGGCACGGTGGCGTACTCCCACGTTGTCGGCTGGCTCGTGGTTGATTGGCTCATGGCCGCAGCCTAATCCCCGACGCCGCCTAATCCCGACGCCGCCCATCCCGATGCGCGGCTTGGATAGCATGCACTGGTGGCCAGGAACCCGCGCGACCCTCAGCCGATCGGCTGGCCGGCGCGGCTGACCAAGGCCCGACTGCATTTCGTCACCGGCAAGGGCGGCACCGGCAAGACCACCGTGGCCGCCGCGCTGGCGCTCACTCTGGCCGCTGGTGGGCGTCGGGTCCTGCTGGTGGAAGTCGAAGGTCGGCAAGGGATCGCGCAGCTGTTCGACGTGCCCCCACTGCCTTACGAGGAAGTCAAGGTGGCGACCGCCGACGGCGGCGGACACGTCAACGCGCTGGCCGTCGACATCGAGGCGGCATTCCTGGAATACCTGGACATGTTCTACAACCTCGGTATCGCCGGCCGGGCCATGCGGCGGGTCGGCGCGATCGAATTCGCCACGACCATCGCCCCCGGGCTGCGCGACGTTCTGCTGACCGGGAAGATCAAGGAGTCGGCCGTCCGGGTGGACGCCAACCGGCGTCCCTCCTATGACGCGATCGTCGTGGACTCCCCGCCGACCGGTCGCATCGCGAGGTTCCTCGACGTCACCAAAGCCCTGTCGGACCTGGCCAAGGGTGGGCCGGTGCACTCCCAGGCCGAGGGAGTGGTGCGGTTGCTGCACTCCGAGGAGACCGCGATCCACCTGGTCACCCTGCTGGAGTCACTGCCGATCCAGGAGACCATCGAGGCCATCAAGGAACTCGAGGAACTCGGCCTGCCGATCGGCAGCGTGATCGTCAACCGCAACATCCCGCCGTTCCTGCCCGCCGCCGACCTCGCCAAGGCCGCCGAAGGCGATATCGACGCCGACGCGGTCCGCGCCGGGCTGGCCGGCGTCGGCATCAGCCTGCCCGACTCCGACTTCGCCGGCCTGCTCACCGAGACGATCGAACACGCCAGCCGGATCCGGGCCAGGTCGGAGAGTGCCACCCAGTTGGAGAGACTTCACGTGCCGAGACTGGAACTGCCCACCATCGCCGACGGGGTCGATCTGGGAAGCCTCTACGAACTCGCCGAGATCCTCGCCGAACAGGGCGTCCGATGACAGGAGGTGCCCGGTGAGCGGGACGCCGCCGGTATTGGACATGAAGCAGGTGCTGTCCGACACCGCCAACCGCGTCGTGGTGTGCTGCGGCGCGGGCGGAGTCGGCAAGACGACTACGGCCGCGGCGATGGCGCTGCGAGCCGCCGAGTACGGCCGCACCGTCGTGGTCCTCACCATCGACCCCGCCAAGCGGCTCGCGCAGGCTCTCGGCATCAAGGAACTCGGCAACGAACCCCAGCGGGTCCCGCTGTCCCCTGAGGTCCCCGGCGAACTGCACGCGATGATGCTGGATATGCGCCGGACGTTCGATGAGATGGTCATCGAGCATTCCGGACCTGAACGCGCCCAAGCGATTCTGGACAACCAGTTCTATCAGACGGTGGCGACCTCGCTGGCGGGGACGCAGGAGTACATGGCGATGGAGAAGCTCGGACAGCTGCTCAGCCAGGACCGCTGGGATCTGGTCGTGGTGGACACCCCGCCGTCGCGCAACGCCCTGGACTTCCTCGACGCACCCAAACGGCTGGGCAGCTTCATGGACGGCCGCCTGTGGCGGATCCTGCTGGCACCCGGCCGCGGCATCGGGCGTCTGGTGACCGGGGTCTTCGGCCTGGCCATGAAGGCGATGTCGACCATCCTGGGTTCGCAGATGCTCGCCGACGCCTCGGCCTTCGTGCAGTCGCTGGACTCCACATTCGGGGGGTTCCGCGAGAAGGCCGACCGCACCTACGAACTGCTGAAGCGAAGAGGAACCCAGTTCGTGGTGGTCTCGGCGGCCGAGCCCGACGCGTTACGCGAGGCCACTTTCTTCGTCGACCGACTCTCCACCGAGGGCATGCCGCTGGCCGGGCTGATCCTCAACCGCACCCACCCGATGCTGTGTTCGCTGACCGTCGAACGGGCCGTGGACGGGGCGGTCGAACTCGAGTCCGCACCGGAGGATCCAGGGTCCGCACTGACCGCGGCCGTGCTGCGCATCCACGCCGACCGGGGTCAGACCTCGAAGCGTGAAATCCGACTGCTGTCGAGGTTCACCGGGGCCAACCCGCACGTGCGGGTGGTGGGCGTTCCGTCACTGCCGTTCGATGTGTCCGATCTCGAGGCCCTGCAGGCGATCGCCGATCAGATCACCGGCGAAACTAGCTGACGCTGCGGTGTTTGCGCTGGGCGGCGAAGAAGTCGGCCCAGGACTCCACCTCGGGGTGCTGTTTGAGCAGCGCGCGGCGCTGGCGTTCGGTCATGCCGCCCCAGACCCCGAACTCCACCCGGTTGTCCAGGGCGTCGGCACCGCATTCGGCGATCACCGGACAGTGCCGGCAGATGACCGCCGCTTTGCGCTGGGCGGCCCCGCGAACGAACAACTGGTCGGGGTCGGCCGACCGGCACAGAGCCTGCGAGACCCAGGCGATCCGGGCCTCGGCGTCAGCTCCTTGTAACGACATTGAAATACTCTTACGGGCAGCAGGCCGAGTCCCCGACACAGGCGATCCCTTCACCCCAGGCCGCCCGGCGCGCGAGCGGCGAATATTCCGGCCAGATCGCTGTCTGCGACCTACGCCACAGTGCGGTCTCAGTGTTACCTGAATCGCACCGTGTGCTTAAGTTAGGTGGTCAGGTATCAATTGCGCAACAGTCAGGTCACAGGTTTTTTGGCACAAGCGTCCCGTCTGCTGACGAACTGCGGTTTTCCCGGCCACCCGCGGAACCTCGGATGGCCGGGCGGGTTCGTGCTGCGCCACCGGCGGGCCGCATCGGCCGCGCCGAGAGCCCTCAGTAGCCTTTAGCCATGTCGGAACGATCCCGGCGTGGGCCGACGATCCTCAAGCTGGCCTGGTCCTGTCTGCTGGCCGGCGTGGTCCTCGCCGCGATGCTCTTCCCGGTGGTCGGCAGCGCCGGTCTGATGTCCAACCGGGCCTCCGACATCGTCTCCAACGGGTCCGCACAACTGCTCGAAGGTGACGTGCCCGCGGTCACCACCATGGTCGACGCCAAGGGCAACACCATCGCCTGGCTGTACTCGCAGCGCCGATTCGAGGTGCCCGGCGACGAGATCGCCGAGACCATGAAACAGGCGATCATCGCCATCGAGGACAAGAGATTCGCCGACCACGGCGGCGTGGACCTCAAGGGCACCCTGACCGGACTGGCCGGCTACGCGGCCGGCGATCTGACCACCCGCGGCGGCTCCACCATCGAGCAGCAGTACGTCAAGAACTACCAACTCCTGGTACTCGCTCAGACCGAGGCGGAGAAGCGCGCCGCGGTAGAGGTCACCCCGGCCCGCAAGCTGCGGGAGATCAGGATGGCCCTGACGCTGAACAAGACCCTGAGCAAGCAGGAGATCCTCACCCGCTACCTGAACCTGGTGTCCTTCGGCAACGGCGCGTTCGGTATTCAGGACGCCGCCCAGACCTATTTCGGCGTCGACGCCTCGGAACTGAACTGGCAGCAGTCCGCGCTGCTGGCCGGACTCGTGCAGTCGACGAGCGCGCTCAACCCGTACACCAACCCCGACGGCGCCCTGGCCCGCCGGAACCTGGTGCTCGACCAGATGATCGAACAGTTGCCGGCCGAGGCCGAGGAACTGAGGGCCGCCAAGCAACAGCCGCTGGGGATCCTGGCCCGGCCCAATGAGTTGCCGCGCGGCTGCATCGCGGCCGGCGACCGGGCGTTCTTCTGCGACTACGTCCAGGAGTACCTCGCCCGGGCCGGCCTGAGCAAGGAACAGGTGGCGCGCGGAGGCTATCTGATCCGGACCACCCTGGACCCCGATGTCCAATCCGAGGTCAAGGAGGCGGTGGACAACATCGCACCACCCGACCTGGACGGTATCGCCAGCGTGATGAACATCGTGCTGCCCGGCAAGACCTCCCACCCCGTCATCGCGATGGTCAGCAACCGGACCTACGGCCTGAACACCGAGGCCGGCGAAACCGTTCAGCCCCAGCCCTTCTCGCTGGTCGGCGATGGCGCCGGGTCGATCTTCAAGATCTTCACCGCGGCCGCCGCCCTCGACCTGGGACTGGGCATCAACGCCGTCCTCGACGTTCCGGCCCGATTCAACGGCCGGGGCCTGGGCAGCGGCGGTGCCAAAGGCTGCCCCAAGGACACCTGGTGCGTGGAGAACTACCGCGACCCCCGAAACCTGACCATGAACCTCACCGACGCGCTGGCCCGCTCCCCCAACACCGGCTTCGCCAAGCTGATCTCGCAGGTCGGGGTCTCGCGGACCGTCGACATGGCGGTCAGGCTGGGACTGCGGTCCTACGCCGACCCCGGCACCGCCCGGGCCTACGATCCGAACAACAACGAGAGCCTGGCCGAGTTCATCAAGCGGCAGAACATCGGTTCGTTCACCCTGGGCCCCTTCGAGGTCAACCCGCTGGAGTTGGCCAACGTCGCGGCGACGCTGGCCTCCGGGGGCATGTGGTGCCCGCCGAGTCCGATCGGCACGATCTACGACCGCCGCGGCAACGAGGTCTCCCTCAACACTCCGCCCTGCGAGCAGGTCGTGCCGGAGGGTCTGGCGGACAGCCTGTCGGTGGCGCTCTCGCGCGACACCTCGGGAATCGGCACCGCCGCACCGGCCGCCAACGCGGCCGGCTGGTCGCTGCCGATGTCCGGCAAGACCGGCACCACCGAGGCACACCGCTCGGCCGGGTTCCTCGGTTACACCAACCGGTACGCGGCGGTCAGCTACATCTACGACGACTCCCCGGACCCCACCGACCTGTGCTCCTTCCCGTTGCGTCAGTGCTACGACGGTGACCTCTTCGGCGGCAAGGAGCCCGCACAGAGCTGGTTTGCGGCGATATCGCCGATCGCGGGGGACTTCGGTGAGGTGAGCCTGCCCGAGACCCAGTCGCGCTACGTCGACGGCGCCCCGGGCTCGCGGGTCCCCAACGTCAGCGGGATGGGCCAGGACAGCGCGCGCGCAGAACTGCGGGCCGCCGGTTTCGAGGTCGCCGAGCAGGTGAGCATGCTCAACAGCACCGCCTCGGCGGGCACCGTGATCGGAAGCTCGCCGAGCGGTCAGACCGTCCCGGGCATCATCGTCACCCTGCTGGTCAGCAACGGTGTTCCGCCGCCACCACCGCCGCCGCCCTCACCTGAGCCGGGTGAGCCCCCGCCGCCCCCGGGCATGCCCCAGATGGGTTCGACGGTGGTCGAGATTCCCGGTCTGCCCCCGATCACGGTTCCGGTGCTGGTCCCCCCTCCACCGGCGCCCCCTCCGCCCCCGCCGCCGCCGGCGGAACCCCCGCCGCCGCCCGCGCCGCCGCCCCCGCCTCCGTGAGCGAACTCGGGCGCACGGCACGTGCGGCGTCGCCGACTGGCAGTAGGCTGCGGTCATGGCAGAGGCCCCGAAGAACTCGGCGGCGCTGACGGCCGGCGTCGCCGGAGTGGTCGGCGCGGCCGCCGCGATCGGCTACGCCACGGTGATCGAGCGCAACGCCTTCACCGTGCGTGAGGTGACCATGCCGGTGCTGAGTCCCGGCTCGACCCCGCTGCGGGTGCTGCACCTCAGCGACATCCACATGCGCCCAGCCCAGCGTCACAAGCAGGACTGGCTGCGCGGGCTGGCTGACTGGGAGCCAGACCTGGTGGTCAACACCGGCGACAATCTGGCTCATCCCCGTGCCGTTCCGGCTGTGGTCCAGTCACTGGGTGAGCTGCTCTCGGCACCCGGGGTTTTCGTGTTCGGCAGCAACGACTATTTCGCTCCGCGGCTGAAGAATCCGGCCAAGTACCTCACCGACCGGGAACACCGCTCGCACGGTGAGCCACTGCCCTGGCAGGACCTGCGGGCGGCGTTCACCGAGCGCGGCTGGCTGGATCTGACCCACACCCGGCGCGAGTTCGACGTGGCCGGGCTGACCATCGCCGCGGCCGGCGTCGATGACGCCCATCTCGGGCGGGACCGTTACGACACTGTCGCCGGCCCGCCCAGTCCCGCGGCGAACCTGAGCCTGGGCGTCACGCACGCTCCGTACACCCGGGTACTCGACCGTTTCGCCGCCGACGGCTACCAACTGATCCTGGCCGGCCACACTCACGGGGGCCAGTTGAACCTGCCGTTCTACGGCGCCCTGGTCACCAATTGCGACCTGGACAGGTCCCGCGCCAAGGGGGCCTCCCACTGGGGCACCGGGACCGCGCTGCACGTTTCCGCCGGGATCGGCACCTCACCGTTCGCCCCCTTCAGGTTCTGCTGCCGACCGGAGGCCACCCTGCTGACGCTGGTGGCCGCCCCGACCGGCGGCGGCGATCCGGAGCGGATCGCGGTCCGATCCACACCGACGGCCGCCGTCGGCTAGCGCGGTCGTCACGGTGGTTGCACCGATGACCCTTTCGGCGGTTCGCAGCACACCCCGGGACTGGGCCGAAGAAGCCGTCCGGTTGATCGAGGCCGACACCCGGCGCAGCGCCGACACCCACCTGCTGCGCTATCCGCTGCCCTCGGCCTGGCGGGACCGGGTCGATGTGGACCTGTACCTCAAAGACGAGTCCACCCACATCACCGGGAGCCTCAAACACCGCCTGGCCCGGTCGCTGTTCCTCTACGGGCTGTGCAACGGCTGGATCGGGGAGCACACCACAGTGGTGGAGGCTTCATCCGGATCCACTGCGGTTTCCGAAGCCTACTTCGCCGCGTTGCTCGGTGTGCCCTTTGTCGCGGTGATGACGACGTCGACCAGCCGGTCCAAGGTCGATCTCATCGAATCCCAGGGCGGCCGTTGTCATTTCGTGGAGCGAGCCGGCGACGTCTATGCCGAGGCGCAACGCATCGCAGATCAGACCGGCGGCCATTTCCTGGATCAGTTCACCAACGCCGAACGGGCGACCGACTGGCGGGGCAACAACAACATCGCCGAGTCGATCTACGCCCAGATGGCGGCCGAACGCCATCGGGTCCCGCACTGGATCGTCGTCGGCGCGGGAACCGGCGGGACCAGCGCCACCATCGGACGCTACATCCGCTACCGGCGCCACGAAACCGGCCTGTGCGTGGTGGACCCGGAGAACTCCGCGTTCTTCCCGGCCTACGCCGAGGGCCGGGCAGACGTGGTCACCGGCGCGTCCTCGCGGATCGAGGGTATCGGCAGGCCGCGGGTGGAACCGTCCTTTCTTCCGGGGGTGATCGACCGGATGGTGCGGGTTCCCGATCAGGCATCGGTGGCCGCGGCGCATCAGGTTTCCAAGGTGCTGGGCCGCCGGGTCGGCCCTTCGACCGGAACCAACGTCTGGGGCGCCTTCGGACTGCTGGCCGAGATGGTGGCGAGTGGTGTCAGCGGGTCGGTGGTCACGCTGATCTGCGACAGCGGGGACCTCTACTGCGACACCTACTACGACCGGCACTGGCTCGCCGAGCACGAGCTGCTGCCCGGCGAACACACCGAGGTGCTCCGGGAGTTCGAGCGCAACTGTTCCTGGCCGGAAGCGGTCACCGTCGCCCGCTAGGCGGTTTGGCTTCGCCGGCCGCCGGTGCGATACGCTGTCCCGGCCGCGGGGTGTGGCGCAGCTTGGTAGCGCGCTTCGTTCGGGACGAAGAGGTCGTGGGTTCGAATCCCGCCACCCCGACTGCGTGATGTCGCCTGACATCGGAATTTCGGCCTTCCCCCGTGGGAGGATTGACGCGTAGCCGCCGCACTGAGGTCTGGAACCGCTGGGAGATTTCATGGCGAATCGCATCGCACCGTTGCGCATCTTCGTGCGGGACTTCACAGAGTTGGTCGACGACACGTCCGACGAGGCCACCCTGCTGGCGAAGGGCCGCGGATTGCTGGCTGAGTTGATCAGCGGTGACGACTGGCTGCCCGACGAGTACGCCACCGCGCGGGCCGATCGCTACGCCCAGTATCTGCTGCACTGCGACCCCCTCGAGCGGTTCAGCATGGTCAGTTTCGTATGGGGTCCGGGACAGCGAACCCCGGTCCACAACCACACCGTCTGGGGCCTGGTCGGTGTGCTACGCGGATCTGAGCAGAGCGAGGGCTACGAACTGCGCGACGGACTGCCGGTCGCCGGGGCTGACCGGCAGGTGATGATCCGCGGGGAGGTGGACGCCGTCTCCCCTACCATCGGCGATTGGCATCGCGTCACCAACAGCTCCGACGATGTCTCGATCAGCATCCACGTCTACGGGGGAAATGTCGGTACCCTGCGCCGGCGCAAGCTGGACGAAACATCCGGCCAACTCGTCGATTTCGTCTCCGGCTACGACAACGCAGCGATGCCTAATCTGTGGGGGCTGCCCGCCGCGACGCCCTGCTGACCGCGTCTGGCTGAGCCCGTGCAGCGCGCTGCCTGACCACCATCAGTTCGGCCCCCACGAAGACCAACAGGGAGACGACGACCGCGGCGATGATCATCGGGTAGCGGGCGTTCAGGGTGGACGTCTGCCGCAGCAGAATCCCGGCGAACGCCCAGATCAGCACCAGGCCGTAGGCGATGTCGCGGTTGCGCAGCATGGTGACTGTGCCGATCAGCATGGCGACCAGCACCATGATCACCGCCCAGGTGGACTCCGCCAGACCGAATCCGTCCCACCCTCGGCTGACCAGCAACACCGTCATGTTGGCCACCACCGCCACGGTGGTCCAGCCGAAGTAGACGCTGAACGGCACGCCGATGAACCACCGTTGCCGCGCGGTGAGGTCCGCCCCGGCCAGGGTGGTGACGATCAGCGCGAGGCAGACCAGGATCGCCACGATCAGTACCGCCGACAGCGGGATCAGGTCGTAGTGCCAGGCGAACACCCAGGCGGTGTTGGCCATCGAGGAGATGGCGAAGAGCGCACCCACCTTGTTCAGCAGCGCCGACTGCCCGGGGGATTCAGGGCCGTCCCGGAACAGCCCGAGCTGGTAGAGCACGTGCGCGCCCAGCAGCAGATAGATGACACCCCAGATGGAGAACGTGACTCCGGCCGGGGTGAACAGGTTCGGATAGGCGGTGGACACCTCTCCGGTGCTCCGGCCGTTGAGTGGCAGTGCGTTGGCGAGGTAGTTCACCGTCACCATGACCAGATAGGTCAGCGCCACCAGCACCTTGATCGGGGTTCTGCCCGTCACGGCCATCAGCGCCTCCTACAGCGCCCGGGCCGCATGCCGACCGGCGGCGCGTCCGGAGAACAGGCAGCCGCCCAGGAAGGTGCCTTCCAGTGCGTTGTAGCCGTGCACCCCGCCGCCCCCGAAGCCGGCGACCTCACCGGCCGCGTACAGGCCGTCGATCGGATTGCCGTCCACCCCCAGAGCACGCGACGCCAGGTCGGTCTGGATGCCGCCCAGCGTCTTGCGGGTCAGGACGTGCAGCTTGACCCCGATCAGCGGGCCGGCTTCAGGGTCGAGGATGCGGTGCGGGGCGGCGGTGCGGGTGATCCGATCACCCAGGTAGCGGCGGGAGTTGCGAATGCCCTGCAGCTGAGCGTCTTTGGAGTAGGGGTTGGCCACCTGCAGGTCCCGGGCCTCGATCTGGGCCCGGATCCGCCCGGCGTCGAGCAGTGACTCGTCGGTCAGCTTGTTCATGAGGTCGATGAGCTCCTCGAGGGTGTCGGCGACGACGAAGTCGGCGCCGCGGGACTTGAACGCCTCGATCGGGGCCGGGGCGCCCTTGCTCAGCAGCCGCTCGCGCAGCATGGCCGCTTTGTCGTGATTGGTGATGTCGGGGTTCTGCTCGGAGCCCGAAAGTGCGAACTCCTTCTCGATGATCTTCTGGGTCAGGATGAACCAGCTGTGGTCGTACCCGGCGATCTCGGGGTCGGTGCGAAGGTGGCGCAAGGTGCCCAGGGTGTCGTAGCCGGGCAGGTACGGCGCGGGCAGCCGACGGCCGAGCGCGTCAAACCACATCGACGAGGGACCGGGCAGAATCCGGATGGCGTGCTTCGGCCAGATCGGGTCCCAGTTCTGCACGCCTTCGGTGTAGTGCCACATCCGGTCCCGGTTGACCAGCCGTACCCCGCTGCCGGCGGCGATGTCGAGCATGCGGCCGTCGACATAGGCCGGCACGCCGGTGATCATCGAGGCCGGCGGAGTACCCATCCGCTCAGGCCAGTAACGCCGGACGATGTCGTGGTTGCCGCCGATGCCGCCGGTGGTCAGGATGACGGCCGGAGCGCGTAACTCGAAGTCGCCGACCCGGTCCCGGTTGGACGGGGCACCGCGGGGTGCGTCGTCGGCGGCCAGCACCGCACCGCGCACACCACTGACGGTCCCGTCGGCGATGACGAGCTCGTCTACCCGGTGCCGGTGACAGAAGGTGATCAGACCCCGTTCAGCCGCGGCCAGCGCGGAATCGGCGAACGGTTTGACGATCCCGGTCCCGGTGCCCCACGCCACGTGGAAACGGGGCACCGAGTTGCCGTGCCCGTCGGCCCGCAGGTCACCGCGCTCGGCCCAGCCGACAGTGGGCAAAACCGTGATGCCGTGGGAGTGCAGCCAGGCCCGCTTCTCTCCGGCGGCGAACTCCACGTAGGCCCGCGCCCAGCGGGTGGCCCAGGAGTCCTCGTCGTCGAGCCGGTCGAACCCGGCGCTGCCGCGCCAGTCGTTCCAGGCCAGCTCGACGGAGTCCCTGATCCCCATCCGGCGCTGTTCGGGGCTGTCGACCAGGAAGAGCCCACCGAAGGACCAGAACGCCTGACCGCCAAGGTTTGCGGCGTTCTCCTGGTCGACAATCGCGACCCTGCGGCCGCGACTGGTCAACTCATGGGCGGCGACCAGACCGGACAGTCCGGCCCCGACGACGATCGCATCGAACTGCATACGCGGGCCCGGCCGACTAGAGCCGGTCTTTGACGGCGGCCGAGAGCCTGGCGCCGTCGGCTTTGCCGCCGGCGATGGCGGTGGCCGCCTTCATCACCAGGCCCATCTGCTTGACCGAGGGGCGTTCCCCGATCTGGTCGGTGACCTGGGCGATGGCGGTGTCGACCACGTCGGCCACCTCCGCCTCGGTCAGCGGGGTCGGAAGGTATTCCTCGATGATCCGGGCCTCGGCGTGCTCCTCTGCGGCCAGCTCGCCGCGGCCGTTCTGCGTGTAGATCTCCGCGGCCTCGCCGCGCTTCCTCGACTCGCGGGCCAGCACCTTGATCACCTCGTCATCGCCGAGTTCCCGGGCCTGCTTGCCGGACACCTCCTCGCTCTGGATCGCCGCCAGCAGCATCCGAAGCGTCGCCGTGCGCAGCTTGTCCTGAGCCTTCATCGCTTCGGTGAGATCCGATCTCAACCGGTCCTTGAGTTCCGCCATGACTCATCACGCTACGCGGCGCCCGATTCGGGGTCACCTGATCCATTAGGTTGGACGGATGACTCCGCGCCGACCGGATGTCGGGCGGCCCGCCCGGTGAGTACCCCGCCGCCCGGTTGGCCGGCCCCCCAGGGCGGATACCCGCCCGGTTACCCGCCCCATCCGGGCTATCCGCCGCCCTACCCCGGCTACCCGCCGCCCTATCCCGGCTACCCGCCGCCCTATCCCGGCTACCCGCCGCCCTATCCCGGCTACCCGCCCGTGCCCGGCGGCCCGCAGCTGTGGAGGCCCGGGGTCATCCCACTGCGCCCGCTCTCGCTGAGCGACGTCTTCAACGGCGCGGTCAACTACATCCGGACCAACCCACTGGCCACGCTCGGCCTGACCACCCTCATCGTGGTGGTCACCTCGACACTCGACCTGGCACTGGAGTTGGGGCAGCCGGCGCTGGGCGGCGATGCCGGACTGCTCGCGGCGTTGCTGACCACCGCTGCGGTGACGGCGCTGGCCACAATCCTGCTGTCGGGGATGCTGACCGTCGTGGTGGCCCGCGCCGTACTGGGCTCCTCGATAACCATCGCCGAGGCGTGGGCCAGGGTCCGCCGGCGGCTGCCGGCGCTGATCGCGCTGAGCCTGCTGGAGATCTCGGCGGTGGCGGTTCTGGTGGCCGTGGCGGTGCTGCTGATCGCCACCGTCGCCGGTGCCGCCAACAGCGCGATCGCCGCGGTGGTCGGGGTGCCGCTGACACTGACGACGTTGGCCGTCATCGCCTATCTGATCACCGTGCTGGCCTTCGCGCCGGTTGCCATCGTGCTGGAACGCAAGCCGGTAGCGGCCTCGGTGCGACGCTCATTCACGTTGGTGCGCAATCGGTTCTGGCGCATCCTCGGAATCCGCCTCCTGGCGACACTGGTCGCCGCCGTGGTGTCGGCTGCGGTCCTGGTGCCGTTCGTCATTCTCGGCGGCGCGCTGTCCATGGATCCCGGCGCGGTCGGCCCCGGCGGGGTCGCCGCGGTCCTGACCGCCATCGGCCAGGCGATCGGCCAGATCATCACCGCCCCCTTCACCGCCGGGGTGGTGGTCCTGCTCTATGTCGACGCCCGAATCCGTTCTGAGGCTTTCGACCTGGTTCTGCAGACCGGAGCGTCACCCGGGCGGCCGGCCGCGCACACCGACGACCTCTGGCTAACCACGGGGCGGTGAGAGCCGTTGTCCGTCATCGACATCGACAGCGACGCCGCTCGTGAGGCCGCCGAACGGGAGCTGGCCAAACCGATCTATCCGAGGGCTTCGCTGCGGGAGCGACTCGAGGACTGGCTCAATGACCTGATCTACCGGTTGGTCCACGAAGACTCGGTGGTGCCCGGCGGCTGGTTCACCATGGTGATCCTGGCCCTGCTGATACTGACCGGGCTGGTCGTCGCAGTCCGTATCGTCCGGCGGACCACCGACGACCGGCGCCCCACGGGGATCTACGGCGACCGGACGATGACCGCGTCGGACCACCGGGTGCGGGCTGGGGAGCTCGCGGCCCGGAGCGACTGGGCGGCGGCCATCCGCCAGCGGGTCCGGGCCATCGGCCGCCAACTCGAGGAAGACGGCATGCTCAGCCCGTTGGCCGGACGGACGGCCACCGAGTTCGCGCGCGAGGCGGGGCGGCTTCTGCCCTCCCACAGCCGCGACCTCGAGCGCACAGCAATACTTTTCGATGATGTCAGCTACGGGGGCAGGCCGGGCTCGGAGTCCGGCTACCGGAGCGTCGCAGCTCTCGACGACGCGCTGCGCCGAAGCGACCCGGTGGAGGTCAGGTGAGAACCACCGGGCGCCGGGCCACCGCGCGATGGATCGTGCTGGGCCTGGTGGCGGTGGTGGCGGTCGCGGTTGTCGCAACCTGGCTGACCGCGCCCCGGTCCGGCGGCCGGATGGACCCGGGCGCCACCTCGACCTCGGGGGCCCACGCGCTGGCGACGCTGCTGCGCGAACGCGGGGTCGAGGTGGTCGTCGCCCGCACGGTGGAGGATGTGGAGCGTCACGCCGGACCCGACGCCCTGCTGCTGATCGCCCAGACCTTCTACCTCCGCGATGACGACCTGCTCGACCGGCTGGCCGCGGCGCCCGGTGACCGCCTGGTTTTCGAGCCCACCGCGCGTGCCCGCGAGGCGCTGTCGCCCGGGGTCATGCTGGCCCGCGGGGGCCGCGTCTCCCCCGACCCCGAGTGCGACCTGCCCGCGGCCCGGCGTGCCGGTGAGGTGGCCTTCGAGGATGCCGATCTGTACCAGGCCGCCGGGGAAACCGGACTGACCCGCTGCTACGGCGGAGCGCTGGTGCGCTACCAGACGGGCGGGCGCACCGTGACCGTGGCCGGCGGCGCCGGGTTCATGACCAACGCGGAGCTGGGCCGCCAGGGCAGCGCCGCGTTGGCGATGAACCTGGCCGGGGAGAAGCCCCGGCTGGTCTGGTTCGCCCCGCAGCGGATGCAGGGCCAGGGCGCCGGGGGCGCGACGGTCGGCGACCTGATCCCCGATGCGGCGGTTTGGGTGGTTCTGCAACTCGGCCTGGTGGTTCTGCTCGCCGCGCTGTGGCGGGGACGGCGGCTGGGGCCGCTGGTCGCCGAACGACTGCCCGTCGTGGTCCGGGCCTCGGAGACCGTCGAGGGCCGTGGCCGGCTGTACCGGTCGGTCCGGGCACGCTCACAGGCCGCCGCGGCGTTGCGAACGGCGACGCTCGGGCGGATCTCGGCCCGACTGGGTCTGGGCGGCAGGCCCGGCCCCGCGGCGGTCACCGCCGCGGTGGCTCAACGATGCTCGGCCGCCGAGAACACCGTCCGGGACATCCTGTTCGGACCGCCGCCCGCGACCGATTCCGATCTGCGCGATCTGGCGCAGTCACTCGACGACCTCGAAAGGCAGGTCAGACACTCGTGACCTACTCAGCCGGACCGGGCCGACACCCCCGGACCCCCGCCGCCCGCGACGAGGCGGACTCGGCGCGCGCCGCACTGCTGGCCCTGCGCGGCGAGATCGCCAAGGCCGTGGTCGGCCAGGACGCGGTCGTCAGCGGTCTGGTGATCGCGCTGCTCTGCCGCGGTCACATCCTGCTGGAGGGAGTTCCCGGAGTCGCCAAGACACTGCTGGTCCGGGTACTGGCCGCGGCGCTGCGCCTGGATTTCGCCCGAGTGCAGTTCACCCCCGATCTGATGCCCGGCGACATCACCGGGTCGCTGGTCTACGACGCGCGCACGGCGGCATTCGTGTTCCGGGAGGGGCCGGTATTCACCAACCTGCTGCTGGCCGACGAGATCAACCGAACCCCACCCAAGACGCAGGCGGCGCTGCTGGAGGCGATGGAGGAGCGTCAGGTCAGCGTGGACGGGCAGCCGCGGCTGCTGCCGGATCCCTTCATCGTCGCCGCGACCCAGAACCCGATCGAGTACGAAGGCACCTACCAGCTACCCGAGGCCCAGTTGGACCGGTTCCTGCTCAAGCTGAACGTACCTCTGCCGCAGCGCAATCAAGAGATCGCGATCCTGGGGCGGCACGCCCGCGGTTTCGACCCCCGCGATCTGGGCGCCATCGAGCCGGTTGCGGGAGCCGCCGATCTGGCCGCCGGCCGGGAGGCGGTCCGCAAGGTCCTCGTCGCCGACGAGGTGCTCGGATACATCGTCGACATCGTGGGGGCGACCCGAGCCTCGCCGTCACTGCAGCTGGGTGTCTCGCCGCGCGGCGCGACCGCACTGCTGGCCACCGCCCGGTCATGGGCCTGGCTCACCGGCCGCGGCTACGTCACCCCCGACGACGTCAAGACGATGGCTCGGCCGACCCTGCGGCACCGGATCGTACTGCGCCCGGAAGCCGAACTGGAGGGCGCAACCCCCGACGGGGTCCTCGACGGCATCCTGTCCGCGGTGCCGGTCCCCCGATAGTGGTCATCACCGGCCGCGCCGTGGCACTGGCCCTGGCCGCCGCCCTGCCGATCGCCCTCTCACCCTGGCCGGCAGCGGTTTTCGTACTGCTGGCCGGCCTGCTCACCGTCGCCTGCACGCTAGACCGGGTGCTCGCCGGCCCCCCGAGCGCGCTGCGGTTGCAGCGATCCGGACCGGTCTCGGTGCGGCTGGGCCGGCAGGTGCAGACCGAGTTGTCGGTCAGCAACGGCGGCCGCCGGCGGGTGCGTGGCGAACTGCGCGACGCCTGGCCGCCCAGTGCCTCGGCCCAGCCCCGCTCACACCGGCTGGATGTGCCACCCGGGCAGTGCCGGCGGCTGGTGACCCTGCTGCGCCCGGCCCGCCGCGGCGACCAGTGTCCGGCGGCGGTCACGGTGCGCTCCATCGGTCCGCTGGGACTGGCCGGCCGACAACAATCCATGGCCATCCCGGGGCAGTTGCGGGTCCTACCGCCGTTCCTGTCCTGCAAGCACCTGCCGTCACGGCTGGCCAGGCTGCGCGAGATCGACGGGTTGCTGCCCGTTCTGGTCCGCGGCCAGGGCACCGAGTTCGACTCGCTGCGCGAGTACGTGGTCGGCGACGACGTCCGCTCGATCGACTGGCGGGCCACCGCCCGCCGGGCCGACGTGGTGGTTCGCACCTGGCGCCCCGAGCGTGACCGCCGCGTGGTGATCGTGGTGGACACCGGACGCACCTCGGCCGGAAGGGTGGGGGTGGACCCCACCTCGCTGGATCCGACCGGATGGCCCCGGCTGGACTGGTCACTGGACGCGGCGCTGCTGTTGGCCGCGCTGGCCTCCCGCGCGGGCGACCACGTCGACGTCCTCGCCCACGACCGGGTCACCCGGGCCGCGGTGTTCGACGCACCCCGCACTGAACTGCTGGCCCGCATGGTCGAGGCGATGGCCCCGATCGAACCGGCTCTGGTGGAGTCCGATGCAGCCGCAATGGTCGCCGCAGTCGGGCGCCGGGTCCGCCGGCGGGCGCTGGTCGTTCTACTGACCGACCTCAACGCGGCGGCGCTGGATGAGGGTCTGCTGCCGGTTCTGCCCCGACTGACCGCCCATCACCAAGTGCTGCTGGCTGCGGTTTCCGACCCCCGGGTCGCGGCGTTGGCAGCCGGCCGGGCCGACCCCGCCGAGGTCTACGACGCGGCGGCCGCCGAGCGGGCCCGCGGCGAACGTAAGTCGATCGCCGAGCGGCTGCGCTCCCGCGGCGTGGAGGTGGTGGACGCCACGCCCGAGGACATCGCGCCCGTGCTGGCCGACCGCTACCTGGCGATGAAGTCCGCCGGGCACCTGTGACCCGGATCCGTCGGCCTAGCGCGTGGGAACAACATCGGGGGCATCGGGGATGTCGCCGGTCTCCCCCGCCGCGTGCGCCCGGCGGCCGAAGTGCACCACATAGCCCAGGAAGGCGGCCTCGGCCGCCACACCGATCCCGATCCGCGCCGCCGTGGGCAGGGCCGACGGGGTCACCAGTGCCTCGATCAGACCGCTGATCAGCAACACGACCACCAGACCGAGGGCCACCGAGACCACCGCCCGGCCCTGCTCGGCCAGGGCCTGGGACCGGGGGCGGTCGCCGGGGGAGATCACCGTCCAGCCCAGCCTCATCCCGACCGCACCAGCCAGGAAAACCGCGGTCAGTTCCAGCAGGCCGTGCGGGGCCAGCAGCCCGAACAGCACGTCGGCCTTGCCGGCGTCGACCATCAGGCCGCTGATCACCCCGAGGTTGGCAGCGTTGCCGAACAGTACCCACGGGATCGGGATTCCGAGCAGTATCGCGAAGGCGATGCACTGCGCGGCGACCCAGGAATTGTTCAGCCACACCCGCAGAGCGAAGGACCCGGCGGGGTTCTCGCTGTAGTAGGCCGCGAAATCGTTGTTCACCAGGGCCTCGATCTCCGCCGGGGTACTCAGCGCGGCCTGCACCTCCGTGCTGCCGGCGACCCAGATCGCGATCAGCGCGGTGACCGCCAGGAAGACGCCCGCGGTGGCCAGCCACCACCGCCATGCCCGGTAGGCCACCACCGGGAACGACACCGTGACGAAGCGGCCGAATTCGCTGCGCAGCGGGGCGTGTGCGCCGGTGACCACCGATCGGGCTCGCGCCACCAACGCGGAGAGCCGCCCCACCAGAACCGGGTCGCCGGAGACCGATCGCGCCACCGACAGGTGGGTGGCCACCCGTTGGTAGAGGTCGACGAGTTCGTCGACTTCCGCGCCGGTGAGCCGCCGGCGGCGCTTGACGAGATGGTCAAGCCGGTCCCAGCTGTCCTGGTGGGCGAGCACGAACGCGTCGACGTCCACGGCCTGCCAGCCTAGCGGTAGCTTTGCTGTCATGACGGCATCCCCGGGAACGCTGGTGACCGGCGACGCGGTGGTGCTCGACGTGCAGATCGCCCAGTTGCCGGTCCGGGCGGTCAGCGCACTGATCGACATCGCCGTCATCGGGGTGGGCTACCTGTTGGGCCTCACCCTGTGGGCCGCCACCCTGCCCGACTTCGACGACTCGCTGACCGCTGCGATCCTGATCGTGGTGACCGTCGGGGTGATGGTGGGCTACCCGGTGATCGTGGAGACCGCCACCCGCGGGCGTTCGCTGGGCAAGGCGGTGATGGGACTTCGGGTGGTCGCCGACGATGGCGGCCCGGAACGGTTCCGGCAGGCCGTGTTCCGGGCTCTGGCCGGGTTCGTCGAGATATGGATGTTCCTGGGCGGCCCGGCGGTGATCGCAAGCCTGGTGTCGGCCAAGGGTAAACGCATCGGCGACATGTTCGCCGGAACGGTGGTCATCAGTGAGCGCGGCCCCAAACCGGCACCGCCGCCGGTGATGCCGCCGGCGCTGGCGTGGTGGGCAGCCTCGCTGGAGATGTCGGGCCTGGGACCCGCCCAGGCCGACCTGGCACGCCAGTTCCTGGCCCGGGCGCCGCAACTGGTCCCCGACATCCGCGACCAGATGTCCCGGCGGGTGGCCGCCGAGGTGGTCCGCCGGATCGCGCCGCCACCGCCGCCGGGCACGCCCGCCGAGCAGGTGCTTGCCGCGGTGCTCGCCGAGCGGCATCGCCGGGAGGTCTACCGGCTGCGCGCTGCCGCCTCGGCCACATCGGCCGCCTCGGCGGCCTGGACACCGCCGCCCCCGCAGTCGCCGGCACCCGGAGGGGGCCTGGTCCCGCCGGGCTAGCCGCTCTCAGCCGGCGTTGGGGATCCAGTTGCCGTGGAAGCCGTAGGGAACCCGGCGCGGCAGCCGGATCCGGGCGACCGGGTCGCCGCCGAAGTCCGAGGCGTCCAGGATCACCAGATCACTGCCGTCGCGGGCGGGGTCGTAGACGTAGGCGATGTACCAGCCCTGGCTCTCCCCGGCAGGTCCGGAGGGCGACGGCACGAACACCGCCTCGCCGGGTCCGCCGGGGTTGTCGGCCGTCCCGAAGAGGTGTTCGGTCGCCGCGCCGCTGGTCAGGTCGTAGCGGACCAGCTTGGCGTCACCGACCGAGACCGCGTACCGCGCCGGCAGGCCCGCCAGGCGGTCGTCGATGCGCGGGAACTCCACAGCCCGATCATCGAGCTGGCGTTCGGTCACGGTGCCGGACGCCAGGTCTAGCGTCCAGTTCCACAGCACGGCGCTGGCGCCGAAGCCGCCGTCCTCACGCCACAACTCGGGGTACCGGATCGCCTGGAGCTCAATGGTGTCGCCGTCGTCGTAGGCGTTGGCCACGTGGAAGACGTAGCAGGGGTCGATCTCGAACCAGCGAACCTGCCCGAACGGGTCGTCGCGGCGCAACACCCCCAGTCGGGCGCCGTAGTCGTCGTCCCAGCGGTAGGGCATGTCACCCTTGCCGCTCAGGGCGATGTCGAGGTTGAACACGATCGGCAGGTCCATGAAGATCACGTGCTGAGCGGTCATCGCGAAGTCGTGCATCATCGTCAGCGCCGGGACCTCCAGGGGGCGGTTGACGGTCAGGGTTCCGTCGGCGTCGGCGCGGTGGTAGGTCACATGGGGCTGGAACAGGTTGCCGTAGCCGAAGAAGTGCAACTCTCCGGTGGTCGGACAGATCTTGGGGTGGGCGGTCATCGCGTCGTCGAGCTTGCCGTCGAAGTCGTAGCAGCCGACCGTCTCCAGATCGTTGGTGATCTGGTAGGGCAGCGAGGACTCCACCAGCGCCAGGGTCTTTCCGGCGTGGTTGACCACATGGGTGTTGGCCACCGACGAGCGCAGGTTGCGGGTGCCGTCGGGGTTGTAGAGGCCGAACGGGTGCTCGAAGCTGTCGGTGCGCACCCACCGGTTGCGGTACCACTTGGCGGCGCCGCGCTCGATGCGGACCCCGTGGATCATCCCGTCGCCGATGAACCAGTGACCGGTCGGCGTGCGCGGGTTCGAGCCGTTGCGCAGGTACCACCCGTCCAGTTCGGGCGGGATGGCGCCCTGCACCGGAAGGTCGTACTCGGTCAGTTCGTCGGGCACCGGCGCGTAGTTGCCGCGCATGTGGAACGGCCGGGCGTCGTCCCGGTCGTCAGGGTCGGCGGTGGGCAAGTTGGCCGAGGCGGCCGTGGTGTCGGTCATTCCTCCACTGTGGCAGCTAGACCTCGACCCAGTCCAGGGTGCGCTGTACCGCCTTGCGCCAGCCCGCGTACCCGGCCGTGCGCTGCTCCTCGGTCCACTGCGGGGACCACCGGCGACTCTCCTGCCAGTTGGCCCGCAGGTCCTCCGGATCCGACCAGAAGCCGACCGCCAGACCTGCGGCGTAGGCCGCGCCCAGCGCCGTGGTCTCGGCGACTACCGGACGGACCACCTCGACCCCGAGCACGTTGGCCTGGATCTGCATGCACAGCTCGTTGAGGGTGACCCCACCGTCGACCTTGAGCACCTCCAGGCGGACCCCGGAGTCGGCCTCCATCGCCTCGACCACGTCACGACTCTGGTAGCAGATCGCCTCAAGCGTCGCCCGGGCGATGTGGGCGTTGGAGTTGAACCGCGACAAGCCCACGATCGCGCCCCGGGCATCGGAGCGCCAGTACGGCGCGAACAGTCCCGAGAAGGCCGGTACGAAGTAGACGCCACCGTTGTCGGGCACTTTGGCGGCCAGCGTCTCACTGTCGGCCGCACCGCTGATGATGCCCAGTTGGTCCCGGAGCCACTGAACGGCCGATCCGGTGACGGCGATCGAACCTTCCAGTGCGTAAACGGGTTTGGCCTCTCCGAACTGGTAACACACCGTGGTCAGCAGTCCGTTGCTGCTGCGGACGATCTTCTCGCCGGTGTTGAGCAACAGAAAGTTGCCGGTGCCGTAGGTGTTCTTGGCCTCCCCGGGCTTGAGACACACCTGCCCCACCATCGCGGCCTGCTGGTCGCCCAGGCTGGCGGTGACCGGAACCGCTCCACCCATCGGGCCGTCGGTCCTGGTCAACCCGTAGGGCTGCGGGGAGGACGAGGGCCGGATCTCCGGCAACATCCGGCGCGGTATGCCGAAGAACGACAGCAGCTCGTCATCCCAGTCCAGGGTCTCGAGGTTCATCAGCATCGTGCGGCTGGCGTTGGTCGGGTCGGTGACATGCACCCCGCCGTCGGGACCGCCGGTCATGTTCCACAGCACCCACACGTCGGGGGTGCCGAACAGCGCATCACCGCGGTCGGCGGCGGCGCGGACTCCGTCGACGTTGTCCAGGATCCACTGCAGCTTGCCCCCGGAGAAGTAGGTGGCCGGCGGCAGGCCGGCCTTCTGCCGGATGACCTGACCGCGTTCGTCGGCGTCGAGTGCGGCGGCGATCTGGTCGGTCCGGGTGTCCTGCCAGACGATCGCGTTGTAGAAGGGCTGGCCGGTCCTGCGGTCCCAGACGATCGCGGTCTCGCGCTGGTTGGTGATTCCCAGGGCGCTGAGGTCCGACGCCGACAGCTTGGTCTTGTTCAGCACCGACTTCACCACCGTCTGGGTGCTGCCCCAGATCTCGGTCGGGTTGTGCTCCACCCAACCCGCCCGCGGCAGGATCTGCTCGTGCTCGATCTGGTGGCGCCCGACCTCCAGGCCGTTGTGATCGAAGATCATGCAGCGGGTACTGGTGGTGCCCTGGTCTATCGATGCGACGAACTCGGCCACGGTGCTCCTCGGTGCGTGTCCCTACCGGACAATCTTTGCCGGACAAACTGTGCTGGGAGTCTGCCACCGTCCATGCTGGTGCACATGGGCTCTACGAATTCCGTCTCCGCGAACCCCGTTGACCTGGCCGGCATGCCCCGGGGCGGCCCGGACGCCTCGTGCCTGGACCGGATGCTGCAGACCGACCGACCGGAGTACCTGGACCGCGATGACGTCGACGACCGGGTCAAGCGAGAGGTGATCCGTTCACTGGACCGATTCGGTGCGCTGCTCGGCGAACACGACCGCACCGCGCGACTGGTGCTCGGTGAGGTCGCCGGGGTGGCCGACCCGCGGATCCTCGAGCTCGGGGCCGGTCACGGAGCACTGTCACGGACCCTGCTCGCCGAGCACCCGACCATCCGGGTGACGGTCTCGGATCTGAATCCCGGCTCGGTCGCGGCGCTGGCGGACGGGGACCTCGGCGACGACCCGCGTGCGCAGGTCCGCTGCCTGGATGCCACCGCCATCGACGCGCCCGACGGGTCCTTCGACCTCGCGGTGTTCGCGATGTCGTTCCACCACCTGGCCCCGCCGGAGGCGGCCCGGGTGCTCGCCGAGGGCACCCGGGTGGCCGACCGGCTGCTGATCGTCGACCTCGCACGCCCACCGGCGCCGCTGCACCTGATCAGACTGGCCACCATGGCGCCGCTGGCGTTGGTGTGGCCGTTCGCCCACGACGGACTGGTCAGTTCGCTGCGCACCTACAGCGCCTCGGCGGTGCGCGAGCTGGCATCGGCGGCCGGGGTCGGGGTCGAGATCAGGCCGGGCCGGTTCGGCACCCAGGTGGTGCTGGCCTATCGCAACCGCTGAATCCCTTGCGCGGGCATCACCGGCTGGGGTTGCATCATCACCGTGGGCGACGAGGTCCAGCACACCAGTTACAGCCGTGCTCAGCGCCAGCAGTACCGCAGGAAGGTACAGCTGTGTCTCGACGTGTTCGAGACGATGCTGGCGGAGTCCAGTTTCGAGTTCGACCGGCCGATGACCGGCATGGAGATCGAGTGCAACCTGGTCGACGCCGCCTACCAGCCGGCCATGACCAACCAGGACGTCCTCGCCGCCATCGCCGACCCGGCCTATCAGACCGAATTGGGCGCCTACAACATAGAATTCAATGTCCCACCCCGCCCGCTGCCCGGACGCCGCGCACTGAAACTGGAGTCCGAGGTCCGCGCCAGCCTGAACGCGGCCGAGACCAAAGCCGGTACCGACGGGGCCCACATCGTGATGATCGGCATCCTGCCCACTCTCATGCCCGAACATCTGACCGGGCACTGGATGAGCCCCTCGATGCGTTACCAGGCACTCAACGACTCCATCTTCACCGCCCGCGGCGAGGACATCCTGATCGACATCACCGGGGCCGAGCGGCTGCACATGTACGCGGAGTCCATCGCGCCGGAGTCCGCGTGCACCAGCATGCAGTTACACCTGCAGGTGGCCCCGGAGGAGTTCGCCAACAACTGGAACGCCGCTCAGGTGCTCGCCGGGCCTCAACTGGCACTGGGCGCCAACTCCCCCTACTTCTTCGGTCACCAACTGTGGGCCGAGACCCGCATCGAGCTGTTCGCCCAGGCCACCGACACCCGGCCCGAGGAACTGAAGGCCCAAGGTGTGCGGCCCAGGGTGTGGTTCGGCGAACGGTGGATCACCTCGATCTTCGACCTGTTCGAGGAGAACGTCCGCTACTTTCCGTCCCTGCTGCCGGAGATCTCCGACGAGGACCCCGCGGCCGAACTGGCCGTGGGACGGATTCCCCAGCTTTCCGAGCTGCGGCTGCACAACGGCACGGTCTACCGCTGGAACCGCCCGGTCTACGACGTCGTCAACGGCCGCCCGCACCTACGGGTGGAGAACCGGGTCTTACCGGCCGGCCCGACCGTCATCGACATGATGGCCAATTCGGCGTTCTACTACGGTCTGCTGCGGACCATCGCCGAAGAGGAGCGCCCGCTGTGGACCAAGATGAGTTTCGCTGCGGCGCACGACAATTTCCTCGAGGCCGCCCGGCACGGGATGGCCGCTCGGCTGTACTGGCCAGGCCTGGGAGAGGTGACCTCGGATGAGTTGGTGCTGCGCGTGCTGCTGCCGATGGCCGACGAGGGGCTGCGCCGCTGGCGGGTTGCCGCCGAAGTCCGCGACCGCTATCTGGGGGTCATCGAGGGACGCGCCAAGACCGGTCGCAACGGCGCGGCCTGGCAGGTCGCAGCCGTCACCGCTCTGTCGAGGCGGGGAATGGACCGCCCCGCGGCGCTCGCCGAAATGGTCCGGCAATACTGCGATCTGATGCACACCAACTCCCCGGTGCACACCTGGGAGGTGCCCCGGTAACCGGGCACGCTACTGACCCAGGGTGTTCTGCATCGCGCCGGCCAGGACGTTGACCGCCGGCCCGCCGTTACCGGACTGGCAGACCTTGGCCTGCAGCAGCACATTCTCCCGCAGCCGGGTCTGGGTGAAACACCGCCGGTCGGTGGCCGCCGCGCCGGGCCCGATCTCCTGCTTGACCCATTGCGCCTCGGTGGCCGTCGGCGGCACCCCGCCGAAGGACCACACCTCGGTGCCGCCGTCGGCCAGGTGCATGGCGGTGGTCTGCCCGTCGCAACCGACGGTGCGATCGGTGATCCGGCGGAAGGCCCGGGTGGCGGCATCGGTGGTGGCGAACACCCCGACGGCCTGTTTGACCAGGTGGCGCTGGCTGGCGGACGAGGTCTGGGTCACCGCGCCATTGAACGAGGCCAGATCGGGGTCCAGATAAACCTCGGGCAGGCCGATATCGGCCCAATTGTTACAGGCCGGCAGGTCAACCCAGAACGACTGGAACGGCTCGCCGAACACCGACTCCCAACCCATCGGCGCTCCGACGATATTGGCGACCGACCCCTTGCCCAACACCGCGTAGGACACCACCCCGGGATCCGACGGTCCGGCGGCTCCGGCGGGGGCCAACGCCACCGGAACCGCCAGCGCCGCGACCACGGCGGCGGCCATCCTCACCGGGTTCACACCTTGGTGACCAGGGCGGTCTCGATGTTGCCACGGGTGGCCTTGGAGTACGGACAGACCTGATTGGCCTGGTCCATCAAATCCTCGGCGGTGCCCTTCGGCAGGCCCGGGAGGTAGCCGATGATCTCGGTGCTCAGCGCGAAGCTGGAGGCGTCCTTGCCGATGCCGACCCGGACCGTGACCCCGGTGGCGTCGTCGAGGTGTACTCCGCTGTTCTTGGCCACCAGCCGCAGCGCGCCCAGGAAACACGCGGCGTATCCGGCCGAGAACAGCAGTTCGGGGTTGACGCCCTCGCCGTTGCCGCCCATCGCCTTGGGCATCCGGGTGTCGAGGTCGATAAGCCCGTCGGTGGAGGTGACGTGTCCGTCGCGGCCGCCCCCGGTCGCGGTGGACTCTGCGGTGTAGATGGCCTCAATGCTCATGACCCGATCATGCCAGCCGGCCCAGTCGGGCGCGGGCGGGCGAGCGGGCTAGGGCGCCGGATCGGGGCGGGCCGCTGCGGGACGTCGGGTGTTTAGGTCATGATCGGCACTCTGGGCCGCGCACCGTGGGGAGGACCAGTCCCCGGCGCGCGATTTCACTGCCACGGCTTGACGGGGTTCACCGCGAACTGGATGACCCGGTAGGGCGCCCGCTGCCGAGGTCCGGTGTTCCACTGACTCACCAGCACCCGCACCTCGTCGAGAGTCGACCCGGGCGAGATGTACCCCCCGTAGGGCTGGGCCAGGCGGGTGTCGTAGGGCCCGAACAGCTCCGGCGGATCGGGCCACTCCCCGGCCCGGACCACCGTGGTCACCGGGGCGGTGCCCAGCCCGGTCGGGGAGTCGGCGACCCGGATCTCCATGTCGCCGGTGCTGGAGTTGAAGTAGGAGAGCACCGTCTTCCCCTCGATCTGACGCAGGCTCAGTTCCCCGGTCCGGTCGGGCCACAGCGGGCGGGCGGGCTTGTTCCAGCCGCCGTCGGGCCCCGGCGCCCAGGGTTGCCAGCGGGACCGGTCGGTGAACCACTGCGGCGCGGCACGGTAGAGCACGACGGGGGCGGACCTGTTGAAGTTGTTGGCCACCAGGTAGACCCAGCCGGTCGGGGAATCCGGGGTCGGGATGGGGTCGTAGTAGCCGCTGATCTGGGTCTGGCCTCCACCGAGGTAGTCCGCATCCCGCACCGAACCAGGAACCGTCTCCCAGTCACCCTGGGCAGGAACGGCTTTGACGATCCGAGATGAGAGCGGAACCAGACTCCTGGTTGTCGTCACCATCAGGTAGTTCACCCGGTTGATCTCCACCACTCCGGCGGGCAGCTGGGAAGTCCCGGGTGGCGGCGTGTCAGCCAGCAGCGGCGCGTCGATCCCGATCACCCCGGTGTAGCGGATGCCATCGGGATCGTTGACCGAGTCACCGTCCACCCGCAGCGCAACCGGAGTGAACCACCCGCCGAAACCAACCCCCTGACCGGCGAAGCTGTCACCGCAGATCTGCAGCACCTGGACGGGGAAGAACATGAACTCGCACAGGTCGGTGGCGCCGATGCCGTAGTCGCGGGTGGCGGTGCCGGTCCCGGCGACCGGCCCGACCCGAACCACCTGGCCGGGCGACAGCGGCGGCAGGATCGGGGCCGGCCCAGGACTGGGCGGCTCGGCCGATCCGGCCGGTGCCGACGGGACCGACGCCGAGAACAGCACCGCGGCCAACCCTGTCGCCCACCCACCAATGTTCCGGCGCCGACGGCTCACCGCAACAGGAGTTCGGCTATCTGGATCGTGTTGAGCGCCGCACCCTTCCGCAGGTTGTCCCCGGAAACGAACAGGGCGAGCCCGCGGCCCCCCGGGACTCCGGGATCCTGGCGGATCCGGCCCACCAGAGACTCGTCGGTGCCGGCCGCGGCCAACGGGGTGGGCACGTCGACCAGCTTCACCCCCGGGGCGCCGCCGAGCAGATCGCGGGCGCGCTGCGCGGAGATCGGTCGGCTGAACTCGGCGTTGATCGACAGCGAGTGCCCGGTGAAGACCGGGACCCGGACGCAGGTGCCGCTGACCGCGAGATAGGGGATGCCGAGGATCTTCCGGCTTTCGCTGCGCAGTTTCTGATCCTCGTCAGTCTCCCCGGATCCGTCCTCGACGAGCGCGCCGGCCATCGGCAGAACATTGAAGGCGATGGGGGCCACATAGGTCTTGGGGGGCGGGAAGCTCAGCGCGGCGCCGTCGTGGACGAGTTTCTCGGCGTCGCCGATGACGGCCCGCGTCTGGCCGGCCAGCTCCTCCACACCGGCGATCCCGCTCCCGGAGACCGCCTGGTAGGTGGAGGCCACCATCCGCATCAGCCCGGCCTCGTCGTGCAGCGGCTTGAGCACCGGCATCGCCGCCATGGTGGTGCAGTTCGGGTTGGCGATGATGCCCTTGGGCAGGGTCCTGCCCCGTACGTCGCGATCGAAGTTGACCTCGCTGACCACCAGTGGGACCTCGGCATCCTTGCGCCATGCCGAGGAGTTGTCGATCACGGTGACCCCGGCGGCGGCGAACCGCGGCGCCTGGACCCGGGACATGGCGGCCCCCGCCGAGAACAGCGCGATGTCCAGCCCAGCCGGATCGGCGGTCTCGGCGTCCTCGACCTCGATCTGTCCACCCCGGAAGTCCAGCATGCGTCCGGCAGAACGGGCCGAGGCGAAGAACCGGACACTGGTGGCGGGAAAATCCCTCTGCTCGAGGAGGTTTCGCATCACCTGACCGACCTGTCCGGTCGCGCCCACCACACCGATCGCGACCATGGCTAGCGTCCCGTTCCGGCGTAGACGACGGCCTGTTCATCACCGCCGAGGCCGAACGCCTCGTGCAGCGCCGCGACGGCCTTGTCCAGTTCGGTGTCCTTGATCAGCACCGAGATCCGGATCTCCGAGGTCGAGATGAGGTCGATGTTGATCCCGACTCGGGCCAGCGCCTCACAGAACGTCGCGGTGACCCCGGGGTGGCTGCGCATCCCGGCGCCGACCAGCGACACCTTGCCGATGTGGTCGTCGTACAGCACGCTGGTGAAACCGATCTCGCCCTGCATCGAGGTCAGCTTCTGAACCGCACCCGGGCCGCTGTCGCGCGAACAGGTGAAGGTGATATCGGTCTTGCCGTCCTCGACCTTGGAGATGTTCTGCAGCACCATGTCGATGTTGACGTCGGCGTCGGCGACCGCGCGGAATACCTTGGCGGCGTAACCGGGAACGTCGGGCACACCGAACACGGTGACCTTCGCCTCGCTGCGGTCGTGGGCGACTCCGGTCAGGATGGCGTCTTCCATGGGGGTGTCCTCGATTGATCCGGTGACGATGGTGCCCGGCCGGTCGGAGTACGACGAGCGGACGTGGATGGGGACGTGATAGCGCCGGGCGTATTCCACGCAGCGCAGCATCAGCACCTTCGCCCCGCAGGCCGCCATCTCCAGCATCTCTTCGAAGGTGACGCTGTCCAGGCGCCGCGCGTTGGGCACGATGCGGGGATCGGCGGTGAAGACACCGTCGACGTCGGTGTAGATCTCGCAGACGTCGGCGCCCAGGGCGGCGGCCAGGGCGACGGCGGTGGTGTCCGAGCCGCCCCGGCCCAGGGTGGTGACGTCCTTGCTGTCCTGGCTGACCCCTTGGAACCCGGCCACCAGGACGATTTGGTTCTCGTCGAGCGCCGAGCGCAGCCGCCCGGGCGTGACGTCGATGATCTTGGCGTTGCCGTGGGTGCCGGTGGTGATCACCCCGGCCTGCGACCCGGTGAACGAGCGGGCCTGCTCGCCCTGGGACTCGATGGCCATCGCCACCAGCGCGTTGGAAATCCGCTCGCCGGCCGTCAGCAACATGTCCAGTTCACGCGGCGGCGGCGCCGGGCACACCTGCTGGGCCAGGTCGAGCAGTTCGTCGGTGGTGTCCCCCATCGCCGAGACCACCACGACGACGTCGTTGCCGGCCCGCTTGGTCTCGACGATGCGCTCGGCGACGCTCCGGATACGACCGGCGTCGGCCACCGAGGATCCCCCGTACTTCTGCACGACGAGAGCCACAGTCAGACCTTTCCTCGACGGCGGGGGCGCTGCTAAGAGGATAGAGGGTTGATTCGGGCCGATCCCCCGCCTGTTTCCCCGGGCCCAGCACACCGGCTAGCGTGCCGAACATGCCGACACCTACACCGCCGGATGACCGGCGGGCAGCGACCGCTGTTCCGATTCATCCACCGATCGCCGACCGTTGGAGCCCGCGGGCCTTCGACCCGTCAACCGAACTGGACGACGAGCAGTTGACCGCGCTGCTGGAGGCAGCCCGCTGGGCGGCCACCTGGGGCGGGCGCCAGCCCGTTCGTTTCGTGGTGGGGATCCGTCCCGGCGACACCTTCGACACCCTCGCCGGCCTGCTCAGCCGCGGCAATTCCTACGCCAAAGCGGCCTCCGCGCTGATTCTGCTGTGCGCCGATCCCGGCGAGGACGCCACTACGGCGCTCTACAGCACGGTCGACGCGGGCGCGGCGGCGGCCAATCTGTCCATCGAGGCGGTGGCGCGGGGACTGGTCTGCCATCCGATGGCCGGCTTCGACGCCGACGGGGCCCGGGCGGCGTTCGGAATCCCCGCCGAGGTTCTCCCGCTGATGGTCGTCGCGGTCGGCCGCCTCGGCGACTACGCCACCGCCGACCCCGCGATCGTCGAGCGCGACTCCCGGCCGCGTAACCGCCTGCCGCTGGAACAGGTCGCCTTCGCCGGAACCTGGGGGCAGCCCTGGCGCTGACGCGCTCAGCGCGCCACCGAACCGGCCAGCAGTGCGCCGGCAGCGAACGTCACCAGAACCAGGCCCGTCGCGGCGGCCGGCCACACCCACATCACGGTGCCCTTCCACGCGGCCCGCACCATGCCCACCATCCCGGCCGCCAGCGCCAGGCCCACCCCTCCCCAGGTCACCACATAGGCCCAGGTCAACCTGGAGAAGTCGCAGTTGTCCGGGCCGCAGGCGTCCACAGCCATCACGAAGAGCGCCGAGAGCAGCACCGAACCCGCCGCCGCCGACACCGCCAGCACGGCGATGATCACCGTCGCCGCGGTGTCCCACGGGGAACGCAGAGGCGGCGGCGCCGGCCTGAGCCCGGGTGCAGTCATGGTCCGACTGTGCCACCCCGCCGACCCGGTGGTCGACTCGGCGGCCGCACCAGTGGCCGACCCGTCGGGCGACTATGTCTCGGCACGGCAACCGGGGTACAGTGATCGGCGTGCAGCGGGTGCT